>ERZ791871.280-NODE-280-length-73815-cov-6.331589_pt1 | contig 73815 bp, 56 predicted proteins | sample MGYA00510280_ERZ791871 | MGnify/ENA primary metagenome ERZ791871 (study PRJEB30046, sample SAMN00792111) | human gut metagenome | study: EMG produced TPA metagenomics assembly of the A metagenome-wide association study of gut microbiota in type 2...
ATATTTTCAATCCTTTGGACCGGGTTTCCTCCTTGGCATACAGCCCCGGATGCCAGTCCGTCGATGCCGTCGATAAGATTGATGGCATTGATGATGAACACCGTGACGAAGACGGTCAGGGGAATGCTCACCCAGGACGGCATGGAATGAATGAACAGCATACCATGGAGGTCGGACAGTTCAACTCCTCCCGCCACCAGCATGATGCCGCAGACTATCTGGATGAAGAACTTGGCACGGTAGCGCACTCCGATAAGGTCATCGGCGATGCCGACGAGGTACAACATGATGATGGCGCAGAAGGCGTATGCCAACGGCAACGCTTCTGCGCCTATTTCCTTCAGCAGCTCATCATGTCCCGTCGAGACATTGACCGCCAAAAGCAGGACAAAAGAGAAAAACACTACGGGCTTGAAGGCCATGCCGCCAAGCCTGGGCACTACACACTGATGTATCTTCCGCTCGTCCGGCTCGTCGAACAGTCGCCTACGGAAGGCGATGAGCAGAATCTGCGGTATCACGATTCCTGCGAAAAACACGCACAGGAAGAATACCGACAGGATGTTGACAATCCAAATAAAACTCATTCTCTATCTATCTTTAATAGGCCGCATGTGTCGGTCTGTCCTGTACTAATCCCTCTATATCAGTCAATTCGGGGGGGGGTAATTCTTGTCTCCATAATCTCAGTCTATGATTTGAATATATTCCGGCATCACTTCTGCGGAGACCGCCAGCAGGTCGGGAAGGATGACGACAAACTGGCGACCTTGCTTTTTGGCCACCTTCATGAAGTAGCCCTCCACTTGATCGAACGGTCCGCCATGTACCCTTACTCTCTTGCCCTTTTTGATATTGGGTGTATCTTTCTCTTTGTTGATTTCACTGATTTTGTAGAAGTGTATCTCTTCATCTGTCTGCTTGCATACCTTGATGAAGTTGGTCATTTCTTTATCGGGTACGGTCAGATAAATTAATTCGCCGCCACTTTTCCAAGTGACAAACTGTAGGTCATAATAACAATTGTGCTTGAAATCAATAATCTGCTGATGACTTGCATACACAAACACCAGACTATGGATGACGGGTACCATGCAAAAGACTTTCTTACCATTGACGGTGCGAAGGACTTTCTGCTTGGGTATGAAATAATCCAGGCCATACGTTTTATGAGAGAGCCGGTCTTCGGCAGTTTTCTCGTTTTTGTAGGCCCGCATGACATACCACTGTTTTTTATCCTTATCCAGTCCATTTGCCATACTTTTTTGACATGTGTTTTTGGGGAAAAGAACGTACTCATGGTTCATCCCGATTTGTGTATCGGTCTGTATATCAGTAACTTTCCTTGTGTTTCAACAACAATAGTCATCTATTTCACTTTTCCGAGTCCACCCCCTGCAAAGCCCCTCTTTCCGGCATGAGATACCAGTCTGAAATGGTATGCAAAAGGTGTTTCTCTCTTTAAGAGAAACTCTTTTTTACAAACCCCTTGATTTATAGGTGTCATTTCTTGCGTAAAGCCGTTTTTGCTCAACAATAGGTTGATTAAAATCAACAATTTTCGGTTTTTCAGTCAAAAAACCCTTCAATAATTAGGTGATTTGCAATAATTTTCATAATTTTGCAGCGGAAAGAGTTTCTCTTAAAGAGAGAATCCTCTTTTTGCTCAACATTCGAAGACAAAGACAACAGGCATACAAGAGAAAACCGCAACTCCGTAACAATTACATCAGTCACGGAATTGCGGTCTTTTTATGCGACGGCATGATGATTTGTATTTTACAGGGAATTGATGATTAGATTGTTTGCCCTGTCAACGACAGAGGTGTCCAATGATGAAAGATAAATCCGTGTTGTTTTCTCAGAATCGTGTCCCAATCCCTCGCTGATGGTGGAAAGTGCCACGTTTTTGCTTTTGGCTGCACTTGCCCAGGAATGACGTGCAACGTAAGTGGTCAACGGAATGGATAGTCCCATCATCTCGCCGATTTTCTTCAATTGCTTGGTGATGCGGTTGTAGGAGTTCTTGTATTTTTTCCAGAATGAGGTTCCTTCTCCGGTCGCAATGGGAAGAAGATAGCGAGAGCCGTCTATCTGGTATTTCGTGACAATCTTCTGCATGGGTTCTACCCATTTGATGTGTAGCTGTTGCGATGTCTTTTGACGGCGGTAAGTGAGCATACCGCCCTGCAAATTGCTTTGAGTTAGTTGTGCCATGTCAACGAAGGACATTCCACGGGTATAGAAACTGAACAGGAACATATCCCTTGCAAACTCCATTCTTGGGTACAGACTCAGGTCCAGCTCTTTCAGTTGCTTGATGATTTCCAAAGGAAGGGCTCGTTTGACAGTCTTGTCAATGCCAGTATATACATGTTTGAACGGCGAGGAAGAAACCACCAGCTTTTCCTCCACGGCATGGTTGTAGATGGTACGCAGGTTGCGTATATAGAAAGAGGTGGTATTGCGACAAAGTCCGCGCTCTTTCAGCCACTGTTCATATCCCAGCACCATCGTTCCATCCACATCCTCCAATGGCACATCGTTTCCTTTCAGGTAATTCCGCAGACTGTTGATGGTCGTGGTGAACCTGTCCGCCATGCGCCTCTTGCCGATTTTTCGCAACTTGTCATTCAGTTCCAACGTGTAGCCGATGATACCATGTAGTACCTTCCCTTCCCGGAAATATTCGACCACTTTGTCTGAGGTATAGGGTTGCGCCTCCTTGTCCAACCGTGCAATAACCAGCAACAGTTTCTTCCTGTCCGCCTCCAATGTGTCCTGCAAGGAAAGAAGATACGAATAGCGTTGCGGAGTGGAGGAAGACGGCAGGACAATGGACGAGCGTGCCGCGTCCCACTCCGAGGGATAAAGTCTGTACTCAGTATGGATTTGTCTTGCCACACGGTTGTGTATCACCTGATAATAGAGCGTGCCCTCCTTCATCCCGACAGAAGAGGCACGAAACTTGATTTTTGTTTTTGCCATATTATGAATGATTAGTTATGTCGGATAAAAGAAGGGCGACCGTTCAGCAATCACCCTCCTTTATTATAATATAATAGATACATCAGCCTATCTTGAACCTTCCAGCCATGCGGTTGCCGGATGGCAGCATGGAGGCTATCTGTACCTCTTCTGTCTGAGGAAGCTTTGGCAGGACTGGCCGTTCAGAAACTTCTTGCTTTTCTTTCTGCTGTTTCACCTCTGGAGCAGGCGGTGCAAGCTCCAACTGGATCTTGCGGTCCAATGCGGCCAGTTCGGACTTCAACTGTTTCAGTTCGTCCTCCTTCTTCCACACCTTGCCCACAATCTCCTGCAACTGCGGTATGTCACGTTCCAATGCCTTGTTCTTTTCTTTGTACTGCTCTACCATGGAAGGTATTCTCTCCAAGGCGTTCAGGAAATTGCGTGCTGCCGCTATCGGGTCGGCCATCGCCAGGTGTCCGTTGTTGTAGGTGTATTTGTAGTTTCCCTCCACCACAAAACGGTTGTCGGTAAACTCCAGCCCCTCCTTGAACGCCCGCTCGCTGACCACCTTGACGGGGAAGCCGTACAGTTCACCGACTGGCTGGTAGATTCCGCCTGTGACGGCGTTCTTGGCTATCTCCTGCAAACGCTTGCCGAGGACTTTCTCGTCGGTGGAATCCACGCCCTCTATGCGTAGCGCGTTCAGGCGGTTGCCATCCTTGTCGGTCTTGGCTGTGGCAGTGAACTTCTCCCAGTCCTCCGTCATGGCAGCGATGACCGCCTGGTTGTTCCGCAGCTCGCTTGTCTTGGACTCCAGTTTGAACTCCGACTCACGCCTGCCCTTGTTGAACGACTTGCGTTCCCCTTCGAGCGAGGCGATGCGCTTCTCTAATTTCGCCTTTTCAAGCAGGTCGGTATTGCCGGACAGGATGGCCATGTATTCCGAGAAGTTCATGCCCGACTTCTCGTCCATCGCCCCCTCATCAATGGTACGTGCGCCCATCGCTCCGCTTTTCAGCTGCGAGATGAAGGTCTGCTTGCAGTGCAGGAGGTTGAACTTGTAGCTGTCTAACGACTTCTCCACGGCATAGATGATGACATCCACGTTGTTTCCTGCAAAATGCTTGGCAATCTCATTGCCAGCACGCACGCCACGCCCGTCCCGCTGTTGCAGGTCGGACGGTCGCCAAGGGGTGTCCAAATGATGGATGGCCACACACCGCCTCTGCGCATTGACTCCCGTGCCCAGCATGGAGGTGGAGCCGAAGAGTACGCGCACCGAACCTTCATTCATGGCGGCTATCACTGCCTTGCGTGCCTTGTCCGTCTTGCACTCCTGTATGAAGCGCACATCATGGCCGGGGATGCCGTAGTCCTCCATCAGTTTGCGTTTTATCTCGGAATAGACATTGAACTTCGTTCGATTCTTATCATGCTCGGCAGAACGAACAAGTTCGCTCTGCTCTCGCTTACTCGAAGAATTCCAGCCGTCTCCCGGCTGATAGGTGCCAAGGTCTGAGAAAACAAACTGCGTGCCCTTCTGCGCATCGTACTTGCGGTAATACTCCGCAATGGTCTTGGCGCAGTGGCTCGCCTTGTTGTCGGGATGGTCCTCATAGGCAGGGTCTATCATGCGCATGTCGAGAGCCATCTTTCGGGCATAGTCGGTGGCGATGAGCATCTTCGCCTTCTCCTCCGTCTCAGAGAGTGCCGCCCTGCCCAGCAGCGTGGCGTCGCCCGTCTTGGCGAACTGCATCAGCTTCTGTATGAAGTCCTCCTGTTCGGGTGTGGGCGGTATGTGGTGAAGCACCTCGTTCTTGTGCGGACGATCGACACCCACGTCCTCCGCCGTGCGGTAGTCGGTAATCTCGTTGTAGAAGGCGGCAAGCTCCGGCACCTTGATGAAATAGCGGAAACGCTCCTTCTGCACCACGTTGTTCGTCACGTTGAACTCGAAGTCGGTGGTCTTCTTGGCGAAGATGGCCGCCCAGGCATCGAAGCAGCGGATGTCTTGCCGCTCCAGTTCCTTCGGGCGGAGGTACTTGAAGAGCAGGTACAGCTCCGTCAGCGAGTTGCTGATGGTGGTGCCGGAGAGGAACGTCGCCCCGAGATCCTTGCCCGTACGCTCCTGTATGGTGCGGATGGCAAAGAGCATGTTCAGGGCCTTCTGGCTTCCCTCCGAGTTGCCCAAGCCCGCCACCCGGTCGTGACGGGTGTTGAAGGTGAGGTTCTTGAACTGGTGGCTCTCATCGACAAACAGGTGGTCGATGCCCATCTGGCGGAAATCCACCACATCATCGGTGCGTGAGCTGATGGCGTGCTCCACCTTCTGCAGCTTCGCTTCCAGGTTGAACTTGCGCTTCTCCAGTCCTTTGAGCATGGCCCGCGAGATGTCCTTGCCCTGCGCCCGGAGCACTTCGAGGCTCTCCTCCACGGAGTCAAGCTCCGCCTGCAAGATGCGCTGCTGCAACTCGGGCGACTGGGGTATCTTGCCGAACTGGTCGTGCGACATGATGACGCAGTCGTAGTCGTTGTTCTTGATGTTGTTGAAAAAACGCACGCGGTTGGCGGTGGAGAAGTCCTTCTCGGAGGCATAGAGGATGCGGGCGTTGGGATAGGCCGCCTGATAGGTGGCGGCTATCTCTGCCACATTGGCTTTCAGCCCGATAATCATCGGCTTGTGGGCGAGGCCCAACCGCTTCATCTCGTGCGCCGCCATGCACATTATCAACGTCTTGCCCGTTCCCACCTCATGGTCGCATATCCCGCCGCCGTTCTGCTTGAGCATCCACACGCAGTCCTTCTGCGAGGGATAGATGTCCTTCACACCACGGCTTGCCAGCCCCTTGAGGTCGAGGTCGGGGAAGGTCTGGTGCGAGCCGTCGTACTTCGGACGCACGAAACAGTTGAACTTGCGGTTGTACATCGTCACAAGCCGTTCCTTGAACTCCGGCGACTGCTCTTCGAGCCATTCGGAGAAGCCGTTACGTATCTCGTCAATCTTGGCGTTGGCGAGCTGTATGCCCTCGGCATCGCGCACCTTGATGTCGTTGCCGTTCTCGTCCTCACCGATGCACTTCATCATATCGGGACAGGTGTTGTGCAGGGCGTGCTTCAGCAGATTCATGCCGTCGTAGTGGCGGTAGTAGCCCTTCACGCAGAACTCGTCCCAAATCTTGATGTTCTTGCGGTCGCACACGGCGGAGAACTCGTCCATGCCGGGGGCATAGGCGATGCGGACATCGGTCTCGTAGAGGTGGCTCATGTAGGCGGAGTAGATGCCCGTGGGTATCCACCGTTCGCCGAAGTTGAAGTCGAGTTCCTCGAAGGTGATGCGCTGCGGAGCTGCATCCTGCAATGCCTGCAACGACTCTTTAGCCTCCGCCAGATGCTCATGATCCCCGTTGTCGGCAATCCATGCCTCGATGCGCTCCGCCTTGTCGATGACATTCCCGGCAATGAAGCGGTCGCTGATTTCGTAATTGTCCGACAAAGGGTTGAAATAGACCCTGCCGTGGAGGGCAGCGAGCAGTTCCTCCTCGGTGGTGTCAGTGAGCGAGCGCATGTAGTCGAGATGAACCGTGCCGTACCTGTTGAGCGAGGCGGAAAGGGCTTCCTCCGGAGAGTTGGCCTGCACGACCTCATCCATAGAGAAGGACACGGGACGCTCGAAGATGTCGGCCTTGACGAACTGCCCGTTCTCCTCACGCTCCAAGGAAAGGATGTCGCGTCCTGCGGCATCCATCAGCAGCAGTTTCACGTTCTGCTTGGCGTTGAGGTGGCCGTAGCGCAGGACGAATTCGTCATAGTAGGTGTTGAGGTAGCCTCGCTGCGGCTTGTTCTCCTCGTGGTGCTCCGCCTCATAGCTGTACAGACGCTCGTAGGCATCACGCAGGGAGATGTAGAGCATCAGTTTCTCTTTCTGGAATCCGTTGAGGTCAGCGGGATGGAACATCGCTCCGTAGGGCGTGAGGTCTTTCAGATAGCCCACGTTCCTTGACGCATCGAGCACGATGGAGCCTTCACGGTGATGGGGCTCCAGCGTGCGGTCGTAGGGATGCGGGGTAAGGTCAAGCGTTTGCTGCTCCTTTTTGGCAGGGGCATTAGCTGTACCTTGGAGCAATCCATTTCCACGGGGCTGCGCAGCTTTATCTACAGTCTGCTCTGCCTCTGTATGTTTCGGCTCTACCTCGGGCAACGGCTTTATCTCTCCCATAGGAGGTATGAAGGCGGGATTAAGCGTGTCTGCCATGCCCATTCTCTTCAACTGCTCCTGACGATGGCGTTCCGCCTCCTGGCGCAATGCCACACGTTTCTCCGGAGTCAACGTCATCATGGTCTCGTAGAAACCATTGATAGGCGGGTTGTCCTCCCAGTTGATGTCCGCGTAGATGTCGCCCGGCAGGGCCTTCTTTTCTTCTTTGGGGGCATCGTCTGCATTTTTCTGTGAAGGCTGCAATGATTCACCATCCTGCTTCTTCGGCTTCTCCGCACGGGCAGGTGTGGGATGATTTCCCTTTTGTGCCTGTTTGGCGACAGCAGACTTCTTTTTGTTCTTCGGGACAGGCTTCTCTTGCGGAACGGTGTACTCCCATAAGTCGAAAAGGGTAAGCTGTACCGCCTTCCCCTCAGCAGAATAGTCTGTTGAGGGTTGTTCTTTCGGAGACTCTGTAATTGTAGGGACTTCTTCCGCTATCTTGGTTTCCTTGGTCGCAGACGGAATGGCTTGGGTTGGTATCTCCTCCGCCGTGCCCTTATAGCGTGCCATATCCAATCGTGCAGCTAAATCAGTGTCTATTCTTTTGCGTAGGTCCTCGGCGATTCCCGTCACACCGCCCTCATGCAGATAGACCATCGCAGGTTTCCCGTATGGGTCGGTGTCCAGTTTGGCACTGGTGTGTATGATCAATTCGGGATGTGCCAGCAGATAGCGGTTGGTCGTCACATGGGTATGGTTGTCCTTCACCGTCTGCGTCAACAGTTGGTCATCCTCCGACAGCTCTTCCTTGCGGCTGTTCTTCTGGAGGATAATCAAGTCGCAGCCCACCTCGGTGTTGGCATTCTCGGTGAAGAGGTTGTTAGGCATACGCACCACCGACAGCAGGTCGGCATTCCTCATCATCAGGAAGCGGGTGCCATTGTTGCTCTCGCTGTCCAGCACGCCCTGCGAGGTGAGGAAGGCGACGATGCCGCCGTCACGCACGGCATCGAGTCCTTTCAGGAAAAAGTAGTTGTGTATCTTCTTCGCCGCTGCCCGGTGCATGAGGGAACGCTTCTCATACTCCGCATCGAATACGGCGATGTCGCCGAAGGGGATGTTGGACAGGGCAAGGTCGAAATGGCCGTTGAAAGGTCTTTCTATTTTCTCAAAACCTTCTATACGCACTTTCCGGTCGGGATGAAGATGGCGGAGCATCCTGCCCGTCAGCAGGTCCTTCTCGAAAGCCATCACATCGGCTTGGGGTGCGTAGCGCAGCATGGAGTCCACAAACGCTCCCATGCCTGCCGATGGCTCCAGCAACCGTACGGGCATGATGCCGTGCCCCGCAAGCACGCCTGCGAGGGTATCTGTGATTTCCTTCGGGGTATAGAAGGCCGTGAGCACGGAGCCTTTCAGCGAATCGACATAACGTTTGTACTCCATCTCGTTCCGGCTATTCTCACGGATAAGGCGGTGGAGTTCCGCCGTGGGGGCAAAGAGTTCGAGGTCGGATTTCGCCCAGTGGACGGCATCCGTCAGTTCCTTGGCGGGATTCAGGATGCACTTCAAGCCTCCGAAGCCGCAGTACCTGCGCAGTATGTCGCGCTCGGCCTCGGTGGGGGTGCGCCCTTCCCGGTCAAGGAGGAATGCCGTCCGTATCGCCTCGATGTTGTCCCTTAGTCGTTGCTTGCGGTTAAACGCCATACTCGGCCAGATAGAGTACGACAGCTCCCGTCAGTTCGCTGTACAGGAGGTCATAGTCCAACGACTGGGCGAAATGGTCGTCGGACAGGTCGTAGATAGAGAACACGTTGTCCACTAAAGGCAGCAACTTCTTGGAAAGGGCTTCTTGCTGCGTTTCGGGGATTTCATAGGCAAACTCGTTTGCGATGACCTCACGCAGGATGGCGTATCTGGAGTGGTGCAGCCCTTTCAGCAGGGTCTGCATCGCCAGTTCCTGCGCTCCCTCGATGGGATAGCCCTCACGGCGTGCCTGTTCGTAGGCGGTTGCGGCCAGGTCGGCACGGGTCTCGATGAAGGAGGCATCATCGGCCTGCTCAAAACGGTTCTCTTGAAGGTGTTTTTGCAGATAGAGGTGGTAGTACGACAGCTCTTTCCGCTTTTTTTCGTTCTTGTTCATGTCTATTCTTGGATTATAGTGGTGAAGACTAAATGTCGGGATAGAAGAAAAAAGCACTCCGGGTATCCCTCCCGAAGTGCCACCACTAAATCCAAAGTAAATCAGTCCGGTCTTAGAAGAACAAGAACGAAAACGATTCAACTTTGATTCAGTGGCGAAGGTACTCATTTATTTCCTCTTCGGGGAATGTTTTCCCTTGTTTTTCACTTCGGGGAAGACAAATACCGTGTTGAAGTCGGCATCAAAGGCGATAATGGCATCGAAACTCTTGCCTTGCTTGCTCTTGAAGCCTTTCAGCAGGGAGGTCTTCCCGGTGGTGAGCAGTTCTTTGACTTCCTCGTCCTTCAAGTCACGGTTGGCTTTCTGACGGAACACGGGCAGACCGCATTCGGGATTGTCGCAACGCACCACCTTGCCGTAGAACTGCATCTGCCCTTTGCCGCACTTGGGACAGATGCAGCCAGAGGGCTTGTGCCCGAAGATCTTGTCGCAGGAGAGCAGTTCGGCGGTGATTTCCGTGGTGTATCGCTCTATCTCCTCATGGAAGGCGAAAGCTTCCTTCTCCCCACGCTCGATGCGTGCCAGTTCACGTTCCCACTCTCCTGTGAGGGCGGCATCGGCGATGCGCATTCCTTTCACCACGGAGTAGAGGGCCAGCCCCTTCTCGGTGGGTACGAGCGATTTCTTGCAACGCTGCACGTAGCCGCGGGCAAAGAGGGTCTCGATGATGGCGGCACGGGTGGCAGGCGTACCGATGCCACATTCCTTCATGGCCTGACGCACTTCCTCGTCTTCCACGTCCTTGCCTGCCGTCTCCATCGCTGAGAGCAAGGTGGCTTCGGTATGCAGGGGCTTTGGCTTGGTCTTACCCTCGGTGAGGCTTACGCCGCATACGGCGAGGGTGTCGCCGCTCTTCCAATGCGGCAATACCTGCTCCTCGCTCTCTTCGCCCAGCACGGCACGCCATCCCGCCTGACGGATGACGCAGCCCTTGGCGGCAAACTCCGCCTCGCTACTGAGGGCGGTGACGGTGGTGAGTTCCTTGACGCACTTGTCGGAGAAGGCTTCCACCATGCGCCCGGCTATCATCTGATAGACGGTGTTGTCCTCCTTGGAGAGGAAGAGGGGCTTCTCGCCCGTGACAAGCAGGGCGTGGTGGTCGGTCACCTTGCTACCGTCCACGCTGCGGCGGGTAAGCCTGTCCCTGTGAGGCACCTTGCCGATCCATTCGGGATAGCCGCCCAGGAAGGCGAGCAGCTTGGGGATTTCGGCAAAGACATCTTCGGGGATATAGCGGCTGCCGGTGCGCGGATAGGTGACGAGCTTCTTCTCGTAGAGCTTCTGCGCTATCTCCAGTGTCTTCTCCGCCGTGAGTCCGTGCTTGGCGTTGGCTTCCTTCTGCAGGGTGGTGAGGTCGTAGAGCAGCGGCGTGTCCTCCACCTTCTCCTTGCACTCCACCTTGGTGACAAGCAGGGAGGACTGCGCCTTTACCTTATTATATATATGCTCCGCAGGGGATTTCTCCTTCCATTTCTCCACGGAAGAGAACTTCACCGTCTGTTCCCCTGTGCCGTCCGTAGATAGATGCACCTGCCAGAAGGCTTCGGGCGTGAAGCGTTTGTTCTCCCAGTAGCGGGCGCACACCATGGCCAGCGTGGGTGTCTGCACACGTCCGAGGGAGTAGGTGCCCCTGCCTGCGGCGATGGTCATGGCCTGCGTAGCGTTGATGCCCACTAACCAGTCGGCCTCGCTGCGTGCCTTGGCGGCATGATAAAGGCGGTCGTAGCGGTTGCCCTCTTCGAGGTGGCGCAGCCCCTCACGGATGGCTTTGTCGGTGAGTGAGCTGATCCAGAGGCGTACGAAGGGCGTGCGGCAGTCCAGGTAGCTGTAGAGGTAACGGAAGATGAGCTCACCCTCGCGCCCGGCATCGGTGGCCACTACAATCTGCTCACTCTCTTCGAAGAGTTTGCCCACTATACGTATCTGCGTGACGACGCTGGGTTCGGGCTTGTAACCCTTCTCCGTCTTGGTATGACGGGGTTGCAGGGTAAAGGTGTCGGGCAGTATGGGCAGGTGCTCACGGGCGAAGCCGTGGATGCCGTAGCCTTCGGGCATGGTGAGCTGCACCAAGTGCCCATAGGCCCATGTGACGGCATAGCCGTTGCCGGAAAAATAACCTTCTTCTCTCTTGGTCGCGCCCACGATGCGGGCTATCTCACGTGCCACGGAGGGCTTCTCTGCGATAATGGTCTTCATACTGATTTACTTTTTTCTGTTTTTACCTATTATTTCTATTCTCATGTTCGGGATAATGATGGATTTAGTGGTGGAACTCCGGCTCATACCTTCATGCCTTTGCTCTTGCGTTTTTCCTGCTTCTGCTGGACATCATCCTTCGGGGTGGTCTGTCCCTTCTGTAGCGGCTCGTTGACATTCTTGGTTGCCTCGTTGGTCTTGCCCTGACTGTTGACGGCAACCTGCGTGCGGCTCTCGTTTGCCGGAGCCACTTTCTGGGCATTATCAGGATTGGTGTCGTAGCGATAGGGACGGCCTTTCTCGGGATTGAAGCGGAGGTACATGGTGGAGGGTACGCCCTTGTCGTCGGGCACGTTCTCCAGCTTGATGGTCTTGCCCGCCACGTAGTCGGCTTTCTGCTCTTCGGTGAAGGGCACGCCCTTCCACTTGGTGATAGGGCGGATGCTGCCATCCTCGTTGGTCCATGTGTTGCGGCGTTGCTTGCCGGGTTCCTGTTGCGGTGCTGACTGTTCCACCTTTTGGGATTCCTTGTTGCTCTGCTCCTCCACGGTACGGGGCGACTTGCCTGTGCCGGGCACGAACTCCACGCCTCGCTGCTCCACGTTCACCTGCAGGGTGGTGACGAACTTGCGGCCGTCGTTGCGCTCGATGAGCTTGTCCTTGACGGGCAGTCCGGCACGGAGTATCTCTCGCTCCTGTGGGGTGATCTCCGTCTTGCCGATGCGTTCGGGGATGCGGATGCGGGCGGCGGGCATGTCGGTAATCTCATTGGTCTTGCGGTCGATGCTGATGAATGAGGGGGTTATCTCACCTGTGGCCTTGTCCACCAAGTCCACGATTCTGCCGAGGTTGCCTGTCTCCTTCAGGGCTTTCTTCTCCTCCGGGGTGAACTTGTGACCCTTGTACTCGTCGAGCTTCTGCTCCTTGCGGATGAAGTGGGGAACGAGACGCACGTTGCCGTCGTCGTCCTTGCGGAAGGAGAGGCGGGCATCGAGACTGAACGACTCTCCTCCGAAGTTGGGTGTGACACGCACGAGGTCGGACTTACCGTAGTTGAGCATCTTCTGCAGGTCGCCGGACTGCTCCAGTTCCTCACGCTTCACGCCCCAGTTCTTTTCCAAAGCCTGCCAGTCGATGCGGCTTTCGTCGATGGGCTGGTAACCTTGCCTTTGCTTGTTCTCCTGTTTGTTCTCCTGTGCATTCTGCTGCACGTTTTCCTGTTGTTTCGTTGCCTGTCGGCTTCCTCCTTCTTGCTGGGCATAGTCCAAGCGAGACTTGGCTTCTGCTCCAGCTTCGTACGTCGGTTCCATGTTTTCTTGTTTTTGGGGTTCTACATTGTTTGTCTGATTCTGTTCCTGCTTCTTATCTTCCTGCGCCTTCTGCTCCTGCGCCACCTGTTTTTCGTAGGCAGAGGTGTCCACCTTGTGGGGCGCGAGCAGTTCGGCATTGGCCACTGGGTCTTTCAGCAGTTCCTTCATCACGCCGAGCAGGTTCTCCGCCTGGTCTGCCGCAATACGGTAGAAACCGAATCGGCTGGGTTCCTTGCACTGCCGGAAGAAGTTGCGGAAGAAGTTGTCGAGCACGTCGCCGTTCTTGTCGAACTGGAGGAAGTCCTGTGCATTCTCCATCTTTGGCGGTGTGCGTCTGGGGGTGCCGTCCGCCTGTAATCCGGCCACCACGCTGATTTCGCCCGTCTTCTCGTCACGGACTATCAGCACGTCTTTCTCGTCTTTTTTCTTTGCCATCTTGATTGACTTTTAATTGTGAAACATTGATTGTTATCGGATGCGGGCCTTGTAGTCCGCCATCTTTTCTTTCTGGAAACAGTCGATATGCTCCGCGAGGAATTTCTCCACGTCCGACTCCTTGTAGTAGGTCTTCTGCCGGAGCATGAGATAGGGCAGGATGCCTAACGTGCGGTAGCGTTGCAGCGACCGCTTGCTCACCTGCAGCATCAAGCAGAGGTCCTGGTTGTCGTAGAGGCGTTCGCCGTTGTACAGCTTGCACTCCGTACCTTCCTCCTGACCTGCCGCCTGTCGCTGGCTGCGGTATAGCAGATCGTCGAGCATTTTCTCGTGTCTGTCGAGCCGCTCCATGAGGAGGTGGAACAGCCGCTCTATCTTGTACGTATCCATTTTCTTGCCGTTTTTATGTTTTCTTGCCAGTCCTTACCATATACTGTCTGTGCAGCTCACCGATGCGCTCTGCGTTGCCGCTCATGGAGCACTCCTTCATTATGCGCTCCACATCCGTGAGGCGGTAGCGGCAGGTGCGCCCCATCAGCGAGAAGGGGATGCGCCCCTCGTCACGATAGCGTTGCAGGGTGCGCAGACTGATACCGAGCAGAGCGGTCACCTCCTTGCTGTTCAACCACCGTTCTTGTGGTTGAACAGTCAGTCTGTCCTCATACCTGCGGATGTGCTCCGCTATCTTCTCAATGTGCCCGACCAGTTCCTGAAAGGCGGCACTTTCCATCATTATTACGTTCATAATCAATACTGTTTTTTCTTGTTTCTGCTGCAAAATTACAGGGTATGAAAAGGGTGAACTTATGACTCATAGATGACTCATAGAAGATTTTCTTGCAATTGGCTTTGGATGGCTCAACCATCGGTTCCACATGCTGCCACCTGCGCTGGAAATGAGTGGTTTTAGGAGGTCGCAGCGTAACTTTGCACCGATAATCACAGCAACACTCAGAATCATGGAAGTAGTAATCATTGAAAGAAAGGCGTTCGAGGCACTGATGGCGGATGTCTCGTCGCTGACGGAGAAAGTGAACCGCCTGTACGGTCGTGAGGGCGACAGGCGTATGGCGAAGTGGATGGACAACGAGGAGGTATGCCGATTGCTGCGCCTTAGTCCGAGAACCTTGCAGACGATGCGGGACAAGAGATTGATTGCCTGCTCGCAGATAGGCAAGAAGTTTTATTACCGCAGGGAGGACGTGGAAAGCCTCGTCACTCATAGTAAGGAGAGCAGCCTATGAAGCAGGAGATTCTCACGTTGGAGCAAGGGCAGGTGGCGGACATGCTCTTCTCACTGAAAAGCAGCCATCGCAAGATAAACCGCTTCCTGCAGGAATATACTCCTCCGCTGAACGGTGACCGTTACCTTACGGACAAGGAGGTGGCGGAAGTTTTGAAGGTAAGCCGACGCACCTTGCAGAATCTGCGCAACAACCGTGTGCTGCCGTTCATCCTGCTTGGCGGCAAGGCTCTCTATCGGGAGTATGACATACAACGGCTGTTGGAGGCGAACTACCGCAAGGCGGATGTTTAGCATGTAAAAATGAAAAAGACGGACGGGCAACCCTGATGAGTGGGATTGTCCGTCCGTCTTTTTCGTTTGTTGTTTCTGTCTGTCCTTTCTCAGTTATTCCCGAAAGTCCACAGGGGAATGATGATGGCTTGGTGCGCCTCTTTATCCTTTTCTCTTGTCGCTTTCTCTTTCAGCCACTTGCGGAAGGCGTGGGCATAGAAGGTGTTAGTCCGATAGGCCAAGGCGACGATGATGTCCCAGTGGTAGATGTCCACGGAACAGCCGTCCGCCATGCGGATATACTTGCACGCCTCATAGTCCACCAGCACACCCATCTTGCGGATGCCCTTTATCTCCCTGCCAACGGTGGCGGCAGGGAGGTTAAACAGGTCTGCTATCTCGGCGAGGGTCATCCACACTTCTTCCTGCGGGTTGCCCTCCATGCGCATGTGGCCGTGCTCGTCTATTCTGATAGTTCTTCTCATGGCGTTCCGTGTTAAATGGTCTGACAAATGAACTGCTCCATGGACTCTATCTGCTTGGACAGGCGTTCCATGTCGTTGCTTACCTTCTCGGCGGTTATTTTCGCATAGATCTGCGTGCTGCGGATGCTGGTGTGGCCCATCATTTTTGACAGCGTCTCAATCGGCACGCCGTTGGAAAGGCAGATGGTGGTGGCATACGAGTGACGGCTCTGGTGCCAGGTGATGTTCTTGTTGATGCCGCAAAGTTTGGCGACTGCCTTGATGCCGTATCGACAATGGGGATAGCAGGGGACGGGCAACAGCCGTCCGCCGTCCGCCATGCCGCTGTACTTCTCAATGATGTGCCGTGGCACGTCGAGCAGACGGATGTTCGACTCCACGCCGGTCTTCTGGCGGTTGGTCTTTATCCACAGGTGGCCGTCAAAGGAGGTCTGCAGGTTCTCTTCCGTCAGGTTGTACATGTCACGCCAGCTCAGTCCCGTGAAGCAGCAGAAGATAAAGAGGTCCCGGATGAGTTCATAGCTTTTCTTCTTGAATGTGCCGTTGATGAGTTCCGTTATCTCTTCTTTGGTCAGGAAGCCGCGTTTGGTCTCCTCTTTCGTGATGTGGTAAGCATAGAAGGGGTCACGCGCCAGCCAGCCGTTGTTGATGGCGGTGAAGATGATGCTGCGGAAGGGCATCATATACGACCATACGGTGTTGGTGCAGTGGTTTTTCTCCGTGCGGAGGAACAGCTCGAAGTCGGTGATGAAAGCGGGTGTCAGCTCTCGCAGGGCGATGTCGCTCATCTTGTAGCGTTGCTTGATGAACTCCGACAAGTGGTTATATACCACGCAGTATTTCCAGTAGCTACGCTCGCTCTTCATCTTGCCCACCTGCTTCGCATAGTCCTCGTTGTGCTGCTTGTACACGGCCAGCAGGGTCTTGTGGTTCTGACCCAGCCCCAGATAGGCGTTGCGCACCTTCTCCGCCGTGACATACCCGTCGGTGTCGCACACCTCCTGATACGCCTTGTTGATGCCAAGCCGTATCTTGTCCAGCATACGGTTGCCCTCCTGTGCCACGAGACTGCGGCCTGTCAGCTTGCCCAGTTCCACGTTCCACATTTTCTCCTCCACGTCCAGCTTGCTGCTGAACTGTGATACTTTTCCGTTCACCGTGATGCGGCACATCACGGGAATCATTCCGTTCTTTTTCGGCGCGTTGCGCTTGAGGTAGAACAACACCCTGAAAGTGCTTCTGCTCATACTCTACGTTTTTTTTGTTTGCAAAATTATTCTTTGTAGAGCTGAAAGGCTGTAAGCAAACCGCAGCACATCGGCGCAATCGCATCCGCTTCACGTCTTTTTCGTCCTTTTCCCGCAGGCGGCATCAGATATAACCCTAATTTTGCCTTCTGAAACACTGTATTCCGATAGTTTACAGCCATTTCCTCACGGACTTTTCGGGCCTCTTCGCCAGCGAAAAGAGTAACGGGATAGTAACGCAACTCTTGCTTCAACTGACTTTTTTGTGGCATCCATTGTCCTCACAGAGAGTCCAACTAAATCAATTAATCCGCTCATTCTCATAGATTCTTCATCATTCTTCCCTCATTCTCAGTTTTTTGTTGTATCTTTTATAAAGATGATATTAAAGAAACTTTTTGGATTTGATCCCAGCGTGATGAAGGTAAAGACAGAAATCATGGCTGGGGTCACTACTTTTTTAACGATGTCGTATATTCTTGCCGTGAATCCGGATATTCTTTCGGCGGCATCGATGGATCGGGGAGCCGTGTTCACAGCTACAGCCTTGGCAGCATTTTTTGCCACGTTGGTGATGGCTATTTGGGCGAAATTACCTTTTGCCTTGGCTCCGGGTATGGGGTTGAACGCTTTTTTTGCCTTTACGTTAGTGCAGGGCATGGGATATTCCTGGGAGAGTGCCTTGGCTGCTGTTTTTATCGAGGGGCTGGTGTTTATCCTGTTGACCGTGTTTAATATACGGGAGTTGATAGTGAATGCTATTCCCGAAACGTTGAGACATGCCATATCCGTTGGAATTGGTTTGTTTATTGCTTTTTTGGGATTACAAAAGGCCGGGTTGATTGTGGCTAATCCTGCAACATTTGTTTCTTTAGGCGAGTTTACTCCATCGACGTTGTTGGCGGTAGGAGGAATTGTTATCGGAGGTGTGTTGGTTGCACGGAAAGTGAAAGGGGCTCTTTTCTATGCGATTGTGGCGGTCACGTTATTAAGTATTCCTTTGGAGATTACCCGGATACCGGAAGGCTTTTCTTTAGTATCGATGCCTCATTCTCTGGAGCCGGTCTTTTTCAAGCTAGATTTTCATTCTTTGTTGTCCCCGAATATGTTGATTGCGATTTTCTCGCTCGTGTTCATGGATATTTTTGATACTTTAGGAACATTGGTCGGTACGGCAAATAAAGTAGGGATGGTGAAACCTGACGGGAGTATCCCGAAGTTGAAACCTGCGATGATGGCGGATGCTGTGGGAACAACGGTTGGGGCTTTACTCGGAACGTCAACCACCACGACTTACGCTGAAAGTACTGCTGGTATAGCCGAAGGTGGGCGTTCCGGTTTGACAGCTGCTGTTGTTAGTGGGTTGTTCATTGTCGCTTTGTTCTTTGCCCCATTCTTTTTGTTGGTTCCGGGTATCGCTACAGCAGGGGTATTGGTGATCGTGGGGAGTTTTATGTTTGATGCGGTGAAGAAAATATGTTTTGATGATATGACCGAGGCTTTTCCTGCTTTTGTGACCATTATTATGATGCCGTTGACTTACTCGATTGCCGATGGTATTGTGTTGGGGTTATTGACTTATGTGTTGTTTAAATTGTTTGCAGGTAAATATCGAGAGTTAAATCTCACGATGTATATACTCTCGATATTGTGTATTTTGAAATACGTATTTGTCTAGGTTATTCAATATCTTCCAGTTCCCGGTTTGCCACGTAGCCCCGCCATTTTTCAATGAGCTGTTGAATATCCTGTGGTATTTCGGAATTGAAGTCCATCCATTTGCCCGTTCCCGGGTGTTCAAAACCAAGGGTTTTGGCATGTAATGCTTGTCGGGGACAGAGAGCGAAGCAATTTTGCACGAATTGTTTGTACTTCGTGAATGTGGTGCCTTTCAGGATTTCATTACCACCGTATTCCGGATCATTGAATAGCGGATGTCTGATTGATTTGAAATGAGCCCGGATTTGGTGGGTACGTCCGGTTTCCAGCACGCATTCCACGACATTCACGTAACCCAAACGTTCCAGCACGTGATAGTGAGTCACGGCGTGTTTGCCGTAGTCGCTACCTTCCGGGAATACACCCATGATTTTTCGGTTAGAGATACTCCTTCCGATGTTACCGATAATCGTTCCGTTGTCATTTTCCAAGTTTCCCCAACATACGGCCACGTATTTCCGACTGGAGGTTTTATGGAAAAATTGGGAAGACAATTTGGTTTTAGCTTCTTCCGTTTTGGCAATGACCAACAGGCCGGAAGTGTCCTTGTCTATCCGGTGAACCAGTCCAGGGCGGGGATCGTTCTCTTTGAATAACGGATTCCCTTTCAAGTGCCATGCCAAAGCATTTACGAGAGTCCCCGTGTAATGCCCGTAGGAAGGATGTACCACCATACCCGGTTCTTTGTTAATGACCAGCAGATAGTCGTCCTCGTACACGATATTTAAAGGAATATCTTCCGGTATGACCCGTATTTCCCGTTTTGGGTGGGGGAGCATCAAGGTGACAATGTCTTTGGGTTTTACCCGGTAATTGGATTTTACCGGTTTATTATTGACCTGTACACATTGGGCTTCTGCAGCTTCCTGTATTTTTGTGCGGGATACGTTGGGTAACCGATCGACCAGAAACCGATCGATACGCAGTAAATTTTGGCCGGGATCAACTTCCAGACGGAAATGTTCGTACATTTCTTGCTCTTGTTCCGGTTCGTCCTCGCCCAGTTCTTCTAAATCTTCTACTTCTTCTTCTATCATGGTTGTAGCTCCTCAATGGACAGGGAGTCCAGTGCCATTATTTTTTCTTTATCTTTCGTGAGGTAGAGCGTGATGTCTCCTCCCATCTTCATCGTCATATTTTCTTCGAATTCAGGCTCTTGCTGGTATATAATTGCCGTGGATTGGTCAGCCTCGGTTTTGATCGTGTTGTCGGGTAGGATTTCACCCACGTTTAAGAATGCCCGCAATAGTATGGCTTTTGCCTCTGCCAGTGTTTTCCCCACTAATGATGGGATGGCTACTTGGTCGTTGGACGTGTTCCCGTTCCCGAGTACAATATCCACTGTTTCTCCTTTTTGTATCAAACTATTTGGTTCGATGATGTTTCCCTCGTATTTGAAATCAAGTACTAGGTTTTTGAAGTTGGAAGGAATGTATTCGATTCTTCCAACGTTGAGTCCCAAGTTCTTCAATCGTTGCAAGGATTGACGGAAGGCCACGTTGCGAAGGTTCGGGAAAATAATTTTTTCCGGGGCATTGGCGTTGATGGTCAGTTGGATGGCCCGGTTGTTCTTCACGTGGGCATTCGGTGACGGGAATTGTTCCACGATAGTTCCCGGTTTGGCATTGTTGTCATAGATAGAATCGATGACAAGGATTTGCAAATTCTTCTCTTTGGCGAAAGGTTTCGCCTCGTCGGGAGTGAGTCCTCGGAGTTCGGGAACAGTAATATAGTAACCATGATTCGTGTATTTCTCCAATCGATTCAACACGATATACCCGATCACGAACAACACGATGCTGGCTACGGCTATGTTAATCAATAACACGATGATATGTCCTTTTTTAAAGAAACCCATAGAGTGTATAACGTTTGTAAATTTATAAAACTTGCCGGGTTCATTACTACTGAACACGGGCAGTACTGGTATTGAAATACCTTAACTTTGCAAAAATAGCAGAGATTTTTCAATTATCACTACTATTTTACTATTTTTGCTTTGAAAATAAGAAGTGATAAAGATGGTAAGATTCATTTTAGTATTTCTGTTGCTGGGTTTGACGGGTTATGTCGGGGCGCAGGAAATCAAGATAGAGAAATCGACAGAGAAAATCGTGTATCAGGGAAAGTCCTATTATCTCCATACGGTGAAAGCCAAGGAAACGCTTTTTTCCATATGTAAGGCTTATGGTGTCTCCGTGGATGAAGTGAAAATATTAAATGATAAGAGTGACAATGCCCTTTCGATCGGGGACGTGTTGAGAATTCCAGTGGTCGAACCCTTTAAATCTATTGATGATAAGTTTTATTATCACCGGATGAAACCGAAAGAGACGCTATATTCTCTTTCCCGGAAGTTTAATATCAAGATGAAACGAATTCTGAAAGATAATCCGGAGTACGATGTGAGCCGACCGATTGCGGAAGGTGCTGTTGTGAAATTGGCATTGAGGCAGATTGACCGAAACGTGTTGGAGGCTGAATTACGCTGGGAAAAACGTCAGGCGAAAGAGGTTCAACAAGCCCGGCGTGAAGAGATGGAAAAATACGAGAAAAGTCATTCAAATACATTCCCGCCTGCCCGCGATTCATTGGAAGGAATGGTGCAGCAGGTTGTGGGTGATACTGTGTTTGTTATTCCCGAAGTCGCTCGTGAGCAACGCCACGTGAAAGTTGCTCTTATGTTGCCTTTGTACGTGAAGGAAAACAAGTTGCCCTTATCCGAGGAGGAAATTCCGGTGGACACGCTGGGAGTGAATATACGGAACGAGCATTGGCGTTTATCTTCTCGTACGGAACCTTTCCTGCAATTTTATCAGGGGGTATTGATGGCCGTGGATAGTTTGAAACGGCTGGGATACACGATCGATTTGTATGTTTATGACACGGAACGTGATCCCAATACCGTGCAACGCTTGGTAGGGGAATTGAATTTGTTATCTCCGGATTTGATTATCGGTCCCGTGTATGCGAACACGTATAAGGCAGTTGCCGAACAGCTAGGAAATCGGACGATTCCGATGATTTTCCCGCTTTCTTCACGGGGAGGAGATTTAATCCGTTTCCCGAATTTTGTGCAGTTGAATACGTCTACGGTTTCTTTGGTAGAAGAGATGGCGGACTGGATTGTTGCGAATGGTACGCAGGCTCATCTGATAAATATCATTCCGGATGGGGGGGGGCGCACCGGGGGAGAGAGTCGTTTAACGGATCTGGTACGAACTCGCTTACAGGCGAACGGGATGGAAGATATGACGAATTGTCAATGGCGGCCTCAAATGCATTTGGATTCATTACGCAAGGTCATGAGGCTGGGGGTGGAAAATATTATCTTGTTTCCAACTATAAATGAAGCGGCGGCCAGTCGGACGTTGCCTGTGTTGTCTGCCCTAGCAGATCAGTTCCGGATCACGGTAATTGGTTTCCCTGATTGGTTGAAATTTACTTCTATCGATGAGGAAGTGTTGTTTAAGTTGAACGTGAAGATGATGGCGAATAGTTACGTGGATTATCAAGGTGATGTGGCCAAAGAGTTTTCTGCGAAACACCGGGATTATTTTTATTCGGAGCCGAGTAATGTGGTGAACCGGGCGTTTGACATTGTTATGTGCTTTATCCCCTTGGTTGACATAGAACGTGGGAATACTTTGAACGTGTTGCGGGAAAAGGATATAAGCGGAGCATTTACCCGTTTCCGGTTCCATCCCGTGAGTGGATTTGGAGGTTTGGAAAATCGGGGATTATACTTGATTAACTATGGTCGGAATTTCGAGATTATAGTGAAACCGATAGTCAAATAATTCAGATTCTTTCTCGGTGATAGCATAAAAAATGACTATAACGATACGGTTTTATCTTGTGTAGCTTGAAATAAATCAATTTTGGGGGCTTGCGGGTAACCTTTGGTCGGGTATTGTCGTTGTCCTGCATAATTAGTTGTTATTATATCTTGAATAGAATGAAAATCGGGGAGTACGGCATTTTTTTTGATATGATTAATAGGAATTGGAATTTACTAAATTAACCTGTTATGGCAGAAACTACGACATACATTACTGTACAACAAAAATATAGATCTTTATTAAAGTCATGTAAGAACTTGATTTCAACCGAGGATATTCGTCTCGTGCGAAAAGCTTTCGACACGGCAATGAGCAGCGAGGCAAATTCACAAGCGGTTACAGAGAAAGATATTCATCGTTTGTTGGATATCGGATTAATTATCACGTCCGAGATCGGGTTAGGGAGAACTTCTATTATTTGTTTGATGTTACATCGGGCAATAGAGTCCGGAACGTTGAGATTGGAACAGATAAAAACGGTATTTGGAGAGAAAGTGGCCCAGATATTAGCTGGTTTACGGGATATAAGTCATATCTATACTACTCACCGGGTGGTTGATTCCGAAAATTTCCGGAAATTACTACTGAGTTTTGCTGAAGATGTACGGGTGCAGTTGATTTTTCTGGCGGAAAAATTGTATGATTTACGGCATGCTGAGACTTTACTTCCGGAACGACAACGGGAGTTAGCGCGGGAAACCAGTTATATCTACATTCCTTTTGCCCATCGTTTAGGTTTGTATAATATCAAATCGGAGATGGAGGACCTTGCTTTACGTTATGGAGAGCCTGAGGTGTACAAGGAGATTTCTTTAAAGCTGGAGGGAACACGGGAGGCCCGTGAAAAATATATCAACGAGTTTATTGCCCCTATTGTGGAAGAATTCAATAACCGGGGAATTAAATTCAAGGTGAAATGGCGTACCAAGACGATAGCCTCGATCTTGAACAAGATGCGGAAGAAACAGGTGGAGTTCGAGGAAATCTATGACATATTTGCGGTTCGTTTTATACTGGATAGCAGGGGGCCGGAAGAGAAGGCCGATTGCTGGAGGGCATATTCGATCGTGGCCGACAGGTACACGCCTAACCCGCAGCGATTGCGAGATTGGATTTCAGTGCCTAAGTCCAATGGTTATGAATCATTGCAGACCACCGTTCTCGGACCTAATAACCGATGGGTGGAAGTGCAGATTCGTACGGAACGGATGGATGAGATTGCTGAAAAGGGATTTGCGGCTCACTGGAAGTACAAGGGGGGAACGGCGGATAAGGCGATCGAGGAGTGGCTGACTGAGTTACGAGAGATATTGGAGAGTTCGGAAGTCGGAGCCGTGGATATGTTGGATGATATTAAAATTAACCTGCAAGATAAGGAGGTACACGTGTTTACCCCGGCGGGAGATTTGAAGACTTTACCGGCGGGAGCGACGTTACTTGACTTTGCTTATGCTATCCACACGGCTGTAGGGTCCCGTTGTGTAGGAGGAAAGGTAAACCAACGTAACGAGACCTTGCGCTATGTGTTGAAGAATGGGGATCAGGTATCCATCCTAACTTCGAATAATCAACAGCCGAATGCCGACTGGTTGAATATTGCCACGACTTCGAAGGCTCGTAACAAGATTCGTCAGTTTCTTACCGAAGATTCGCGGGCTCAGGCCACGCTGGGTAAGGAAATGTTGGCTCGTCGGTTTAAAAATTGGAAGTTAGAGTTGACAGACGAGGTGATTCATCGTTTGCAACAACATTATAAATATAAGTTTGCTATTGATCTTTACCAGGCGATTGCCGAGGAAAAGTTAGATATGGCGGAGATTAAGGAGTTCATTACTCGCCCGAAAGAAGAGGAGCGTACGGTGGCCACCCTGAGAGAAGAGGTGCAGGTTATTCCGTCCCGCCCGATTAGTGAGGATGTGTTATTGATCGACCGGAATGTCGATAACGTGGTGTACAAGTTTGCCCGTTGTTGTAACCCGGTATTCGGGGATGATATTCTGGGATTCGTTTCTATTGGTGAGGGGATTAAGATTCACCGGACTCAGTGTAAGAATGCTCTTGATTTGCAGCGTCGCTACCCGTATCGAATCGTGCAGGCAGCTTGGACGAATGCCGGTGCAACTTCTTACCAGACGGTGTTGAGTATCGTGGGACGTGAAGATGCGGGAATGGTGACTAAGATTACTGAAGTGATAGCGAAGGACCCGAAGATCACGTTACGGGGATTGTCCATTAATTCGAGCGAGGGATTATTTGACGGGCAAATCACCGTGTTGGTTAGTGATACGGAACACTTATCACAACTGATTTCCCGTTTAAAACGTATACAGGGAGTCATGCGGGTATATCGTCATGACTCTGTGAAAGAGTAGTTTTATTTTGATTTTTCGTATATTTGTATAGTTCTAAATGATGGAGTAACACGTGATAATAATATGTCGGAACAGGATGAGGTAAAATGGTTACAGGGATTAAGGGTTGGGGATGATCGGGCCTTTAAAGTCCTGTTTGAAAAGTATTATGCCTCACTCTGTGCGTTTGCCACTAATTTCGTGAATGACCCGGACGTGGCAGAAGATATTGTACAGGAGATATTTTTCAAACTTTACACGGATAAACCGACTTTTGATGTTGTGGTGGCCTTGAAATCTTACCTGTATTTGGTTACTAAGAATCAATGTCTGAATTATTTGAAGCATGCCCGGATCGAACAAGAGTATATGTCTTTCTTGAAGGAACGGGAAACAACGACATTCTTTTTTAACCAGATCGTGGAGCAGGAGTTACTAACCTTGTTGTCAGAGGCTATTCAGGATTTACCGGAACAGACGGGACAAGTGTTCCAACTGGTGATGGAAGGTTTCGATAACGCGGAAATCGCGGAGAAATTGAATCTCTCCATAGATTCGGTAAAGTCACATAAAAAACGCGGAAAACAATTATTGAAGAGTCGGTTAGGAGATATAACGGCTATCCTTTTATTCCTGTCGAATTGTTAAATTTACAAGAAAGTGTCATTCAAGTGACACTTTTTTTGTACTTGATTGTTTTTAGATCGTAAAAGAATTCAAGATGAAAGAAGCATTTGAAATAGCACGAATTATTCAGAAGAGTTTGAAAGGAAAACTTTCTGAATCAGAGGAAAGGCAATTATCTGGTTGGAGAAAGGTTTCCGATGAGAATGAACGTGCTTTTCAACGAATGATTTCAGAGGATTTTTATACGATTGGAATGGAGAAGTTGGAAATGTATGATTCCCGGGTGGCCTACGGACGTTTCTTGCAAAAGAAGTACCAACAACGTCGTAAAAGAAGATTTTTGATAAATATGGCCAGGGTAGCTGCCGTTGCGTTACCATTTGTGATTGCTCTTGTTCTATATGTAGGGTTGAATCGAGAAGAAGAACAAATGGTGCGTCCTTCTCTAGCTTCAAATATCCTTCCGGGGACGAGCAAAGCCGTGTTGACATTGGCAAACGGGCAAATGATTCCTTTAGGCAAAGAGGCTACGGATAGCACGATTATCACGGATGGAACACAGATTAGTGCTTCGGGATCAGGGGTAACATATGCCAGTGGGGTAGAAAGCGAATCGGTGGTTTACAATAAATTGGAAATACCTCGTGGTGGAGAGTTTTGCCTGACGCTTTCGGATGGAACAAGGGTGTGGTTGAATTCGGAAACTTCTATCCAGTATCCGGTGGCTTTCGGGGCAAAGGAACGACGGGTTTTCGTACAGGGTGAGGCTTATTTTGAAGTGGCAAAGGATGCGAAGAAACCTTTTACCGTGCAGTTCATGAGTTCATCGGTAACGGTGTTGGGAACTTCCTTTAATATCCGGGCTTACCCGGAAGAAAAACGGTCGCAAACCACTCTTGCAGAAGGATCCGTGAGGATTTACAGCCCCGGTAGTTCAATGCTATTGAAACCGGGAGAGCAAGCAGAGGTGAGTGCGTTATCGGGAGAAATGGTAAAGCAGGAGGTTGAAGTAAAAAACTTTACGAGTTGGAAAGATGGGCGTTTCGTATTTGAACAACAACCGTTGGAAGATATAATGAGAACGTTGGAACGATGGTACGATATTCGTGTGATATTCAAGGATGAGGGAGCGAAACGAATTTCTCTGTCGGGAAATATGAAGCGATATGGTGATTTCTCCCAGGTGATGAAAATGTTGCAGATGACGGGAGATGTGCGATTTGAATTACATGGAAATGATGTATATATAACTACAGAGTGAAACCCTCGATGGCCACGAGGGGAGGCAAGTGTGTAAAACTAACTAAATTAATTAATTACATTATGAAGAAGAACCGAAATAAGTCTCTTCCGGGAGGTTTATGGCTAGTAAAGAACCGATTAATGATGAGAATGACGATTGTTTTATTACTATTTTTGTCATTCACGGCAGTGGCTCAGAATGTCACTGTGAAGATGAAGAATAGTTCATTTATCCAAGTTGCTAAAGAAATTCAAAAGCAAACGGAGTTGACTTTTTTGTACAATGATGCAAAAGTGGGTAATATTACGGGACTGAATCCTGATTTCACAAATACGGATGTAAAAGCCGTTTTAGAGTATTGTTTAAAGAATTCAGGACTTACTTTCTCGATCGTGGATAACACGGTGGTCGTTAGTCCCGTGAAATTAACAAGCCAACAGCAAGAGAATAAACTTACGGTGGTAGGTAAGATCTCGGATCAACAAGGTCTGCCTCTTCCGGGAGTGAATATTATTATTAAGGGAACTACGCTAGGATTCGTGTCTGACGTGGAAGGAAAGTTCACGGCGATTTGTTCGCGGGGCGATTCGTTGCTTTTCTCAATGGTCGGTTTCGAGATGCAAATCGTGGCAATTAATAGCAATTCCCCTCTAAACATTAAAATGAAGGAAGCCACGGAGGCATTGGATGAGGTTGTCGTTGTTTCAACGGGTTACACCCGTTTACCGAAAGAACGTGCCACCGGTTCATTTAGCGTGGTTACAGCTAAAGAATTGGAAAAACGTCCTAGTCCGAATATCATGAATCGTTTGGAAGGTGTTGTTCCGGGGGTTTACGTGGATGTCAAGAATTCGGATATGACTTTTTTGTATGGTTCCGATCGTACGGATGGTTATGTTGATGAGCAGACGAATATTTCCATGAATATCCGGGGAAAAAGTTCTCTTTTGAACACAACAAGGCCTTTACTGGTTGTTGACGGTTTCCCCACGGATATGGAAATGAAGAATATAAATCCCAGTGATGTTGAATCGATTACTTTTTTGAAAGATGCGGCAGCAGCCTCTATTTGGGGGGTACGTGCGGCCAATGGGGTTATTGTTATTGAGACAAAAAAAGGTAAAAAAGGTAAAGGAGGAACAACTGTAAATTTTGGAATGAATGTATCGACTTCCGGTTCCCCTCGTTTTAATACCTTACCGATCATGAATTCTGCCGAAATGATTGATTACGAGAAGGAAATGGTAGAGAAAGGTTATATCACGAGACCCGTGAATTCCGCCTATTCGGCAGGAGCCCCGATTTCACAAGCTGCTAAATTGATTTTGGACGCTAAGGACGGGCTTATTAATCAGGCGGATGCGGATGCCATACTGAATGAATTAGCTGGTCGGGAGGCTTATCGTGATGTGAAAAAGTATCTGTTGCAACCTTCTTTTTCACAGCAATATAATTTATCTTTTAGTGGGGCGTCTGATCAGATGTCTTATTTCCTTTCCGCATCCTATGCAAACGAGAGATCTAATATGAAGGGTGAAGAAGGTGATCGTTTCACGTTGACTTCCAACATGAATTTTAAAATATTGAATTGGGCTACGTTGACCACGGGGTTAAGAGCTACTTTGTTTAATATTAAAAATAATGCTTTAGGACTTTCCATGATACAGGCATCTGGTGGTTTGATCTTATTACCTTATAATCAATTCGTGGATGAAAATGGTAATCGAGTTGATTACTATAAGACGTACAATGAAGATTTTGTAACGGAAAAAGAAACGTTGGGATATAAAAATTGGAAGTATAATTATTTGGACGAATTGGATAACAAAGATGATACCCGTAAAGAGCAAACTTTTGCGATGACTGTGGGATTGAATATTCCAATTCCGGGAGTAAAAGGGTTGTCATTAGACGGACAATTCATGTTTGAAAGGAAGAATACCAAGAATCGTACTTTTGCTAACGAGAATACGTTCGAGGCTAGAGATCTTTATAACACGGCCACGACTTATGATGCAAATACGGGTGCGCTAACAAATAATCTTCCGTGGGGAGGTATCTTGAACGTGACTAATGGTAATTCCCAGAATTACAGTATTCGGGGACAGATCAATTATGATGGGGTTATTGATGAAATTCACCAAATTACAGCATTGGCTGGAATGGAAATCCGTGAGACGAGAGATTGGGCGAATGGGGCTAGATATTATGGTTATAACGAAAAAACACTGATTGCCGGTAGTCAGTTGCCGAATCCTTATATAAATATTTGGGGATATAATAGTTACTTGACAGATGCTAGTCCGGAAACCGATTATCAACGGCGATACTTGTCTTATTACGGAAATTTGTCTTATACTTTGATGAATAAATACGTATTGTCTGGAAGTGTGCGTTATGATGATTACAATAATTTTGGTGTTGACCGGAAATACCGGGCGACTCCGATGTGGTCAACCGGATTTTCGTGGCATATTGGTCGGGAAGATTTTATCATGGATAATGTAGGATGGTTGAATCAATTGACATTTAGAACGACTTACGGGTATAATGGAAATATTGATCCGGGCCAGTATCCTTTCACGAACATATCGTTATCCACGAGTAATGATGGTTTTACTCAATTACCATCGTCAAGTATTACTGCCGCGGCCAATCCTTCAATTCGTTGGGAGAAGACAGGTGTATTGAATTTTGGATTGGATTTTGCAGTATTGAATCATCGTCTTTCCGGTTCTATCGAAGTGTATCGCAAATATTCGAGAGACTTGTTTGCAGAGTACACGATAAACCCGATATTCGGAGCGAATTCTACCCGATCTTACACGCTTACTCGTAATGCAGCTAAGGTGGATGGAAAAGGAGTGGACATCGCTTTGAATGGAATGATTGTACAGAAAAGCGATTTTAATTATAGAGCCAGTTTAACTTTCTCTTATAACACGAATGAAGTAAAATCCTCTCCTTATGAACTATATTCCAGTTTTGCATCTAGTGGAGGAGGAAGTGGTCGTATGATAGAAGGGTATAATATGAATAACTTCTGGGCTACTCGTTGGGCCGGTTTGGATGAAGAGGGAAATGCTCTGGTGTACAATGCGGACGGGGAAATTATAAAATCTACGGAGAATATTACGAATGATGATTTGGTGTATATGGGAACATTGACACCGAAGTACTTTGGTGGATTTTTTAATACGTTCACTTATAAAGGATTGTCTCTTTACGTGGGGATCACCTATAAGTTAGGGTATATTTTCCAGAAACCGACGATTTCACAACAGCCTGCAAGTAGATACGGTGGTGCTAATTATGAAATTAATGAAGATATGGCAAAACGTTGGAGAGAGGCGGGTGATGAAGCTAAAACCGATGTACCCCGTTTGGGAACGGATAACAATAGTTTTCAACGATATAGAGGTGCTGATATTCATGTCCAAAAAGGAGATCATATCCGTTTGAAAGAAATATCGTTGACTTATGAACTCCCATCTAAATGGGTAAATAAAATCATGCTTGGTAGTGCTAATATCGGGTTTACTGCAACAAACCTGGGATTGATCTGGAAAAAGAATAATGTCGGTATAGATCCTGATTTTATTCCGAACACGAGAGATTTGCGGATGGCGCCGACACCTTCTTATAACTTCTCGTTAAATCTTAATTTCTAAAACGTGATAGATATGAACAAGAAAATATTTAGTGTAATTATAGGACTTTCCTGTTGTTTCTCCGCTTGTTCCGATTGGGTGGATGTCAAGACTAAAGGATCATTGGTTCCGGAGGAGACGGAAAATTACCGTTACCTGATGAATAACACGGAAAATTTCCGCTGGACACTTTCTTACCATGATGTGGCATCAGATGATATTGATATTTCTGATCCGGCTCAACAAGAGGCGATCTATGAAACGAATAAATTTATCCCGGTATATACTTGGGCCGACGAAATTTATAGCCAGTCTGAAAATGACACGGAGATGAACAAAGTGTACCAGGTTATCTATAATTGTAACGTGGTGATTGATGAGGTGATGGATAGTAAGAACGGGACAAACGAGGAGAAGTTGGAGATTCGGGCTGAGGCTCTTGTACATAGAGCCGAGGCATATTTGACGTTAGTGAACGTGTATGGTGTTCCGTATAATGCAGCAACGGCATCCACGGATCAAGGAGTCCCCTTGTTAACTACCCCTCGTGTAGAAGGGGCTCTGCCACGTGCATCTGTCGAAAAAGTGTACGAACAAATTTTTAAAGATTTGGATGATGCTTTCGAGTATTTGCCCGATGTGGCAGAATTTAATTTCTATCCGGGTAAATGTGCTATTTATGCATTGCGAGCAAGAGCCTACCTGTTGATGGGTAATTACACGGAGGCGAAAAAGAACGCTCAAGAGGCGCTTAAATTAAAGAGTACGTTGGAAAACCTGAATGATTATGTTGATCTGGCGAGTACAGAGGAAAGTGTGAGAAGGAAAAATTACGTGGAAACATTGAAAGATAAGGAAGTTATTTTTGCTAAAATGCCCGTAACTACATTTTCGATGGCATCATATTCCACGGCTGGCCTTGTGTTAAGTGATAATCTGTTGAATACTTTTGATCAGGAAAAAGATTTACGTTATTTTTATTTTACTCGTTCCATGATAGATGATTTAGGTATGACTTATTCCGGTCGGGTATATTTTAAGGACAATTATTATCCTTATGACTGGAAAAAGAACGAGGGACGTAACATGGGGCCTTGTGTGCCGGAAATGATGCTAATTGAGGCAGAATGTTGGGCTCGCGAGGGAAACACGACGGAATCCATGAATATTGTGAATAAATTGAGAGAGTATCGTTACGTTGCGGGTGAGGACTATTCGTTGAGTGCCGCAACAGCTAAAGAGGCTTTAGGAAATGTATTACAGGAGCGTCGTAGAGAATTAACGTGTCATGGTTTACGTTGGATGGATCAACGTCGTTTGGCAAATGATCCGGATTTTCCGACACAGACGGTGACTCGGATATTCAAGGGAACGACTTATACATTAGAACCCGGTGCCGTGCGATATACTTTCCCAATGGGAGAAAAATATTTGGAAGAAAATCCGGAGATCGGACAAATTAAATAAGAGTTCGTAAGGTTCATAAAGTTATAAGGTTTATAAGGTCCTTTATAAACTTTGTGAACCTTACCAACTTTATAAATTATTAAATCGTATTGTATGAAAAAAATCACGTTGTTAGGAAGTATCGTTGTACTTCTGTTATTTACTTGTGTGGTTAAGGCACAGGATCGTAAACCTTTTCACATCATTCCATTGGTGCCGGTTGCCGGTCAGGATGTGAAGTTCACGTATGATAATTCGCTGACGTCACTGGCTGATGAGGAAACGATTTGCGGAACGGTTTATTACTGGGAAAATTTGCGTTGGAGGGCGGAAGATTTGAAGTTGGTGAAGAATGATACGGCATGGGAGGCCACTTGTCGTGTGCCTAAAAATTGTGCGTTGGTATCATGTAAATTTTACGCTGGGGACAAAAAGGATACAGGGGGACGGTCCACGTACACGACAATGACCTTTAACAAGAACGGGCAGAATTTACCGACTGCTTATATGGCGTGGGGAATGTTGCGGAACAAGACGTTGGAGTCTTTACCGGAATATTGTGACGAGGATGCGTATATTGATGATGAAGTTATGCGTTTTTGGCTGAACCAACAGCTTTTGAAAGATCCCGGAGCCCGGAAATACGTATTCTATTATGCGGCGAAGTTGTTGAATAAAATGATGCCGGGAGAAAAACATGAACAGATGTTGGGAGACGTGGATTTTATACTGAATTTACCGGATGTGGATGAAGAGACGTTGTTGAAGGCACTTGAAGTTGCTAAGAATATCGTGAAAGACAGTACGAAAGCGGCGGCAGTAGAAACCCGGATTTTAAAAGATTACCCGAACGGGATTTTGGCTAGGGACCAAGAGATATGGCGGATTTTCAGAATCATGGATGCCGATGCGAAAGCTCCTGAATTAGACGCTTTCCTGAAACGTTTCCCGACGGAAAAGTTTAAAGATATAGAGACGGAAACATCATCCATGTATCTGGGTAAAATCTTTCAAGCGGTAGTTTATCAGCCCATCATTAAGAAAAATGATTATAGTTTCTTGTACAAGTACCTTCATGATGTTCCCCATCTTTGTTTGCTGACTTTCTACTGGCACATGGTACAAGTGCCGTTGAACACGAATCAGAGAACCCCGGAACAGGTGTTACCTTTTGCTAAGGTTATTTACAATGAGGTGATGACTCGTCCTCAAGCAGGAGCTGATCAAGTGTATTCAGAACGGGAGTGGAAGGATTATCTGCTCACGAGGGGGAAAGATATGATTCTGAAACATGCGTTCGTGTTGGATGCTACCGGTTCTTCTGCCGAGGCACTGGAGTTGATGGAAGAAATTAAAGGAAAATATAATTTCAAATCGGCAGAATATAACAATCAGTATGTTCGTTTGTTGGAAAAAAATGGCTATCAGTCGATGGTAATTCCCATGATTGTGGCTAGTGTTCGGGAAGATGCGGTTACTCCCGAAATGTTGGAAATCTTGCGGAAGGATTACGTGAAACAACATAAAAACGATAAAGATTTTGAGGCTTATGTCAGTTCATTGAAGTCGCAAGAAAAACAACAGGAGTTGCAAAAACATTTGCAGGAAACGATGATTAACGAGGATATAGAGCTTTTTGCTATGGAAGATCTGGACGGGAAAAAGGTTGATCTGTCAAAGATGGAGGGGAAGATTATCGTGTTGGATTTTTGGGCAACTTGGTGCGCTCCTTGTAAGGCTTCTTTACCAGGAATGCAAATGGCTGTAAACAAGTACAAGAATGACCCGAACGTGGCGTTTTTCTTTATTTCCACGATGGAAACGGCTGCAAATTTTAAAGAACAGATTCGGAAATTCATGAAGGAGCATAACTACACGCTGCAAGTGCTTTGTGATAATGTTAACCCGAAAACGAAAAAGCAATCGGCTGTTTATGATACTTATTGCAAGGCTTTTAAATTTTCCGGTATTCCTCACAAAATGATTATCGACGGGAATGGAAAATTGCGTTGGAGTATTGGTGGTTACATGGGAAGCCCCTCGGCTTTGGCAGAGGAGATGAATCTTATGATCGAGATGTTGAAAGCGGAATAATCGATAAGATTCATTTGAGTTGTTAGGATTTAGAACGGGATGAACGAATCCCTGTCTAAATCCTAATTTTTATCCTTAATCCAACTGTTTTCAAACTCTGATAATATCCATTTAATGGCTTACAGACGAGATATAGATGAATTAAAGCCGAGTTCCAGTCATAGGGTTGTTGTTTCTTTTGTTTTTACTGATATTCAGATCTAAAATCGTTATAATTGAAAAGCATCACCTAAATTCTACGTTTTCTCGTAGCCAATCCCCCATGATTTGCAAGGCTTCCTCTGAAAACACATCTTCCAGATCGGGTATTTCTTCTCGGGTACACTCTTTACAGTGTTGGAACATATGGTTCAGACCGGGTAGTTCCACGATTTTGTACCGTGTGTTTCCACCTTTGTCCAGTAATTGTTTGATGGATTCCAGGTTTTCTTTGGCGGGAACCATGATGTCTTTGTCCCCGTTTAGCGCCAGCACGGGTTTACGAATGCGGGGAATATAATTTTCCGGATCATAATTGATCATTTCCCTGTACCAGCGTCCTTGTGCTTGATGCAGGTAACGACTGAAAAACATTTCGTCTCTTCCGTCATTAAAATTGACAGCTTTCAGTGTGGCTTCGTCCTGTTGAGCTACCCATTGATCGAAGGCTTGGCGCAAGGGAATATCTAAAGGTTGTTCCAAGGGGACAGCGTGTACTTTGTCAAATAGCGTGTTGAAGAGACTCATAAACTGATCCACCCGTTCCGGGGTCATTCCGGGGGTGGTACGCAAGATTGCTTTATTTTGTAATTTTAGAATCTGCAGGCCATCAACTCCCACGCCCGCGAGGGAGATAACGAATGATACATCCGGGGAGTCAGCTCCCAGCATGAGTGCCACTTGTCCGCCTTCGCTATGTCCGATAACCCCGATGTGCTTGGTGTCTGTTTCCGGGCGTTGTTTCAAGTAATCGATCCCGGCTTGAGCATCCCGTGCAAAATCGCACGTGGTAGCTTCTTCGTATATTCCGTTGGTTTTTCCGGTTCCCCGGTCATCGGTTCGTAACACGATGAATCCTTGTCGGGTGAGGTAGTCCGCGATTTTGAAGAAGGGTTTGTGGCCGGAAAAGGTTCCGTCTCGATCTTGTTTCCCGGTGCCGGATATAATGATGGCCGCGGGAAAAGGGCCTTTGCCCGATGGAATGGTCAGCGTGCCTGCAACTTGTATTGAATCGCATGACACGTAGGTGATTTCTTCGGAATGGTAGGGATAAGGTGGATGTGGATTTTGTGAAAAATAGATAGGCCGAAGGCTATCGACTTTGCCGAGAGTGAATTCTCGTATCTTCCCGTAGGTGGTTACTTCTGCTTGGATGGAGTCTTTACCGGAATGGAAGGCTCCTTCAAAGCGAATGTTTTCCCGGTTGAAGATGGCAAGAATACTTTCGTCTGAAAGTACAAGCGTGTCGGCTTGTGCTTTGTCAATCCATTGTTCTGGAAGTGACAGGAAAGCTTGAGGTGTTCCTTCCGGTGTGGTTTTTAACTCGATGAATACCCGTTTGCTACCGGATTGTCCTTGCCATGCATGAGGCGAAGAGGTACATCCTAGCAGCGTAACGGAGAATAACAGTACAATAGTTTTAAGGTGTAACATACAGTTTTAATTTTAGTTTTCTCTCAAAACATCTAACTGCTTGAAAAGTGTCACGTATTAGTAAATTTCTTACTGAATCTTTATTTTCAATTCTCCATTTTCAATTGTTTCAACGTAATGACCGTGATTTCTGGCCATGCCCCGAAACGCAGGGGCATCAGTCCGATATACCCCAACCCGACGTTGACATACAAACCTTGTTTGCCTTCCATGTAGAGCCCACTCCATTCCGGATACATGAATCGGGACGGGGAATGTCGTCCGACGGCAAATTGCATGGCATGCGTGTGGCCTGACAGCATGAGGTCGATGTCCGTGTCGAGTACTTCCCGGCGCCAGTGCGTGGGGTTGTGGCTTAACAATAGTTTGAAAGAGCATTGTTCCGTGCCTTCCATGGCTTTGGGAAGGTCGCTGTATTGAGAGAAGGGTGGTTCCCCGTTATTTTCCACGCCAATCAGGGCAATGCTATCCGTGGCACGTTTTAGTATCACGTGATCATTGTTTAATAACTGCCATCCCATGGAGGCCTGCTTGTTTTGTACATCTCGGATGTTCTGATCTCGGGCCTCGGTTGTAGGCCAATTGTGATAGGGACCGTAATCGTGATTCCCGAGGATGGAGAACACGCCGTCCGGGGCTTTCAGTTGTGCCAGAATGTTTTCGAATGGTTCTAGTTCAGAGGCTTTTGTGTTGACAATGTCACCCGTGAAAACAATTAAATTGGTTTGCTGTGCGTTAATCAGGTCCACGGCTTTTTGCAGGGCTGCCCGGTCTCCGTTCCAACTACCCGTGTGTATATCGGAAATCTGTGCAATGCGATACCCGTCGAAAGCGGCAGGAAGATTAGGAGAGGCGAACGTGACCTGTTTCACGTCAAATCGTGTTTTGCCCCATATTGCCCCGTAAAGTACCATGAGCATCATTCCGGTTCCTAGTATGATCCCGAGCCAGCTAAAAGGTTGTATTTGCCATTTGAACAAGTATTTTAACGGTAAATCAAGTAGCGAGCAAATCATGAAAATGGTTTTCGGTAGTACGATGGCCATATAGGTGATCGTGAAAGTTCCGATGAGGTGTTGTATGGCCAGTGCATCTCTAGAGGATAGTAGAATCCAGACGAGTGCGAATAATAGGATCACGGAAGGAATAAACCACAGCCAACCGAACGGATTGCCTCCTGTTGATTTGGTGATATACGATTTATAAATATAGATGTCCGGGATGATTAGTAGCAAGAAAAGATAGATAGATAGTTTCGAGAGCATATATTTTCTATTTTTGTGTAAGTGGTGTTATTATAATTTGTTTCTTGTTCCTACAAAGTTATCATTTCTTTTCACGTGGTTCTCACGTACAGGATTTTTTATCTTTCTTTGGGGAATCTTTAAAATATTGTTTGTTTTCAAAGAGAAGCTTGCCAACTTAATCTTAACTCTTTGTTCCCATTGGATGAAATTTGGGTGAAAATATAGGAAGAACAGATAATTTTGCGGAAGATAGAAGGATGTGGATAATGTATGTAAATATAATTATTGCGTTATGATTAAAAGTGTTATGAGATTATTTCGATGAATTTCAGTTGAAGATTTTCGTAAAAAGGCGGAGGTTGGAATGTTAAATGCTGGTGGTATGGGATAAATAATTTTGTTCTTTTGTGGTTTATATTAAAGAAATATTTACCTTTGCCTTGTCAATTCGAGAAATAATAAGAAAGTGTATAGCACATGAAGGAATAAGCCTCCGGGAGTGTGTATACACTTTTTTTATTAAATCCGAGTTGACATTCCATTTAATGATCCGGAGGCTTTTTTGGAAAACGTTTTTTGAAAATATATAGTTACATATAAATGTAATATTTTGAATTCTAATTTGTCGACGAGGGTGAAAGTACCGTGATGGGAAATCATCCTTTTTGCATTTCTTCACTTTAAGAAAAATTTAAAACGTTTGAATTTTGCATCCATAAAGATTCGTCTTATATTTGTTAACGAAAAATAGTGCGTGATCTTTCGATGATCTATTATTATTTACATGATTAAAAACAATTACACATGAGAAAAACAGTATTGGTTATTTTTAGTTGCTTTCTCTCCCTGTTATTTGTTCCTAAGACTTACGGGCAAGGACAGGATAAGTTGCTGGGACTTCTAAAAGAAGAGTTAGCTCAACAGATGAAAGAACTAAAGGGTGAAGAATTTCCCCCGTATCACATGAATTACAGGGTGATTGATGTGACTTCTTCCGTGGTATCGGCTTCTTTCGGGGCGTTGATGAACAGTCAGCAATATCGCTCCCGGACGTTAGTTCCGCAGATCCGGTTAGGAGATGAGAAACTTGATAATTTTAGATTTAATCAAATGGGAGCGGCCATGTCCCGATACCAAGGACCTTCCGTGGCTCGTTTGCCATTGGATGAGGAAAATAACGAAGATGCCGTTCGTCAGGCTATTTGGGACGAGGTGAACAATCGTTACAAGTTTGCCGTGGATATGTACCAGAAGACGAAGGCAGAAAGCTCTGTAAATGTGGAAGAAGAAGATAAAGCTCCTTATTTTTCTGAAGCGAAAGTGGAGAAATATTATGAGGCTCCGCTTCCAGCTGAAAAAATGACGATCGATATGGATCGGTGGGCGGCCCGGATGAAAGAGATTTCAGCCGTGTTCAAAAACCAACCCGGGATTATGAAAGGGGATGCGATCATGATTTACACGGTAGAGAGACGTTATTTCGTGAATAACGAAGGGACGGAAGTTGTACAGAATCTACCGTATGCCCGCATCATGGTATTTGGAGAAACAAAAGCTGATGATGGGATGGAATTACCTTTGAACTTGTCTTATTTTGCCTATGACCCGGCAGATCTTCCCGCGAATGATAAAATTATTGCGGATGCCAAAGAGATGGTGAAAACATTAGAGGCTTTGCGTGTGGCCCCGGTGGTTGATCCCTATACGGGACCGGCCTTGTTGTCGGGTCCTGCCAGCGGTGTGTTCTTCCACGAGATTTTCGGTCACCGGATCGAGGGACAACGTATGAAGAGCGAGAATGACGGGCAGACGTTCAAGAAAATGGTTGGTCAGCTAGTATTGCCGGCAGATATGCACGTGTATGATGATCCGACTCTTCGGAAATATGCTGGAGAGGATTTGAATGGATTCTATAAATATGATGATCAAGGAGTAAAAGCAGAACGGGTGGATGTGGTCGTTAACGGTAAATTGAACGATTTTTTGATGACCCGTACTCCGATCGACGGCCATCCTCGTACAAACGGTCATGCGCGTGCCAGCGATGGGTTTGATCCTGTTTCCCGCCAGTCTAATTTGGTGATCGAGACTTCTAACCCGAAAACTCCCGAAGAATTACGCCAGTTATTGATCGAAGAGGTTAAGAAACAAGGTAAAGAATACGGTTATTTCTTCAAAGAGGTAACGAGTGGATTTACATTCACCGGTAAAGGTGCAACCAATTCGTTCAACGTAACCCCATTGGAAGTATATAAGGTGTTTGCTGACGGTCGTCCGGACCAGTTGGTTCGTGGCGTGGATTTGATCGGAACTCCGCTTTCCATGTTCTCTAATATTATATATGCCGGAAATGATGCCCGCGTATTCACGGGTATGTGTGGTGCTGAATCGGGTTCAATTCCTGTAACGGCTATTTCCCCGACTATCTTGGTGAATAAGGTGGAGACGCAAAGAAAAGCGAAATCTCAAGATATTTTACCGATTTTACCGGCTCCGGGAACGAAATAAAGATGTGGAAATTATAAAATTAGAAAGATGAGATATATATTATCACTATTAATATTTTTCCTGCTGGTAGGGCCAGTGGTGGCACAGAATGAGCAAGATCAAGTGATCTTCAAGGCGATGCAGGATGAATTACAAAGAAATAAAGCAGAATTGGCATTGCCGGGAATGGATAAACCGTTTTATTTGTCTTTTTCTTTAGGTAGGTTCCGCCAGTTTGAAGTTGTCGGGGAGTTGGGAGCGATCACGAATTCACTGGAATTGCCGTGGAGAGGGATAGGCTCGTCTCAGTTGTTGTTGGGTGATTATAATAACACGAATGATACTCGTTTTGTGGGACAATTCATGAAGGTTGGGATGCCGGCCGAGGCAGATTATGACATGATTCGTCGTAATTTTTGGTTGGTATCCGATGCGGCTTACAAGATGGCATTGCGTGAAGCTGCCGCTAAAGAAGCAGCTTTGAAGTCAAACCCGCAAACCCCGGAGGAGGCTCAATTGCCGGACTTGGTGAAGGCTGAACCGATCACGAAGATCGTGGAAAGCAAGGTTCCCTATGAAATTGATATAAAGAAATGGGAAAACACGATTCGTGAACTTTCTGCGATATTCAAGAATTACAAGGAAATTTACAATTCATCCGTGGGTATCAGCGGTTTGGATATGGAAGTTTACAAGCAGACCAGCGAGGATGTAACCATGAAACAACCGGTTACTTATGCGAATCTGTTTGCACAGGGATATGTAACCACGGAAGACGGGGTACGGATCGGGGATGCGCTTTCTATTTTGGTCGCTCGTCCGCAGGATATGCCTTCTTTGGAAGATTTGAAGAAGAAAGTAACTGCTTTTGCTGAAAACCTGATGAAGTTGAGAAATGCCCCGGTAGTTGAAGAATTCTATTCCGGGCCGGTTCTTTTTGAAGACGGGGCGTCTTCCAGTATCTTCGTGAATAACCTGTTGAATCAAGGCGGATTATTTGCTTATCGTAAACCGATCGGACAAGCGGGAGGCAGAACGCTGGAAGGTCGTATCGGAAGAAAGATTATTGACAACCGTTTGACCGTGAAGAACTACACGAGTTTGGATAAATATGACGGAACACCCTTGTTAGGTGCTTACGAGATTGATGCGGAAGGTGTTATTCCGGAAAAGGAAATGACGCTGGTTGACAAGGGAATCTTGCGCCAAATGTTGAATGGTCGGGTACCTTCCTTGAAAACTCAACACTCCACGGGTAGTTCTCGTTTCGTGATGACCGGAAGTGATATTGTTTACACTACGGCTCCGGGAACTATTCATATCCAAGTAGATAAGGGAACTAAACAGGACAAGATGAAAAAAGCATTGATTAAGGCTGCCAAGGATGAAGGGTTGGATTATGCTTACATCGTGCGTAGTATTGCCGGACCGGCATCCCGTATTTACAAGGTTGACGTGAAAGATGGTAGTGAAACACAAGTTCGTTTCGGTGATGTTTCTGCCATTAATTTGGCGAAGATCAAACGGGTATTGGACATTTCAAGTAAAGAGAATGTCTCGAATTATATTCTAAATCGTCAAGTGCTTTCTTCTTTGATTTATCCGGCCTCGGTTTTGATCGAGGACGTGGAAATCAACAAGTCTGAACCGAAGAAAGAGAAAGAACCGGTCTTGAAATTCCCGTTGCAGAGATAATGTAGCCGGGTGATTGACTTTATAAATATTACAAAATAGGGGTATGTCGAGAAAGACATACCCCTTTTTATTGTAATGTTCACTGGGAATGAATACCTTTGTTCAGTAGGTCGGTTGTTACTTTTTAAGATAATAGGTATGACATTTGAAAATATACGTCTGGTGGCCCGTTACGAGCGAAACCTGATCATAAGAAATAAGTTGTTTTGGATATTCGCTTGTTGTGTAGTTGCGGGAATTTCTCTTTCGCACTGGCTATGGCAAAGCGATTCATTAAGTGGGCTCAGGTGGTTAAACAGGGCTTTGCCTTCGTTTATTCCTTTTTGGAATGCTTGGTTTTATAATTTGGTGCAAGGAATTATCGTGATTTTTATCGGTATTGATTTCGTGTGGCGGGATCGGCGTTTAGAGACGAATGCCGTGTTTTCAGCCCGTCCGGTGACTAATTTGGCTTATCAAACGGGAAAGGTGTTGGGGATCGTGGAGGTTTGCTTGGTGCTGAACTTGATAACGATGGGATTAGGGATGATTTTCCACATCTTGTTCGGGGAACCGGGAACTTTCCAGTTGAAGATTTATTTTGTTTACCTGTTCGTGATGACCTTGCCCACGCTGTTTTTCGTGTTGGGAGTCGCTTTAATCGTGGCGAACCGGGTAAAGAATCATGCCTTGGCAGTATTGGTATTGTTGGCTGTATTTGCTGCCTTTTATTTCGGCACCACGGATTTCTTGTGTGGTACTATTGACCCGTGGGGACGTGTATTACCGCTTTTATTCTCGGATGTGACGGGAATGACTCGTCTGGAATGGATTATTTTACAACGGGGAATGTTTGTTTTTCTGGGGTGGGGACTTGTTATACTGGCTATGGGAATGATGCCGCGTTTGTCGGAACGGGCAGGTGTTACGTGGAAAGTGAGGGCCGGGGGATGGACATTCCTGCTGATCGGCATATTGTTCGGAGGGGCTTATTACGGTATATTTCACGAGATAAATAATCGAAGAGACCTGTACCGGGAGGTATTCGAAAAGTATGCGGAAGTGAAAGGGGGACACGTTAAAGCACATAATATCTATTTTCGTCAGGAGGGAGATAAAATAATGGGGGTAAGTGATCTGGTCGTGACAAACGTGGGAGTGCAACCCTTGGCTCACCCCGTGCTTTACTTGAACCCGGGATTAGAGGTGACGGCTTTGACAGGGGAGCAAGGGGAGAATCTGTCTTATACCCGGGAATCCCAAGCCATCCTTTTGGAGAAAGCGTTACAGCCCGGTGAAGAAATCCTTTTACATTTGGTTTACGAGGGGAAAATTGATGAGGCAATTTGTTTTCCGGATTTCACAAACGAGGAGTTTCATGATACCCGCTTGATGAGTTTTTTCCAGACGTATCATTCGATGTTCCGTCACGGTAGGTGTTTTGCTCGTGTCGGGGATGACTATACGTTGCTTTTCCCGGAATGTTTGTGGTATCCAGTTGCCGTTTCCCCGGTAAACGTGAGCGCCCCTTTAGCTCGTCAGTATGATTTTACCCGTTACCGGTTGAAAGTCGGGGATATTGGGGAACGAGTGGCTATCTCGCAAGGAGAAATGGAGATGAGTGGGGACACTACGGTCTTTAGAAACCGGGAGCCATTACCTTCTCTGAGTTTGAGCATTGGATCGTACGAGCGAAAGAGTATCGTGTTAGACTCGTTGACGTTCGAGTTGTATCATTTCCCAGGACATGATTTTTTCATGCGGGATTACATGAGTCTGAAGGATTCCGCCGAGTTCCTTCTGGAAGAACCGGTAAGTATGATGCGGGAAATAAAGGGGGGTGATTATCCTTTTCGTAAGTTTACTTTGGTCGAGACTCCGGTGAATTTTGTTCCACGCCAACGGAAAGGGTTTACGGGAAGTCAATTTGTACAGCCGGAGATACTATTTTATCCGGAGAGAATGTACTTGGGTTATTATGCGCACGTGGGCTTTTGGCCGGGAGATGAGGATGAAAGGACTCGTTTCGAGCTGGAGGTGGAGGCGTTTCGTAATTTATTGGTCTTGAATTTACTTGCGGGTGTTTTTGATTGTTCAGTTCTCTTTGGTGATTTCGGGGGAGTTCTACAATCGGATGAATATCCGGGTTTTGGAGGTATCGTGAACGATTTAGCCAAAGTAGATTTTTCTAACGGGCCGATGGTGTACGTGGGAGAAGAGATCAGTTATTCTGAGATTGTCACTTATTGGAAGGGAAAATCCATGCGTGAGGCTTTCGTGGATCAAGAGGTGAAAGGGGAGCAATTACAGAAACTATTGAGGAAAAAATATGAGTTGATCCAAAAACATTTGCAGGCACTTGTCGGGGAGCGGGAATTATTCAATTTTATGAAACAATTTAAGCAAAGTCATTTGTTTATGCGACCTGATTTCGAAGAGCTTGAACGGGAGTTTAATACTCGTTTTCATGTGAATCTTCGGGAGATCTTGGATTATTATTACGAGGGGAAGGAGTTACCGGCTCTATTTATTCGGGATTTGAAAGTGGAATTGTATGAAGAGGACGAGGAGACTAAAAATATAGGTAGCTGTAAAATATATAATCCAACTTCGGTTCCGGCAGTCGTGACGTTGAGCGTGGCAACGTATTCCATGGGAGATAACGAGATCGGGTCCGGGCTGCGTAACTATTTGATTCCGGGACATAGTTGTAAAGAGATTCGGGCCGATTTGGGTATGCGTGATGTTTTCGCGTTAGGAATGAATCTCAGTCAGAATCTTCCCGGGGAGAATATCTTGGAATGGACTTCATCAAAAGATTTGTCAAAAACGAAAGATGGGAAAACGGGTATTTGGGATGTGGATAGCGCTATTTTTACCGGGAAATCTCCGGGAATGATCGTGAATGCCGAGGATCCCGGTTTTGTTATTCATGAGAAAAAACGGAAAGGGAAATTGGCCGCTTATTTCTCGAAGGGGAAGAACGAGAAAAAGTATAGTTACGTGTATGACCACGAGCATTGAACTTTGACTACGGATAGCCATTGCTACGGGGATATCGTGAAGAGTGCTTATTATAAAATAGCCGGAACCGGGAAATCTAAGGTGGAATGGAAAGTGAACGTGGAGAATCCCGGAAAATATGAAGTTTTTGTTTATGTTCCGGACGTGGAGGCGACTTCGGCCCGTAAGGTTTTTATCGGGGGTGCGAGACTTTTTTATCAGGTGACATCCGCGGATGACGTCACGGACGTGGAAGTATTGTTGGATAACGAGGAACCGGGATGGATCTCTTTGGGGAAATATTATTTTGATCGTGGTGAATATAGCGTGTTTTTGAGTGACCGGGGTGGTGATTCTTTGACGTGGGAGAATGATGGCACTTATACGTGGGAACGAGATGCCGTGCAGTTGATTTTTGCCAATGCCGTGAAATGGATACCGGTTAATGAATAGAAATGTGGTGTTCTTTAATAGATAGTAAAAGGGAAATAGTACTTGTTAACTTTTTGGCATCCACTGGTTTCATGATATAGGCGTTACACCCGCACGAGTAAGCTGTTTGTTTGTCCTGTTCGTAAGCGTATGCGCTAACGACAATAATCGGAATATCCTGGTCTATTTCCCGAATGGCTTGCATGGCTGTAAGTCCATCCATGTGTGGCATTTTTATATCCATCAATATGGCATCGGGAGGAAAATTCTTGAATAGTTGGATGGCTTCAATTCCATCGTGTGCATGAATGATTTGGTAATCTCGTTTTAATAAAGCGAATAAAAGCAAGTAGTTACTTTCATCATCTTCTGCAATAAGAATTATAGGGCGTTTCTCTGATTCCATAAGGTGTTTAACGCTATTCGTGTTGTAATTTTGTACATTCAATAAATGAACGTTTATTATGTCTCGTTTATTGAGCTACCAATAAAATGCAGATTGTTAATTTTTATCTTGCTTTTCATTTGATCATGAGAAATTTAAAAAACAAGCAACATAGCTAATATGAAGTAAAAAATACTTATATTTGTACATTCAATAAACGTTCGTTTAATGATATGACTTCCATGTCAGAAATTGCATCCATTTTGTTTCAATTCTCCGGTGATTCATTATTTTTGTATGGAAGTAAAATCGTGTAGATATGAAGGCCAAGATAAATAAGACGAATGCTGTTCGTTTACTGGATAAAGCGAAGATTGACTACGAGTTAATTCCTTACGAGGTGGATGAAAATGATCTGGCCGCAGCTCACGTGGCGGCACAGTTGGGGGAGAATATCGAACAGGTGTTCAAAACGTTAGTACTGCATGGGGATCGGGGTGGTTACTTTGTTTGTGTTATTCCGGGTGATCATGAACTGGATTTAAAAGTGGCGGCTAAAGCGTCCGGGAACAAGAAAGCGGATTTGATCCCGATGAAGGAATTGTTGCCTATTACCGGGTACATTCGGGGAGGTTGCTCGCCTATCGGGATGAAAAAAGAGTTCCCCACGTTTATTCATGAAAGTTGTTTAAAGTTCGAATACATTTATATTAGTGCGGGTGTTCGCGGGTTACAAATACGGCTGAACCCGAAAGATTTAATCACTTATACCCGGGCGACGTTAATAAGTTAAAAGTTAAAAACTAAAAGCTAAAAGTTGAAGGAGAGCCAACTTTTAGCTTTTAGTTTTTAGCTTTTAGTTCTTTTATCGGACTGGAAATGCGATTGTGAATTTACTTCCCTTGCCGATCTCGCTTTCTACCCAGATTTTTCCATCATGAGCTTCCACGAAATCTTTAGAAATGGCTAGCCCTAGCCCGCTACCTTGTACTTTAGTTCCCGGAACCCGGAAATAGCGGTCGAATATACTTTGGTGGTATCTGGGATCAATTCCTTTTCCGAAATCCTGCACGAATATTTGTATGGTCTGGTCCACTTCCTTGGCTCCCACGATGATCCGGGAATTCTCTTTCGAATAATGGATGGCATTGGAGAGGAGATTCGTGATCACCCAGGCTATTTTTTCACTATCTACAAATAGTTTGTGAATCTTTTCGGGATATTCCACTTCAATATTACACCCGAAACGTTCGGCAAGTACCCGGGTGGCTGACACGGCATAATTGATCAATTCGATCGGTTTCGTGATCTTCGGGCTTAAAATCAGCTTTCCGGTTTCCACTTGGGTCAACTTGAGCAGTTCCCCCGTGATGTTCAACAACCGGTCGCTATTTTCTTTTATGCTACTTGCGAGAGATTGTTGCTCGTCGTTCAAGCTGCCGATCCGTTGATCTTCCAGTAACTTCAAGCTCATCATAATGGCTGAAATCGGAGTTTTAAGCTCGTGCGAGATCGTGGAGATAAAAGTCGTTTTGGCCGAATCGAGTTCTTTGAATTCCGTGATATTCTTTAACAAGATCACGTTGCCGACCTGCTTTTCTCCCTCGGTTTCGGTCTCCGTCAATTTAATCGGCACGTAAACGGCTTGGAAAAAACTCTCCTTGTCGTCAGCGTATATCTTTAGCGGCTCGTGCTTTTCGTTTGGATGTACCAGTTCGCGAATAAGGCGGCGTAACAAGTCGTTCTTCAACGATAACTCGTCGGCTGATTGGTGTATCATCTGTTCCCGTTTGAGGTTTAACACGGTCAAAGCCTCGTTGTTTACGAAAAGAATTTGCCGGTCATGATCCAGACCGATAATCGGTTCGTGAATACTGTTGACGATAGCCTCCAGGTATTTTTTGCTGGATAACAGGGTGGCCAGTGAACTTTGCTGGTACTCTTCCAGACGTTCGGCCATGTCGTTGAAAGAAGTTGCCACTTCGTTAAATTCCCGTGTAGAGTCAAAGTGCAGGCGTTTACTGTAATTGCGGTGGGCAATTTCCACTATTCCGCATGTCAACTCGCTGATCGGGCGGGTAATTTGCGAGGGGAACAACAGGAGTAGGGCGAGGGCAATCCCGACGCTACATATCCCGATAATGGAAATCCATAACGTGGCCTGCCGGGCCGTGTCTTCGGCAATCACGCTATTGCGTTGAATCGAGGCCATGTTCAGGCTCATGATCTGGTTCAAATCCAGCCGGAGTTGCCGTATGTTCTGTTCGCTGGGATTCTCGTCTAGCAATTTAAAATGGCGGGCCAAGCGGTCGGTGGCTTCCGACTCGTTGATTTCCGTGATATTCAGTCTCTGTTTTTCGAGGTTCTCCATGAATATATTCAGCGCTTCCCGGTCCGTTTCAAGATTATCGAGGGCATAAAGCATACCTTTCGCGTAATCAAGTGAATTGTAGTTATCGGATAGGATATTTTTCGTGTCGTCGGCTAGTTTATCAATGTAACTGATCGCCAGAACTCCGAGTAGCACGATGATCATGAAAAGGAGACCGATTCCCGATGTTAATTTCGTTTTTATTTTCATATCCCTAAACTTAATTCGATTTAATGATATTTTCAAGGATTTTTCCGAGTTTATGAACCGAGGATGATTAAATCTATATTTAATATAGCCAGATTATTCAATAACCTCTTGTATCGAAGGGCAGAACGCACGTACGAGAACAACTGGATGTTGGGTTTTCCCACGCAAACCGTGCTAATCTGCCTTTCCCGGCAAATATTGATGATGGTTCCGATGATGTCGTCCGATTGAATTTGAAGTACCTCTCCGCCCAGTTCTGATGCCAGCTTGAAATGATTGATCAGGTAACGTTGCTTGGCCAGTGGGATGCGGTCAGCGCTTTCGTGGCGGGTTTGCACGTGGAGGACCACGAATTTACTATTGTAATGGGTGGCCAGACGTGCTACTTTCCGGATGAGTTTGCGGGGTGTCTTTTCCTGGCTACTGATACAGGCTAAGAAACGTTCATGGCGCAGGCCGATATTTTCCACCACCTCGTTTTCCACCTTTTTCTCCACCCGTAGGGCGACCTCTTTCAAGGCTAGTTCCCGGAGTTGAAGGATGTTTTCCGCTTTGAAGAAGTTACGCAGGGCCAGTTCAATTTTATCCGGTTTGTAAATCTTTCCGGCTTTTAACCGGGAGATCAATTCTTCAGCGGTTAAGTCGATGTTCACCACCTCGTCGGCCTGTCCTAACACGCTATCGGGGACTCGTTCTTTTACCTCGATCCCGGAAATGTCCTGTACCTCCCCGTTCAGGCTTTCGATGTGCTGGATATTCACGGCCGTGATAACATTAATCCCCGCGTCCAGCAAGTCAAGCACGTCCTGCCAGCGTTTCTCGTTCACGCAACCCTCGATATTCGTGTGGGCCAGTTCATCGACAATCACCACTTCCGGGTGTATTTGTAAAATGGCCTGTAAATCCATCTCTTCGACTTCCTTGCCCTTGTAAAATAGTTTTTTACGGGGAATGACGGGAAGTCCTTCCAGTTTGGCAGCCGTGTCGACACGACCGTGCGTTTCCACGTAACCTACTTGTACGTCAACTCCCGCGGTAAGCAAATCATGTGCTTCCCGTAACATCCGGTAAGTTTTTCCGACTCCGGCAATCATGCCGATATATATCTTTAAATGACCTCTCTTAGCCTTTCTGATAAGACTGAGGAAGTGTTCAACATTCTGTTCCTTGTCCATAACGACCAACAAGATAGCAAAAAATATGCAAGATGAATATTGTTTGATATATTTGTTTGTTAATCTGTGCTTTGTCGTGACTTTTATCGGTTCGGTAAACGATAAAACCTTTTCATTTTGGTAGGGTATTTTTCCAAAATGGTAACCGTGTCGATATTATATTAATAATCATTCTAAATAATTTGGTCTGCTTTTTGCATTATCGGGACTATAAACTGGTATTGCAATGAAAAGAGTAATTTTATATGGAATAGTGCTGCTTCTATGCGGGTGTGATTTAATCGAGTATCATCCGTACGATGTTCGTTTACATGGAGAGACGGGTGTAAACGCGAAGAATATAGCTCGTATAGAAGAAATCTGTGAGGGGAAAGACACCTTGCGGTTCGTGTTAATGGGTGATAGTCAGCGTTGGTATGATGAAACGGAGGATTTCGTGAATGCCCTCAACAAGCGGAACGACGTGGACTTCGTGATTCATGGCGGGGACATATCCGATTTCGGCTTGACGAAGGAATTCATGTGGGTGCGGGATATTATGGGAAAGCTGAAGGTGCCTTACGTGGCCTTGTTGGGGAATCACGATATTCTTGGGAACGGGATGGATGTTTTCTTGAAGGTATACGGGGATGAGAATTTCTCCTTCCGGGCGGGGAATACTAAATTTGTTTGCATGAACACGAATGCCTTGGAATTCGACTACTCGCATCCGGTGCCGGACTTCACCTTCATGTACAATGAATTGCAGGACACGGTGGGATGTTCCCGGACGGTTCCGGTGATGCACGTGCAACCTTTCAACGTGGAGTTCAATAATAACGTGGCCCATGGTTTTCATCTCTTGTTGCAGGAGTTTCCGGGAGTGGAATTCTGTTTGCACGCTCACAGTCACTCGCTACTTCATAAAGAGTTGTTTGATGACGGGATTCCGTATATCGGTTGTGCCGCGATGAAAGATAAGAATTATTTGTTATTCACCTTAACGCCGGGAGGATACGAGTATGAAGTGGTCTATTATTAGGGTCGGGATTATAACCATGTTCATGGGTATGACAACAATCGTGTTCGGAATGACGGATGATGACCGGGAACAACGACGGGCAGAACGACATCAGCGTAAATTGGAACAATATAAATCCGGGTGGAACCGTCTGATCCCGAAGTACCAGAACGTGCAATATGCCGGTTCCATGGGATTGCTTTCCCTTGGCGTTGGCTGGGATTACGGGCGAAAAAAACAGTGGGAAACGGAGATCATGTTCGGCTTGGTTCCTCGTTTTTCCTCCAACAAGGCAAAAGTAACTTTCACGTTGAAACAAAATTACGCGCCATGGGAGGTTCATCTCGGCGGCAAGTGGTGGTTGGAACCACTGGTGACGGGGTTGTACATGAACACGGTGTTATCCGATGATTTCTGGGTGAAGGAACCGGAAAGATACCCGAATAACTATTATAAGTTTTCCACCCGTGTACGCTTTCATATCTTTACCGGACAGCGAATTGCTTTCGATCTTGGGCCTCATTCTCCCTTTCGTCGAATCACTGCATTTTACGAGTTGAGTACCTGTGATCTTTACGTCATCAGTTGTGCCACGAATAAATACGTGAGAACGTGGGACATCCTGAGTCTTTCGTTTGGCGTGAAATTGCATATCTTGTAATTATTTCTCGTATATTTGTTGAATAATGTAAACGAGAAATAGCATGAAAAGAGTATTTGTATCCGTATTTTTTGTCCTCGTGGCGATGATCATGAACGCGCAGGATATTGCCGGACATTGGGGTGGAACCTTGAATATTCAGGGGGTGAAATTAAGGCTTGTTTTTCATGTTTCCCGTTCCGGGGATTCATGGACGACGACGATGGATAGCCCTGATCAGGGGGCAAAAGGGATTCCCACGGGGAAAACGGAGTACGCGGATAGCGTGTTGACCATCACGGCACCGGCTCTTGGGATGAAATTCTCCGGGAAATGGCAGGGGACCGATAGGATACAAGGAACTTTCGTGCAGGGCGGGTTGACATTGCCGTTGGAATTAGCGCGAGTGGATGGAGAGGTGGCTCTTTCACGTCCACAAGAACCTAAACCTCCCTATCCATACCGGGTGGAGGAAGTAACCTTTGAAAACACGAAAGCGGGTGTGACCTTGGCGGGTACGTTGACTTTGCCGGAAAAGGGCGAGCATTACCCGGTTGTCGTGTTGATTTCCGGTAGCGGGCCACAAAACCGGGATGAGGAACTGATGGCACACAAGCCTTTTCTCGTGCTTGCCGACTATCTCACCCGGCAGGGGATCGGGGTGTTGCGTTTTGATGATCGGGGAGTGGGGCAGTCTACCGGGAATTTCGGGACCGCGACCACGCTTGATTTTGCCGGTGACGTGGAGGCGGCTGTGAACTTTTTGAAGAATGATCGAAAGATACGGAATATAGGACTTATCGGGCATAGCGAGGGCGGGATGATAGCTCCCCTCGTGGCCAGTCGTTCCGGGGATGTGGCTTTTATCGTTCTCTTGGCAGGACCCGGGTTGCGGGGTGACCGTATTCTGCTGGAACAACAGAAAGAAATGGGAAAAATAACCGGGGCAACGGGGGAGGATTTGGAATACTCGTCGGTCGTGAACAGGAAATGTTTTGATCTCGTGCTAGAGAGTTCATCCAGCGAAGAGGCAGAAGTCCCCTTGAAAAAATACATGGATAGTTTGAACCAAGCCGGGAAATTACCGGTAAACATGAGAGATGAACGGGGTGCCGAACTTTGGCGTAAACAAGTGTTGTCCCCGTGGATGTATTTTTTCGTGAAATATGACCCTGTTCCCGTTTTGAGGAGTGTGAAATGTCCGGTACTGGCCTTGAACGGGAGTAATGACCTGCAAGTTCTGCCTGAAAACTTGGGGATCATCAAGAAAGGTTTGGAGGCTGGGAAAAACCGGAGCGTGACCGTGAAGGAATTACCTGGGTTAAATCATCTTTTCCAGACTTGCGAATCGGGTTCACCCGCTTTATACGGCACGATAGAGGAAACTTTCTCGCCCGTGGCTTTGCAAGAGATCGGGGGATTGGATCAAGGGGAAAGGGTTTTAAATTTATGATTTTAAATTTTAGATTTATGATTTATGATTTCCACTCACGTGACTAACGCTTTAACTACCCCCTCCGGCTCCCCCTTACACAGGGGGAGAGACGGACGCGAGAAGACGTTTCAATATAACAATGCAGCCTGTCCTCCCCCTTTCCAAGGGGGAGTTAGAGGGGGTTCATTCTAAACTCTAAATTCTACATTAAAAAAATACACCATGCGATACCTGCGACCATTTTGCCATATGAGATTCCGCTTCCCGACACTCCGACGTTTGCTCTGCATCGGGTTGTTGCTGCTGTTCGCAACCCCTACCGTGGAGGCACAACGGAAAAAAGTGGGCGTCGTGTTAAGTGGAGGGGGTGCGAAGGGCGTGGCACACATCGGCGTGTTGCAAGTACTGGAAAAAGCGGGAATCCCCGTGGATGTCATCGTGGGTACCAGCATGGGGTCTATCGTGGGAGGCCTGTATGCCATCGGTTACTCGGCCGATCAACTGGATAGCCTCGTGCGTGTGCAGGATTGGATGTTCCTTCTAAGTGATAAAGTGAATCGTTATGACCTGCCTTTCGGGGAGAAGGAACAGGATGGCAAGTACCTGCTTTCCCTCCCTTTTGACCGGGGGAAGAAGCGTCCGTCGGGTTTTATCAGCGGGCAGAACGTGTATAATCTCTTTTCCGATCTCACGATCGGTTATCATGATTCCCTTGATTTCCTGCAATTGCCGATCCCGTTCGCCTGCGTGGCGGCAGATATGTTCCACCGGGAAGAGATCGTGATGAAGGGAGGGAATCTCGTGCAGGCGATGCGGGCGAGCATGGCCATTCCGGGCGTGTTTACCCCGGTGAGGACGGGTGACCGGGTACTGGTTGATGGGGGTATATTGAATAATTTCCCGACAGACGTGGCCCGCGAGTTGGGTGCGGAGATCGTGATCGGGGTTGACGTGCAGGCCGATTTGATGAAAGAGGATAAGTTGGAGTCTGTTTCCGGCGTGATCCCGCAAATCATCAACCTTCTCTGTATGAACAAGCACGAGGCGAACGTGAAACTTGCCGATCTGGTGATTCGTCCCGATATGAAAGGATACACGGCCGCCAGTTTCAGCGCCCGCTCGATCGATTCGCTACTGGCCCGGGGAAAGGTGGCGGCACTGCAACAATGGTCCGAGATCATGCGGGTAAAAGAATTGATCGGGGAGTCCGGGAATGTGGACAACGGGATCCCGAAAGCCCGTCAACCGGGGAAAATTCCTATCCGGAACATCATTATCCGGGGACTGTCCTCGCGGGAGGAAGGATGGGTGCGCCGGAAGATGCGGATAGAGGCGAATAGCGAGATCACGCTCGATGACATCCATCGTGAAATCGCGACCCTGTACGGCACGAAAGCATTCGTGGCGGTGAATTACCGGTTGCTGGGGACAGCTCCCCACGATTTGGAGTTAAGTCTGAAATCCAATCCCATGAGTACGCTGAATATCGGTTTCCGGTTCGATTCGGAAGAGATGGCAGCCATCTTGTTAAACACGACTTTCAACAACAGGAGCCTGCGGGGGTCACAGCTGGCATTAACCGGACGCTTGAGCAAGAATCCTTACGTGAAGTTGGAATATTCACTGGAAAATACCTTCTTGCGAGGGTTCAACCTCGCCTACATGTTCCGCTACAATGACGTGGATTATTACCGGAAGGGGAAAAAGACGAATAACGTGACTTATCGTTACCACATGGGTGAACTGGGATTATCCAGCTTGTACCTGCGTAACTTTAAATTCAAAGTTGGGGTACGTTACGAGTATTTTGATTACAATTCCTTGCTTTTTTCCAACGAGGACGAGGTGATGAGTGTTCGTCCCGAGGGCTTTTTCAGTTATTACGGGGTGGCGGAACTGGACACGTACGATCGTCGGTTTTATCCCTCCCGGGGAGTCTCCTTGGAGGCCGCTTACTCGTTATACACGGATAACTTGGCGACGTATGACGGGGGATCGCCGTTTTCCGCCCTGTCGGTTCGTTTCTGCCCGGTTGTATCCCTTTCCGACCGGTTGAAAGTGATCCCTTCCGCGTTCGGGCGGGTGTTGATCGGGCATGATCCTGCCTATTCTTATTTTAATAATCTCGGGGGAACGGAGTTTGGACGTTACAACACGCAACAGATGCCTTTCGTGGGCATTAATCACGTGGAGGTGTTCGAGAATGCCGTTATCGTGGGGAAATTGGAATTTCGCCAGCGCATGGGACGAAAGCACTATCTTTCTGTTATCGGGAACTATGCCCTGCAAGACGATAACTTCTTTGATCTCTTCGGTCGTAAAGGGATATGGGGCGGGGGAATCGGTTATTCCCGGGATTCTATGCTGGGACCGGTTGATCTGGTCTTTAGTTTCTCCGACTGGTCGGAAAAGTTAGGGTGTTACTTTAATCTGGGATTTTATTTTTAATGTAGAATTTAGAATGCCCTACTCTTGGAATTTAAAATCTAAAATTAGTAAGGCCCCGTGTGGCTGGAATCATAAATCTAAAATCCTTTCCCCTTGCACCACTCCCCGATATTTCTTTCCTTCGGGTCGAAGTTAACGCCGATTTTGACTAGTTTCCGGTCATCGGCGGTGTAAGGGATGAGGTAGCCCCGGTTGTCAATCTGGGCGAGGGCCTCGTCGGCGGAGCCGTCAAGTTTGAACTCGAAGACGTAGATGTAGTCGTCGGTTTTCACCACGGCATCGGCTCGTCCCTTGGCACTTCGTACTTCTGCCTCGGAGAATTGTCCCATGAGTTTGAAGACGAGATAGAAAACGGTCTGGTAGTGGCGTTCCGTGCGGTCGTTCAGCTCGTAGGGAATCCCGGCGAAGAAGGCCCGCAGGCGGGTAAGGAAGGCGTCGGGATCACCTTCTCGTAGTTCCCGGATGAATTTGCTGATATAGAAACTTGTCTCGGTTTCGGCCACGGGGGTGTAGAAAGGGGTGACGAAGTTGAGGAACCCGTATTTCACCTCGTCGTTGGGGAACCCTAGGGTATATATCTGAAAACGTTCGTCATAAGCCTTGATAGTGAGGTAACCGCTCTGGTAGATCATGGGGACGGGGTTGTTGATGTTGGCCCGGTCGGCGGAGAGTGACGCGGCGGAGACCTCTATGCCGTCGAGTTCTCGTAGGTTGAAGTCGGTTTTCTTCAGCATCTCGGCGAGGAAGGTGAGGGTACCCGTGGCGAACCAGTAGTAATCGAAATCGTGGAAGGTCAGCACGCATAACAGGCCGAAGGGGTTGAACACATGGGCAACGTTGCCCGGGCTGAAACGGTAGCCGTCATACCGGCGGGTGAGTCGCGCAAGCTGTTCCTTGCGGGGAAGGCCGTGGCTTTCCATCAATTGCTTGATTTCCGGCTCGAAGTTCTCCTCGATCTCTTCCCGGGTGATGCCGCAAAGCGTGGCGTAGTCAATATCGAGACTGATGTCGTTAAGCTGGTTGAGGTTACTGAATATTCCCATTTGGGCGAACTTGGTAACGCCGGTGATGAAGACGAATCGCAGCCACTGGTCGGCACTTTTCAGCACGGAGTAGAAGGCGGTTAGCGTGTCGCGGAAGGAACGTTGCAGGTCCTCGTTTTGGAAACTGTTGAGCAGCGGCTTGTCATACTCGTCGATGAGGACGACGACACCTCGCCCGGTTTTCTCGTACGCTCTTTGGATGACTTCCATGAATCGCCCGGAGTGGGTGATGCCCTTGCCTCCCGTTCCGTACGTTTCTTCCCATCCCCGGAGCTGGAATTCGAGCATGTCGTGCAACCGTTCGGGCGAGTCATATTTCTCGGCGTTGAGGTCGAGATGCAGCACGGCGTGGGTGTTCCATTCCGTTTCGAGCCGTTCGATGGCGAGGCCCTTGAAGAGGGCGCGCTTGCCGAGGAAGTAGGCTTCCATCGTCGAGAGCAGCAGGCTCTTGCCGAAGCGGCGGGGACGGCTCAGGAAGTAAGGGTTCGAGGTGCTAACCAGCTTGTAGACCAGTTCCGTTTTGTCGACGTACACGTAGTTTTCGCGACGAAGTTTCTCGAAACTCTGTATGCCGATGGGCATCTTGCGGGGGAAGGACGATGGTTTGTTCATGACCGTTGTGTTTGCTTTCATTTATGCGAAGTTACGAAAAACCTTTTAGATTCCAGCCGCGCAAGCGGACGCTTTTGATTTTAAATTAGTAAGGCCCCGTGGGTGGAAATCATAAATTTAAAATCTAAAATTTAAAATTGACGGCAGCCGAAGCTGCCGTTGTTCACGCTCCCAACGTGGTGTGAACGGAGTTGGAGGTGATTTTCCCGTCGGCGGTCATGGCGAGACTGTAGACGTGGATGTTCTCCGGCTTGACGAAAGAAGGGACGGAGATGGAGGTCACGCCGTTCTCGCCCCGGTCGCGTAGTTGCTTGACAAGGGCGAAATGATCGTCGGGGCTGTAGAGGACACCGTAGAGGCGATCGTTCGTCCAGCAGTAGGCACCCTCGTAAACGTTGGCTTCCTGCGTGAAGACAACGCTGTACGTCTCGCCCGCCTCGGTGGTCTTGCTGACGGTAACGGAAGGAACGAGCAACGGGCCGGCGGCGAAAAGGACTTTCGTCCAGTCGATCTCGCTGGTGTACTCCTCGTTGGCCTTTTTCTTCGGGTCGACGGGAGTGTCCGGATTAATCTTCGTGGTGGTTAGCACGCCCTCGCGTTTCTTGTTGACGCTCGTGAAACGATTGGCCCATTTGGTGCCGTTCGTGTCACGGGGAAAGGTCACGCGGAGCACCGGGTTCAGGTAACGCACTTCGGCGTTGAGGGCCGAGAAGCCCGACGCGTTGATTTTCTGCTCCGCGTTCAGGGGCGCTTGCTTGCTGTTTTGGGCGCGACAGCCCACCACGCCGTTGCCCAGGTTGGAGAATACCTCGTTAGCGACTTTCCCGCTCTTCTGGTAAAAGTTGGTTGATTTTATTCGTGCCATACTTTCGGGTATTAGATGAGTATTTCAAAACGCCTTTCCCCACGCTTCGAGGAAAGAACATGGTAAAGGTATGACCCTTTTTCGACTTGAACAAGAAAAAATAAAATTATTTTTAATAAAAATTAACACATTTTGTGTATCTCCGGTCTCTTTACCGTTTGGTAACGGGAGATGTACGTGCAAAATGCTAGCTATCTTCGTGATAAGTTAACTACGCATTTTGTTAGTTACCGTAAAGTCACCGTAAAGTTACCGTAAAGTCACCGACATAACACGGTGACTTGTTATTCACGATTTGGTAATTTCCCTAAAAAAATGTAAATTTGACATTAAGGTGTGTTTAAGCATTATTGGAGGTTTATCGAATCATTTAAGAGGAGGCATCATGAGCAAGAAAAAGAAAAGGAAAAAGAAGACCGTACTACCGGTCAGACAACTGGCGACCACCCGTTCCGGCGGTACTACCACGTATTACCGGAAAGGCAAGGAATGTCATTGTGCCAGCAAGCGCCCCGCCGGGTCGACGGAGGAGCGTAATCATCGCCACACCAAGCGATCGGAGAGGCAACGACTGTTGACAAGTGTTTTCACGTTCGTTAGTCGGCTTGTGAAAATCCTCTTGCGGAAACTCGCGGACACGAACTCGTGGATTGCCTTCGCCAAGGATACCCCCATGACCGCCCCTAATCTGTGCCACAAGGTGAACGCCACGGCCTGTGACGAGCATGGTGTGGCTAACTTCCGGGCTTTCATGTTCAGCGTCGGGTGGCTCGCCGTGCCGCTTTACACCCGCGTCCGTCGCGACGCTTGGACTTTCACGCTCGAATGGCGCCACCACGGCATACTCGACGAGACAAGGGACAACGACACGCTCGTCGTGGGGTACTTTTACGACTGCCTGCCTGACGCGCCACGCGTGCTTCACCTTCCTGCAGTGACCCGTGCCGCCGGGACGGCCACTTTCACCTTGTCCGATCCGGAGGGGCCCGGTAGGGAACCTCTCTCCCCGGACACGGTGGTGCATATTTATCCTTATCTCGCCGGCCCGGACACGGACGAGTACACCCGTTCCGTCTACCTGCGCGTTCCTCCCGGTGCTGACGACACGCTTGGATGATTTACGATTAATGATTTATGATTTTAGATTCCGGCCGCACGGGGCGGACGCTTCCAACTACCCCCTCTAACTCCCCCTTGCACAGGGGGAGAATATGCTGCATTGTTACATTGTGATGCCTTCTTGCGCCCGTCTCTCTCCCCGTGGAAGGGGGAGTCGGAGGGGGTAGTCTTTTCCATTCTAAATTCTACATTCCAAAACTAAACATCCCGATGCTCTCGTACACGACGCTAAGGATTCCCGCGAGCAGGATTCCGGTGCTGCATGCGACGAGGCTTATACGTGAATAATTGTCAGAGTTGAATCTGGCGATGGGTTGCTCGTTCTTGTTGATAAACATGGCCTTTACCACTCTCAGGTAGTAGTAGAGAGAGATGATGGTGTTCAACAGGGCGATGAAAACCAGCACGTAATATCCTTGTTGTGCCGCGGCGGCAAATATGAAGAACTTGCTGAAGAACCCGGCAAATGGCGGGATTCCGGCCAGCGAGAACAAGGCGATCATCATCACGAAACTCAAGCGGGGATTCGTGGTGTACAACCCGTTGTAATCATCAATCGTGATCTTGCCGGAGCGATGTTCCACGACAGCGATAACCCCGAAGGCGGCCAAGTTGGACAGCATGTACACCAGCACGTAGTACACTAGCCCGGTCATACCCATGGCTGTCCCGCTGATCACCCCCAGCATGATGTACCCGGCTTGAGAGATGGAGGAATAGGCGAAGAATCGTTTCAGGTTCTGTTGCCGTATGGCGAAGATGTTGGCCAGCGTGATAGAGGCTATGATTACCCAGTAGAGGATGGCCTGCCATTCGTTCACGAGCGGGGCAAACACTTTATAGAGAATGACCATTAGCACGAATGCCGCGGAACCTTTCGAGATTACCGACAAGTAGGCGGTAACGCTGGTCGGGGCGCCCTCGTACACGTCCGGGGTCCATTGGTGGAAAGGAACGAGTGATAACTTGAATCCCAAGCCCACGAAAAAGAACACGAAAGCCATCATCTGGAGCGGGCTGCTGTTTAGCCCGGCGGGGATGTCCTCGAAATACAGCGTTCCCGTTGTCCCGTAAATTAACGAGATCCCGTACAACGATAAGCCGGACGCAAATACGGCGGTAAGGATGTATTTGGCTCCCGCCTCGGCCGATTGTTGCTTGTACTTGTCAAAGGCGGCAAGCGTTGCCATCGGTATGGATGCCGTTTCCAGCCCGATAAAGAACATCAGGAAGTTCCCGGCCGAGATCATGAAGTACATACCTAGCAGCGTGGCCAGCGTGATCATGTAGAATTCTCCCCGGCGAATAATCGTGCGCTCGCTGGAAAGCCAGTTATTGGCTTGCATGAACACGAGCAGTGTCCCGATGCTCAGGATGGATTTCATAACTCCACCCATTGCCGTGCAGTGATACATCCCCCCGAAAGCCGTCACGTCCGGGGCGGGCCAGATGTTCAGCAGGATATGAATACCCACGAGGATACAAGCTATCGGTTGAAAATACTTCAAGCTTTTCGGGGTGCCGAATATGTCGTAAATTAAGAGTATAACGATCACCGCTACCAGTGATATTTCCTCCTTCATTAATAAGAAATTAGCGTAAACCATGTTTTGATTTTAGATTTTAAATTTATGATTGAACCCCCTCTAGCTCCCCCTTGGAAAGGGGGAGGACACGCTCCATTGTTATATTGTAGCGCTTTCTCGCGTTCGTCTCTCCCCCTGTGTAAGGGGGAGTTGGTGGGGGTAGTTTTTTTCATTCTAAATTCTACATTTTAAATTCTACATTCTCTCAATCGAAGCCCGGATCATGTCGGAAAGCCATAGAGGTGCCAGACCGATTCCGGCGATGGCAGCAATCAGTATGATCGTCGAGAAACGTTCATACCAGTTGGCATCGGTGAGGGCATAGTGATGCTCGTTGACCACGCTCCCGTAGAGTAGTTTCCCGACCACCCGCAGGATGTACACGGCCGTGATCACGATGGACGTGCAGGCGATGATCGTGAATACCCGGTGGAAGGTGTCCGTCTCTTGGAACGCTCCCACGAACACGGTCATTTCTGCCACGAACCCGCTTAATCCCGGAAGACCGAGGGAGGCGAGACCGGCGATCACGTAGCACACGCCGAGGTAAGGCATGATCTTCATCAAACCACCCATTTCCCGGATGTCACGGGTATGTGTGCGGCCGTAGATCATACCGATCAAGGCGAAGAACAGGGCGGTCATCAGGCCGTGGGAGAGCATCTGCATCACGGCTCCCGTCATGGCCGTCTGGTTTAACATCAGGATGGCGAACAATACCAGCCCGCAGTGGCTCACGGACGAGTAGGCGTTGATGTATTTCAAGTCCGTTTGCACGATGGCCGAGTAAGCCCCGTAAACGACGCTGATGCCCGTGAGGATGATGAATATCCATGAAAGTTCTTTAGCGGCCTCCGGCATCAGGTGGATGGCTACCCGGAAACACCCGTAACCACCCAGTTTCATCAATACCCCGGCATGGAGCATGGAGACTGCCGTGGGGGCAGAGGCGTGACCGTCGGGTGACCATGTATGAAACGGGAATAACGCGCCGAGGACCCCGAACCCGGTGAATACCAACGGGAAGAACCAGCGTTGCAGGCTTTCGGGCATGGCGTGAGCTTGCGCGATTTCCTGCAAGTTCATCGTGAACGCTCCCGTCGTCGAGGAGTGAAAGTAGATACCAAGAATCCCCACGAGCAGTAGGGCAGAGCCGCCCATCAGCATTAATGTTAGTTTCATGGCAGCGTATTCCTTTTGCCCGCTACCCCAGACGCCGATCAGCAGGTACATGGGGATTAGGGCCACCTCGTAAAACATGAACATGGTGAAGAGGTCCACGGAAATAAAGAACCCGAATACCCCGATGGCCAACAGGTTAAACCACAAGAAATACTCTTTTTGCAGGAAATCCATTTTCCATGATGCAAATGTTCCCGTGAAGACGATAATGGCGGAAAGTAGCAACATGGCTACCGAGATCCCGTCAACTCCCACGGAATAATGTATGTTTAAGGGAGCGTACCAAACCGTGCTGGCGGTAAACAGCATTTCTGCCGTGTTGCCGGCTCCCCGTTCTCCTAAATATGCAAATACCAACCCGACGGCTAAGGCCAGCAACAGGGAAGCTCCCGTGGCTACCGCTACACGAATTTGTTGCAGGTTCTTTGAAAGAAATAACCCGCCCATCGTGAGTATTGGTATCAGAACGAATAGTGATAAAAAGTTCATATCTATTTATTGATTTTAAATTTTAGATTTTAAATTTTAGATTGAACCCCCTCTAACTCCCCCTTGGAAAGGGGGAGGACACGCTGCATTGTTGCATTGCGGCGCATTCTCGCGTTAGGCTCTCCCCCTGTGTAAGGGGGAGTCGGTGGGGGTAGTTGTTTTTTCATTCTAAATTCTACATTACCAGTAAAACTGCAACCAGTATTAATAGCGAGCCGAACAGGATCACGTAAGCGTATTGCTGTACTTGTCCGGATTGTAATCCCCGGATAGAGTAAGACAATCGTTGCGTGACGTTTGCCAGACCGTTCAGCGATCCGTCGATCACGTGGCGGTCAAACCAAGCGATGGGGCGGGATACACAGTTGAAGATGATACGTTTCGTGATGAAGAGGTACAACTCGTCCATGTAGAACCGCCGGTAAGCGGCGCGATGCAACCCGCCGAACGTGGTGGCCAAACGATCCGGTATAGGATTGGAGCCTTTGTAGAACCACGTGGCAAGAGCGATGGAAATCACGGCGACAACGATGCTGGTGCCGGCTACCGTCCAGTCCAGGTGGATGATGTATTCCATCCCGTTGCTGCTGATAAACTTCCCGAAAGGGATGAACCCGGCGAAAAGTGTTACCACGGCAAGGAACACGAGGGGTAGGGTCATGCTCTTCGGGGCCTCGTGCGGGGCATGTTCGTGCGTGCTTTCTTTACCCCAGAAGATGTTGTAATAGAGGCGGAACATGTAGAATGCCGTCAGGGCCGCGATGAAGCTCATCACGACACCAAGTACCGGGCTGAACATGAACGTGGCAGTCAAGATTTCGTCCTTGCTGAAGAACCCGGAGAAGGGGGGGATTCCTGAAATAGCGAGGCAAGCCACGAGGAACGTGACGTGCGTCACGGGCAAGTATTTACGAAGACCACCCATGTGGCTCATCTCGTTGCTGTGAACGGCATGGATAATGGCTCCCGCACCGAGGAATAACAAGGCTTTAAACATGGCGTGCGTGAAGAGGTGGAACATGGATGCCATGTAGCCCAAGCCTTCGTGTCCTTCCATCCCGGAAACACCGAGGGCTACCATCATGAAACCGATCTGCGAGATCGTGGAGAAGGCCAGCACTCGCTTGATGTCCGTCTGCACGCAGGCAACTACTGCCGCGTAGAGGGACGTGACCGCTCCCACGACCGCGATCAGTACGAGTACCTCCGGTGCCTCGAAGTAGTACACGGGGAACAAGCGAGCCACGAGATAAACCCCGGCAACGACCATCGTGGCCGCGTGGATCAGTGCCGACACGGGGGTAGGACCTTCCATCGCGTCCGGTAACCAGATGTGTAACAGGAACATGGCCGACTTTCCGGCACCTCCCATGAAAATCAGGGCCATTGCCCAGCTCATCACGGAACATCCCATGAAGGTTGTCCCGGCAGCCCCGGCAAAGAGTGAAGAGTCGCCTGAGGTTAACAGGTCGAAAGAGAAGGTTTTCGTGTAGAACGAAAGCAACAGGATGCCGATCAAGAAACCGAGGTCGGCGAACCGGGTGACGATAAACGCTTTCTTGGACGCGGCGATGGCCTCCGGTTTCGTGTAGTAGAAACCGATCAACAGGTAGGAGGAAACACCCACCAGCTCCCAGAATATGTACATCTGGAAGATGTTCGTGGCTACCACGAGACCCAGCATCGAGAAGCTGAAAAGGGAAAGGAAGGCGTAATAACGCTGGAAACCTTTTTCCCCGTGCATGTATCCCAAGCTGTAAACGTGTACCATCAACGATACGGTGGTGATTACCACCAGCATCATGACGGAAATCGGGTCTAGCAAGATACCCAGATCAATATGCAGGTATTGCGTGAAACGCAGCCATTCGAAGTTGAACGGGATGACCGGGAGGCGCACGCCTTCTACCCGGGGCATCGAGAAATATTGCCATGCCGTCATGTAAGCCAGCAAGGCACATATCGCCAAAGACAACGTTCCTATGCACCCGGCCGTGGTGGGTTTCAATTTCGTCCCCAACAAGCCTAAAGCTAGAAATGTTAGCAATGGTAGTATCAATATTAAAACTGTATATTCCATGTTTCGATTTCTTGATTTTAAATTTTAGATTTTAGATTGAACCCCCTCTAACTCCCCCTTGGAAAGGGGGAGGACACGCTGCATTGTTGCATCGCGGCGCATTCTCGCGTTCGCCTCTCCCCCTGTGCAAGGGGGAGTCGGAGGGGGTAGTTGTTTTTTCATTTTCAATTTTCAATTGCTTTGTTTTCTTCTTTCAGCTCGTTCAAGTTTTTCACCTGTATATTGCGGATGTTCCGGTATATATTAATGATGATGGCTATGGCGACGGCTGTTTCGCAAGCGGAAACCCCGATGGCGAACAGGGTGAAGAAAAAGCCTTCCAGTTGTTCGGGGAAGAGATAACGGTTGAACACGGCAAAGTTGATATCCACTGAGTTTAGGATCAACTCGATAGAGATCAACACGGCAAGCAGGTTTCTCCGGGTAATGAAACCGTAGATTCCCGCGAAAAGCATGATCGTGCTGATCACCAAGTAATATTCCATGTGTAGTTCCATATACTGATTTTAAATTTTAAATTTTAGATTTTAGATTCCGGCCGCACAAGCCAACGTTTTGACTACCCCCTCTAACTCCCCCTTACACAGGGGGAGTCGGAGGGGGTAGTTGTTTTTTCATTCTAAATTCTAAACTCTACATTCTACATTTATATTATCTTTTTCTCGCAATCATAATTCCACCGATGATGCAGGTCAATAGCAGGACACTGATTACCTCGAAGGGGAGCAGATACTGGTATTTTTCCGTGCCCATCAAGGCGGTTCCGATGACTTTCTGGTTGATCTCCCCGCCAACGAAACGAGAGGGACCGAACGAGTGCATTAACGTGATGTAAACACATATTGCCGCCCCGGCGAGAGCCGTGATTAGCCCGGCAAACATCTTGCTGTTCTTCAACCTGCTTACCTTGCTTTTGTCAGCCGTGGTGAGCAATATCGAGAACACGTACAGGATAATGATACCCCCGGCGTAGATCGTTAATTGTACCGCCCCCAGGAATGAATACTCCAACTGGAAGTATATTCCGGCAGTGGCAAAAAGCACGAATAGCAGGTAGGTCGCCGATCTCAAGATTCGGTTGGTCGTCACAGTCAGGATCGAGCAGACAACGATGACCGTTGCCAGGATGAAAAAGACCGTTTCTTGTAATTCTGCTGTACTCATATCTTTATTTTAGATTTTAGATTTTAAATTTTAGATTTATGATTGAACCCCCTCTGGCTCCCCCTTGGAAAGGGGGAGGACACGCTGCATTGCTACATCGTGGCGCCTTCTCGCGTTCGTCTTTCCCCCTGTGTAAGGGGGAGTTGGAGGGGGTAGTCTTTTCCATTCTAAATTCTACATTTTAAATTTTAAATTCTTTCGTCGTGCAGGTACTTCACCAGTTTACTGCGCGTGTAGACGGCGTGTTCGAACGTGGGTTTGAACTCGATGGCTTGTTGAGGGCACATTTTCACGCAGAGCTGGCAGAACATACAGCTACCTAAATCATACCGGTATTTTATCAATATCTTTTTCTTCTTGCCGGTTTCATCCGTGACAAATTCGGACGTGATTTTGATGGTCCCGTTCGGGCAGTTCATCTCGCAGATGCCGCAAGCGATACATTTGTGGTGATTGTTCTCGTCGTGAGGCATCACGAGTTCACCCCGGAAACGGTCAAACATTTTCAACGTGGCCCGGTTCTCCGGGTATTGCTCCGTCGTTTTCTTGGTGAAAAATTCCCGTAGCGTGACTTTCATCCCGGTCAGCAGCGAGAAAAGTCCCTTGAAAAACGAGGTAATATATCTTATAATACTCTTCATAGTTTCGTCTTTAAAAATGTAGTTTAAATACGACAATGATCACCATCAGGAAAAGGTTGATCAGGTTAATCGGCAGCAGGTAACGCCATTCCAAGCGGAGTAACTGGTCGATACGCAACCGCGGGAAGGTCCATTTAAACCACATGATGATGAATATAACCACGGCTGTTTTCCCGAAGAACCAGAAGATGGAAGGAATATAATCCATGATTTGGTTGAAGCTTTCCCAGCCGGGAACGTGTAATGGCATCCAACCGCCTAAGAACAGGGTGCTGGCCACGGATGCTACCACGAACATGTTCAAGTATTCGGCGAGGTAGAAGAACCCGAAGTGCATACCGGAATACTCCGTGTGGTACCCCGCGGTCAACTCCGAGTCGGCCTCCGGCAAGTCGAAGGGGCCCCGGTTTGTCTCGGCGGTTCCGGCGATGATGTAAACGATAAACGCGATGCAGGCCGGGATATGTCCTTTGAATAGCAACCACCCGTCTGCCTGTCCTTCCACGATCGTGGAGAGCTGCATGCTTCCGGTGAATACTACCACGGTAAGGATGGATAACCCGATGGATAACTCGTAACTGATCATCTGCGCACCACTTCGCATGGCTCCGATCAACGAGTATTTGTTGTTACTGGCCCACCCGGCAAGCAGGATTCCCACGATACCGATGGATGATACGGCGATCAGGAAGAAGATTCCCACGTTGAAGTCGATCACGTGTAGTCCTTTTGCGAAGGGAATACAACCGAATGCCAGTACCGACGCGATAATCACGACGAAAGGGGCGAGGTTGAACAGGAATCGGTCGACGTGGTTGATGTCGATGATCTCCTTGGTTAACATTTTGATCATATCGGCCACGCTCTGTATGGTCCCGTAAGGCCCCACCCGGTTCGGTCCGATACGACACTGGAAAAAGGCACACACTTTACGTTCCACGTAGATCAGCACGAGGGCGATCACGGCGTATCCCACGAGCAGGCAAAGCCCGATCAGGATAAACTCAACCAGCGTGGCAGCAGCGTGCGGGAGAAAACTCCTCAAGAGTTCGTCTACCCATTGTGTTATAGTTGAGAAATCAAACATATACTAATTTTAAATTTTAGATTTTAGATTTATAATTCCGGCCGCACAAGTCAACGCTTTGACTACCCCCTCTAACTCCCCCTTACACAGGGGGAGGATACGCTGCACTGTTGTATAGTGGCGCTTTCTCGCGTTCGTCTCTCCCCCTGTGCAAGGGGGAGTCGGTGGGGGTAGTTGTTTTTTCATTTTCAATTCTCCATTTTCAATTAGTTGTTACCTGTCAATATCCGGGACAACGTAGTCCAGCGTACCGCCGATGGCGATCAGGTCGGCGATTTTACCGCCTTTCGTGATCAGGTCGACGATGGATACCAGTGGCAGACACGGGGAACGGAATTTTACCCGGTAAGGGTATTTGTCACCCCGGCTTTCGAGGTAAACACCGAATTCTCCTCGACTGGCTTCCACGCTCTTGAAATAGTGACCTTCCGGCAATTTGATCAGCGGTTTGGTCTTCACGGCGTAGTCTCCCGCGGGGATGTTGTCTACCAGTTGTTCCAGTATATGTAATGATTCGAGAATCTCTTCCATGCGCACCATGTAACGGGCAAACGAGTCTCCTTCCGGGTAGAGGATTTCTTTGAAATCCACCTTGTCATATACCCCGTACGGCGTGTGTTTACGCACGTCGCATGACCACCCGCAGGCACGTCCCGTCGGGCCGGATGCCCCGTAACTGATGGCGTCCTCTTTCCTGAGAACTCCCACGCCTTTCAGACGTTGTTGGGCGATCACGTTTCCCGTGAACACGTCGTGATATTCCTTGATCATCGGGGGTAGGTATTTGATGAACTCTTTGATTCGGTTGATTAGGTTCGGGTGGATGTCCGCCATCACGCCGCCGATCACGTTGTAGTTCTGAATCAGTCGTCCTCCCGTGGTTTCTTCCATGATGTCCAGCACTTTCTCCCGGTCGCGGAAGCCGTAGAAGAAAGCGGTCAGCGCTCCCATATCCATGCAGAGGCATGACCAGAACAAGAGGTGAGAGGAAAGACGGTTCAGCTCGTCCATGATGGTGCGGATGTATTTCACCCGTTCCGGGATTTCCAGCCCCATGGCTTCCTCGATACACATACAAAGCGCGTGGCGGTTCTGGTGCGCGGCAAGGTAATCCAGACGGTCTGTCAAGGCCAGCGTTTGCGGGTAGGTGAGGCTTTCACACAATTTCTCGATGCCCCGGTGGATATACCCGCAGTTTACATCCACCTTTTTCACGATCTCTCCTTCCAGTGATACCCGGAAACGGAGTACACCGTGGGTGGCGGGGTGTTGTGGCCCGATGTTCACCACGTACTCGTCTTCTTCAAACAAGATGTTCTCTTTCTCGCTGACTTCCCCGTCATGGGAATCAGCCTCGAACGTGGGGGTTGCATCCAACGTTTCTTCACTTTCCAGCCGTACCGGGTTTATTTCGGGGTCTGCATTGTAGTCTTTACGTAACGGGTACCCGACCCAGTCGTTCCGCAGGAACAGACGTCGCATATCAGGGTGGTTGATAAACCGTATGCCGAGAAAGTCGTACACTTCACGTTCGTTCAAGTTGGCCGTGGCCCAGATGTCTGAAACGGTGGGCAGTTCCGGGTTTTCCCGGTTGGTCGTGAACGTCTTTAAAAATAATTTATGTTCGTGAGCCGTGGATTGTAACAGGCTGATCACGCCTAACGAGTCCCCCCAGTCCATTCCCGTCATGCAGATCATGAAGTCGAAAGACAGATCCCGGTCTCCCTTTAGCCGGAGAGCCAGTTCCCTGTACTTGGCGGGCTCTACCGTCACGGTAAGGATACCGCTTTCGTCGATTTCTGCCTCTGGGACAATGTTTTTTATTTTATCTACTAACATGTACTGATTGATTGATTTTAGATTTTAAATTTTAGATTTATGATTTCCACCCACGAGGTTCAATAGTTTTTAATCGTAAATCGTAATTCATAAATCATAAATTAGTTCACTCTAAATTCTACATTATTCTTTGTTCTCTTTTTCCTTGTGGTTTTTGCCACCGAGGAAACGTTCCACTTTTACCTTGCGTTGCAGTTGGATCATTCCATACAGGAGGGCTTCCGGTCGCGGAGGACATCCGGGAATGTAAACGTCAACGGGAATGATGGAGTCAACCCCCTTCACCACGTGGTAAGAGTTTTTGAACGGTCCACCGGAAATGGCACATCCCCCCACGGCAATCACGTATTTGGGTTCGGCCATCTGGTCGTAGAGACGTTTCAGCACGGGGGCCATTTTGTGTACGATGGTCCCCGCCACCATGATAAAGTCGGCTTGGCGCGGACTGGCTCGCGTTACCTCGAACCCGAATCGGGAGAAATCGTAACGTGCCGCTCCCACTGCCATGAATTCAATACCACAACAGCTTGTCGCGAAGGTAAGCGGCCAGAGGGAATTCGAGCGTCCCCAGTTGATAACATCGTCAAGGCATCCCACGATAACATTGGTGCCGGACGCCCGAAGTTGTTCAAGATATTCGTTATCGTTGAACTCTTCATATTTCATGGATTTAATTTTTACTTCCATTCTAACGCTCCTTTCTTCCACGCGTAAGCCAATCCCAGAATAAGGATCAGCATGAAAAATAATACATTCAGTAAACCGTTAATTCCGGCATCCTGAACGGTGACCGCCCAAGGATAGAGAAACACGGTTTCCACGTCGAACATCAAAAACAAGATGGCGAACAGGTAGTATCCTGCCTTGAATTGCATCCATGATTTTCCTCGCGTGGGTACACCGCATTCGTAGGCTTCTCCCTTCTGTTTGTTGAAGGTACGGGGAGAAATGGCCCGAGCGATGCTCATAGCGATAACCACCAGCAAAATGGCTGTAATCAATACAACCACGAATAAAGTAAGATTCATAATTATAAAAAGTTTCAGGTTTTCAAGTTTCAGGTTACAAGTTTAGTTACAGGGGAAAAATACGGCAAGTTGCGAACTTGTAACTGCAACTTGCAGGGCTATCGGCCCAACCTGTAACTTGGTTGATCTCCGGCTAAACAATGATTTTTCGCAGGGCAAAGACGTAGTATTTGGTCTTCCCGAGAGTCGAGTACGGGTGAAAATACAAGTTGCGTTTGGAGTGTGCTACCGCGGTGTTGTTCTTGCTGTTCCTTTGCAGGAAAGAGGGAACCAATTGTGATTTGGAGTCCGGGACAACATGGGAGTAACCCAGCGTGAGTTCGCAACTTTCGTGAAGAAAGAGTAATAGGGGAACCGTGGAGACTTCACAGATTTTGTTTCGGCAGAAATTACATTCTAAGCAGGAGCCATTGAAGGACGGATTTTGCCCTTTTGCCAATATCCCGCTGGAACTTACCAACACGAATAACACGATCAATATACTATTCTTCAGCACGTTCAACATCATTCTTTTTACTTAAGGTTCGCAAAGATAACCTAATTTTGAATTTCGGTTGAAAAATGTGTGGTAAAGAATGTTAATCTCACGATTAACATTCGGGTTCATAAGGTTTATAAAACATATTTTTTTCTTACTTTTGTAATCTCTCCGGGAAAGGAGAATATCCCGGGGGTAATACATGAAATTAGGGAAAAAATATGAGTGACACCATTCATCACGAGTGTGGTTTTGCGTTGATTCGATTGCTGAAACCATTGGATTATTATCAGAAGAAATACGGTTCTTACCTTTACGGGTTAAACAGGTTGTACATATTAATGGAAAAACAGCGTAACCGCGGCCAAGATGGTGCGGGTGTCGTGGGGTTGAAACTCGACATGGAGCCGGGTTACAAGTATATGGACCGAGTACGTTCCTGTGACGCGAACCCGATACAGGATGTGTTTGACCGGATTCATGAACCGTTTACACCGGAGATTCTCCGGGAGAAGGATGCCGTTTGGGCAAAACAGAACTTGCCGTTCGTTTCCGAGATTTACTTGGGGCATTTACGTTACGCGACTTTCGGGAAGAATAATATAGATTACGTTCACCCGCTGAAACGGGCAAGCAATTGGCGGGCGCACAACTTAGCGCTGGCGGCGAACTTTAACCTGACGAACGTGGACGAGTTGTTCGAGAGTTTGATCCGGGCGGGGCAGTATCCGCGAAATTATTCCGACACGGTGACCTTGCTTGAGAAGGTAGGCTATTTTCTGGATAGCGAGATTCAGGATTTGTACCGTTTCTACAAGGAAAAGGGATTTTCGAAACAGGAGATTACCCCATTGATCGAGCGTACGATTGATTTACCCAAGGTGCTTTCCCGAAGTAGCGAGGATTGGGACGGGGGATATGCCGTGGCAGGAGTGGTCGGGCATGGCGATGCTTTCGTGATGCGTGACCCGTGGGGGATACGTCCGGCTTATTATTACAAAGATGACGAGGTGGTCGTGGTAGCATCCGAGGCATCCGTGATCCAGACCGCTTTCCAAGGTATAAATATGGAAATTTCCGAGATCCGTCCGGGATACGCCCTGTTGATCAAGAAGGATGGAACCGTGACGGAGGAACTCGTGCGTGAACCGCGACAACGTGCCAGTTGTTCGTTCGAGCGTATCTATTTCTCTCGCGGGAATGACAGGAATATATACCAGGAACGGAAAAAACTGGGTGAGTTATTGACACCTCGTTTGGTGAAGGCTGTGGATGGCGATCTTGACAACACGGTGTTTTCTTTTATTCCTAACACGGCGGAAACTTCTTTCTACGGGATGGTGAAAGGAATCCAGCAGTACATGGTGGAGGAGAAAAAACGGTTGATCCGGGAGGGAAAGGCTACGTGGAGTGAAGAAACGCTCGACGAGATCATTTGCCGAGAGCCCCGTATCGAGAAAATCGTGATCAAGGATGCCAAGCTACGCACGTTCATTACCTCCGATTCCGGTCGTGACGGGCTGGTGGGACACGTGTATGACGTGACTTACGGGGCGGTGCAGCCCACGGATAACCTCGTGGTGATTGATGACTCGATCGTGCGGGGAACTACCTTGAAAAAGAGTATTCTGCGAATTCTCGATCGTCTTGGTCCGAAACGTATCGTGGTGGTGTCTTCTGCCCCGCAGATTCGTTACCCCGACTGCTACGGGATTGACATGACCCGGATGAACGAGTTTATCGCGTTCAATGCGGCTATCGAGTTGTTGAAGGAACGAGGCATGGAGGGGCTGATTGACGAGGTGTACCGGAAGTGTAAGGCACAGCAAGGGTTGCCCAAGGAGCAGGTGGTGAACCACGTGAAAGAGATTTACACTCCTTTTACCGAAGAAGAGATTTCCGACAAGATTGCCGAGATGGTGCGTGACGAGCATCTGAATGCCGAGGTGAAAGTGGTTTTCCAGTCGGTCGAAGATTTGCACGTGGCTTGCCCGAACGACACGGGTGACTGGTATTTTACCGGAAATTATCCCACTCTCGGTGGGAATAAGGTGGTCAATACCGCTTATATCAACTGGGTGGAAGGGAGGAATGAAAGGTCTTACTAATTTTAGATTTTAGATTTTAAATTTTAGATTCCAACCACACGAGGCCGACGTTTTTTGATTTCCAACAGCCCCCCCTCTAGCCCCATCTGTGTAAGGGGAGGAGCTAGAGGGGGGCAATCTAAAATTTAAAATCTAAAATTACCAAGTTTTCACTTTCCCGTTCAAAGTTATTGCAATTTGTTTGTAAATGTTTAAATTAGTAGCGGATATTAAAAAGATCGGCTATGAAACGAATTGTGTCATTTATTCTGTTATTCATATTTTCCATGTGTTACGGGAATGACCCGTTAGTTGCACAGGTGCGTAAAGAGAGACAAAAAGGGAAGGAGAAGAAGATCGTTAGGGAACAGGCGGTGGATTTGTTGCTGAAAGAGCAGCAAGTGGCAGCGGAACGAGCTGCTTTAAAAGAATTATACTGGGTTCTGGGAGGGGAAGATTGGCGGGTGAAGGAGAATTGGCTGAGTGACCGTCCTGTTGAGGAGTGGTATGGGGTGAAGCGGAATTACGATAATGGGAAATTGAGTATATATCTGGGAGCAAACGGTTTGGAGGGGGTGTTGCCGGGTGCTATTTTCAGATTGAAGACGTTGGAGGTGCTTAACCTCTGTAATAACGAGATCACGGGGAATATACCAACGGATATTGGAGAGAGTACAGCGTTGAGACAGTTGTCGCTGAACGGCAATCGTTTGACGGGAAAAATACCTGTCGGGATTGGTAAACTGGAAAATCTGGAGACGTTGGACCTTTCACGTAATCAGTTGTCCGGGGAAATACCGGCAGAAATTGGTGGTTTGAAACAATTAAAATTTCTTCGGATGGGAGGGAACAGGCTGACAGGAAGTATTCCGGCCGCGATCGGGAGCCTCTTGCGGTTGGAGTGTGTGGATATATCATCGAACTTGCTGACGGGGGAAATACCAGATGAGCTTGTGCTTCTGGAAAATCTGGAAGAAGTGAATTTATATGATAATCGTCTGCGAGGTGTGTTGCCTGCAGACTGGAGTAGATTGAAAACGTTGAAACGTTTATCTTTAGGGCAAAACCGAATAGATGGTGAAATTCCAGCTTCATTGGGGAGTGTGAAAACTCTGCGGATCGTTGGATTGGAAAATAACTTGTTGAGAGGGACTATTCCCGTTACTTTGGGACAGTTAAAAGAATTGAGAACTTTGGGCTTATCCAATAATCGGTTAACGGGAGCGATTCCCGGGGTGTTGTTTACCTTGCCGAATTTATATCATTTAGGCTTGTCGGATAATGGCTTGTCTGGTTCGTTACCTGTTGAGATCAAGGAGGCCGTGGCGTTTTCATCCCTTGATTTGAGTAATAATCGTTTGAGTGGGGTGTTTCCGCCGGAACTTTGTGAATTGGTGCAATTGAATTACTTGAATTTGAGGAATAACAGGTTTTCCGGATCTTTACCCGTGGAGATCGGGAAGATGACTGAATTGTCCTCTTTGGACTTGACATCGAACAAGTTTTCGGGTCCTCTCCCGAAAGAGATCGGTCAGTTGACTCGCTTGACGTCTTTGTTACTTTCAGAAAACGAATTTTCCGGAGAGTTGCCGGAGACGCTGGGGAATCTGGTAAATTTGAGAAATTTCTACGTGAAAACGAATCGTTTGTCGGGGCCGTTCCCGGTGGTGTTAACGAAGTTGGTTAAGTTGGAATACTTGAACTTGAGTTTTAATAATTTCTCGGGGATGATCCCTGCGGAAATCGGGAATTGGGAAGAACTGAAACATTTGTATTTGTGGAAGAATCAGTTTAGCGGGAGTATTCCTCCGTCGATTGGTGAGTTAAGGAATTTGACGGAATTGAGTTTGGGAGAGAACCGTTTGTCGGGCGAGCTTCCCAAGGAGTTAGGGCAGTTGGAAAATTTGGTTAGGGTGTATTTGAACAATAACATGTTTAGCGGGCGATTGCCTGCCGAGATAACACGTATGCGGAGTTTGAATTTCTTGAACTTGCAGAATAACTGTCTTGCTGGTAACTTACCGGATGAAATTGGTGATTGGGAGTCACTGGTGGAGTTGTACTTGGCAAATAACGAGATTACAGGGACACTGCCGGCCTCGATCGGTAAGATGAAACGGTTGAAGATCTTGGACGTGTTCGGGAACCGAATGAGTGGGGTGTTACCGCCGGAACTGGGAGATATGGAAGGTTTAGAGAGGTTGTTCCTGACAAATAATCATTTTAACGGGGCCTTGCCTCCCGAGATTGGTAATTTGAGGCGGTTGAGAATATTGGCTATGCCGAATAACGAGTTTTCCTCGCTCCCGGAAGAAATCGGGAATATAGAGTCGTTGGAGGAGTTGAACGCTTCGAATGCTTTCACCGGAGGTGCTTTACCCGCAAGTATCGGGAATTTGCGGAATTTACGGCTTTTGTTGTTGGGGAATAACAAGTTGTCGGGCGAGATTCCTGCCGAGATCGGGGAGTTAACCTTGTTGGAAAGGATGGATTTGTCAATGAATAAATTGAGCGGTGAGATTCCCGCCGGGATCGGTTACTTGGATAAATTGACGGTTTTGGCTCTCTTGGGGAATAAATTGACCGGAACGATTCCGGTTGAAATAGGGAATATGCGAAGTTTGAACATTCTCCATCTTGGGCGGAATTTGCTGGAGGGGGAATTACCTGCCGAGTTGGGATGGCTTTCAGAATTGGAGGTACTGGATGTCGGAGGGAATAAGTTGACAGGGAAGTTACCCGCAGAATGGGAAGAATTGAAAAAACTAAAAAGATTGATTCTCTTTGGGAATAACGTGAGTTCGAAATAACTTAAAACAACACAAGTTGCCTGTCCTTGACAAA
>ERZ791871.281-NODE-281-length-73764-cov-5.738512_pt1 | contig 73764 bp, 50 predicted proteins | sample MGYA00510280_ERZ791871 | MGnify/ENA primary metagenome ERZ791871 (study PRJEB30046, sample SAMN00792111) | human gut metagenome | study: EMG produced TPA metagenomics assembly of the A metagenome-wide association study of gut microbiota in type 2...
TTGCTCAGGAACTTATAAATAAAGTTAAATTATAGTGTTGCGGAATTAAGGTATAGTAGAAACTCTAATCTATTTATTAAATAACCGCCTAGTGTTGCAATTATTATTTTTAATATAGTCTTTAATAATCTCATTGTTGTTTAAGTAATTCGTTTAATATTACTGATCCTTTCTTTGGATCTAACTTTACTTCTGAACGTATTTCTAAGGGTTTCCTTCTATTTGGAATATTAGCCCACCATCTTTGGGGAGCAGAATAATCATAGTGATCCCAAGAATGTATGGTATTAGTTTTATCATTCCACATCATCCCAAACCCTCCAGCATTATCACTAAATACTCCTTCTCCACCAAAAGCTCCTAAACCACTGTACATATCTCCATGAGGACTATACTGTCTCATAGGACTTAGTGTTTCAGAAGCCTGCATTACTTTACCTGGATTATCAAGCATTTCTTTTCCAAATCTATAAGTCTTTTGCATTTTGCTTTGTTCTGGCAATAGAGGTTGTTTCTTCCTTAAAACTTCATACTGTTCTTTGGACATCCTTGATAATATTCCTGTATTTAAAGTATCTGCAACACCCTGTATTCTTAAATCCATTTCTCTTGGAGTACCTACAAATTCAGCATCTTTGTACTTATCTGGTTCACCTTTGGGATGCCTTGTTTTGGTTGATTTTATTAAGTCTTGAGGCAACCCAAGATATAATGCCCAATAAGCTTCCTCTTCTGGAGTTCCTACCAAATCTCCAATTCTTGGTTTTAAACTTCTCTTTTTATCTATAAAGAGTTCTGTGAGCCAATTTCCAGAAGGATTATATCTATTATAGACTCCTATTCTGTCTACTTCTGGTAGATCCTCAACATAATTCCATCCAGAAGGAGTTTTAACTTCTTCTGAGGATAAATCTTTTCCATAGTATTTCTTACGTGGTTTTGTTACTTTATTATTGTGATTAATAACTCCACCTTTGCTATATTTCTTAATTCCTTTTAAATAAGCATTTACTTTATCAAAATCTATCATTACTCTACAGTTTTAATAAATTCTCCTTCATCTTTGGTATTATATAATATCTCTCTAACTAATAACCTCCCAGCTTCTATAGCGGCTTCGTCAGTATTTTCTTTAAATAACTCTTCTAGTTTATCAGTTACTGATTTTCTGAATATAATTTCATTTCTTTCTATTTCAGCTAGTTGGGATATTGTTTTACCTCCTTGTTCTAATAGTACTGGTATTCCTTTGGTTTTTAGTATAATAGCATTAGGACAAATTCTGTTTATTCTATATCTAATTCATCAATTTTTGTCCTGTTATTTATTCCTTACAATCTGGATAATAAATAAGATAATGGCAATAATATCAATCATAACCCATGCACCTTTATCATGTAAATAAACAGGAAAAAGAGGGTTAAATAATATAGCCATGCCTCCATAGATAATGCTCCAGATATTTATGCCATTACTAGAATTTTGGATTGTGGCAGCTATAGCACTAATAGTTACAATTATCCTCACTAGGGTATAAAACCCTCCAGAAATAGGTAGGAGGGCAATCCCTAGTATGATGCAAACGGTTATATATAGAGGTTTCATCGTTATAAGGCAATTCCAATTCCTTGGTTATCAAAGAATATATTTATAGTTTTGCTTCCCTTTTTTTCAATAGGTTTGTTCATTTTTATTGTGGCTGGTACGACTTTTTTCAAGATATTATTATCAGTTGCCCCAAATGTCCAAACTGGCCATGTTTGAAGATCAAATTGAGTTCCATAGCATAAAGCATGTTTACAATTCTTACCAGTACAAACAAAGTATTCGACAATTCCAGTGTAAACAAACCATTCTTTGTTTTTTAATTTCTTCTTGATTTCTTTTTTATCATATGGAAGGTATGATATGGTAATTTTCATTATATAATTCGAAGGGTGATCAAACTCTTTAAATATTACAAATTCTTGCCAAGTTCCTTGTAACTTGTATGAAGTTCCTTTCCACTCTCCCCAATATCCATTTATTAGAGTATTGTATTGAAATTCTACAGATTGAGAATAGGAACTTTTTGATAGGCTTAGAAAGCCAATGCTTAATAATGTTATAACTAGTAGTTTTTTCATACTGATAGGTATTTTGAATTAGTATAATAGTAATTGTAGTTTCTTTTCGATTTCATTACTATGAGATTGAATATATGTAATAGCATCTCCTAGATTAGAATCAATATTTCTATTTACTTGCTGAATAGCTTCTCTCACGTATGGAGCATCTGATAGATTGAAGTTTAATAATTTTTTCTTTATATTTATTCTGTAAGATGCAAAATTGGAATTAGGACATGCAGATATTTTACACATTAAAATAACTTCTTCTCCTTTGGAAAGATTTTGTTTTTGGACAATGGGCATAAAGATAGAATCTACAATATCCTTACAGAAATTGATAGTAACATGAAATTCGTATGAATTGCTAAATAAAGGAGATTTACCATTAAGAAGGACAGACCATCCTTTATAAGTATAATTCTGCATTAGTGAAAGATCGTTATATCGCATACAATTTGATTTTAGATATTTATCGGTAATTAGTTATCCAATTCTTTAAAGAATGTATATGATATAATCTAGGATAACGTAAGGTGCTTGCAATGCAACTGCATATTAATTCTTCAAATTTTTTAGGGGTATTTATTTCCTCCAATTTTTTAGGAGATTTCCCGTATTTATGTTGGAAGATAGAACATTTTTCAAACTCTTGAAATTGAGTTCCGCTAAATTCAAAAGCTAAATAGTATTCATCACGATCATTTGTTAGCCAACTAGGTATTGGAGTTTTACTATCAATTAATTCTTTTAATTCTTTTGCATTGTTAAAACTGTCAATAAAAAAATAGTATGTTAGAAGGCATTTATTACTAGTAAATTTCCAATATTTCCAGTCAACAAATTTTACACATTGATGTGCAAGTAATAAATTTCTATGAGGATTGTCTAATCCCCAATGTTTAAAATAATTAGCTTTTTCAAATATGTAAGGAACATGTTGTATAACATTCCAATATTCTAAAGCTTCTTCATAACTCTTGAAATATTCTATGGTTACAAAATTGCCATTTTGATACTCTTCAAAACAATAATCTTTTCCTAGTAGAAAAGATTTACTTACTATTCTAACTGGACGTTTTTCGATAGTGCCATTAAAGGAAAAATAAGGAAATTCCATTGATTTAATAACCTTTGTACTCATGCTCTTAATTGTTTGCCCATTTATATATGAGGAATAGAATTACCCATATCGCAATAAATATCAATAATCCCATGTCTATTCTTTTTTGTGATTAATAATGAAAGTTATAACTATGACAATAACAACGGTAATGATAGATAATGTAAATTGTACCATGATTCTGATTTTTAAACTAGTGTATTTTATCTTGTAGCCTTGTAAATAATAACCCCAATATTTATAAGGTTATACAGAACCACATATCCAATAGAATAAGGTAGCAAGTAACCAGCAATAGCGGTTGCAGCAAATATGAGATATATGCCCATGTTGTCTTCATCTGGATCACAGATATAACTGATAATAGCTGCAATTACACTTGGAATTGCCCATTCCCATTTTGAAATAGTTGAAATCAACATATCTCCTTCTATGAAAGAATATAAAATGGAACGTCCTATCCAACTGAACAAAAAGTAACCAATAATCCCCAAAACTATTTTCATGCCTGCATAATATAATCCCAATTCCCCAGAGAGATATTATAAAAAAAGAAAAGCGTGGGAACTGTTAGAATTATCGCAACTGAGGGTCTGGACTCCCTACACACAGATAAAACGACACCCCACGCTAGACCATTATATATAACAGAATTGTATATATGGCAAGCATGAACGTTTGTGCTGTTTATCCTTGTGTGTTGAAATTGTCCAGATTTCAGTTACAAGATAAAACTAAACGCCTTCTATATTTAAACTGTATCACAAGATTGCTCTAGTGACACTACAAATATATAGAACTTTTCGCATTTTACAAACGTCCATAAAGGGGTGTCGTGTGGCAAAAGTATTAAAATTTAACTTGATAATCTTCTAATTCATGATCTTTCACCTCCTTGGCAGTCCATCCAGAGCAAACAACCAAAAAGATGCAATCTTTACCTCTTCTTGGATAGTAACAAGATCATGATAAAGATAATAACCGCAATAAATTCCAACCTTGCTGACCTTGGATAAACGGTGAATATAGCGACTACATGGATGATGAAAGTGATCACAGCCATCACCATGATCCATATTGAACTCCTTTCGAATTTTCTATCTCTCATCTATTTTATATATAATTACTCACCCTAGTAACCTCCCTCCGAATAACTGGAGTAACTTTCCTCACCGACTATAACATGATCCAGACAATTCATGTTTAACAGCTTGCAAGCCTCCATGATGTTTTTAGTTACTCTTAAATCCTCCGGACTGAAAGCTAAATTCTGGCTTGGGTGGTTATGAAAGATGATTGAACAGGTAGAGTTAGTCTTTAGCATTAACTGTAAAACAGTCCTTGGGTCAATGATAGTGTTCTCTTGATTACCCACGCTAAGCCTTGCAACACCCAACACTTTTAAATTTCTATTTAACAACATGATCCATGCCTCCTCATGGTGATGTAAACAACCATCGAAAAAGGGTCTGATTAATTTATATGCCTCCATCGCCATCGTCACTTTGGGTCTGTCTTTTGGCTGCACTTTCAGCTTGTATCTAATCTCTACCTCCGATAATCTTGTTAAATCATCGAAATCTAGATTCGGTTCTATTCCAGTTTTAATTTCTGGTGATAAGTATTCTTCTTTCATTGGTGATAAATTTAATTGATAAGACATTGATTTAAATAGAAATGAAAAAAGTGGAGAACTTTCACTGTAATCCCTCCATATTTTCGATTTTCTCTAAATGAATGTTGGGGGGTATGAAGAAGAATAATCCAAACGTTCGATTAACACCCAATTTTTTTTGTAGGGGGATAATTTATTTCCCACCCTGTTTCAATGTTGGATGTTGATTGAAAGTACTTTAATATTGAAGAAGGATGATTTTTATTCATTCCCCTTGACAACTATCTAAATACAAGATATTATAAATTTTGGAATCACCATTTTACCTGTCAAACCTGAAATACAAGCCAGCCTGATTTTCAGGTAAGGGGGATGAAAAAAATCACCAGTTATTATTTAACCTGCAACCTCCATTCTGGTATTTTATCTATTAAGTTACAAAATCAAGACTATAGAATTTGTCTTCATTTAAAGTTAAAATAGCCAATTTCAATTCCGGTAGAAAAATTCCATGACGGAAAAATCGAGTGGAGAGGAGGACAAACAATAATTTATTCTATATCATTCATCAAATCCTGTCCCTCTATGATTGATTTCTCCCTTATCACCGTCATCACATCCGTTGTAACCTTCTCTTTCTTTATATAACCGTATTCAGTGACGAACCATTTATTTAAATCCGTGGCTTTAGCTTTTGTACATTCATCCAGTCCTAGTTCTACATGGTATATATTATCCAGTATCTCTTTCCAAGTGCTAACTTCAAGTTGACAAGGTAGGGAATAGCGTTTCTTTATGTAATCTATCACTATTTTTGAATCAGGAAGGTTAGCCAGTTTCTTTAATTCCCTCTTTATATTGGATGTCTTGTATTTCATGTTCCTCACTTTATCCACCCCAAGTTTTTCGTACGCATCTTTAACCAGAGGGTACTCTCTTTCCAGAACTTGATGTCTTTCTTCCTGCAGGTTGAACATTCTGGAGAAGTGGAAAGATATGGTGTTCTCTTTTTCCCTTCTTTCCTTTAACATGGCGTACTCTTCAAAGTAATCCTTGAAACATTTTCTAACTTTTTCTTTAGCCAGTAAATTGATGGAGGGGGTCTTTTCATGGGTGACGCTTGTAATTTCGGAAACGATGTAATCGTTATATATCAAGTTACTTTTCACGTCCCAGTCTTTGCCTAGTAGTTCACACCTCTTTTTATAGTTATATAAATCCAGCATGTATTTATTTTTATCCACCTCTAGCATGGATGATGATTCGTTTATCCTGATGTAAGTTTGATCCAGTCCCTTTCTCATGATGTTGATTTCCCATTTTCTATTCTCTTCCTCCAGGTCGTTTATTCTCTCCACCCATTTTTGAGTTTTATCCATCTCTTCTAAAGTGTAAGCAAGGTATTCATCAAAAGGTTGATCTAGAGTTTTAGAGTAGGGGCATATATAATCAACACGATACTTGTACTTGCTGTTCCTTATCCTCCCGCAAATTTGTTTCATGGAGGTTGATATATCTATAATTCTACTACTGGTGTTACCGTCACTCACCACTATGGTGTATCCATTCTCATCCAGTATATCACTCCCTTCAAAAACGGTGGAAGTGTAGAAATTGAATTTCTTGACCGGAGAACTGGTGGTGGATATTTCAAACTCTTCCCCAAGTTTTTTCTTGTTCTCTCCAGTGTTAGAGCATACTATTCTAGCTAAATTAGGTGTCAGTTGTTGCTTTTTTATAACGGAAGCTATAAAACTGACGCTATTAACGAAGAAATGTAAATTCTGTGCTTCTGGTACCGCTATCCCCATGCCAAAACCGATATGTGATAAAACTTGCTCCATGACACTATTAGTCCTGATAACCTTCACGTCCACTCTCTTTTTCCCTTCCCAGATAATCTCCTGTACTGGTAGGTATTTTAATTCCTCCATGATGAATATCTCATCCACTGGTGTTGCTGTCATGAAGGTAACCGATTTAAATTTAATGGCTTCATTTAATAAATTCCTTACGGCGTTGTCCCTGAACAGGTTATCTAGAAACAATCTATGGTATTCATCCACCAGTAGGAAATAATCTTCATAAGCATTCCCTCCTTTGGCTGCTATAATCTTTATAACTTTAGGTAACGAATCGTACGTGACCATGATCTTCTTCACTTTATACTGTTCAATATAATTCATGATCTGGTACTCTTCTATCCCTTCCATCACACCCAGTATATAATCTCTTCTCTCTTTTCTTTGGGCGTTAGGTTCAATTTTATTCTTTATCAAATCTTTAGTTGGAACGGCTATAATGGTGTTTCTTTCGTTATTTAACACCATTTCAGTGCCACCACAACCAGTTTTACCTTTATGTAATAGACAATTCACTGGAAATCCCTCTGGAAATAGTTTTGGATTCTCTTTAATGTATTGATCCATGTACTTGAATCTTTCTGGTATGATAATCGGTTTTAATTCTTTCATAAACGATAGATTTTAAATTTTTATTATAATGTTCTCTTTTTTATCTGGGATGTAATCAATCTCCCTCCCTGTTTTTTTGCAGGCTCTAAAAATCCGGACAGGAGGAATATCATGATGTATCTATAAGAATATATATTTAAACAATCACGATCAATTAAAACAGGATCAAGTAAATCAATGGAATGAATGAATAATCTTTATCTATAGAATATCTAACCTGCTATCTATTGAATAATCATCAAACATACCCAGTCAATCAAGGTAAATCTAAACAATCCATCAAAATGAGTATCTATTTAATTAATATATAGTATATTAAACCTGTGGATATTAATAAATAAAATGAATTGTATTTAATTACAGTATATCTATATATGCCTTCTAAATCACTCTCTAGCTTCTTTGCTTTATCTTTCTTTAATTTACAGGATATAAATATTCATTTTAATCTCCCTTCCGGATTTTTTGAATTATATAAATTTTACTTCTATAATAAAGATAAATTAAAAAATTCAAACCGGAATAACACCGTAAGAGAGTGATTGTATAAATATCAAGTATGTAGATAACTACATTAAATATATATCCGATTTTATTTATTTTCTTAGTTTTTATTTGATTGATGTTTTATTTATTCTTGCTTGCTTGATTGTTTTGATGGTTGATTCGTTTTTTTGATTTAACTTGATATGTGCTATTGGGTTAGATAGATATATTGTTTCTTTTTTATCTCCTTGTTTGATTGAATTGATATTGTTTTGATTGATGTGGTACGTGTTTGTTTTTTCATTATAAACATGGATTTTAGGGTATATAATCGTGCATGATATGTAAGCTTGTTCATTTATAGATATAGCCAGAGATTTGGGATTCAAGGTGTTTGAGCATGATTTATTCCCCTTTTGACTTTAGATTTGGGGATTCTGGAAAAGTCAATTCTGGTATCAAGTGGTATTATAAAGATACGAAAATCCGCCATGGGAAACTATAGAAATATGGAGAGATTTGAATGTTAATTTATTGATGTTTATAATATTATATATCACATTTGATGTCAATCTGGATGAAAGAATATCATGAAATGGAACACTTCTCATCTTAGTATATATTTTATGGTTGTATGTTTAAATAGAATAACCTTGGAGAGTGGGACAAGAATCACTTTTTTTATAAATGAATGATTCTTTTTTGTCCCTTGACGAACTAGAAGGTATAAATCCCTTCCTTTTTACAGGTGGTAACATGAGGTATGAATTGTTTCATGGCTTTTGTTAAAACCTCTGGATCATCTTCTTTAAATTTGGGTTGGGGATCATTGTTTGAAGGGGTAAATTTAGCTTTCAATAATAAATATCCCTTCTCTCCTTTATTGTTTACAGTCCTTCTTTTTGAGGTTTCAAAGTAAATGGATATATCAGTGGCTTTAGCTTCCTTTCCAAGGTCGGCTATTTTGTATATATCATTCAATTCTTGTTTTATATAGTTTTCAGAGTATCTATTCCCTTCATGAAAGGTGTTCATCACCAGATCGATAACCGCTATTTGAATCTTCCCGCTATTAAATTTCTCCTTGATAATCTCTCTGGATAGAATTTGCCTGTTAAATTTAGATTGTTCTATAAATTCTTTAGATAGAAGTTGGCAGGCTTCCGTTAATAAAGCGTCTTCTTTTTTCAATGAATTGAAAATTGTTTCTTGTTCTTTACTTGTTATATCTTTATCCAGATGATAATAATAGAAAGTTTCTATAAATTCTTTATTATCCATGAACTTGTTATAAGTCCTTCTGGTAAGTTTCATGTCCTTTTCATCGAAATTCTCCACCTCAAAGGTGAGGTTAAAATAATCACCACATTTTAGATAAGCTTCTTTTAAAGTTTCTGGTGTTAGGTATATTTCGATAGTATCTTCATGTTTCATCTTGTCATGAAGCCTGTAACGGTTTAATTCACCGTTAGGCATTACATATTCATGAACTGGTAGATGTTCCAAAATCTCTTGAATAGCTCTTTTATTTCTAGGTGGTAGCGTTTCTCCCAGTTGTTTTAATTTGTCATAGAACACGAAGTCTTCCATGATTTTCTTTTTTATCAATTCTTTAGATTCAGGAATGGCATCTAGTGTCGTTAAAGCCACATGAGTGGTAGAGGTGACTCCATTTCTAAACCTCCCGATGATTTGCCATGAATCGTCCAGTGGGGAGATGACAGAATTTTGAGCGACACTGTAATCGGAGAATATGATCACTTCCGGTTTGTAATCTAGTTCTATATCCAAAGCTGAGAAGAATCTACTGGTAAAGAAGTTATATTTTTTATAATTTCCTATCTGGTGGTAGAACTGATGATAACCATTCCTGTACAACTTGTTTTTATTGTGTTCGTCACCACTGCAATATATATTGCTTTCATTTTTTATCCCTAGCTTCTCTATTAATTGTAAACTGGTGTCGATAGAGTTCAGGAAGATGAAGTACTCCCTAGAGGTATTTTTAGATAGAATATTCTTTAGAACCTGTACGGTGTTGTTGGTGCTTATTACCGTTATATCCTTTTTATATTTCTTCTCCAGTTTAGTGTTGCAAATGGAGAAATTTTGCTGTTTAAATAGTTCAGTATCTTCACTAGAGAATGGAGAGGCTGATATTAATGATCTCTCTTTGCACTTGAAAAAGTCTTCCAGAATGCCAGTTATAGAAGTTCTAAAACGTGCATCGTTGATGATTTTATGGCATTCATCGAATAGCATGAAGTAGTTATATATATTCTCCCCAACTTGCTCAAAAGCCTCTTTTATTTTATGGAAGGATTCCGGTGTGGTCATGAGTTTTTTGTATCCGGAAGTTGATTTTAAATAGTCTTCAATCTCCTTCACCTTCACTCCATTTTTCACCGGAAAGAATTTACCTTTCATGGATATTTCTTTGCCTTCAATGACCGGTAAATTGGGTTCTATTATGATGGAGTTTCTAGGGGAATTGATTTCACAGGTGGTGGCACCACAGTTGGGTCTGGCTTTGTTGATGATGCAATTAACAGGTATTTCTGTTATATACCCTTCTTTATTAAATTGTAATTTAATTTCCATGATAGTTGAGATTTTAGATAGGAGAGGGAGTGTTTCCCCCTCCTGTTGCAGATTTCTTTATTTGCTTAATATTTCAGCGATAATAAATTTCACGTTACCTTCTTCTTTTAAATTGAAAGTTAGTTCACCGAATTTAGCAGGGTGAGTGATATAAACATTATCCTTGCTTCCAAAGTAGACATTTAGATCACAGTCATTTTTGCATAACTTTTTCAGATACAAGATTTCCCATTCTTCTTCTAAACCATCTAGATCACTGTTGCTAAAATCAATCTCATTATCAAGTGTTCCATTCTGGATATAATTCAACAAGCTTAAAAAACTTTCTGTATTTGCTTTTAAAGGAAACTTGATTTTCTCTGATTTCCCTATTGCCACCCAAAACAGGCTGTCTCCATTACTGTTTTTGGCCGTGTGTACCTTTATATAAGGTTGGCACTGGCACATCCTTTGAAGTTGGGCATATTTTTTAGAATAATCAGTGTTGTAGAAAGTTTTAACTTCTACTTTAGTCATCATTAATAGGGCTTGATTTATCCTGTCAAATCCAGTAGGTTTGGATTGTTCTATTGTTTTAGTTTCTTCATCATTTTTGATTTCTTCTTTTTCAATATTTGTTTTAGTCTCCATGCTATCTACATTTAATTGTTTTTCAACTAATTGTTCTGCACTCTCCAGTTGTTGATTGTTGTCAACAGTTTTTTTTAAATCTATAGCCATAACTTTAGATATTAGAAATTAAACAATAAACCCCATGCAGAACAAGTGATCAGTTTATCCCTTCTGGGGGTGATGAGTTTAGGGGGTGAAGGTTCAAATTCTCCTTTTTTCTTTTTTAGTGGAGTGTCTTACCTTGTAAGACTTGCACCCTCTCAACCCTGCATTCATCGTTTTGTTCAATAGCTAAAGAACATTGTAACCAGCTTGTTGTCGTTGATTACAATGCAAATGTATGACAGGCAAGGGGGCGAAATCAAAAATGTAATTCCAGTAGATAAGGGGTGTATTTTCTATGTAATGGAAATCAATAGATTAGATAAATTTTCAAGTGCATTTTTTACCAGTACTTCGGGTTATATTGTTCCATTAATGTCTTTCCTTCCTCATTTGTTCCCATTTTGACAGAGGCTTTCTCAAAAAATTCTTGTTTTTTGCTTTTGTACGAACCTCTCTCTTTCTCCCTCTTTAAATTGTACTGGATATTCGTACGCATATTAATGATCCAAGTCGATAGAATTTTATTTCTTCTCTTGTCCTTTTCCTCTATATTAAATTCATCATCATCTGGAACAATAGTAAGGAATCCCAGAACCTCTAAAAATTTAGTGATGAAGGTGCAAATCTTGTCAGTTATTTTACCTTCTGGACTGTGGTAAGGTGTTTCATCCTGCAAGAAGTGATATAATTGAGTCACTATTCTGTGAAAATCATGATCGGATTTAGCACCCACCTTGTTTTTATATTCCTTCAATTCAAACTCGACATCTTTGATATTATCTTCTTTTAGATACTGGCTGATGTATTCTGTGAGGTGGGTGAGAAACCAGTTATTGCTGTTATTTAAGGTAATAGAATGCCTGCCAAGTGTAAGCGTTACATCTTTACATGGATTATTCCATGCATCCATTGGTCTGTAAGTTGGATGGTCTTTATATCCTTTTTGGGCATCTGGGAATTGCTTGTAATTATCATGAAGGAATTTATATAATGCCAACATATCTGGTCTTACAAATTCATGGAATATTCTATAATTGTAATCTCCACTCTCTCCCCAATAATTTGGCTCGATAGATGATTCACTGTAAACATAGAACATTATCCAAAGGATCGTGTTTTGTTTATCATCAGTGATTAAATTGGATTCATCATTAAAAAATGCAATAATCTTGTTATATAAGGCTTCTGGATAGGCTAGATGGATAGGTTTATTACCTTCAATGAAAAATCCCTCTGGTTTAAACTCATCATGAAAAAATCCATCATCATCATAAGTGGTTTTTGTTGCCTCTCCATGATAGATATGATTATTACACCAGTCTAGCATCCCCTGTATCTCAAACAGGGTGAATGAAAAATGTTTCTCTAAAATTGGAAGTATTTCTTTTAGATCACCACCGTTGAACTGACAAGTTAAATATTTCTCGTCTTTTCTCTCTTCATTTTCCATGATGCTTTTTGTTTTCAAATATAAGGACAGAATTGGATTATTTATATATGGAATGAGAAAAAAAAGTCCTGAATCCATCTCTGGAAACAGGACTTCGTGATTAGAGAAGGTTTTGCATTGCCGCATCAATTTGTGTGTTCTCGAATGAATCTAGATAAATTTGAGTTGTTTTTAAATCTGAATGCCCTAACGATTCGGATATAATTCCAATATCAACACCAGACCTTTTTAAAACAGTTGCAAAAGTGTGCCTTGCTACATAGGTCGTTAAATTGATTTTCAGATTTAAGGCTTTACTAATGATCTTTAGTTTCCTGTTTACTTGTTTCAACACCTTCTGTATTCTATCGGCTTGTTGTTGTTCTGTTATATGGATGTTTCTATCCAGAACTGGAAAGATATAATCTTCCGCTCCTGCATCTTTTTTCATGTACTTGTTTAGTATTGTCATTGCATCTGGCAGTAGAATTGTATTCATATTCTTCTGTGTTTTATGCCTTGAATAATAAATTCGTCCATTATCAAGATCACAGTATCTCAACGTGGCAATGTCTTTGAAATTAATTCCTGCTGTTAGGTAAGAAAACATGAATATATCCCTTGCAAATTCTAAATATGGAGTGGGATACTTGGTTAAAGTGGACAAATCAAACTCTTTCAATTTTTGTACATCTTCTTTGTGTATGGCTCTTTTCCTTGTTTGTGTCCATAATCTACCAACTTTATATTTTTTAAATGGAGAATCTTCATTAGTAAAAATTCCCTCTTCCAAAGCTTTATTATAGGTAGATTTGAAACAACTGAATTGTGTTGCAATGCTATTGTTCGCTAATCCTTTTTTTCTTAAATAAATCTCATAATCTTTCAAAAATTGGAAGTCAATATCTGTAAAAGAGATATTCATGGATTTAAATTTGGATAAGGAAGACAAGCAGAAATAATATTTAGATGCAGAACTAAGTTTACCTATTTCCTTTAATTGGGAAACTAATTTCATGAAATATTTTTCAATAGTGATTGTCTTCTGTTTCTTTTCAGAGATTCCAAGTAAATCATCAATGGTAAATTCTTTGTCCTGTATACGATAATTCAAGATTTTTTTATTTAGGTCTTGAATAGTGGTGTCAATAAGAAATTGTATTTGTTCTCTGTTGGGAGTTTCATCTTTAAGTTTATTGTTTTCAAAATTCCAATAGTCAATATTAATTTTTACTCCTAAACTTATTTTTTTGCTTTTATAGTTCTGTGATATTTTTATTGCAAGAGGAGCCTCATTCTGTTTGTTTACTTTGTCTTTACGACAGATTACTGTTAAATGTGTTTCCATAAATTTCGCTAGTTGCGAAACTGATTACTGACAGATTTTCTAAAAATGGGGGACAAATAGGGGGACAAATAAGTCTTAAAATCACCCTTTTTTACCCCAAAATCACCTTTTATCACTTGAAAAATTAGAATATTACATCGAAAGGAGAGACTTGGTAAATAAGAAACATTATTGTTATAACTATTTGAATAATAGTATTATGAAGCAAAAAAAGCAGCCAATTTATTGACTGCTACCTCTGAGCTGATATCGGGATTTGAACCCGAGACCTCTTCCTTACCAAGGAAGTGCTCTACCCCTGAGCTACATCAGCAACTTAAAAAAGAACTCACTCGCTTTTCTTCCTTTCTTTTGAGCCTCTTGTCGGATTCGAACCAACGACCCCGAGATTACAAATCACGTGCTCTGGCCAGCTGAGCTAAAGAGGCATTTCCTAAAAGGGTAAGCTTACTATGTCGCACCGCTCAACCATCTACCCTTGCTGCCTTCCGACCCTGGGGGAGTTCGACAGGAGCTGGTCGCATAGGACTTACCCGGGCACAAAAGTACAAAAATCTTCTCAGTTACCAAATGTTTTCGTAGATTTTTATAGACTAAATTTAGGGTGTATATTTAATATATTGGATTATAGAAAGTTGTTTGTAGATGAATTTTAATCTTGTTATATAAAAATGTAGAATCATGTAACCTGAAGTGTGAAATTCGTGTATAAATACTAGAAAAAGAAACAAATATTGAGGACTAAACGATCCCAACAAGCATATGCAGACAGAAAATAACATAACAGGAGCAGAGTTTTTATCTGATTTAAACGTTTTATTATCCACGAGCGTGGGTTTGAATAGAAACGTGAAGTTGGCATTAAAGAAACTGGGCGAACATGAGCGGGCCGATCAGGTTTATATCGTGAGTATTAATCACGATATGACATTTACCATATCGGAAGAATGGACCCGTACCGGGGAGTCTGTTTTCCCGGAGTCAGGGGAGAAACGCAGTTTCTATTATGATCGGAAGTTGGAACAGGATTTAGAGAGGGACAATTATATATATATTCGGGATATAAATGACGTGACGAACGAGAGTCTGAAGAATATCATGCGGGCGCTTGGGGTCAATTGTGCTATATTTTTACCCTTGTATATATCTAGTCATCTTTTTTCCTTTTTGTGCTTAAGCCGTTGTCACCACGAGGAACCGTGGTCGGGGGAAGAGATTGCTTTCTTGGTACAGGTTGCCTCCGTACTATCTGGTGCGCTCGAGAAAGAGTTGATTTTAAGAAAATTGGTGAAACATCATGCCTTGTATCAGGACTTTATCGAAAACCGGGTGGGTTACATTCTTCGTCTGAACCGGCATTTACATATCAGTTTCTCGAACAAGACGTTTTATTCCTTATTTGGGGATAGTCCGGATGAGATTATCGGAACTCGGATCGGGGAGCTAATGACTGAAATGGATATTTCACCAAAGAAATTGGAGGAAGTGGTGAAGTCCCCTGAGGATTTGTTGATGTTTAATGCCAAGGTAATGCGTGATGATGAGGTGGTATTTATCGAGTGGTATGCTTATCCGGTCAGGTTAGATCGGGATCACACCGAAATTCACTTGATCGGGCATGACGTGACTCGTTTCAAGGAGATGGAACGTGAATTAACATTGCTGAAAACTGAATTGCAAACTTTCTCCGAAACCATGTACCCGATGTGGAAATCAATCAAAGATAATTTATCGGGAGAAAACGAAATTGGTAATAATGAATCATTTGATAATTTAAGTCAAAAAGCTATGGCATTTAATAGGCTCTACGAGGAACTTTTATCAAAAATTGGTTATAAATTTGTAGCGAATGCATATAGATCATAGCGAATATACAATCCTTTTGGCTGACGATTCTATTTCGAATTTGGAAAAGATGAAAAGCCTGCTGGCTGGAGAGAATTTTAAATTATTACCTACTCTGGAAGCGGACGAGGTATTTTTACTTGCGAAATTGAGGCTACCGGATATGATTATTATTCGCCTGGCGCTAGAAGAGGGGAAGGGGGTTACGGTTGTCCGCCAGTTGAAACAGAGCGCCCTGACCAAGCAGATTCCGATACTCTACATGACGATCCCCAACCGTTATGACGATTTTCGGAAGGTGGCTGATTACGAGGGGGTGGAGTTCGTTTCCCGGCCGTTGAGTAAAAGGGAGCTGATTCTTCGCATAAATAATCAATTGCTTTTACTGGAATCACAGCGTATCATAGAGAGGCAGAATGAACGTATCCAAAGCGTATCCCGTTCTAAAGACAAGCTATATTCCGTTATCGCTCATGATTTGCGTGCCCCGATTGGTACGCTTAAAATGATTCTTGAAGCGCTTGATCACCAGAAAGAGAAAATTCCGGATGATAATATAAAGAATCTTATCAAGATGTTGCAGGAGACTACGGATGAGGCTTTCTTGTTGCTGGAAAACCTGTTGTTATGGAGCAATAGCCGGAATGGATTATTACAGCCGTACAGGCAGGCATTTTCTTTCACGGAGGCGGCGAAAGAAGTGATCGTGTTACAGGAGAATATCGCAGAGGCGAAGGGAATAAAGATTTACAATCATATTGATCGACCTTTTACCGGGTATGCGGATGTAAATATGATGAAGACCGTGTTGCGTAATTTATTATCCAATGCGATTAAATTCAGCTACACGGGGGGAAGGATTGATGTGGATTGTAGGGAAGAAAACGGGTCCCTGACGGTAATTGTGAAGGATAGAGGGCAGGGGATCGGTGAGGAGCATCAGCAGGGGTTGCTGGATGACGGATTACATTTTATTTCTTACGGAACACAGAAAGAGAAGGGGAGTGGGTTGGGGTTACAGCTCTGCAAGGATTTTGTGAAAATGAATCACGGAAAATTATGGTTTGAATCGAAAGAGGGGAAAGGTACCACGTTTTATTTTTCCGTGCCCGTAGAAGAGAGTTTATAAAGTATTACTTTACAAACTCTAGGACACTTGTTGTAGCTGGCTGTTGCCGGATTTTAACGTCTTGTACATTTTTAGCGCCCCCCATGCGTCGGTTGCTGCGTAATGTAATTGTGCAGGGGTCAATCGTGGTGCTTCCCAGTTTGACGTCCGTTGCCGTTTGGATATTTTCACCTTGAAAATAATGGACATTAATTTAGAGAATGACATCTCTTCTATGCCAAATGCCTTGGCAAATATTTGTAAATCCAGAAAGCTTGCCGGGATGAAATTGGCTAGTTTCCTAAGTCCCCGGATGTCATCGCGTATCCCGACACCGATTTTCATTATATTTTCATTGGCCAAAAGATCCTGTAATGATTCGGACAGGCCGCATTTGTTCAAACGGAATAAGTATACCCGTTTATCGGTGGCCAGTTGTAACAGGCCTACCTGATGTGTTACCCCTTTCTTGAATGCCGGTTTGGTTTCCGTGTCGAACCCGATATGCGAGTAGGACGATAAATCGTTCACGGCTGCATCAATTTTATCCTCATGATCAATCACGATGATCTCCCCGTCAAACGTGAAGTTTGGTAATTCTTCTATTTCTTCTTCGCTGATCTTCGTCTTGTATTCCATGTCAATCTCTCCTACATGGAGTCGTCCGTGTCTACTACTTTATATATTGCCAAATGTATTGCTCTTAATACGCTAGCACACGCCTTTCCCCAATATAATTCAAAACTGTTATTTAACTGCCATAATGCTTCCTCTATAACATCAATCATGCCACTGCGATATGCGGAAATGAAATTTTTCAGATCTTGGTAAATATCACAGAGTTTTTCGGAAATCGAATTTACGACCGGAGTTTCGCTGTATTGCATATTCTCGTCGAAAACTTCCAGATATTCGTCATTCTCGCCTAGTGTCCGGCTTAATGTAGCGAGCAAGGCATTGTAATCTTCCTCTGTCACAATTTCTTCCATCATGCCGAGGTTATCGCTTTCGCACGAGGGTAGTAGGCTGCCTTTCAAGTAAATTAGCGGGATGAACTTTTGTAATTTTGAAAGCAACTCGCTGGCGTCTTCTTCGTGAGAGCCTTCCAGATAACCGCAAAACTCTTTAGCAACGGCAACGAATTCAATGACCTCCCGGCTATATCCGATATGTTGTAAATCATCCATAATCTTTTTTATTTTTCACCACAAAATTACCAAATATCTTAGACTATCCGTAATATGCGGGAAAGTTTTTCATAATTGTTTGAATGTATGGGATAAAAAAGTGCGGCTACGTTCATCACGAAGTAACCGCACCGAGACTAGCAACAATCTACATTCACTATATTCCCCGGCTATGACTCCGGGAATTCTCACTCTCTACCTATGCTAGCAATCTTTTTATTTCCCTTTTGATGTTATCATCTGTCTGGTGAAATTGTACTATTGATACGCCTTACGGGAAAAATCGTTGTAGAAATCCCGTTAAAAATCGATAAGAATTAGGCTTGGAATCCTTTTATATGCAAAAAGAGAGTCGGATTTCACTTTCCAACTCTCTATTTTTATGATTTTCGGCGGAAAGAGGGGGATTCGAACCCCCGAATCCCTTTAGAGGATTACACGCTTTCCAGGCGTGCCAGTTCAGCCACTCCTGCATCTTTCCAAATGCGGGACAAAGATAGAAATTATTTTTAATGAACGTGTATATTCGAGAGGATTTTTAATAGCAAATCGTTGTGGGTTGAAAATTAGGGGGGCGATGGATGAAATCAGATGAAGAACAGAAAAAAAATTACGGTGTTACTCCATTGATTTTCGGTTAACTTCCCGTTAACTTACTAGCGAGACACCTAAGAGTGTATATTGTAATATGGGCGAGTGTAATGATTAGACGCAAAAAGCGGCCCCACTCGGAGACCGCTATGTCAAGGAATCAAACTAAGATCACTTTTTTGGTGCGTGCTTCAGTGATCGATTGATTAAAAACATTAAATAATCGTAGTGTGCTTTTCGTATCAAGATTACTCACTCCTTGACCAAACAAATATAGTAATTTTTTATTATTCAACAATGCTAATCTCGTTTAGTAAATTTGAAGCCCTTGCGTATTTGTCTAGAATCCATAGGACAAAACGAATGTCGACACATACACATTTATTATATTTAGGGTTATAATAGAGGTCTCCAGCCATGGATTCCCAGTTGCCGTCATAGGCCAAACCGATTAATTCTCCCTTGGCATTGATCACCGGGCTACCGGAATTCCCTCCCGTGATGTCGAGATTTGTGGCGAATCCGGTATAAAGTTTGCCGTCTTTGTCGGCATAACGTCCCCAATCTCCTTTTTGGATGGCAGCCCAACAGTCCGGGTTCAAGTCAAATTCAGGGTCATTTTCCACGTATTTTTCTTTGTAGCCGTCGATAGAAGAACGGTAGTCGTAAATAACACCATCTTTGGGGGAGTAACCGCCAACTGTTCCGTAAGTGATTCGCATCGTTGAATTTGCGTCCGGAGGAAGCACGGTTCCCTTGTTCATCTCGACAAGAGCTTCCATGTAAAGTGTGCGTAAAGTTCCTATTTTTTGACTATTGTCTTTTAAATAATCACGTAACTCGTAGTTTTTCGTTTGTGCGGACTTCGTGATTAGATATGCCGGATCCTTGTCGATTGTTTTTTTATCAACGCCCTTGTCTAGCCAAGTAAACAAGCGGTCTTTTGTCGTTAGTATGGAATTTTTGTAAACGTAATCGGTCAATTTTTGGTAATCACCTTTGAATTTTTTTACTAGGTTACCGATCTCTTCCGGGAAGAATTTCGGGTCGATATTCTTCACGTACAACTCGATCATGGCAGTAAAGATTTTACGGTCAACCTGTTCGTCGTAATCCTTAAAATATTGTTCGCAGAAGTGTCTTAGGTTTTTGCATTGAGCACAATCTTTGTGTAGGACACAACATCCTTGTTTTTCCATGGTGCTTTCAAATCCTTTAAAGCGCATTGCCAAGCGGGTCAAGTCAGCCCCGTTTACGATAGCTTCCCGGTGATAGATGCCCGTGGCCATATAGGGGGCGGCGAATGCGTAACAAGCTCGAAGTTCCTCGATTAGGTTACCATATTTAGCTTTGCGTGTCGGATCAGCGTTGATCCATGCGGTTAGTTTTGCCTCCTCTGCTGTTTTGATACCAACAACATCATATTTCTTCGTGTACTCGCATTCGCCAATGGCATATTTCCAGTAGTTACTGTTCATGAAGTATTTGGAAGCGTATTGTATGTTGATCTTCTCATCGGCATTCATGGCTTCCCGTAGGATGGCTAGTTTCATGTCTCGAACCTTGATCATGGCGGGATTCGTGATGTTAATTTTCTCGCTTATCCCGAAAGATGGCGTGTAGCGGGCGGTTGATCCAGGGTAACCTAAAACCATAGCATAATCACCTTCCTTAATCCCGGCTGTTGACACGGGTAGCACGTATTTCGGAGTGATCGGTTGATTATTTGGTGAGTATTTTGCAGGATTTCCATCCTTGTCGCCATACACTCGGTACATGGCAAAATCTCCTTTGTGCTGTGGCCATGACCAGTTGTCCGTGTCTTTCCCGAATGCCCCGAAACAAGTGGGGGGAGCCGCTACAAGACGCACGTCCTCGTACACCTTATAGTAAAATAAGTAATATTTATTGCCGCGCAACATGGCCGCACATGAGGCTTCGAATCCTTTTTTTGCGTACTTTTTCTCGATCACGGAATTGGCTCTTCTGGATGTGTATGGGATGCTTCCGTCATCTTTCTCGAAATTCTTCAGTACTTCTCGGTATTCGTCCGTGACGTCGATCACCCGATCTAGAAACATGACTGTTTTACCCGGTATACGAATTTCTTCGCTTTGATTTTTTGACCAAAAACCATTTTTTAGGTAATCGTGTTCAAGACTACTCAACTTCTGGATGTCGTCGTAAGCACAATGGTGATTCGTGATCATCAAACCGTTTTTGGAGATCATGCTTCCCGTGCAGCTTCCGAAATCCAGGGCCACGATGGCATCCTTTAAGGAAGGAGTGGTTTCACTATATATTTCTTCTGCCGAGAGTTCAACTCCTTTGGCTTTCATTGCCTCGTAATTGGTTTGAGCCATAAGATGGATCAACCACATTCCTTCGTCTGCCTTTGCTGTAAACGTGCTACTTGCAATTAAGAGAGTAGCAATAATGCTTTTGATAAATGTTATTTTCTTCATCCCGTTATTTTTTTGGTAGTAATACGAATTCCATTTTATTTTTCTGTCCAAACACGGTTTTGGCGAACTTACGAATATCTGATGGAGTTAGGTTGCTCATCTTGTTTTCGTAATTCGTGAAATTGTCAATTCCGTGTAGGTAATAGTCTGATAAAGTTTCCTGCCAATAGGCATTGGTGGAAATGTTGGTCTTGTAAAGCTTGTTAAAATAGCGTTGAGCATTTTCCAGTTCGGAAGATGAAGGACCGTTTTTAACAAGATCGTCGATTTCTTTTTGGACAATTTCCAGCATCTCATCGGCCATGAAAGGAGCCGTATCGAAATTCACTTCTATTGCGATCTGGTTGGTCGGAACAGCCTCTTCCGTGGCGTTCACACTTACGCTGTATGCTCCCCCTTTCTCTTCGCGGATGGATTTCATGTACCTGTCCCGAAGGATATAGCAGAAAGCGGCCGAGAGGATTTTGTTGTCGGCGGAGTAAGGGAGTTTTGCCGTGTAAAGCACGCTGATTGAGGCTTTGTCGGTTGTCAACTCTTTCTCTATATGACGGATGATTGTTCCTTTGGCGTAACGCACGTGGTTATCTTTGTATTCCTGCTTTATTCCTGTTGTCGGTAGAGAGGCAATGTACGTCTCCACGAGCGGTTTTAATTTTTCCAGTTCAATGTCTCCCGTGAAAATGAACGTGAAGTCTCCGGCATTGGCAAAACGTTCTTGATATATTTGTTTTGTCTTTTCGAAGGTGATCGTGTTCGCTTTTTCAAGGGTCATACTTGTTTTCCTTGGATGCTGGTTGTATTTCACGCCTCGAATCTCTTGGCTATATTCGGCTTTAGGGAGGCCCTTGCGATTATTTAGCGTGCTTTTTATTTTTTCGATCTGGCGGTTAAACTCTTGTTGGTCAAAATTCGGTTCCGTGACGTAAAGGTAGATCATTTGCATCAAGGTTTCCAGGTCACGTTTGGCTGCGTACCCGCTTAATGTTTCGTGATATTCCCCGATTTCCGGTGTAATGGAGATTACTTTACCGACATTGATTTGTTTTAAATCACTTCGTGAGAAATTCTTCACTCCCATGAGTTGGCAGAAATTGTTGGCCATGAATCCATTGGAAAGTTCTTCTTCCGGTAGAGTAGAGGTCCCTCCTTGGCTGAATCCTTTGATGTCAACAATATCTTTTTTCGTCGGGTACGATTTTATGATGACCTTTGCACCGTTTGAAAGAGTCCATTCAATGGTTCCCATTGTGTCGTTTTTCTTTTCTTCACGGATGTTCCCGGCTTGTGGTGTCTTCGTGATTAGCCGAGTGTCTTTCAGTGTCCGATGGATGTAAGGTGTGAGGTCTTGGTCCTTGGCGTTCCGAACGGTGGCGATTAACTCTTGCTCGTTGGGATAACTGATGTTTTCTCGCCGGGGCCCGAGTACCGTGATAAGTATGTTGTCATCAGAGAACATCTCTAGGGCTGTACGGTTCAGTTCCTCCAAAGTTAGATTTTGTAACGTGGAGACGGACATCTTTTCAAGAAAATCATTTGATGGGATTGGAGCACCCGTGGTGAAATGGGCTAGGCAAGCTTTCACCATATCCACGCTTTTAAGGTTTTTTCTCTGGTCCATCTGGAGTTTAACGGATTTAAGCATATTGGCTTGCTGTTCATTGAACTCATCCGGTGTGAATCCATGTTTTTTTATTCTTTCCACTTCGATAGCGAGTTCATTCAGGGCTTCATTGACTTTATTATTTTTCACGGCACCCATGATGAACACCATCTTTTTATCGGGTGTTAAATCCGTGTAATTGACTGATCCCTGACGAATATAGGGATTTCCTTGTGCGGCTTTGTTGATGATTCTCTTCTTGAATAATTCGGAAATAAAACTTCTTTTCAAGTCGGTTTTGTAGGCCTTCACGGTTTGTCTTTCGCTGGGAGAAGGAAGGTCTAGCTTGTACATGAGTCTGACCACCATGGCACCTGCATCCGGATCAGTCGAGATACCGACAAGAGGCTCTTGGTTGTCGGGGACCGAATACACTTCTTTTTGTACCGGATGCAGTGCTTTAGGTAGTGGTGATAGAATTGTCTTGATTTTACTCTCCATCATGTTCACGTCAAAATCACCGATCACGATCACGGCCTGCAAGTCGGGTCTGTACCATTTGTGATAAAAATCCAACAAAGTCTGACGTTTGAAGTTCATGATGATATTTATGTCCCCGATCACGTTGCGTTTTGCGTACTTCGAGTGGTTGTACATCACGGGATTCAGTTGTTCCGATAGTCGCGTACGGGGAATGTCCCGGGTTCTCCATTCTTCCCGGATGACCCCTCTTTCAGCCTCGATTTCAGCCGAATCACAGGTGATATAACTGGACCAGTCGTGAAGCATCAGCAACACGGTATCGATGATTGTTTCCCGAACTAAGGGAACTTCTGAGATATTGTATGCCGTTACGTTTCTGGACGTGAAGGCGTTCACGTTGGTTCCGAATCGTACGCCGATGCTAGCAAGGTATTCCAACATGTTTTTTTTCGGGAAATGTTTTGTCCCGTTGAAAGCCATGTGTTCCAGGAAATGGGCTAAGCCGTTCTGGTTGTCCTCTTCTTGCATGGCCCCCACGTTGTGGACAATGTAGAACTCCCCCCTGTTTTTAGGATTCTCGGAATGACGGATGTAATAGGTCAGTCCGTTATCCAACTTCCCGATCCGTATATCGGGATCCATTGGGATTGTTTGGTCTGCACCGATGTCCTGAGCCACCAAGGGACTGATGGTCAAGGTGAATAATATGGTGTAGATAATGTATTTTATCATGGTGATTTACAAATTGTATGGATATAAGTCTTGCGGGGTAATCCATTTGGATTACTCTGGCAAGATGAAAGCATGGTAAAATTGTTTTGAGTTTCCCGTGAAGGAAGTGTCAAAATGGATTTTGACACTCCTTCTTGGAAACAAGTGTTTATTCGACGGTTTTACCCGGTGTTTTGAAGGTTAGAGTAGCATCAATTTCTTTGGTCGTCCCGTTCGTGTAATGGATTTCCCATTTCGGTGTTTGAAGGATTTCCCAGATTTTATCATCGTCCAGTACCTCTTTCACGTACGTGATCCGGATAACCGGTGTATCGCCGTTCAGTGCCGTGGCGAGTTCCATCACTCCATCTTGGGTGGAAAGGAAACTTCCCAAATAGGGAACTTGACGCTGAACTAACGGTTTGTCTAATCCCGGGTAAGGCATTTCGTAAACGGCCGTGGCGGCATCTTCCCCGTATTTCTTCAAGGCGATTTGGAAACGTGATTTGGTTGCCGGGAACATCATTTCGAGGAATTCCTGACGACCGATCGTATCCACTTGATTCGAGATGTTTACCAGCTCGTAGTCACATTCGATTTTCTTGACCCCGCCGCCATGTACCGGCATTTCGAATTCACGGGTTTCGATAATACTTCTTAATTCTTTTTTGTCGATCGGTTTATTGATATCCATGAATAATTTCACTTTTACCGGGCAGTCATATTCGGTTTGGATTCCATAGAAGCCTTCTTTTTCACGAATAATATTTCCCAAGAAGGTTACGTCCATCTGGTCAAATAGTTTTTCAACGCCCAAAGTGATTATTTTTAATTGTTCCACTCCGGCAGGAGGTGTATTCAGTTTCCGTTTCACCGGGGTAAACATGGCGTTTTCTACTTTTTCTTTACTCGTTTCACTCGGGTCATAGTAAACCACGACAGCGAATCTATTCACGTAGGTCGTTACTCCGTAGACACCTGGAACGTTTTTCATACGGGCTGCAAATGCCTTGGAGCTACCGAAACATTTTACGGTTCTCATTCCTTCACGTTCAAATGATTCGAGGTGTTCTAATTTTGCCGGATCTCCCCAACGTTCGTCAATAGTCGGCAATTCCCAATGGGTACCCATCCACAGCCCGACGAAGAAGAGAACAACGACTAGAATTGCGGGTAACCATCGGAATGCCGGTTTACGGTTTATCTGTAAAGCATTTTTATTACATGCTCCCATACATTCACCACATAAAGTACAATCAATGTCTTTCACGACTTTCAAGTTTGCCACGTCAATTTGTTGCGGGCATTTTTTGCTACATAAACCGCAATGGGTACATTTTTCGTCATCTCGGGTAATGCGGAGTAATGGGAATACTTTACTCTCGTGGTAAACGATCTCAAAGATATAACCGATTACACAGCTTGCACCTAGTAACCAGTACCATTGCATCGGTAGTCCGAAATAACCTAGGATTAACGAGAGTATCAGTAGCCCCAGAAAGGTAAGTGTGAATTTGAACACGTTGCTTAATGCCCCGAGCGGACAGATATATTTACACCAGAACATATTGATAAACAAGTTACCCAGGAATAAGCAGGCGATAGAAATCACCGCCATCCATGCGGTAAGTTCGCCTTTGAATCCGGTTGCAATAGCGTAGTACGGGTCAAAGTTTTTACAAAATAGTTCACTGCTGGAAATTGTCATGTAGAATATCCAGAATAACAGGATGTACTTGATTGCTCTTAGGATTTTGTCAACAACTGAACCCGTGGTGATGTTGATGTTTATTTTCATCTTTTTGCGTAACACGGCCATCCATTCCGTTACCGTACCCAGGGGGCAGAGGTAGCCACAGAATAGTTTACTGAAAAGAATAACACCGATTGCCAAGGTTACTCCCATCATAATCTGCACGATCGACATGCTACATGCCAGCGTGTTTGAATTCAAGTAAGTTACGAGGGATTGTAGGCCCCCGAACGGACAATAGGCTTCAACGTTGGCAGGTTCTCCTCCGAAAAATACTTTCAGAATGAATCCGGCAATGACTGCAATTACACCCAGTTGCAGTACGTGTCTCCATAAATTTTTCTTAATCTTGCTCATTTCTTTTTGCTATATTTGTTATTTGTGATTCCCTAGAATGATAGTCCTATCGTGGCTTGTAAGGTTGTCCAGTTCTTACCGTCATACAGGCCGCTGGTGGACTTTTTATAATTGACATTACCGATAGCGTACAAGTTCATCCCTTTTTCCTTGTTGAGGAAATAGGTGTAGCGAACGTTTACTCCTCCGGCAATTTTATCCGACGTGATGTACTCGAATTCCTGTTCCAGTAAGTCTTTCCGTTGTGGGTATTCGTCAATATTCGGCAAGACCGTTTCGGCTTCCAGTTTCATTTTTAGCATTGTGCCTCCCCCAATCGTGTAAGCACCATTTATGCCGCAATCCAGCATTCCTTTTTTGAACAGGAAGTTTTTTTCGAGTGAAAGGTAACCTTCTGTGTTTCTCAATATTTGTTGGAATTTGGCAGGGTAGAGACGGTACACTCTTTCCGCGTAAAAGCCTTTAGCCCCAATTTGTGCGTTCCAGCAACTGTTGTATGCGGTGCGATTACGGAACAGGTTGTAATTTGCGTCGTAAACGATGGATTCGATGGAAGATTTATTCTTTTTCCCGAATTGTGTCCAAGTGCTGTTTTGGTTTATGACTTCTTTTTGTTGGATGTTCTCGTAGCCTAGCATGTTCGAAAAATCGGCTTGCAGGTTAATATAGTGACTGTATTTTTCTCCGCTGACATTGAAAGCCCCGGTGTAATTATACGCACGTTGTTTCATTTCTCCCCCGCGCTCTTTATTGTAGTTGGCCTTGAAAACTTCCTGTTTCTTTTCTAACATGGAGAATTGGTTAAAGAAGCGGATTCGGCGGGAATGGAATTCCACTTGTGCGGCACCGCCCAAGGATTCATCCCGAATGTCCCGGATAATACTGGTAGTTGAATTTACTTGTTCCGACGTGTAGAACCACAACCCTTCAACGGAAAGGAGCTCCGGTGTCCGTCCTGTTCCAATTGTCCTGATGTCAATGTTTTCGGTTTCTTTCTGGTAAATGAAGTTCAGTCCCAAGTTCAGGTATTGGGAACGGTAAACCACTCCCGGGTACACTTTCAGGTTCATGTACGTGTTTTTGTTCCGGGCATCTTTTTTCTTGGCGTTACTAGCGGTTAAGTAATCGATTTTGGCTCCGATGCTCCAGCGTTTCCCGAGCATGTAGCCGATACCGCCTTCCAGGATGTAAGTCTCCATGGTCTGGCGTCCCGGCATACTGTCTGCAAAGAATATTGGGGAGCGGTACGGGTCGATAACATTACACCATCCCATTTTAAGACGATTCATGTAGTCAAAACTGAATTTCCCGTAGAAGAATACTTTATTCAATCTTCGGAAGGATTCTGTTTGTAGGTTTGTTTTATTGAACGCGTGAGGAGCATTTATATTTCTAAAACTACCTTTCCCATATTGAAAATCAAGTTCTACGATAGTGAAATCTTGATTCTCGTTGAATGTTAATCCGGCATAGTTTAAAGACTTTGTCCAGGGATTGTTGGCTTTGACCCGATCCATCCGGTAAAAAATCTTCTCGTTGTCTTGAGTTTGGGCATTTGCTGCCGACATCCCGGCGATGAGTAGACCCAGACCAAGTGTATATATTTTTTTGAATTTCATAATCTTCATTTTTAGATACAGTTCGTCTATCTATTTTTTTAATGTGTTCGGAACTACTTCGAAATCCTCGCTGGAATTGTTGGAGTCCATGTATATGGTTCTGCCATCGACAACTTCGTCTACTTTTCGACAAACGGAATTACCTAAGTTACTCGTCGGGATATAGGTGAATCCGGCGTCAATGTTATTCGGAATTCGTTTGTTTGCTTTACTGGCACTTGTCACGCATTCAACACCATCAATTACCCAATCTTTATGGATCATCAAGTATTTTTGAGAGGCATTGGGTTTTACCGGATCCAGTTGAAGATTTTTGGAGTCTTCTGCATAGGCTTGTGCACTAATGGCTGCGGATGTCGGAATTTTGAAGATGATCATGGCCGGTCCGGTCAAACTGATGGTAAATGCCGTGCCGTTATTTCTCCAGATCATGTTTAAAGGTTCAACTCCCGGTGCGGGAACAGATGCAGCAGTTAACAGCGGATCCCAGAATGCAAAATCGGCTTTGGAAAGATCCACGGATTGTGAGGCAATATCCATGTGGTTGATGGCGTTGATTGCGATGATCGTCTCTTCTCCGGGTTGTAATGGGTAATCTGTACCTGTACCGGGGAATTGCCATGCCATCATAAATAGTGGAATTTCATCCCATAAACTTCCGTCCGGTTTGGTGAAGTTACTAGGACTGTTACTCGTGACTGGGTTTACGGTTCCGATGCAGAGACTGTCTAGGTAAGCGATTTCGTCGGAATTATTGTAGATAGATATATAAGCGTCTTTTCCATAGTTTTTACCGTCATCTTTTTTACAAGAGGCGTAGTAAACCTCTTTGATGATTAACTGCTGTAATTTAGCATGAGTCAGGTTTATCGTGTAAGTTTCCCCATCTTTTGCGCTTTCGCTTAATACGATTCGTTCCATTCTTCCGTTGAAAATGTCGATCGTGTTTTCTCCTCTTTCCCGGTGTTGGGCTACTGCTTCGTAGAAACCGTATTCCACGTTAAATGTTGCGATACCGGAGGCGTCACACTTGCTTGTGTAAGTAAGACCGGAAGTTGTGCTGTATAGTTTCACGTCAATCCCTTCCGGGTTCATGCTTTCAAAACCTTCCGGCATATTCACCTTGATTAAGGCCTCGATACTCATTTTTTCTTCTTTCAAACATCCCGTGAAAAGGAATACGACCAGAAGTGTAAGTATATGATATGTTTTCATCTTTATTCCTTTTTTAATCCGTTAAAATTTCAGACTGATTTCGGCACCGAAACTAATGTCGCTGTTTACTCTAAAGTCAGAACCGCTGGATTGGTAATATCTCCAAGGTTTGGCATTGGTGAAGTTGTTTGCGTAGAAAGAAAGAGAGGCAAATTTCCCGATTTCTTTCGTCATACGCAGGTTCAACATGAAATACGGATCAAGGGAATCTTCCACAAAATAAGTGGACTTCCCGCTTTTGATCATGTGCTGGAATACCGGGTCGTTTGCTTCTGTTTCAGTGAACGGGTGAATAGTACCGTCTTGATCCATGTATGCTACCGGATTAATATACTTGTTATAGGTTTTGTCTTTTTCTACATTTCCTTCAATAATGTTGCCGTTGTCGTCTTTCATGTAAGCTAGGCATTGTCCCTGGTATTTCGATAAGGCTTTCGATTTATCCATCCACACGCATTGAGCACCTAACGTGAAAACAAGACGTAATTGAGGAATATGGGTCACTAAACGCAAGTTCGTGTTCAAGCGTTGATAAAGATTTCCATTTCCGACATTGGTACCACCCACGTATAACCCGACATAGGGATAAGGTTCATTGTTTATATATCGGGATTCATGAATCATTTTGAGGCTATTGTCGAATGTTTTTGTGTGGAAGAATGCCCCGTCTACAAGAATTGATGTCTTGATCACGTCGATCTTCCCGAAATCGAAGGAGTATTCTATCCCCCATTTATCGGTTTTGATTCCGTTATCTGGGCGTTGGAAAACTCCGAATGTTTTCAAGGTGCGGTAACCCACGGAAGTCCCGTTTTCCACGACTTCTCCGTTTACGTATTCCGGGTTGGTCAGGCTGGAACTGTAATTATATTCCCGGTATTGATAGGGAACGGCATAGCCGGCTTGGTTGTATCCATGGGTCAGTTTCTCTTTGAAGTAAGCTAAACTGGCATTAATATTTAGTACTTTGAAATCTACCCCAATTTCGAAATTGTTACTTTTGGGAATTTTCAAATGGTCATTGTCCGTTTCGAATACATTCGTGGTAATCACGGCTAATTTATGATCATTAGCGTCATCTTTGAACGAGAAACTGGCTTTGTCTATATAAGCCGGGTCCGGGTACAAGTAGGCTAGTGTCGGCATTTTATGTTGGATTCCCCATCCAACACGAATGCTTAGGCTTTCCCATCCTTTCTTGTTCCAGCGATTTTCTAATAATGTTACTCGGGCGTTAAAACGTGGATCCACGATCACGTCAAAATCAGCTCCTTTCGTGTCAATCTTGGTGAATCGGCTTCCGGCAGAAAGTTCTATTGACCTTTTGCCTATTTCAATTTTTATTTTGTCCTCGATGAAACCACTGTATTCATTGATGTAGGGAATGTCTTTGAATGAACGGGGACGAATGTTCTGGGTCGGCGGATTGTTCGGGTCGAAACTTTTTCCTTTGCCTTCATTTCCTTTTGTACTCCATTCACCTCCTAACATGAAGTTATTATAGAAAATTCCGTATTTCCCGGAGATGTTGGCCGTTAGTTTGGCTTGTGCGTAAACGGGCTTTCCCTCGATTTTCAGATCACTATAATATTCATAGGGAAGAAAACCGGCCACGTGTTCTCCTGATTCCATGGAATTTGTGGTTGCAGCCCCGACAGTTGTATGTTGTTCGTGGTCCCAGTTGTATTGTTTTCCGAGAGATCCGGCCACGGTGTATTTCAGGCTGGTTAACCAAGCTTTGTTTATCATCCAGTTTCCGTAGATATTCAAACTGATTTCTTGATTTTCAACTTTTGTCTTTTCTTCAGATTGCTTGTCCGGATCACTTTTTTGTTTGTCCAAAGTGGTTAGACCTTTAAGCTTAGCATTCAAACTAAAAGCTCTTCCTTGCGGATTGAACACGTTGGAATAACCGATTTGTGCGGTCAAACGGTTATAGGATTTTGCCGGGGTTCGAATGTCATTCTGTGATTGCACGTAATCGGCATCAATATTCAGAAATCCTTTATTTTCTCCCAATGCAAAACCTTTGCCTGCGTAAACCTGTTTGATTTTCGGGTCTGTCTTGAAACGTACCTCTAGGGGGGATTTTCCAGCCTTTGTCTTGACGATTACAGCTCCCGAGTTCAAGTCTCCGTATTCGGCAGAGGCGATACCCCGGATAACTTCGATCGACTCGATGTTATCCACGGCAATCTGGCGGGCATCGATTCCGGTTCCGGCCGAAGTGCTTATGCCTTGATTGGATAGAGCGGTAGAGGTCATTTGCATGTTTGCATCATTTGACATACGTGCCCCGTCCACGATCACGGCAGTCCCGAAAGCGTTGGTAGCATCTTTTCCCGTGACGTCCCGGATCGTCAGTTTCGAGATGTCGTTTAAGTTTGGATTAACGGTCAACGATCCGGGTAGTAATTGCATCACGTCCACGATACTGGAAGCCTGCACGTGTTCCAATGCCGCTTTTTTAATAGAGGAAGAACTGTTTAGCTTGTTTCCGGATGTTGCGGTCACGGTGACTTCTTTTAGTGCTAGGGTTTGTTCCTCTAATTTTAGAATGTATTTCTCGATATTTTTACTTAGATTAATTTTCATTTCATAATCTTTGTAACCAAGACAAGAAGCGGTTAGGGTATATTCACCTTTTTTTACGTTCTTGAAAGAAAATTTTCCGTTAATGTCAGAAGTGGTCCATAGATTTAAGTCCTTGATATTGACCACAACGAAGGGGAGTGTCTCACCGGATTTTGCATCTTGTATAGTTCCGGATAGGCTGACCTTTTCAGATTGGGCAAAGAGGTCCATTTGCCCGATCAAAAAGATGACCGTGCTTAAAAAAAACAATTTTTTCAAACTCATAGTAAGATCTTGTAGGTTTAGCTGTTTTTAATTAAAAAGTCTGTCCTCAATACATTCAAGTTTAGTGTCGTTAATATTATACTTTCCTAGCCACTCCTGCATTGCCACTTGCCGATCGGTCTTGTGCATGTGGTGGTGTATACTGCCCACCAGAATGCCTAGTGCAATTCCTGCGGCAATGCTCATGCCTAGGTGTCTTTTGCGGATCACCGGACCGGCATCATCCACTTTATTTCGGGCCATCTTTTTCATGATCCCGTTATAAAAGTCCTCACGCACTTCCCTTACTTTGTCCTTTTCGATGATCTCTTCAACTTTCATGATTTTTCTCTCTTTGGTTATATGACAGACTTTATTATAAAAACTTGCGCTGGCAAGATACTTTTTTTCATTATTTCGTAATATTTTTTGTAGAATCTCTGTTTGTCTCTAGTGAATCGGATTCTATGTTCTTGTAATGGTGGAACTTATTACATCTTTTGCATTTTTCTTGATCCGTACATTTTTCTGCACATTCCGAACAATGTTTGTTAATCTCCAGTAAATCGATGAACATTTTTTCGAGTTTTTTCGATTGTTCCGGGGTGCATACCTTTTTTATATTGAGTAAATGTCGTGCTGTTTGTGTTTTCAGTGCTTTATGCAAGTGTCCCACGGACGTGGCAATTTTGTTCAGCTCTTCCGTGGATGGATTGGGTTTTGCCAGTTCGTTCAACATCTGATAACGTCTTTGGCAGAGTAGCTTTAATACGGTTTGGTGTCTTCTTAGGACATCTTTATCTAATTCGTTGATGAGTTTATATTGCTCATCCGTGAAATTCAATTCTTCACGTAAGAATTCGTTGGATATAGTGGAATCTTCATTCTTGTAGACTGTTTTGTCGGGAGTAAAACAAAAGAATACGAGGAGAGCCGTATTCAACATCAGCAGAATAATGTTCACCCAGTAAATCAAATATTTTTTATTCATCTTTTTCATGACAATGTCTTTTATTTCGTGTTGAATATTTTCTCAAGATTATTTTTTGCACGGAAAAGAAGTGATTCCACGGAGGAGAGAGAAGTCCCCATGATCTCTGCAATTTCCTTGTATGAAAGTTCTTCATACTTGTTTAGAATTAACGCCGTGCGTTGATTTTCGGGAAGTCGGTCAATAGCCCGGTGTAATAATTCCAGTTGCTCTTGTTCTTCCAATAATTGTTGTTGTGGCATTTCAGGCGATTGTGCCACCTCTTGTTGTTTCCATGATTCTATATCGACTTTTATGGCTCGTCCCCTAGGGGATTTGCAGTGATTAATAGATCTATTCACTGCTATCCGGTACAGCCACGTGGATAATTTACTTTCAAATCTAAACTTACCTAGAGATTCAAAGACTTGGATAAAAACGTCTTGGGAAATATCTTCCGCCTCATCCCGATCATGCACGAAAGCATGACAAGTATTGACAACCATCAACTGATAGTTGTCAACCAATAACTTAAAGGCTTTCTGATCACCTTTAAGTATCGCTTTTATCATCTCTTCCTCGCTCATACCAAGGTTTTATCACACTTCCCTTCCGGGAAATATCACTTAATCCATACAAGTAAAATGGTATTACAACATCTGTCGTGATATCATAAAACGTTCCTTTATTGATCTCAAATGTAGTAAAAATATTGAATGTTCAAAAAACAACGTTCATTTTTAATATCTACTGATTGTCAACAATCTGTATTAAAAGACTTGTGTTTAGATAATTATCCGGCCTCCTCTTTTTAACGTATCATTTATTGAACGTTTTTTAAAATAATAGAAAATGTTTAATTCCCGCACCGTGTAGAGCCTGTCTTGCGATTGTGTTATTTAACAGTCGATAGGTAAGTACGCTTGTTTGTTGGAACGAGAGGGGTGTTTGCCCGGATAAAATCAACCATTGCGTTTACAATGGAAATATCTGTATGTAGTCCTTTTCCCTTGTCAGGAAAGTCGTATTGAATGCTTACATAGTTATTGAGGGCGACTTTATAGGAGGCTTTCTCAACGAGTGGTCTACCGTTACGGTCTTTAAGAATGACGTCTGTTCCTTTTCCCTGTTGATCTTGAATAATCGTGTAACTGCCGGGTGATACATACAAGTCTATCACGTGGCCATCTTGATTGAACCGATTTAGTATTAAAGCTTTTATGTCGCTTAAAGATAAGTCATGAAGGACGATATGGTTACCAAAAGGTTCTATGGAGAGAAGGGTTTCCAGCGTGATGTCTCCTTGGGGAAGTGCGGAAAGACGAATGCCCCCTTGGTTGTAGAAGGCGAAATCAGATACAGTTGAACGTAGCATTGCGTCAGTCACGATATTACCGATACTTTCTTGAGATTTAAACGGGAGGGAGCTAATCCCGATAACTTCTTTAAATTCGGGTTGCTCCATGAAATAGTTGACTTTTCGTGTTATGCAAGAATCAACCCGTGTAATTGTGTCAATCAGGCAGGATTGGTAAGAACGTTCGGTGAGCTTGCCCTTTGTGAATTTTAATATGGTCAGACCGGCGTATTGCAACTTGAGTCCTGTTTGTCCGATTATAACGTTATTTATCTCTTTCGAGGTTTCCAATAACGTGTGGGTATGGCCCCCGATAATTATGTCTAGTTCTGGCATTTGTGTTGCTAGAATGGAATCCTTGTCCACTCCAAGGTGCGTGAGGCCAATTAGTACGTCACATTGGCGCTTGAGCGGTTTGTAATCTTCCACCTTATCGAGATAATGGTCAAAGGTAATATCTTTTAAACGTTCCGGGTTCGTACTTGGTATTTGGTCTGTCTCCGTTTGTACAAGACCAATGAAACCCAGCTTGATACCGTCCTTCTCGATTATATAATAAGGAGGAATACTGTCCAGTTCTCCCCGGGAGGAATTGATATTGGCACAGATAATCGGGAAGGTTGCGTCGTTTATTCTGGCCCGAAGAATTTTTTGTCCGAAATCGAATTCGTGATTTCCTAATGTTCCGACCTCGTAGCCCAAGTCGTTCATTAGCGAAATAATGGGGAAGCCTTTTTCTTTCGCATGGTCCACATATGGGTTGCCAGTGAATCGATCTCCGGCATCTACCAGAATCACGTTCGGGTGTTCCTCCTTGATGCGCTTCACGAATGTGGCCAGTTTGGAGAATTGTTCAATTCTCCCGTGTATGTCATTGGTGGATATGATCACGATCTCTTTTTCTTCGGTATTCTGGCAACCGGAGAGGAACATGATCCATAGCAAGGTCATGTACATTTGTAATTTGGAAAACACGGAAAGGGGTAGCATCAAATTCATATCATTGTATTTTCAGCGTACAAAGATAATTCAAAAGTGGAATTTTTAGTAGAAGAAATTTTTCAGAAAATCCGTAATATATTAAAGAATAAAAATAAACTTTTATTGTTCTTCATTCGTATAATTCTGGTGTGATTTTTGTGATAATAATGATATAAACCATTCGGATAAAATTATGAAAGCAGCTTTGTTTTTTGAAGATAACCAGCTCTGCCATCTCGGTGAAAATATTGGAGAAAAGGCGATTAAAGTATCAACAATTACGACAGAAGATGATAAAGTCGTTTCTATAAAGAATAGTGAAGTGAAAAATCGGAATATGAATTATTTTATCCAGTGGTTAGTGGACTGTGGTATAAAAATGATTTATGTCTCCGGTATTGACGAGAAAGTAAAGCGATTCTTTGAACAGATGAAAATCATCGTGAACGTGAAGAACCAGTCTGATAAAACTCTTTTGTTGGCAGAAATTACTTCTCAAAAGTAATAAATTGGATTTTGCAGTTTATCCCGGGTCTCAAACCCGGGATAATTTTTTACTTCCTTCGATTACAATTATTTTTATTACTTTATCTTTGCTAGACGATAATTGCAGAGGAATTGTTATGTCACTGGAAAAAGTAAAACAATATTTTGATAGCCTTGGTTTAGGACAAAGGGTTCATGAACTGGCCCAGTCGAGTGCTACCGTGGAGGAAGCGGCTGTTGCCGTGGGGTGTGAGCCGGAGCGTATTGCTAAAACAATGTCTTTCCTGTTGGGAGAGAAGCCGATATTGGTTGTTACGGCCGGGGATGCCAGGATTGATAATAAAAAATACAAGGAGTATTTTCATCAGAAAGCGAAAATGATACCGGGAGAATTGGTGGAGCAATATGTCGGGCATGCCCCCGGAGGAGTCTGCCCGTTTGTTATTCCCGAGGAAACACAAGTGTTTTTGGACGTTTCGCTTAAACGCTTTGATATTGTTTATCCGGCAGCGGGGACAAGTAATAGTGCTGTCGAGTTGTCTATCAAGGAGCTGGAGGATTGTTCCCGTTCCCGGGAGTGGATTGACGTGTGTAAGGATTGGGAAAAGGAATGAATCGGCTTGGTTTGTCCCAGTACGTGATGGTTAGCCTGTGCATGGCTCTCGTTGCGGCTACATAAAACATACTTTTGTCAATAAGCGTGTTGTAATTGCTGGCATTTGTTTGTGGAATAATCACCTCGTCGAATTCTAACCCCTTCGCCATGTGGGATGAGGTGATGATAATTCCTTTGGCGAAAGCCGTACTCTGGTGAGAGAGGAAATAGAGGTTGTCCGTGTGTGATTTAAGTCTTTCCGTGATTTCTTGTGCTTGCACTTCGTTTTTGCATATTATCCCAAGTGATTTGTAATTCGACTTTTTGAATGTGGTAATTATCCCCGAGATGGCGGAAAGTTCTTCTTCCGGATTCTTGAAAGAAAGTACGGTAGGTGCATCCCCATGTCGGGCAATGGCTTCCAAGTCTTCGTTCGCTTGAATCCTTTGTGCGAAATTCGAGATCTCGAACGTGGATCGATAACTCTTGCAAAGTTTCATTACCTTGCCCGTGACAAATGCTTTTTGAATCATCTCGGCTGTTGATGAACCGTAGGGATTAACCGATTGGCAAGCATCTCCGAGAATGGTTTTCCGGCAGGAGTAAAGTTTTTGAATCATCTTGTATTGTATAGGGGAGTAATCTTGCATCTCGTCAATCAAAAGGTGTTTGATTCGAGAAGGGGCAGGGAGTCCCTCTAAGGCTACGTGGAGATATGCCAAGGGAGCTAGGTCTGCATATTCCAGTGTACGGTTCTTGTGCATTTTGAACATTTCGGGTTTTCCGCTCCACATGAAGAAGTCTTTGTAAACTTGGAGGTCGTTGTTTCCGGCAAACATCTTTTGTATTTCCTTCTTCAACAGGTTTCTTTCTGTTGTTGTCACCTTGAAATAATGCTTCAAAGTCATCATTTTTAAGATATAATCCGTCATCGTCTCGAAACGTTGGCGCATCGGGTAGCGGTTGAATCGTCGAAATTGCTCATCGATAAATTCGGCCGGAACGGTAATATATTTTGTTAGCTTGACATCCGTTGCTTTAAAATAGTGGTTCTCCATGTGAAGAATAAACTTCTCTAGTTGCGAGATGAAATCAAAGGATGCTTTATATTGAATTCGTTCAATAAATCCCGGTGTTGGCTTTTCTAATAATTCTGTAACCTGTTCGAAGAAATTCTGGTATTTGTATTTATTGTTAAGAACCCCCGAAAGGATTTGTTCCATACTGGTTTCGGGAACTGTTTCCTCGCCGAGTTCCGGGAGAACGTTCGAGATATAGTCGGCGAAAACCTTGTTCGGGGAGATGATGAGAATATCTTTTGAGGTGATTTCTCCTTTTTGCGCGTAAAGCAAGTAAGCGATGCGATGCAAGGCGATGGATGTTTTCCCTGATCCTGCTACCCCTTGTATAATTAGTGTTTGAGTATCTTCGTTTCGGATAATCCGGTTTTGTTCCCGTTGTATCGTGGTCACGATATTCTTCATCTTATCGTCGGTATTGGAACTTAGTTCTTTTTGCAGAACATCATCATGAACGGTCAATGAACTCTCGATCATGTATTCCATCTGACCTTTACGGATGCGATATTGTCGTTTGAGAGAAATGTCTCCCTCAACCTTTCCGGTTGGGGAGAAATAGGAAGCGGCACCCAGTTCATGGTCATAAAACATACTGGATATGGGAGCCCTCCAATCGTGAATTAGGTTCGCTTTTTTACCGGGATCGTAAAATGTGTGAATCCCGATATATAATACCCTTGTTTCGCTTCCCTCTTTTCTTTCGGTGAAATCTATGCGCCCGAAATAGGGAATATCTAGAATTTTCCCTAGTCGTTTGCGTTTGTCAATAACACTCTCGCCAGTTGCAAAATGGTGTAGTATACTTTCTCGCATAGAACGTATCTCGTGTGGATCAATATCTTTATTTGCCCATAGATATTCCTTGTATTCTTGTAACGTGTCAACGTGTTCTTTAACAGACTTGTCCGTGTTGTTAATTGAATTGTTTATAATGTTGATAATCTGTCGTAAATACTCTTTTTCCTGTTCTTCCGTTTTATTGAACACCATAGCCTCCTAGTTGTTTTAATTAAAATTGCGCGAAAAGAAGAACAAAGTTAATTCAACAACATGGAGGAGGAAATAGTTATTTATAGCTATCTTTACTAAGGTTTTATTTTCTACGTTGATTTTGTCTAATTATTTTAGTATCCCTAATTCTATCCCTTTGTTGATTGCTTCAATGGAATTTTGAACTTCCAGTTTATGGAGTAAATTTTGTCGATGGATATTCACGGTGTGAATGCTGATTTGGAGTTTATGGGCAATCTCTTTGCTTAGTAATCCTTTTTGAATCAGGTGCAATATTGCTGTTTCTCGTTCTGTTAGATGGATTGTCGGAGAGAATAATAACGTTGGAGAAAATAGTTCACCACTTTTGAGGTTGAGAACGGTACAGGCAACCTGTCCTGAATCCTTTTGATCCGGTGAAATACTCATGTTGCCTAGTATAAGCCATGCTTTCCCAGCACGTCCTTGTTCCAAAACTTGCACTTTATTCGTTACTCTCACGTATTGTTGCTTGGCATTACGTACTCGAAAGCTGTAAATGTTACAATAATCATTGCGTTGTTCTACGGGCAGGTTATAAATGAATTGTCCCAGTTTGATCTGTAAATCAACCAACTGATCAAAATCATCCGGGTGAAATCGGGATTCCAGGTAATCTCCCTGTTTCTCCAAGGTGGCGATTTTGTCCTCATCATAACCTAGTAAGTTTGCAAAATGTGGAGAGGCGTAAACGTATTTATTTTTGTAAACATCAACTACAAACGTGCAATTTCGACTAACTCTAGCCATTTTATGAAGCATGGATTTATCCCGTTCCCACACGGCGTAATCAATATCATGTATTGATAAGTGTTGTTTAGCCCACATTTCTTCTCGAGTGATATTGGTCGACTTCATGTTGTTATATTGTTTGAGGATTTGCATGATGGAGGATGATGACGGGACAAAAGTACGAAATAATCAGCGAAATAACGAAGGTGTGTAAAAGGAAGTATGGAGAAACCCTTGTCCGATGAATAACTATGGTTGGGCTATCCTTTCCCTAGAGCATTGACATAGCATAAATATGGCATATACATAACATGTACATTGATCTATGTATATGATTGGTTCGTGTTGTGTTGGTATCCAGTTGGTGTCCTAAGCCAATGGTAAAGAAAGGTTTTACAAGATATTATATATCACTATCTATTTAGTTACCAAATGTTATTTATTCAAGCGATTTGGATCAAGTATCAAGTTGTTGATAATAAAAGTATCAATATCCGGAATTTGTCTTGTAAGCGTTTTAATGCTATTTTTTTCTGCTTTTTTACTGTTTCGACATTTAAATCTAATTCTTTGGCTATTTCAGAGGGCTTTTTCCCGTCTAACGTGAGTAAACAGATTTTTTTACATTGTGGTGGTAGTTGCTCGACGGAGGAAAGTAATTGACGATATACTTCTTCTTTTATCAGGCTGTGGATGATGTTCGATTCCTCTTGTTCTTGGTAATTGTCTATAATTTGTTGCTTGTGGTAATGTTGAACTTTGCGATCCCGTAAATAAGTGAAACATTTATTTTGCGTGGAAAGGTATAAATATTTACGCAATAGTAATTCGTTTTCAAATTTGACCTTTTTTTCCCAGATTCGGATAAATATTTCCTGAACAATATCTTTTGCGGCTTCCTCGTTATTTATGAACGAGAAAGCAAATTGAACAAGTGCGGGATAGAATTCATTAAATAGAATTTTATACCGAGATTCTTCATATATATTTTGTATGTTGTTCATTTGCCCCGTCTCTGACCTGAATGATTATCGATTGATAGTTCAAAAATAGTATTTTTTTCGCTTGGAACGTTAGTTAAATAATTTTTTTCTAAATTCTTTTACCCCTTTTGAGTTCATTGAGAGTTATTGGAGTAAAATAATCATAATGGATAAAAATTTCGATATAGCAGATTGTATTGTTGCCTTGATTCAGGGGGTGGCAACTCAGGAGCAAGTGACACGTTTGGATGCGTGGTTAGAGGAGGCTGATGAGAACAGACGTTTGTTTGCTTCTTTATTGGATGAATTTGCCTATGAACAAAGGCGCAAAAAATTGGGACAATTAAAGTTAAATGAATCCTTTGAAAACGTGCGGAAGGAGAGAAATAGAAGGGTGAGATTGCGGAATATAAGAAGAATAGCTGTTGCGGCTTCCGTGTTACTACTTGTGACGGTGGGAGTTACCTGGTTAGGAAAAGGGGATCGGGATGTTGTCGGGCATTCCCTGCCAACGACGGAAGCGGTAGGAAGAGGACGGGCTTTACTTACTTTGTCCACGGGTGAGTGCGTGGTGTTGAGTCAGCAAGATACGTTATTACAATCAGAAGAAATTTCTATTCGGGTTAACAGGGCGGGAGAAGCCGTGTATGAAACAAAAGATTCTGTTGCTCCTTCAAGTACAACGTATAATATTATGGAAGTTCCTCAGGGGGCAGAGTTTCATTTAACACTTGGTGATGGAACTAAAGTTTGGTTGAATTCCGGAACGAAATTGCGTTATCCGGTGAAATTTACAGGTGATGTTCGGTTTGTGGAATTAAACGGAGAGGCTTATTTTGATGTAAAACGAGATGAGGCGTTGCCTTTTGTGGTGAAAACTTCTCGTTCGGAAGTGATGGTGTTAGGTACGGAGTTTTGCGTGAAAGATTACGCGAATCAAGTGAATCAAACCACGTTGGTAAGCGGGAGTGTTTCCGTGAAGGATTTTAGGGGGCAGTCTTACGTGATTGTTCCGGGGCAACAAGTTTGTATTGATCAAGATTCTTCCCGTGTGTTGGATGTCGAAACTCTCTATTTCACTTCTTGGAAGGATGGATATTTCATGTTTGATCAGGCCACGTTAGAACGTATTATGGATGAATTGGCTCGATGGTATAATTTTGATTACTTTTTCGCTAATGCGGAGGCTAGGAATATGATGTTGACGGCAAGAATTAAAAAGTATGATAATATAGATACTGTTTTGGATATTTTGTCTCGGACGGGAGATATTCGTTTTTCCCGGAAAGGGAATACAATAACAATCGTAAGTAGATAAAACTTAGGGGAATCGGCACCACCCATATTCCCCTTAAGTTCTTCTTATATTTAAGAATTAAATAATTTACAAATTTATGGAAAAAAAAGGGAAAAGCGGGCTTTACCCGCGAGAAAAATTGAAACTTTTAGCAAGGCTTCAGCGTGCTTTGTTGTTGTTGATTTTCTTTAGTTTGCCGATTGTAAGTTTCGGACAAGAGAAGAAATTCACGTTTTCTTTTAAACATGTGCCGATAAGTACCGTGTATCTTCATATAGAGAAGAATAGTGACTATTCTTTCGTCTATAATACTCAAGAGGTGCAACGGATAGGGTTGAAAGATTATAAATTCGAGAATGCTTCGATCCGAGAAATTTTGGATTACTGTTTGAAAGGAACGGATTTGACGTATGAAATTCGAGATAAACATATTATTATACATCGAGATTACCAGAAGAATGGACCGGAAGAGATGGTTGTTGTTCGAGGAAAGGTTGTGGGTACTGATAATGTTGTTTTGCCGGGGGTAACCGTTTTGTTGAAAGGTACCGTGACGGGAGTGACAACAGATGCGGAAGGCAAGTATTCAATTTTTGTTCCTAAAAAAGGTGCAACTTTGATCTTCTCTTTCGTCGGGATGAAGACCAAGGAAGTGATATGTGGCGATAAGCGGGAAATAAACGTTACGTTGGAAGAGGACGTGCAGGCGATGGAAGAAGTGGTCGTGACGGGGTATCAGACATTACGCAAGAGTGATGTGGTGGGTTCTGTCACGACGGTAAAGGCCTCGGATGTTATGATGCCGGCCTATACTTCCATTGACCAGATGTTGCAGGGACGGGTTGCCGGGATGATGGTGATGAACACGAGTTCCCGCGTGGGAACGAGTCCTAAAATACGGATTCGGGGAACATCCACGATTTTAGGTAATCAAGATCCGTTGTGGGTGGTTGATGGCGTGATACAGCCAGATCCGCTTCCCTTGAACCAGGATGATATGATGGTGGATGATTTGAAAAATATACTGGGTAACCAGATTTCCTGGTTGAATCCGGCGGATATCGAGACAATAACCGTGTTGAAAGATGCTTCCGCCACCGCTATCTATGGTTCTAAGGCTGCCAACGGTGTGATCGTGATTACAACTAAAAGAGGACAAACTGATCGCATGACGGTAAATTATAACGGAACGTTTTCATTCCGAGCTCGTCCTCATTACGGGTTATTTAATTTGATGAATTCTGAGGAACGGATTCAGTTTAGTCGGGAAGCTTTTGCCGCGGGAGCCGTGTATCAAAATGTTCCGGTGGAGTCTTTGAACACGTACGAAGGAATTATGACCCTGTTTTATGCCAAGCAAATTTCTAAAGAAGAGGCAGAAATGGCTATACAAAGATTGGGACAGACGAATACGGATTGGTTTAAATTGTTGACTCGTAATTCTTTTAGTCATAACCATAATTTGAGTATATCCGGTGGAAGCGAGAAAATCGTGTATAATGCTTCCTTGGGATACAGTGATCAAGCTGGAGTGGAAAAGGATAATGATGCGAAAAATCTGAGTGGACGTATTAATGTCGGAATTGAATTGCATCCCAAGGTTCGTGTGGATATGAGCTTGATCGGGAGTGTTAATCGGACTTGGGGATATGCGGCAGGTGTTAATCCTTTGGAATATGCGACATCTACCAGCCGTTCCGTGTTGGCCTATGATGATGCCGGTAACCAGTATTTTCAAAAATTGAGAGCGAATTACAGGTATAATGAAAACCTTGTGTTGCTAGGCTTTAATATTTTGAATGAGATGCAACATAGTTATTCAAAGAATAAGTCCTCTCAAATAAACGGGAATTTGAATTTTTCATGGGATATTACACCTTGGTTAAGGTATGAATTTGTGGGTGGTATAAATAACAATGTCGGAGTATCAGAGTCTTATGCGGGAGAACAAACCCATTACGTGGCCAAGAATTATAGAGGGTATGATTTCGGCTCGGAAATGTTTGGTTCGGATAAGTATAAAGCAGCGATGTTGCCATCCGGAGGGGAATTATATAATGGAAATTCGGATGTACTGGGGTGGAATGTTCAGAATAAGATTACTTTTCAGAAAACGTTGAAGGAAGATCATCGGATCAACTTATTGATAGGTACGGAAGTGTCGTCAACTAAAACAGAGAATAGGGGACAAAAAATTTATGGATACGTGGCAGAAAGAGGCGAGAGTGTTATAAGACCGACACCAATAAAGGAGTTGGTGCCTATTGGTAATGCTCCTGTAACAGGATGGGGAATTTTAGAGGATTTGTATGATGGAGCAGGATGGAGTCGTAGCACGTTGACGGATAATAAATTTTCCTTGTTTGCCACGTTGGCTTACTCTTATAAAAATAGATACGTGTTGAATGCCAGTATACGTAATGATGCTTCCAATCGCTTCGGGCAGGATCAGAATAAACGTTTCGACCCGACTTATTCTTTCGGGCTTTCTTGGAATGTTGCTCAAGAACCTTGGTTGAATAGTATTTCTAATATATTGAACCAGTTCAATATGAGAGTGTCCTATGGTATTCAGGGAAATGCGGTGAATTCAATAAGTCCTGAATTAATATTGAGCATGGGGACCACGAAACTTTATTATGGTGATTATATGTCGACTATCTTTCGTATTCCTAATCCCCATTTGAGTTGGGAACGTACGAAGATTTGGAACTTTGGTTTAGATGTTCAATTTATTCAATGGATCACGATGAACTTGGAATATTACACGAGAACGTCCAATAATATTGTGAATCAACGAATAGCCTTAGAGTATGGTAGGGAAGGAACAGAGGTGAACGGTGGGCGTATTGTGAATTCCGGAGTAGAGTACACGTTGAATATTACACCAATACGTACGAAGAATTGGGCTTGGACGATCGGGTTAAATTCATCTAAAAATTGGAATAAGGCAAAAACCCAATCGATTAGTGAAATTACGCTGAGAGATTATTTGTCGGGATCTTCTGATAAGGTATTGAAAGAGGGATATGCGGTATCTAGTTTTTGGTCATATAATTTTAAAGGTATCAATCCGAATGACGGAAGTCCGGAATATAATTTACTTTTTGAGCAGGACGAGCAGGGGGATTATGTGAGAAATGAAGATAATAATCTTGTTTTAAGGGAAATTTCCGATTACACGGATTTACTTGTTTATTCTGGTAAAACCGAGCCAGATTTCACTGGAGGTTTGACAACTCGTTTGAGGTGGAAAGGTTTGACGTTCGGGGCGAATTTTTCTTTGTTGTTGGGAGCCAAGAAAAGGTTGCCGAATCCATATCCCGCGAGCGGCAATATTCCATTATCTAACGTAAATTTGAGTAAGGATCTGAAGAAACGTTGGAAAGTGCCCGGAGACGAGAAAAATACAAATATTCCGGGAGTTTATGCCGGTCGTATTCCTAATATGATTAATCTTCAAGATGGAAAATCGTATAACGTGTATGATATGTGGGGACAGTCGGACGTGATGGTTGTAAATGCCGATTTTTTGCGTTGTCAACAAATGTCGTTGACTTGGAATATGAATGAGGAATGGTGCGCGAAAATAGGAGTGAAAAGTTTATCGCTTAACGCAATTATGAATAACGTGTTTGTGATTGCCGATAAAAAGTTTCATGGTTTTGATCCGGAATTGGGAGATAGCGTGCAGCCCAAGACATACTCTTTTGGTGTAACTGTTGGTTTTTAAAAGGAGGTTTTTATGAATAGAATGATAAAATACGGGTTATTGGTGACCATGTTTTTTATGGCATCATGTGGTGATTTCTTGGAGCCTAAATCCCAGAGTGAATATGTTCCCAAATTAGTTAAATCATTAGACGAATTGTTGCTGGGAGAAGTATATATGGGACCGGGATATAGTGATGGGCAGTTTTACGGGGTGTTGGGGTTATTCGATGACGATGTGGCTATTCGGCCGGTTTGGAAGGCGAATGCTTCTGAGGAAGAGAAGATAAATAAAATCCGGATGGCTTACACGTGGGCTAAAAACATGAAAGATGAGTTTAGTGGATATAATACCTACGGGGAAGTGTACAAAAAAATTCTTGGATGTAACTCTGTTTTGGATTATATTGATGAGGTGCAGGGATCTGAAGAGGAAAGGAATAGGGTCATGGCTCAAGCTTTGGCTTTCCGGGGATATTTTTATTTTCACTTGATAAATTTGTATGGAAAACCTTACTCTGTGGGTAAAGATTCGCCGGGAGTACCTTTGAAGTTGACGGCCGAGATGGGGACAAGCGGAATGAAAAGGAACACGGTTGAGGAAGTTTATACGCGGATAATACAAGATTTATTGGAAGCGGAACGTTTGTTTAAGACATTGCCGGAAGGAGAGTGGAGTTTACAAAATAACCGGATCAATTTACCTTGTGTGCAATTACTTATTTCCCGCGTGTATTTGTACATGGAGAATTGGGCGCAGGCGTTGGCTTACGGGGAAAAAGTTATTACCGATTATGGTTACGAAGTATTGGATTTAAATGGAGAGCCTCTACCCAATGAGAAAATGAATCCTACTTATAGGAGTTATTATACTTGGGAAAATCCGGAGATTATATTTTTGTTTGGGAATCAAGGAGATGTATTGGAACTGCCACTAACAAGGGTTTATTATAGTGGAGATAAAGGTTTCACAAGTTATATCCCTGCCGTGGCTTCAGATAATTTAATAAGAACTTATGATCTTACGGATTTACGGCGAGATCATTATTTAATGTGGGAAGTAATAGATTACGGATATACTCCAAGGTATAAAAAGGCCGTGAGTAAATTTGAGGCTGTTAGTAATTACAATATAGAGGTTTCTTGGAATGGTGGAAAGTGGGGCGTTGCTTTTAAGGTTACAGAAGCTTATTTGAACGCAGCGGAGGGAGCTGCAATGCTTTATAAAGAAACGGGAAATGGAGAATTTCAAATAAAGGCTCAGGCTTTGCTTGATAAATTACGAGTGAAAAGGTTTAGTGCTGCGGCATTTGTGAGTACGGATATTAGTGCCGCGGATGAGTTGATCGCTTTTGTCCGGGATGAGCGTCGAAGAGAATTGTGTTTCGAGAATCATCGTTGGTTTGATTTGCGTCGCTATGGAATGGAAGAGATAAAACATGTTTGGTATGATGCTTCCGGCAATGCTTCCGAGTATGTGTTGGAGAAAAATGATCCTGGTTTCACGCTTCAGCTTCCGAATGAAGCTTTTGAATATAATTCTGGTTTGGAGCAAAATGAACCGAGAAAATGATGTTTAAATGTTAATCGAATTGCGTTATGCTGATAAAACAAATATATAGGGTGTTGTTGCTGGCCTTGTTGGGCTTGGCTTCATGTACGGATGATGATGGAGTGGGGACCGTGCAAAGAGTAGATTTGCTTGATTTTGAATTTCCCCAAGGGAATGATCCATGGGATAGGGAGATTGAACAAATAGCTAAAGATTGGGGGATGTATATTATTTATAAAAATGTAGATAGTACGCATTTAAATCGGATGTGGACAACTCCAATTTATAACGATCCGATTTATGTTTGTACAACTCCTAGTAATGAGGAAATACAGATATATCTGGATTTAGTAAAAGAATGGTTGTTAGGAGGGATGGATAAGAATAAAGAAGAGGATCGGAGGTCATTACCCTATTATCTCTACTTGGTAAATGATTTTAATGATGGAAATCCTCGTTCGCAAACCTACCAAAAGAATCATATCCAATTTAAGAAAGATGGGTTGGATTATTGGAGTTTGAGTTTTACGAGTGATGAATTGGAGGCTGGTTTGACTTCAGAACAGATTCATGGGGTTGCGTGTACATTTAGTTATCCGGGGTTGAAAACACGTTTTGAAACAGGAGATTATGAGGTCGCACCAGGTTTTGCCGGGATGTCGGATTATGAGACCAAAATAGGGAGGCGTTATATTTCCTTTGAGCAATGGAAAGAAGAGAATCCTTATTTGCCGGAGTATTTCTATGCTGAAAACATATTAATTGATTTGTGTGATAAAGATCCGGATAATGCTTACAAACGTAGAGGTTTTGCTTCTCAATTAGGGGAAGATTTTAAACCGATAACCAATTTGAATGGAAGGCAAACTTATGGCGCTCCGACATGGATGCCTTGGATTACCCGGTTGTTTGAGAATGAATGGGGCTCTATCGTGTATGATGAAAATCCGGGGCCTGTTGCAGGAACCGTGGAAGAACGTGTGCGATTGGATTTTTTGAATATGATCCGCGTGGCAATGACTTACCCGGAAGAGGAAGTTCGGGAGATGTATCCTGTTGATGCCGAAGATCCATTGGATCAGGTAGGGAATCGGATTATTAATGACAAATATGATTTGGTCGTGGAATACATGAGAACAACTTACGGGATCAATTTGCAGAGATACGCTGAAATTCTGGATGAATAATTGAACAAGGGGACTGCAAGTTTCTGGCATTTCAGGACTGCCTTTTGAAATTAAGATGATTGTAAATAAATCACAGGATAAATTTGTATGAAACAAAGAAAAATTAGTTCTATTGCGATCTTTTTGATCGGGATGGGGATTATGGGATGTACTTCTTCTGAAGGATATAAAATACGAGGAACAATAGGAGATGTGCAAGAGGGAAAAGTTACTCTTGTTACTTATAACGGAAAAATGTGTGATACGTTGTCTGTGGCGGAGATTAAGGACGGGAAATTCGAGATGCAAGGGAGTGTTCCCGAATTGACGGTGGGAATCATGTCGGTTGAGGGGGTGTTTGCTCAGACCGTAATTTATTTAGAGGATAAGGAGTACGAGGTGAAATTGGATCCTGGTAATCTGGGATTCAGTGAAATTTCGGGTGGTGGTGACACGCAGCAACTTGCCAATAAATATTTGGCTATCGACATCAACCTGTCGAAAGCTGTCGCTCAGGTGCGGGATGAATATATGGTAGCAATCAGGAATCCTGAAAGTGAACATTTCCTGCAATTGAAAGGGTTTGTGGATTCTCTGCGGCAGGCTGCCGATGTGGAGAAAGAAGCGTTTCTGACTCAACATGCAGACTCCTATATCGCCCTATGTGAACTGGCCAATAGGGCCGAGAGGCTCCCTTTGGATGAATTGAAAAAACGATTCGGTCTGTTGTCCGCAGAGTTGCAGCAAAATGCTTTAGGGAAAGCGATAAATGAGCAAATATGTAAAAAGGAGGCTTTAGCTGCGGGACAGGTGGCTCCGGATTTTACCGTGCAGAATGCGGAGGGGAAATCTTTTACCTTATATTCGATTAAGGCTAAAATGAAGATTATTGATTTTTGGGCTTCGTGGTGTGCACCTTGTCGGGCACTTACTCCTCAGTTGAAAAAGCTCTATGAGGAGTTTCACGACCGGGGGCTTGAAATCGTGGGGATTTCTATGGATGATGACAAGGAAAAGTGGGTAAAAGCGATAGAAGAAGAGAATTTGATCTGGATTCAAGGATCTAATTTGGAGGGGTTTAAGCGGGAAAACTCTTTGTGCCAACTGTATAATATCACCAACGGGATCCCTCATCTTGTGTTAATTGATGAGAATAATCGTATTATTACAGCAGGGGCGAAAGTGGAACCCTTGCGAAATGAAATCATGAAAATCTTTCAAAAATAATAGTGTATCTTATGAAGAAATTTATTGTTTATTTGTTCTTTCTTAATTTGTCGTGTGGTTTATTTGCCCAAAATGCAAATTATGAACAAGCAGAAAAAGCCAAGTCAAATAGGCTCCCTTGGAATAGTGATCAATTAACTCCATTCTTCACCCAGGGGAGCGATGATTTTTGGTTTCGGGAAGTGAAAGAGGGAGAAGAAAAATATTATTATGTGGATTTAAAGGCGAGAAAGGTAGAGAAGTTATGGGATCCGGTTTACTTGGCTGCTGAAATGGAAAAAGCCACGGGAAGGAAATATGATCCGAAGAAACTTGGTTTTTGGAAAATTTATTTCAACAAGGGAGGGGAAATACTCAATTGGATGGACGGAAATGTTATATTCGAATATAACCGGAAGACTAGAAAATTGAGTTACACGAAAAAGGAGATTAACCCTTCCGATATGATGCCTAGGAGGATGAGGTTTGATACCGGCATTTCACCTGATGGAAGGTATCAGGTTTTTGGTAAAGGGCATAATGCTTATATCCGGGACTTACAAGATTCTACCGTGGTGCAATTAACCTTTGATGGAATCCCCGGGTTTAGTTACACGGATGAGAGGGAGACGACAAAAGAAGTTCCTTTGGCACCTCTTTGGTTTGATGATTCTAAAAACTTTTGTCTGTTTCGTCAAGATTTACGTGGTTTGGGAGAGGTTTCTTACATAAATTGTTTGAAGGGACGGCCATTGGCTCAGAATTCACCAATAATTTTAGTCGGAGATTCTGTTGTGCTGTACAATGAAATAACGCTATATGACGTGAGCACAAAGACGCAAAAGAAAGTGAAAATTGATAAGTGGCAAGATCAGCAAATGAGGATACTTCATTCGGATACGAAAGCAAATAAACTCTATCTGGAACGTAGAAATAGGCGAAATACGATGTTGGACGTTTGTGAAGTAGATCTTTCGACCGGAGATGTAAAAGTCATTATTCATGAAGAAGGGGATCCGTATATCGGCATTGAATTAGCTTCGATCACGTTCTTAAATGATTATAAGGATATAATCTGGTGGTCAGAGCGTACGGGGCATGGACATCTTTACCATTACGACGGGGAAGGTAACTTGAAAAATGTTATAACCTCGGGTAACTGGACGGCAGGAAAAGTCGTCTCGATAGACGAGAAAAACCGGACGGTTTATTTTCAAGCGTATGGCGTTACTCCCGGGGAAAATCCCAGTTACGCGAAGATTTGTAAAGCTAACGTTGACGGGAAGGGAAAAATGGTTGTTCTCACTCCTGAAGAAGCAACGCATAATGTCATATTCTGCCCAAGTAAAAGGTTTATAATAGATGCTTTTTCACGTCCGGATCTTCCCTATCAATTTACGGTGAGGGATACTCGGCAGGGTGATCTGGTTTTTAAGTTGAGTGAACTGGACTTGAATGATATGTATAAACAAGGGTGGAAGATGCCTGAGACTTTTTCAGTGAAAGCTGCAGATGGAGAAACAGATTTGTATGGTGTTATGTGGAAACCTTTCGATTTTGATTCCACGAAACGATACCCGATTATTTCTTGCGTGTATCCCGGGCCGCAGACGGATAATGTCCCGTTAACATTTGAAGTGGGATCTACGAATGAGGCTTTGGCTCAGGTTGGCTTTATCGTTGTTGCTTTCAATCATCGGGGGGGACTCCCGCTCCGGGGACGAGAGTATCATTCCTTCGGTTACAATAGTATTCGTGATCATGCTTTGGCAGACGATAAATGTGGCTTGGAGCAGTTGATAGCTCGTCATTCTTTCATAGACGGTGATCGAGTGGGGATATACGGGCATTCCGGGGGAGGAATGATGTCTACCGCCGCGATTTGTACCTATCCCGATTTTTATAAGGCATGTGTATCATCGGCGGGTAATCATGATAATAATATTTACTCGCAGTTCTATGTGGAAAGTCATTATGCTATCGACGAGGAAGTGAAGGTGATAGAGGAGAAACTCGAAACGAAAGACGGGCGAGATTCCGTGATAATTCATGAAAAATCGGTTTATTCAGCAAATTTGCCCACAAATATGGAACTGGCTAAAAATCTGAAAGGTCATTTAATGCTTATTGTCGGCGGTATGGATGGGAATGTTCATCCTGTGCAAACGATTCGCATGGTGGATGCTTTCATTAATCATGGCAAAGATGTGGAGTTCGTGTTGTTGCCACGCGGGCGGCACTCGTATGATGGGGTTTCTGCCTGGTATTTTGAGAATAAGTTGCGTTCGCATTTTGCGAAATATTTGTTGGGGGATTTTAAGTCTTCCGGTTTTTATGATATTGAAATAAATGAGTATGAACAAATAATAAAATGATCAGTTATGAAAATTATTGTATGGTGCTTGTGTATGTTGTTTTCTATCAACGCTTTTGCTGATGGAGAAGAAGGGGCAAAAGTTGGAGATCAGTCTCCCGACTTTGAATATGAAGATAAAGATGGGAAAATCTATTCTTTAAAGGATTTTAGAGGGAAATACGTTTTGATTGATTTTTGGGCGACTTATTGCGCTCCCTGTAAAAAGGAGATTCCTTATCTGGAGAAGATTCAAGAGAAATTTAAAAAGAAGAATATCTTTTTTGTTAGTATCGCGATAGATCTCAATAAGAAGGAGTGGATTCAGTTTTTAGAACAAAATCCTTTAAAGGGTACTCAATTGGTGTTCGACCGGAAGTGGCTCTCTTTTGTACATTATTATCAGGTTACCACGATTCCTCGTTATATTTTGTTGGATAAAGAGGGTAAAGTGGTTCATTTAAATATGCCTCGTCCTTCGAATCCGGAGTTCGAGAAAATTCTGAAATCATTAAAGGGATTGTAATATTTACGTGAGATGGTTTTCCGAATTGGCTTTATATGTTTTCGCAAACAGGAAAATTTTGTATTCCCCGTGATTTATATCCGCAAAGTTTGCGTTTCTAGTGAGAACTAGGAGAAAAAGAATGGAAATGTAATAGAGAAACTACCTTTTTCTCGAAGATCATTCGAAGCTTACACGTGGCTTAGTCATCCCGTTATGGATGATCAACGTTTGAGCTTCGAATGAGCTCTGAGAAAAAGGTAGTATTTGGAACTTATTTGTCCTTTATTTGGAATATATTTGTGTATAAATCCTAGGTTAAATATTCTTTTTATTTTACCATTATTTGCTGGGTAACTTACTCCCATTTGTTTGGAGGCTAATAAATAATTTGCAATAAAGGACACGATTTGTACGTCAATGCAAATTATTTATATCTTTCGCTTGAAGATAATCTGCTGAATATAAGGATGTAGATAAGATAAAATTATACTATATATATGTTTTTCATTACGACTAAACTTGTTGGGTAGACTTGTGCGGTCACTTGCTCTCTGACTTGCACGGTAATAACGGATTAGTATTCAAAAAAAGTATTTATTGGTTTAAAATAGAGAAAGATGACGGCATATCCAAACTTTTTTCTATCTTTGTAACCGCCGTAACTGTTACGGAAATAACAGAGATAAAAACATGAAGTTTTATAATAGAACAAGTGAATTGGCAGAGTTGCAACGAATACAAAATTTATCGTTCAGCGACTATTCTCGTCTGACAGTAGTAACCGGAAGAAGAAGGATTGGTAAGACTAGCCTTATTATGAAGTCAATTGAAGGCTTATCGACTGTCTATCTGTTTGTTGGTCGTAAAAGCGAAGCAACGCTTTGCTCCGAATTTATTCCTATTATCAGTCAATCGCTTGATACTTTTATTCCTGCTGAAATACGCACCTTTCGGTCTTTGTTCCAATATCTAATGGAGTTGGCTTCGCGGAAACCGTTCAATCTTGTTATAGATGAATTTCAGGAGTTCTACAACATCAACGAATCGGTGTATAGCGATATGCAGAATATATGGGACACCTATCGAAAGAAATCAAAAATGAATCTGATTGTATCCGGCTCTATTTATTCATTGATGCAGAAAATATTCCAGAACAATAAAGAGCCTCTATTCGGCAGAGCAGACAATATCATCAAATTATCGGCTTTTGATTTAAACACGCTGAAAGAAATTATGCGTGATTACAATCCAAGTTACACCAATGATGATTTGCTTGCGCTCTATACCTTTACAGGTGGAGTTCCTAAGTATGTTGAGTTGTTTTGCGACAACATCACATTGAACATAGACGAGATGATTTCATTTATGGTTCGGGAAAACTCTCCTTTTACCGATGAAGGGAAAAACCTGTTGATAGAAGAGTTTGGGAAAAACTATGCCACCTATTTCTCTATCCTGAGTGCCATTTCGGGCGGTGTCAATACACAACCCGAAATAGAAACTGCATTAGGAGATAAAAGCATAGGCGGTCAAATCAAGCGACTTATTGAAGATTACAACATCATTGTTCGTCAACGCCCAATATTGGCAAAAGAGGGAAGTCAAGCTGTTCGATATGAGATACAGGACAACTTTATTCGTTTTTGGTTCAATTATTTCGACCGTCATCGCTCCCTGATAGAGATAAAGAACTTTATTGGTTTACAGGCTATTATCAAATCAGACTACCCGACTTATTCGGGCATCATGCTGGAAAGATATTTCAAACAGCAGTTTGCTGAAAGTTTCCAGTACAGAGCCATTGGTTCATGGTGGGAACCTAAAGGTAATCAGAACGAAATTGATATTGTTGCTCTGAAATTGGAGAAAAATCAAGCAGTAGCGGCAGAAGTAAAGCGACAAAAGAAGAACTTCAAGCCAGAGTTATTGGCAGCAAAAGTAGAGCATCTTAAGAATAAGTTATTGCCAAAATATCAGATTGATAGGGTTTGCCTATCGTTGGAGGATATGTAGTGGTTATTGTGAACTCATTTTATAAGTAAATACAATCTTATTTTGAAATATTTGAGGTATCGGCTTCTCTTGGAATCTGAAGTTTCCTTTGCTTATATATGTGTATGCTAACATTTAATCGTAAATATATATTTTGATGTTGAAACGAATAAGAAACGTTTTTCTTATCGGGTTTCAAATATAGGTTTTTAATCTCAAAAGAGGAATTTTGGAATTCTGAATTAGAAGAAAAAGGTGTTCGTTTTTGAGTTAACAGCTTTTATTGCGGATATTCATTCACGACCCATCTGCCCGTCCGATCGGAGCCTTCTCTTTTAATTATTCCCTTTTTGGTTAGTTGAGATAAGTGGTGTTTTATACTTCCCTCGGTACTGTTTAACAGATAAATCAATTCCTTTCTTGTAATTGTTGGATTTGCTTTGATTGCATCAATTATTTGTTGTTGGGTTGTTTTGGTTTTCTGGATGTTTTCTGGATGTTTTCTGGATGTTTTCTGGATGTTTTTTGAGTATCTGTTCCAAAGCCTTCCTCAAAGTATTTTTTCGATACATTTTCGACTACCCTAAAAGCGGTATGGAGAGAGAAATCAAACATTGCTTCTCCATTACCATTTTCCTGTAATTCTTTTTGAACTCGATAGACTCCTCTACTAAAGCGATTGACGTACCCCAATACCTTCATCGCTTCTGCAATGAAGGGGTCTATAATCACTTACATTTGGAAAGTTTATCGGGCTAACTTTACCATATAGCCCTCCCGGATTTTGTATTTCAATACGATCGTCATATTCATAAAATTGAATTGGTGCATTTGAATCGTAATTGCGGTGCATAATTGCAATAAATGCAATTATGAAAAATTAGGATTAAATAAGGAAAGTGTTTTTTATATGAAAGGCAAAAAAGAGTTAGATTTAAAAACAAGAAAATATTTCTATTTCAGACTACAACAGGAATAAATAGTTAGATAATTGAAAAAATTGATAGAATGATACTCGAGAATAATAAGCAATAAGTAAAGTCCATGAGGAATTCTGGAGTATCCACAATTTTGTGTAAATGATAATTTCGGGATATAGTCAAGACTCTGTCCAATACCTTTACACAAGGTATTGGACAGTGCCATGTTATGACTTGTACATATTCTAATTACTTAGATTTTTTTCCTTCAAATTCTTGTTTCAGTTTATACAATTCGGATTTGGGATTTGCAATATCTGCACGATAGTTCTTGTAAAACATTAAGATTTTTCTTAGTTTAACATTATCTGTAAGACTATCAATATCAGTAAAATTATTCTTAAATATAATAGGCATTATTTCTTCCTTTTCTTCTTCTGATAATTGCAACATTGCTTTTTTCCATTCCGCAGTATAGCCAAGATGCTCAAAGAAAAAGCGGAATAACAAAAATGTTTCAGGCATTATCAATAATTCCATGAATTCATTTTCATTTCGGCCAAACGCTTTCTCGAAAAATGATACTCCCCGTCCTATCTTTCCCTTTGTTGCATTTAAAATAGCTTGTACCGCACGTATATATTTACGATTCCAATGTTCGCCAATATAATCTCTGTCGTGGCTATGTTCATCTCTGATAGGATGATATTTCATAGGGAATGAATAAATACTAATATTCAATTTTTCGCATAAGTCAACATTCACTCGCATTCGATGATAGAGGTCTATGGGGGGCTCTTTGAAATTATAAAGCAGATAGTTGGAGAAATCTTTAATACCATGTTCTACACTCATTTTTAGTGCTTTTGTGTATGCTTTCTCCGTTTTGACATCATCAAATGCGATACGTAATGGACGAATAGGTACTTGCGCCAGCAGAGAAACGATTTCTTCCGTAAACAACCTAGCATCTACGCCTTGATTGAAATCAATATAACGATTGCGTCCTTTCTGACTTGCATATATCCTTTCAAAATATGGTGCAAAATCCTTGTAAGTACGAATCAACGCTTCTTTGGTACAAGTTATGGGATATAACAAACCATTTTCTTCTCTCAATCGATAGATGTGTGTCCTCACCTCCTCATTAAGACGCTTCATGTTATTAATCTCTTTTAAGAGCTTCCAGCATTTCCTGATATATCCACGATCGTTCATTCCAAGGCGAAGATTACGAATAGCAATCTCATACTGGTTGGGCTCAATATATTTTGCGCCTGGAATAAATCCGCATGAACGAATATCCTCAATAATTTTAGACAAATCTTTTGAGGCAAGCACGTTATTGTCCATAAGTAAGAGATTTTGTTGGTCTCCGTATAATCTTCTTGTTCGTTCAATTCTTTCTTTCAGAGGAATATAAGACTGAAATTGGGGTTCCAAAATCGGTACTGCGCAGAAAGCACAATGACGAATGCAACCACGAGTTGCGTAGCTGAAAAATGCTCTACCATCTACATATTCATAATCTATTTCTTCCAGTATAGAGTAATCCAAAGGCAATTCATCAATTACATATGGATTGTCATCATCAATATCTTTATAAGGTGTATGAAGTGTTCCACAATGTGGTTTTATACCTGTTGTCGCTTCTATCTCCTTGGGTTGAATAGATGCCAATACTCCACCTACCATGATATTCTTCACATCTTTAACTAATCCTTTCGCAAAAAGAATGGTTTCAATAGTTATATTCCAGTAGAATGTGAATAGTGTAGTAACACCAATCCAGTCCCACTTAGGATGTTTCAGGTATTCTTTCTTGTGATAATAGTCCTTGTAATAGTCAACCCAAGGTGTTAATAAGATGCCATAATCGGAATCTTCAAGTCCTATTTTATCAATATCTGCTTTTCTACGATACTTAATATACGTAGCTATCTTATCTGAACGTAACTTCCAGTTAATGGTACAATCCATTTGACTGAGCTTTTCAACACAATCACTTGTTATATCATTAATTAAAAATTCTTTCAAGTCTCCTTTATAAAAAACAACATTGTCCCCCCTCAATCGGAAGTATGTGGCTAATTTCATTAAGCCAATGGGGGGGAACTTGTTTTTATAATTAGGCTCTAATAAGAGTATATTTCGATTCATTTTGTTATTTGGTCTTCAATATTGCTGATAAGCGCTTCACGTAAGCGTTCGTCGGCAATGGCATTACCGATAGCAGTGTAAATTTTGCCTATTAACTTTTTCTCGTTTTTTGAGTATTTAGAGTAGATGGGCTTGTCTGTTCTATATCGAGTCTTAGAAGCTTTTAAATTTTCAGATGTTGTTTTTTCAAAATCCTTTTGAGGTTCTTCCTTCTCCTTCGTTGGAGGTGATATTTCAAATTGATCAAGCACGATCTTTAAAGGAGAATCTTTTGAAGAAATCTTTGCCTTAACATTAGCCAACTGCTTTTGGGCTTGTTCTTCCTTCTTCTCTTGTTCTTCTAAACGGTGATACAAATCGTCTCGTTCCTTCTGACTGGTATAGCCATTCTTTTCCTTGTCTTGAATGGTTGCTCTTAATTCTTCGCCTTTGGCGATAGTAGATGTACTTGAACGTAATCGTTGAGCATCGTAACAGAGTTCTTTGAGTTTAAGGAAATCCTGTCGAATTTTTTGTTCAAACTCAATACATTCTTTACTTTCACTGAAGTAATCTCGTCTTGAGTTTGGTATTAATCCTTTGCTAAGCGCATGAATTTCACCGAAGTAGTAGAAAGAAAATCGTTGGTCTTCAGTTTTAACGAAGAATTTTTTGCAGATTTCTTCATCACCAATCTGAATATTTTCCTTACGCAAACGAATACCTCTGGCAAGATTTTTTGGTTTCATTTGACCTTTCAAGGTCGAGATTGAATACCATCCCCAATAGATGATTGAACCATAATTATCCTTTGCCATCAAGAATTTTACATCAATGATGTCATCAACTTTCTTCTTTCCTCCATTGTTATCTTCGTAGATAGCACCTGTATAGGGTTTGTAAATCTGGTCATCATTGACAAAAATATTGTATGTGTCAACTGTTAAGCTATTCTCTTTCTTGAAGTCATTTATTTTTTGGCGGAAAATGAAAGATGATGAAATATCAACAGGAGCAATCATAGACAAATAATCAGAGATGCTTTCTACGTCAAGCAATTCATCTGATGACACTTCCTCCATGATTACGTTAAAATAGTGTGCATCAATGTTTTCTTTTGCAGTCTCCACCTTAGTCACTTTAGAAAGAACATCTGTTGCTTCTTCACAATTCTCTCGGTTATTGATAATGGATTTCAAGAGGTCTGCGTCCCAAGTCATAATAGACTTGACCGACTCTCCATGATATGAGGTTTCAAAAATCAGTTTTGAACAATAACCAAGACCTCCCAAACGACCAATACCACGAAAGCCCTTATCTTCACCTCGCTTTTTTGTCGAATGTGCAATGTTTCGTAGAATGGTCATCACTTTGTCCTGTGGTACGCCTGTCGCATTATCTTGAACAGATATATTTCTTTTATCCGCATCAATTCTCACGTGGATAGCCTCTTCTCCTTTTGCGAGAAGAGCTTGGTCAATGGCTTTATCCACTGCATCTGCAGCATTTTGGATGTACTCTCTGTAGATAAATCTACAATCTTCGTACATCCCGAGAGTCAAAGATTCAATGACATCTTTGCCTATTTGTGGGCTTGTATTCACCTTTTCATTCATAGTATTTATAAATTGGCAATGGAAAATTTACGTTTAGCATAGAACGGAATACTGGATTTTGGATGATATATTCACCCTGTTTTTGTCGAGTCAACATAGTTTTGTAGACTTGAGGAACAAAACGAAAGTCTTCCTTTGTTATCTCAATAGCATTCGTGCGACCAAATGCTTGTGTTGCACAATTGCCTTTTACTCGTTTATGGATGTCGCTCACAAACTGCTCTGCACCAAACAGAACGATACCTAATGAACGTCCTCGTTCAGTAATATCAAGTAGTTGATGCAAAATTGGAGATGACTTTGGTACATCATTAGAGGCATATTTATTTAACTCGTCGATAAAAATAATAATTCTATCAGGAATATCTTCGTCTGAACGATCAGATGAACCAAGTTTAAGGTTGTATACGGCACGCATAACGTCTCCGAACACAAAGCCTTGTGATTCCTCATCCAATTTTGCTACATCAATAACCATTATATCGTTTTTCTTGATTTGAGCAATTTTATCTCTTAAACGAACGCTCTTGCCATCATTGCCCAATTTTTCCGTAAACATCTGACGACATTTCTGGAAACTCTTGTTGAATAGGCGATAGAACTTACGCCAACTTAAAACAGAGATTTCCTTTCCAGCTCCAGCACTCTTTCCTTGGCTCTGCGTCTGTTCCAAAAGGGCTTGTTTAAAGTCGTCCCAACATTCTACCCCATTAAATGTTCCTCCATTGGAGATAATGAAGTTGATGATTGATTCTATTGTATCGTTAGGATCATCCACATTAGCGAACAAGAGATCCAAGCATTCTTTGTCCTCGTCCGTTTCAAACAAGTACTTGTATTGAAATGCTTTCTTAGATTGTAAGCGATCCTGAATCGTTGCCTTCTTTTCATATGTATATGCTGTATAATCTTTAGAATAAGGGTAATAGTAGCTTACTTGTTTGAAAGCAGACATTTCCATACCTAATATATCATAAATAGGTCTTATCTGCTTCAACTCATCCTCGCGTTTATTCATTTCGTCTATCTTCAACAAATCTGTACCCTTGACATTCATCATGATAAAAGCTACCGATTCTTTCTTTTCTTTCATTGCAACATCTTGAATGGCTTTCATCAAGAACATTGCATACGAAGTCTTTGATGCTAACCCAGAGATTCCGGAAATGTTCAAATGTGCACCCTCGGGACCAATCAAAAAGTGAGAATTGAAATTGACAGGCAAAATTTGTTCATTTGCCCCCTCATACATTTTAATATAACCTGCAGGAATAGGATTTTTCACTTGGTCTAAACCAAGTGCCATCTTGATTTCCTCAGCTGTGGCCAAATATACTTTTTTACCCTCCTGTACAGGTATGTATACACCTGTCGTATTACCAACGACTTTGCATTTTACATAGTTCATGCCAATGCGATTTGTATATGATTTGGAGTCAACATCACCAAAATCACTTGAAATGAAACCTGCCAATGCACTCGGAGAGTCTGTCATATGAGAAATTTCCTCAACGACACCAAATGTCTTTGAATTGTTGATATGTTCTACAGCAACAACATCAAAAGGTTTTAGTTTTAGATCCTTGTTGGTCCAGAATGTAAAGTCTTCTATTGTTGAGGGTTGCTTTTCAGTTGCAATAATTTTTCCTATCGTGTCCATAGTCTAATTAGAATAAATTCAAAAAGTAATAATCGCTCTTGAAGCGACTTTTGCAATAACATTCAGTCATATATACAGGATACAGATGATTTGCCCATCTTGCATCTGTACCATAGCATACAGGATTACGCTCATTGATAAGATTGGCTGTAATAGTGTCAATTTCATCAGTTGATAAACCGTATTCTGCCTCTTTCCCTGTCATAAGCATTTTCTCCACCTTGAGAATACCAGCATACGGTGATTCTGTTTTGTGAATATCTCGGATGCGTACATACCAAATAGCAAAATTTATGCTACCCCATTGTTCTCCTGGTTGCCAAAGGAAAGCCGGAGTACGATGATAGAGAGGCAATCTTGCTATCTGCCCGGCACTACTTTGGTCTTTATTATCTTTCATCAAGTTTGGATTAAACTTTTTCGAGACACCAATAACATGACGGTAATTGTTGCGAATGTGAGCCAATTCCTTAAAATCACCTGTTTTCATGGGCTTGTATTGAATAGAACCATCTTTGATAAGATAGCAGTCTTGATTCAAAAGATTCTTGCTCACAAGGTATGAAACGATACGCTTTTCACATTCTATCATTTCATCTTGTATCTTTGCAATCCCTTTATTCTCAAAGGTCTCATGCCCTTCAAGTTTAGTCGGGTAATATAAAATTTTCTTCAATTCTACTCCTGCATTTATCATTTGCGGAAGGCTATTTAGTTTATTACGAAGATTGCGAAAGAACACCTCATTGTCCATACCCTCTCCATTGGCTGTCACAGGTAAACAAAGAACAGGATATGATTCTTCGTAAACATGTTGAAAACTCTTGAATGTATTGTCCTCATTCATTTCTCTGCCACAGCATGCCACAGATATTTGCCCGCTTACGACAGGGAATACCTTCTTATCGTATTGAATATCGTCAACTTTATAGACTCGACGAGAACCATCCAAGAAAAATTTGAATAGAGGTACACCTTGCATACAGATTTCTGCTCTTTGTCGCATATTTCTTGGCTTCGGGTTATGAACGTCTTCAGCATACTCTTTCAAGTTGATATATCCTTTTTCTGCTTCACCATATTCGATAATAGGTGCAGTTATTGTGTCATAGCTGTATTTGAATGAGGTAAAACATGCACCTTGTGTTTCTTCTGCTATATACTTCAGCAATTTGCCCATGTTATTTAATTTGCGAAATTAGTATGTAACTTTCTTATTCTATCATTCAAATCCTTGAGATTGTTTACTAACTCTTCAAATGAAACGGATTCACCATATATCATGTGTAAGCGCATATTCTCGTAATCAGCTTTCCACTGGTCTATGACGGAATACGGAGGAATGATGTTAAGAGTTGTTGGATAAAGTGTAGCGTAGTCAAAGCCGCGCAAGCCGATGAACGTGTGGCGATGCTCAATTACCTGACGGTAAAGTTTGGCGTCACTTGTGGCACACTCAGCTATTGGTGTTTTCAACATTTGACCGATATCATACATGTGTCGTGACATACGCTCCACTCGGATTAGTTCCTTGGGCTTGGCAAACTCCTCGTGTAGTAGAAACACCTTTTCAAGGAAAGTGCGTTCAGGAAGAACTGCACGCACGTTGAACTTCGGTTCTGCAAAAGGAGCTTTCGGATAGACTCGGTCAATCATCGAGTCAAGATATACTTCGCTTACTGGTTCATTCATAGACCTGCCACTTACTTCCACTTTTACTTTGGGAAGAACATATAGTCCGTACTCTCCATCAATGGAAAAAGTCAAAACAGAGTCATAGTTGATGTTTATGGTTTCCGGGTCGGTGGTAGAGATGGGGGTAATATCAACGTTTACTTGAAACTTGTCTTTGGTAATACCATTTTTACATAATTGTTCAGCCAAGTCATGTTGCATAGTTTTTCTTACAAAAGTACAAGTGGTGCGGCGCAACTTATCACTAATCTGCGTTTTTGACAAAGTGCCACTGAAACCAAGATATTCCCTGTCAATGGCAATGTCTATATCTTCTGAGAATCGGTCAATCAGATGCCAACACTTGCTCAGTGATGTGCCACCTTTGAAAGACAAGTGCTTGGCGTATGGTAAGCTAAATATGGCACGAAGTACCGTTGTTACCCACCAGTCTTTTTCTATAGCCTCTCGCTGTCGTATGTTTAGCTCTGTAGAAACGCGGTCGAGTATGTCCGTGCGGTCTTCTTTTGACAAATCGATAAATTTCATCGCTGCAATATAGTTTTTACCCATGTTGGAGCAAGTACTATATCGTGCTTAAAGTCTTGTTCCGAAACATATTCTGTTATCATACTCTTTATTTTTGCCGCTTGCGCCTTTGTTATCATCTTTTCGCCAATTTCTCGCATTGCAATAACGGCCAGTTGCATTAGCTTGGATCGGTAGGCAAAGTTGCCTAAATCATTACTATGGCGGAATGTGATACTCTTTCCCTCGCCAAAATTGATCTTCCGTGCAGAACCATCCGTTATATATACGATATTAGTCGGTATTTGCGTAGATAGACCAAGTTTATTGAGAGCATAAGCTCCGGTTGGTATGATACGTGCATTGTCTCTTTGCGCTATCTTTTGAGCGATAGCATCTAGTGAAGGTTCACGCAATGTCCCATCCCACTTATCATATAACGGCACATAATAAATCCCCTTTGCGAAGCGGTGTAGCTTCCCATTACGGCACAAACGACTTAATCCCGAACGGATGGCATCAGGAGTTCCACACGTTACAAAATCATCTGGAATGATAATTGTTCCATCCTTGGCTTGTTCTACAATGTCATACATAGCCTTGTAAGAACTGTTTGTACTCATAAATCTGAATTTTGCCACAAAGTTACTATTTTTTTGTGGCAAACTATCATCCTTATCGAATATATTTTTCAACATTCTTAATTTTGTTGTAGATTCTTTTACAAGTGAGAATAGGAAAGTCTTCCAACAATCCTCATTTGTATGCTAGACAAAGCCTTTTGTGCTCTGTATATTTCAATTTACAAGTGGAGATTTCTTGATCGAACCCATTCGTCAATATTTAATAAGATTACCTTATGTACTTATACCTCAACCATCAAATAGGGAGTAGGGGAAAACACAGCTAAACATGTTTATTTCTATTTCGTATTTCTCCCATTTTTAGATGCAATGAAAGTTAAATTTGTTAAATCTAGTAATTTTCATCTTTTCTCATTAATTCATAAGGATTTTTCTATTGAATATATGTAAGTGTGTGATAATAAATTGTTTGTATATGCTGCTTGTTGAAGAATACTAGATTTTGTATTGATGGATGTAGTTTTTTGCTATAGTTTAATAGCAAAAGGAATACACGGTAAGTGAGGAATTTTTTTCTTTTTGAGGAATTGGACTTGTGTGGCTTGGTTTTGAAGGGGGGCGTGGGATATTATAGGTAGATTAAGACAGATAAGTAACGTAATAGAGGTATATCAAGTTGGTTGTAAGGTATTGGTTGGGAGATACTTCTATGATACTTCCATAAAGCTTCTATGAAATACCTATTGGGATGAAAAAATGTCGGGGAATGATTGGTTTTTGGTATAGGATTGTGTATGGTAAATGCTTTTGAAATAGGTTAGAATATTCTGATCGGAAGAGGTCTTCTGTATTATTGGGGGGGGGGCTTTGTTGTGCAGAGATTTGAAGTTTTGAAGGTTGATAAAGTGATTAGGTAGATATAGTTAAACGTATTCAAAGATACGGGAGCCGGTTGGTGTCATAGATGGTTGGAGTATTAAAAAAAGGAGGGTGTTAATCAAAATTGTTGTAATAGAATTACTCATTACGATTAATTTTTTTGTCTTTTAAGAAAGAAAAATCTCTGAAATGCCTTAGAAGGATATGACTTTTTACTACAGAAATCCCAAAGAAGAGTCGAGGAAGTACTAGGGAAGATATACCGGCGTGTATGAATAATTTCGCTCCTATATGAAAGATTATAGGCTCTTTACGGGAGAAACGGAGTAAGAACGGAGGTTGGGTAGATTACTGTGTTTCTTGGGTAGGGCTACTGTGGATCGTTAGTAGACTCTCTTGTTAAAAGATTTTTCGCATATTTGAAGTGAATAGTTGCATTGGTGGGTTGAATCTACGTATAACTATAAAGGAATAATGTATTTGTTTTTCATGAAAATGTTTGTATATTTGTAATGCTCTTCATACCCTAAGGCGGGGAGAACCTGCCAATTCATGACAGGCATTTTTTATGCCTGTTTGTTCCATATGGCGGTTTCGTACCTCCGTGTTGGAACGTTAATGCGTCCACTGCCTTAGGGTGAAGAGCAACGGGAAAGGCGAAACCGTTTTTTTATTGCCTAATCTTAAATTGGAATATGTGGAGAATTAAAAATAATATTTCTATCTTTGCAAAAGAAGGTGAAAAGTACGGAAGAGTTCGTACATTACAAGTCGCAAGTATGATTGCTTAATAAGCGAATTTTGGATGTTGTTTGTTTTGTAGTTTTATTGCAAACAATATTGGATGTAGGTATCGCATGTTATGAGTTGATTCCTAACATGGGAGGGATTGTTGCCGAGCTTGTTTATTAGCTAACATATAAGTATATATCATTTTTAATTATATTGTTATGGAACATGTGGTAATATTACATTTAGTAAATTATAATCCTTCGTCTGGCATGAAATATTTAGGCGAGATTTTGAATTCTTTAGCGATTGTATTAATCATATCCAGATTGAAAGCCATTCCTGTATTTGGATTTTCACGATTTGCGAAAAATTCACGGGATCGTTTAATTCTTTCGGCGAATTGTTCTTGGGTTAGGCCATTAAGTTCGCGGAGTTCTCGAACCTTTTGACTTACAAATAATTGAATTCTTGATTTTTCTGTTGGTCTCATAATTCTTAATTATTTGTAAATAAAAGGTTTTTTTGAATGCTTAGATGATCTACCCGTAGATCATTATTCGATGTGATAACAAATAAAAAAGCAGGAGGAAATTAATGTCAATATTGTATGAATGCAATTTAAGAGAGGAGTATATAAGTGGTTGAAAATCGTGTAATGCTTAATGATAATAACCTAATTAATGATTAAAAAATGAAAGAAAATCAAGAACTTATCGACAACGAGGAATTGAAAAGATTCTTATTGCGTGAAGCAATAATTCTTTGTCCTTCGATAAAAGAAGAAACTTCGGAAGGGGAGAAGTTACAGATGTTGTATAGAACTCAGAAAAGGATGAATAAGTTACTGCGTTTATTGTATCATTGTGATTTGGGAATGCATTATGTGGAATTATACGAGGTATTCGGGTCCTATTTTGTGGAAAAAGAAGGTGAGAAGAGAAAGAAACATCGGATGAGTGTACGTTTGGATTCTTACAGTCAGTTCATTTGTCAGTTAATGGGTGTGAAAGATTTGATTACTCTTTTTTATATTTATAATCGGCAGTATTTGAAGGTTTTGGAGGAGGTAATGAATTTTTATTACCCGGAAGATTTGTTGGGTGGGGGAGTGGGAAGGTTGAAGCAACTAACATTAAACACGTTGAAAGAGGGAACGGAAAAATAAAAGAGGGGGTATTCTATGCCTGAGAAACGTTGGATATCCTCCCTTGTGTAAATCAATTTTATCAATTAATTAACGATCAAAGTTATGAGAAAATTTGTTATTCGTTTGTTTGTTTATTATGTCGGTATAAGATGTTTGTTTTTTTGTAAAAAATTTATATATTTGTGATGTCTAACATAACGCAACGGTGGGGAAACCTGCCACAATGTGACAGGCATTTTTTATGCCTGTTATCTCCATACGGCGGTTCCGTACCCCCGTGTTGGAGTGTTAATGCACCCACAGCCGTTGCGGTGTTAGACAGCGGGACAGGCGGAACCGTTTCTTTTCTACCTAATTTAATAGAGAGATTTTATGAGAAAGTAAATAATCCTATTTTCGATACTCGAAAATATAGGTTTCAAGTTAGCTCTTAATAAAAGAGAGGGTGTATTCTATGCCTGAGAAACGTTGAATATCACCCCCTTGTGTAAATCAATTTTATCAATTAATTAACAATCAAAGTTATGAAAAAAACTTATGACAGGAAAGTTTTTAAGCGAAAGTTACGGTCTCGAAAGATGGCGGTAATCGTGGTTATCCGATTATTTATGGTTTTGTTGCTGGGATTCCCGGTGTTGGTAAATGCCGGGACGAGGGATTCGACACGGTTGGAAGGTAGGCAGGTGGAGGGGAAGGTGACGGATGAGAAGAAGGTTCCTTTGCCGGGAGTCACGGTGCGGTGGGAGGGAACAACGGTGGGGACGGCCACGGATGTGGAGGGGAGATTCAAGGTGTTGATGCCTGCGGATTCGGCAACATTGGTGGTTTCTTTTATCGGGATGAAGACCGAGAGGGTGAAGATTCTGAAGTTGAAGGCCGGAGAGGTGCGAGAGGAGCTTTTCATCGTGTTGCGGGATGAGGACGTGAAGCTGGAAGACGTGGTAGTGACGGGAATCTTTACCCGTAAGAAGGAGAGTTTCACGGGGTCGGCTTCCACGTATTCGGCGGCGGAGTTGAAGACGATGGGGACGCAGAATATCTTGCAAAGTCTGAAGACGTTGGACCCGGCTTTTGCTATTATCGAGGATAACCAGTTTGGCTCGGACCCGAATAGGTTGCCGAACATGGAGATTCGGGGAAAGTCGAGTATGTTGGGGTTGAGGGATGAATTGGATGCCGACCCGAATCAGCCGCTTTTTATCTTGGACGGTTTTGAATCGACATTGGCGGCGATTAATGATTTGGATATTAACCGGGTGGCGTCGATCACGATTTTGAAGGATGCGGCTTCGACTGCCATTTACGGATCGAAGGCGGCAAACGGGGTGATCGTGGTGGAGACCGTGAAGCCGGAGGCGGGGAAATTGCAGGTGAGTTACACGGGAAACATGAATCTCTCGATGCCTGATTTGTCGAGTTATAACCTGATGAACGCGAGGGAGAAGTTGGAGTTCGAACGGTTGGCGGGGAGGTACGAGCCTGTGAATTGGTCGACGACGAACGAGGTGGTGTTGAATAAGTTGTATAACGAAAAGTTGAAAGTGATAGAGAGCGGGGTAGACACGTATTGGTTGGCAGAACCTTTGCGGGTGGGGGTGAACCAGAAGCATTCGCTGTACGTGCAAGGTGGCGAGGGGAATTTCCTGTTCGGTCTGGGAGCGGGATATAACGGGATTTCCGGGGTGATGGAGAAGTCGGAGCGGGACGTGATCAGCGGTAATATTGATTTGATTTACCGGATGCCGAAATTCCAGTTTTCGAATAAGTTCTCGTTGACATCGACTCATTTGAAGAACCCGATCGTGGCTTTTAGTGCGTATGCGGCGGCGAATCCTTATTATAAAAAGTATAACGAGGAGGGGACGGTTGACAAATGGTTGGAATATAATGATTACTTCAAGGCTTCGAATCCGCTATGGAACGCAAGCCAGAATAGCCGGGACGAGGGGAAGAATCTCTTGTTGAGTAATTATTTCATGGCGGAGTATTTCCCCACGACGGAGTGGCGGGTACGTGCCCGGTTGGGATTGACTTACGGGAATGATGACACCGAGAAGTTTTATTCCCGGAATGATACTCGTTACGAGAACGTGGAGACCACGAAAAAGGGTGAGTTTTATTCGAATAATGTCCGGACGAATCAGGTGGAGGCGGAGTTAAGTGTTACTTACGCGAAGATGTTGGGAAGGCACAGGATTAATTTGGTTGCCGGGGGAAATATATCCAGCAATAAATCGCTCACGCAAGGGTATTCGGCGGTGGGATTCCCGGACGGGGATTTTTCTTATCCTTCTTTCTCCAACGGGTACCCGGAGTACGGCACGCCCGCTTATTACGAGTCGGTGTCCCGCTCGGTGAACGGGTATTTTAACGCGGGGTATGCTTTTGATGACCGCTACCTGATGGATTTTAGCCTGCGCACGAGTGGATCGTCGGTTTTCGGTACTTCCCGGAAGTATAATACCACGTGGTCGGTGGGGCTGGGATGGAACCTGCACAAAGAGAAGTTTATCATGGATCACGTGGCTTGGATTAACGTGTTGAAGTTGCGGGCTTCTATCGGAAATCCGGGAAACCAGAGTTTTGATTCGGCACAGTCGTTATTGACTTACGCGTTCCAGTTCGGTTCGATGAACTACTTCGGGTTGGGGGCCGAGTTGTCACAGGTTGGTAATCCCGATCTGGAGTGGCAGATCACGGTGGACAAGAATATCGGGTTGGACGTGACGTTGTTTAACAAGCGTTTTTCCCTGACGGCGGATTATTATTACAAGGTGACCGATCCGTTGTTGATCAAGGTAAGTACCCCGTTGTCTTCCGGCACGGCGACTTACATGACGAATGCCGGGGAACAGGTGTCGCAAGGTTTCACGGCATCGGTGTCATATTATGTTTTCCAGAATTTCGAGAAGCGTTTTTCATGGATGGTACGGGCGAACGTGCGGACACAGAAGAACCGGATAGATAAAATCGGTAATAAGCTCTCGACGTTGAACGCCAACGGGAAAGGGGAGAATACCGTGAGGTATTACGACGGGGCAGACCCGGATGATATCTGGGCGGTGAAGTCGGCGGGGATTGATCCCTCGAACGGGAAGGAGTTGTTTTACGCGAAGGATGGAAGTTACACGTACGATTTTTCTTATGATGACGAGGTGGTTTGCGGGAATACCCGTCCCGACGTGGAGGGGGTGATCGGTTCGTCGTTGAACTGGAAAGGTTTTTCGGTGAGCCTGAATTTCCGCTACCAAATGGGGGCCGACGTGTTTAACGAGGCTCTCTATAACAAGGTGGAAAATATCTCGAAAAATGATTTGAACAAGAATCAAGATCGGAGGGCTTTGTATGAGCGTTGGCAGAAAGTGGGGGATATCGTGCATTTCAAGGATATTGCCAGCGCGGAGACTACCCCGATGTCTTCCCGTTTCGTGCAGGAAGAGAACGTGTTGACCTTGGAGTCGATTTACGTGGGATACGAGTTCTATGACGGGTGGATCAAAAAGTTAGGGTTGAGTAGTTTAAAGATTCAGGCTTCTATGCGTGACGTGTTCCGGGCATCGACAATCCGGTCGGAGAGAGGTATAGCGTATCCTTTTGCCCGAAGTATGGAAGCGGGGTTATCGTTTAATTTTTAATGATTGATGAATATGAGATTACGAAATATGATTTGGATCGGCTTGGTGTTGGCGTGTGGAGCCGGGTGTTCGGATTTTCTGGACGTGCAACCCAAGGATAAACAGTCGGAAAAGCAATTATTCTCGACGAGAGGCGGGTTTTACATGGCGGTAAACGGTATTTACAATAAGGTGGCTTCCACGGCTCTTTACGGGAAGAATCTTTCTTACGAGCTGGTGGACGTTATTTCGAAACGGTACTCGCCTTTACAAGCTAACACGTACTTGACGGCATTAAGTTCTTTCGACTATGCGGATAACTCGGTACAGACGGGATTGTCGAACACGTGGACGGCGGCTTATAACACGATATTGAATTGTAACGTGGTGTTGGATAATCTTGAAGAGTGTGACGGAATTCTGTTGACACCCGAATACCGGATGTTGAAAGGGGAGATGCTGGCACTCCGTGCTTTCTTGCATTTTGATATGTTGCGGTTGTTCGGGCCGGTTTACAAGAATCACCCGGAAGCGGCGGCGATTCCTTACAACGAGTCGGCGAGGGTGTCGGCCTTGCCCTTGCTGACTGCCGATTCGGTGATGCACGAGAAGATTCTGCGGGATTTGGACGAGTCGGAAAGTTTGTTGGCGGATAGTGACCCCGTGATCGAGGGGGGACCGATGGCTTCACTGGAGAATGATCAGGATGTTTACCTGCGTTATCGGCAGTTGCGGATGAATTATTATGCCGTGTTGGCGTTGAAGGCTAGGGTGTACTTGTACGCGGGAGAGCAGGCGAAGGCATTGGCCGCAGCTCGCAAGCTACTGACGGATGCGAGAGTGGACGAATATTTCCCGGCTGTCGATCCGAATAAACTTCTGGCTAATCAGGATAACCCGGATCGGGTGTTCTCGACGGAAGTACTGGCGGGAATTTACGTGAAGGATCGGGCTGATATTCATTCCAATTATTTCAGTTCGGAACAGGCGGGTAATAATTACCTGCATCCCCGGAAGAATTTCGTGAATATGAGTCTTTTCGCAGGGGAGACACAGGATTACCGGTTCCAAGCGTGGTGGCGCACGGCTTCCAACGAGAGTGAAGGCGGGTATGACTTTATCAAGTACGAGGAGATTGCCCAGCCCGCGGAGAAGGGGGAAACCGAGTATTTCTATGCCGTTTTCATGTCGTTGATCCGGTTGAGCGAGGTGTATTATATCGCGGCCGAGAGTGAACCCGTGCTGGCGGATAAATATGCGTGGTTGAATAAAATACGGGAACGCAGGGGATTAGGTGTTTTAACCGTGATCTCGGAAGATGATTTTATGAAGCGCTTGCGTACGGAATATTTGCGTGAATTTATGGGAGAAGGACAAATTTTCTTCATGTATAAACGGTTGTATGCAGCTATTCCCAGTGATGAGAATGGGAATGATGCCAATGCTTATGAACCTAGGGAAGAACGTTACGTGTTGCCGTTACCTTCCGGGGAAATCGCTAATCGTTAAATAGTAAGGTTATGAAATGGAAAGATATTTTATTTGTACTGGGACTAAGTGCTGTTCTGGGGGCTTGTGAAAAGAAGGATATCGAGGTTTTTACCACGGATGACGCAGGGATTTATTTTCAATTGATAAAGGGGTATTACGGGACAACCACGGAAATTTACACGGATTCACTTGATTATTCATTTGCATCACTTCCGGCCTCGATGAAAGATGTGATTCTTCCCGCTACCGTCCGGACGATGGGGAAGGTGGCGGATTATGATCGTCCTTTTAAAGTGGTCGTGGATAAAGAGGGAACGACTGCCATAGAGGGGGTGCATTACGAGATTGATTTGGACTCGGTGGTTGTGCCCGCGGGAAAAAGTTCGGCGAATGTCAATGTGCGTTTTTTTAGGACGGATGATTTGATGGAGAAGTCGGTGCGGCTGGCTCTTCGTTTGGAGGATAACGAGCATTTCAAGTGTTATTTTCCGGAGTACAAGAACATGAATACTTATTCATCGACGGGAGTGCTGATTCATGGTGATTCATTCTCTTTCACGTTGAGCGAGATGTACACGATACCTTGGTATTGGAGGGTTGTTATTGAAACCGATTATTTCGGGGTGTGGACACCTAAAAAGTTCGTGGTAATCAATATGGTTTGTGGTTTTACCATGGATGATTGGAATAGTGCGGGTGGTACCGGGGTAAAGATCATATACGGGCGTTGTGGTTTTTTTGCGACAATGGTTCAAAAGTATTTGCAGGAACAGGCGGATGCCGGAACCCCGGTGGTGGACTCGGACGGGAAATATATGCAACTAGATTCGGATTATGCCGTGGATTATTCTCGATATGAATAAGATTAAAAAGTGACGTTATGAAAATGAATTATATCATATTGTTTTTGTTTGGTGTTTCTCTTTGTGCTTGTTTTGATGATAAGGGAAACTATGATTACCGGGATATGGCGGATATTACAATTGAGAATATCCCGGAAGTGATCGAGGTGTTGGGGAATTCCGATCATATTATCGTGAGCCCGAAAGTCGTTTCTTCTTTGGATGGAGAGGTTAAGGAGGGGGATGCCAATTTCGAGTTCACGTATAAAATTGAGAAAAAATCCGGGGGAACGATGGTGGCCGGACAGAAGTGGGTGGATTTGAATCCTTTGAAGACGTTGAATCTGGATACCTTGGCGGCTTTCGCTGCCGACACGTATATCGGGTGGTTTGGCGTGACCGATAAGCGTTCGGGGGTAGAGACATCCAAGACTTTTGATATTAAGGTTTCTTCCCCGACCTACGAGGGATGGATGGTGTTGTGCAACGAGGGGGAACAGGAACGGGTGCGGATGGATATGATTTCGGTTATTTCGGCAGAGCGGGTTATCCCGGCTTATGACGTGTTGGCACCCTTGGGATTTCCGGAGCTAAGACATGCGAGGGGGATAGGCTTTTATCCTAACCGTCGGGCGAATCCTGATGACGTGATTTACGTGATGTCGGAGGAGGGTACGTATCGATTGGATCGGGAAACATTCAAGACGGATGAATCGTGGAATATTAATAATGTAGATTTTATTATTCCTCCGGGAGATGAGCATGTCGTGTATTATAACACGGTAAACAATAATAATTCTTCGGAGGCTTTGGCCTGTCTTTGCGTGACAGACGCCGGAAATGCGTATGCGCAGGTGTTGAGTACTCCCGGTGCCGCTTTCGAGAAGCCGATCAATACTTCCGCTCGTGGAGAAGCCCCTACATACCGGGTTGCCCCGTATATCGGGGTGAGTATGGCTCGTCCGGGGAATGGGAAAGCTGCTGTGTTCTATGATATGGATAACCAGCGTTTCATGGGGTGGAAACAGGGATATGTTGATTTCCTGATGCAGGTTTTGAATCCTATCCGGGACAAGGAGGGGGCTTTGTTCACTTTCAAGACGGGAATGGATTTGGTGTACATGGAGAGTACCCGTTATTCCAACGGGCTGGTTTATGCCATATTGCAGGATGCCGGGGGGAAACGTTGTATTTACGGGATCAATATGTCGGGTAACGGGTATGTTCCGGAATCAATGTATAAGGATTTGAACGCACCTGATTTTGACAAGGCGTCGATTTTTGCTTTTCATTCTCAATTCCCCTATATGTTTTACGCTGTGGGGAATAAGGTGTATTTGCATAATCTGGGGACAAATACGACCTATCCGATGAATAGTATCGCTTTGGGTGAGCATGAGGTTGTGACGATGTTGAAATTCAACCTGTATCGCCAATGTTCTTTAAAGGATTTGAACAATCAATCTGACGAGTTCATGGCCCGACAGTATGAGTTGATGGTGGGATCTTACAATACTGATGCCCCGGATAATAACGGGGGTAAGTTGGGATTTTATCCGGTTGACGGGGTGAATAACAGCGTGACGAAACGGGCGGAATATGACGGATTCGCGAGAATTAAAGACGTGGTGTATCGTGAGCGGCGGTAAGTGACGGGGTGATTATTGTGTCTGTGGAGAGGGGAACTCGAATGTTCCCCTCTCTGTTATCATACACGGGGGAGTTTAATATCGTGATTGATTGTAATAATGCCGGCGTACTGGCGGAGTTTTACAGTAAATTGTTGGGATGGGAATGGACTCGTCCCCGAGCAAACGGGTGGGCTGCCGTTGCCTCTCCGACAGGCATGGTGTTCGCTTTTCCGGAAGTGGAAGAGTATTCTCTGTAAAAGGTACTTTTTCTTTGATTGTACTTGTGTCGGGATTGTATACCTTGTTTTGGATATATTACAACATATCGAATGTCTTTTCTTTTGAACGCTCATCAATCTTTTCAGGTAGATATTTAGCTATGTTACGGGTAACGATGATTATTTCGATTTTGAGTAACTCTTAGCATTAACGGGTGATTCCCAATTTTTAATGTGTCGTGAACTAATGAAACAGAAGTGCTCATGTCTAAATTTCGGTTTAAACATGGTTTAAACATCCTATCCCAAAAAACTAAAAACAGCTATAAAAGAAAAGAGAGTCACTTTTGTAACTCTCTCTTTATCAGTGGTGCCACCAGGAATCGAACCGGGGACACAAGGATTTTCAGTCCTTTGCT
>ERZ791871.285-NODE-285-length-73202-cov-4.355913_pt1 | contig 73202 bp, 79 predicted proteins | sample MGYA00510280_ERZ791871 | MGnify/ENA primary metagenome ERZ791871 (study PRJEB30046, sample SAMN00792111) | human gut metagenome | study: EMG produced TPA metagenomics assembly of the A metagenome-wide association study of gut microbiota in type 2...
ATGCGACAGCCATATTAGAATATCACATCTTCGTTAGCTTGTCAACAACTTTTTTCAAGTTTTTTATTTTTTCTGACTCGCTGACGGATATTCATTTTGAAAACCCCACCACGTTTCCGCGGTGGAGTTATATAGTATCATTTTAATTTTAATATGTCAAGACATTTTTTGAGTTTTTTACCTTTTTTTCAAAACCACTTTTAAGCCATTTTTACCAACAATCTTTTCTTTGCTTTTACGTTACATAAAGTTTGTCGCAAGCTTCATCAGCGGATTATTTTCATATAACATATTTAATATCGCGTTCTCTTGTATCACCTGGTAAATTTCCCTTCCAAAAGCCGTTACATATAATAAAGTAATTACAACAAAGAATAACCAGATAATGATCAAGCCGCCCGCTGCTCCAACCACGCCGCCAGCCAGCCGGTTAAAAAATCCAAGCACCGGAAGCTCTGACACAATATCAAGTGCAAAGATAATCGCACGGAGTACGATCGTCACAAGAAGAAATGTGCAGAGAAATGCTACAATATGTATAATCAGCTTCGAAAGAAACTCTCCCACATATTCTGCAAAAGTCTTTACCCCCAGCTTCTCATAAATAACATCGTTATTGTTATCTGAAAGAAGCGATTTGAACACTTCCGGTAATTCCGCCATCTCAATTGCTTTAATTTGAAGATCTTTTGGAATATCCGCATTCTCCAAAGCTTCTTCTATCCCAGTACTTCCTTCAGTGCCAAGACCCGCCAGAACATTTTTGGAAATTCCGTATTCCGCTAATTGTTCACTACTGATTTCTCCATTCACAATATCATCGATAGATATTCCATACTCTTGCAGTTTCTCCTCGCTCACTCCCGCTGCTTCTAATGCCTTCCTTACATCTTCTGCATCAATTCCGCCTTCCTGGGCTCCTGCAAGCTGCTCCGATGCCACTGAAGCCATCGTTTTCATTACTTGATCCTTGATCATACTATCTACAGGTGTCTTCGACTCAATCAAGTCCGCCACGAAAGGGGTGGCAAAAAATACGATCACCAAAGTCAGAAGCGTCGTCACCAATGACACTGCAATCTTAATTGCTCCTTTGTATATTCCTACGATAACACAGATTAAAAATATTAACCCTATTCCCAATACAACAAAATCCATATAGTTCTCCTATTTACTTCACAAGCCGTATGTCTTCCATACCATTTGCATTCATCACAATGTATTTATTTACACCAAAGGTTGGGATAATCTCCATGATATTATTATTCATCTCACCTTGAAATTTTTCTACACCACTTCTTAAGAATATCCTGCATTTTTTTCCGTCATATAAAATAACCTGATTTCCACTGATCTTTGCATTTTTATAATTTCCGGTAAAATCCTTAGACATCACCTTTTTCCCCGCAGCATTATAAAGGCATAATTCATATCCTTCTTTTCCTTCATTTTTCAAAATCATGCCAATATATCTTTCATTATGAAATACGCTCTGTATTTCCTTATCAATCGTTACGGTCGTTACTTCTTTCGGCACTGCCTTGCCCTTAAATAACGTCAGGCAATTATCTCCTACAACCGCTGAAACAGACTGATTCAGGAAAAAACCAGTTCCGACCACGCTGCTTTTATATTCTTTCGTCTCCACTTCACGATCGGTCTTTTCCTCTCCTTTTTTCCCGAAATTATAATAAGAAACTTTGGAGCTCACAACCGCATCCTTCATGCACAAATATACAACCTGCATCACCTCTCCGTCCCCGGAGATTGCTACATCAACCGGATATCCTTCTCCTTCAAAAGAAGCCTGCAATTCCACCAGCACATTTCCGGCAGCATCATAGCAGATGATGCTCGGATCAAATTCATTTTTCACGATTACACTGACAATCCCCTGTTCAGATACAGATATCTTTTCAATCGGCAATGTTGTCTTGATTTCTCCTTTCAATCCTTCTCGCTGGAAAATCATAATATCATTGCCGCCTTTGTCTGCAACAACAGCCGATACTTCATTTATATCTACAAATGGATTTTTTATCTGACACGGCTGATTCCACTGTTCCTCTCCTTTTCGATTCAAATACGAGACACCGTCTCTGCTGTATTTCAACACTCCCCCTGCAAATTCTTCATAATTACTGTCCGAGACGCCTCGAATCTTATAAGTATCAGATACTCGCGCTTTCGTATATGTCTGAAGATTCACTAACAGGAACAATGCCGCAGCAGCAATTGCTGCCACGGCTACAATGATCACCGTACGCCGCCGAAAACGCAGCCGCTGCTCCCGAACCTGCGCTTCCAGTTCCTCCACTGAATTTCCTTCACTGTTTAATTCCGTCATAATCTCATCTGCCAGCTTGTCCACTGACTCCTCCGACTCCCTTACCAATCGGAGATTTTTATTTTTGCGATGCAACATCCACATTCCTCTCTTTATCGTACCATTTCCGTTTTTAAACTCACGTTGTCCATTGTTTTTGTGGATATTATATCATATTTTCAGATTAAGGTAACAATAATTTTTGTCCGATAAAAATGAGATTTCCATCAGACAGACCATTCATTTTACAGATTGCCTCTACATGCCCGGTATTTCCATATATTTTCAAACTGATCGTATCAAGCGTATCCCCTTTTTTCACCACATAGAAATCATCTTCTGTAAACTCCCCTTCCATAGTCTGCACCTCTTGTTTTGTCTCTTGTTTTGTCTCCTGCTTTGCAGTCTCTTTCACCTCTTGCTTGTCCGCTTCTTCGTCAACGGGCTGTTTCGCTTCCGCCGTTGTTCCGTCTTCTTCCTTATCTTTCACATCCGATTCTTCACTTTCCGCTTCCGCCGCTTTCGCCGAATCCACAGACATCGACAGCGCCTCCAGCGTTTCCTGCACCGATTCCATCTTATCGAAATTATTCATGGTCGAGATACCGATCGCTAACACAATCACTACAAGAAGCACACTTACAGCATACACAAATCTTGAATTTTGCTTCTGCTCTTTGTACTCCATTTTTTCTCTTACGGCACTACGAAAATTCTTTGCAGCTCGATCCTCAACCATTTCACAGGGTGTCACGCCAATCATGCGGCGTGTATTAATCATATAGTTTTGCATAGCGGGATTTTTTTCATAATAAATATAGTGTCCTCCCATTTGCATAAGCTCGCCATATTTATAAGCATAAAAAATCTCTTCCGCTTCCAGCGCATCTTTCCATATAAATACCGAATTGTCTTTTGCAAAATGTTTCATATGGATTCGGCTCACACCTTTATTCAGCCCCATAGGATGCCCTGTCTCAATCAGGCACCACCCTACTATTTCCTGACTCGGAAAATATTCTTTCTTTTCTTCTTCAATGTATTCCCATATATCTTCTCGTATCAATATATCATTTCCGTTTACTTCCAGCTCTTTCATTTGAAGAGCTCCCAATATGTACACTACCTCCTGACCTTCCTGCTCATGGCGTTCTCCCATAAGAACCGCTCCGGCAGGATTGTCAAGCGCTTTCTGCCGCAATTGATTCAGATAAGTATCTACGTAATCTTCTACATAGATCTTAGGCTCGTCACAGACGTTTCCTATTTGTCTTACATTCTTAGGAAATTGTTTTTCCATATACTCCTCACCTCATCATATTATTTGCAGCACCGTCATATAATGCTGTATATCTTTGCCTTGGATAATAGCATATGAAAAACGCGTAATTTAGCAGTTTTTGGGCAACTTCCCAAGAATTTTACGACAAAAAATGCGTGGAACTCAAATTCCACGCATCTTTTATATTTTTCTTTATCTTTCTTCTTATACAAATGCTTTTACTTTCTCGTAAATGCTGTCTGCATCTAATCCATATTTCTTGATCAATTCCGCCGCCGGTCCGGACTCACCGTATACGTCGTTGACACCGATCTTCATTACTTTGGCAGGTGCTTTTTCAGCTACCACATCACAAACTGCACTTCCAAGACCACCAATAACAGAATGTTCTTCAACTGTCACGATCTTTCCTGTCTTAGCTGCTGCCTTAATAACAGCCTCCTCATCCAATGGTTTGATCGTGTGCATATTGATAACCTCTGCGCTGATTCCTTCTGCTGCAAGCTTCTCTGCTGCCGCAAGTGACTCAGAAACCGGAAGTCCTGTTGCAATAATAGTCACATCTGTACCTTCTCGTAATGCAACTGCTTTTCCGATCTCAAATTTATAGTCTGCATTGTCATTAATCACCGGAACTGCTGCTCTTCCGAAACGCAGATACACCGGTCCTACATGCTTGTAAGCTGCTTCTACTGCTGCTTTTGCTTCAATATCGTCAGAAGGATTTAAAACTACCATTCCCGGAATGGTTCTCATAAGAGCAATATCCTCGTTACACTGATGTGTTGCTCCGTCTTCACCTACGGAAATACTTGCATGTGTTGCTCCGATTTTTACATTTAACTTTGGATATCCTACAGAGTTACGGATCTGTTCAAACGCACGTCCTGCTGCAAACATCGCAAATGAACTTGCAAATGGGACTTTTCCTGTTGCTGCCAGTCCTGCTGCCACGCCGATCATGTTACATTCCGCAATACCACAGTCGATGTGTCTCTCCGGAAAAGCTTTTTTAAAGATTCCTGTCTTTGTTGCCGCCGCAAGGTCTGCATCCAGCACAACAACATCATCATATTTTTTTCCTAATTCTACTAAAGCATTACCGTAGCTTTCTCTTGTTGCAATTTTCTTTACTTCTGACATAATGCTTCACCTGCTTTCTCTAAATCTTCCATTGCTACTTTGTACTGTTCATCGTTTGGAGCTGCTCCATGCCAGGAAGCCTGATTCTCCATAAAGGAAACTCCTTTTCCTTTTACTGTCTTAGCAATAATTGCTGTCGGCTGTCCTTTCGTTGCTTTCGCTTCCTTGAACGCTGCATCAATCGCATCAAAATCATGTCCGTCAATGTTGATTACATGGAAATTGAACGCCTCAAACTTCTTATCGATCGGGTATGGAGAGTTTACTTCATCAATCGCGCCATCAATCTGAAGATTGTTGTTATCTACGATTACTACCAGGTTGTCCAGCTTTCTGTGAGCCGCAAGCATAGCTGCCTCCCATACCTGACCTTCCTGAATCTCACCATCTCCGAGCAGTGTATAGACACGATAATCATCACCTGATAATTTTGCAGATAATGCCATTCCTACTGCTGCAGAGATTCCCTGTCCGAGAGAACCACTGGACATATCAACACCCGGAATATGTTTCATGTCCGGATGTCCCTGAAGATAAGAGCCGACTTTACGAAGAGTTGTCAGATCTTCCACTGGGAAAAATCCTCTATTTGCCAATGTAGCGTAATATCCAGGAGCAGTATGTCCCTTAGATAATACAAAACGGTCACGATCCGCTTTCTTAGGATCTGCCGGATCAACATTCATTTCCTCAAAGAAAAGATATGTATAAATATCTGCTGCTGACAGTGAGCCGCCCGGATGACCGGATTTCGCACTGTGAACTGCTGTGACAGCGCCTTTACGGATTTCGTTGGCTGTCTTCATTAACTCTAATTTGTTCATGATATTCCTCCTAGATAATATGTTACTTCGTTTTATTCTATTCGCCGAAAACTGCTTTATAATCTGCCTGGAACTTTTCAATACCTGCATCTGTCAAAGGATGCTTTGTCATCTGCTCAATAACTTTATATGGAACGGTAGCAATATCTGCCCCTGCCAGTGCGCAGTCTGTTACGTGAATCGGATGACGAACACTTGCTGCAATGATCTCTGTATCGATTCCTGCAACTTCGAAGATCTGTGCAATCTCTGCAATAAGATCTGTTCCTCTTACAGAAATATCATCCAGACGTCCTAAGAATGGAGATACATAAGTTGCTCCTGCTCTTGCTGCCAGAAGTGCCTGATTTGCTGTAAAGATCAATGTTACATTTGTCTTGATTCCCTCGGATGAAAGAACCTTACATGCCTTTAATCCTTCTACTGTCATCGGGATTTTTACTACCATATTCGGATGAATCTTTGCAATCTCTCTTCCTTCAGCGATCATTCCTTCAGCATCTACAGTCGTAGCTTTTACTTCTCCGCTGATTGGTCCGTCCACGATGGATGCGATCTCTGCGATCACCTCTTCAAATACTTTTCCCTCTTTCGCGATCAGAGATGGATTTGTTGTCACACCGCAGATCACTCCCATATCATTTGCTTTTCTAATGTCTTCAACATTGGCTGTGTCGATGAAAAATTTCATATCGTTTTCCTCCTTTAAACCGTGTGGGTTTCTCCACTTTTTTCGTTTCGCTCGTATAATAAAATTATATCTCATAGTCCCGCGATTGGTCAATAGTCCAATGTTTCTATTAGTAATTTTAACAATTAATAATATATATTTATCAATTGTTTTTCAAAAGATAATGACAGTTATTTTTACATTTCTGCATATTTTAAAAAGTTCTCAATCAAATTATTATTAATAATATTTTCAAATACATTAATTTTATTTTTTACTGCGCCGCTTTTTGCTGTTTTCCCCGGCATAAGAAGTTGTTCCTCTCACAATGAGTTTCGGCTCGTATTCCACATGATATGTGCTGATTGGCTCCATATCAGAATACTTATTATTATGAGAAGAAATTTTCTTCATGATAATGTCGCAGGCGTCCCGCCCTTTAAAAATGACAAAGTGTTCAATTGTTGTAAGTTCCACTTTATGCATGCGGGCAAACAATGTATTATCACATCCCATAACGGAAATATCTCCCGGGACCTTGATCTTCGCCTCATAGAGAGCGTCAAGAATTCCAAATGCGATCATATCATTCAGCCCTACAATCGCGGTAATATCCTTCGTTTCTTCCAGAAGTTCACGCGTCAGCTCATAACCGATCTTGTATTCCGAATCAATATGAGCCACATCAAGGTCGAGCTCCTCCCGCGCCGCTTTGATAATTACCTGATCCTTGATTCCGGCTTCCGCAAATTCTTTCAAAAAGCCTTCCACTCTCTTGGATCTCTGCTTCTGTCTTGTCGTAAGAGGCGGGGCAATATATGCCACTTTGCGGTGTCCCAGTTCCAGAAGATGCTTTGCCATCATTCTTCCAAGCTTCGAATTATCAAGCTCTACCGCGTCTACGTTCAGTTTTTCATTCTGATTGTTAATGATCGCAACCGGAATCTCCCTGGAAAGCTCTTCCACCAGCCCCATAAAGCAATGGCTGGGATTACAGGTATAAATGATCCCCAGCGGCTTTAATTCCCACATCATTTTCAGGTACCGTTCTTCCATTCGCAGATCCCTCTGCGTGTTGCATACAAAGAGTCCGAAGCCCTGTTCTTTCGCCCTTGACTCGATTCCCTGAAGAAGCATCACATAATATGGATTTGTCAGGTTGGAACAAAACACCACAAGAAGCTTTTCTTTCTTGCTTTCTTTTCTTGCCTTTCGCTTCTGTGGCACATATCCTAAATCTTTGGCTGCCTGCTCTACTTTTTCCACTGTTTCCTTCGAAAAAGACACATTATATTTTTTATTCAATACCATAGATACCGTAGACTGGGATACCCCCGCCGCTTTCGCGATATCCGTGGAAGTCACTTTTTTCTTTCTCATAATATTACAACTGTGTTCTACCTTCTAACGCTCTAAGAAGCGTTACTTCATCAATATATTCCAGATCTCCGCCTACCGGAACGCCACTGGCAATCCTGCTTACTTTCACGCCGATCGGCTTGATGAGCTTGCTGATATACATCGCAGTTGTCTCACCCTCCAGACTGGAATTTGTGGCAATGATCACTTCTTCCACATCTCCTTCCAGACGTGTGACCAGTTCCTTTAACTTGATATCTTCCGGTCCAATTCCAAGCATCGGCGAAATTGCACCGTGAAGCACGTGATAGACGCCATTATATTTTCCGGTTTTCTCGTAAGCCGCCAGATCCCTCGTATTCTCCACGACCATAATTGTCTTATGATCTCTGTCGCTGTTGCTGCAGATCGGACAAAGTTCCTGATCTGTAAGCGTACAGCACTCGGAACAATACCTGACATTCTGTCTTGCACTGACCATTGTATCCGCCAGACGCTTCACATCATCTTCCGGCATATGGATCAAATGAAACGCCAGCCTTGCCGCTGATTTCGCACCAATCCCCGGTAAATGTGACAGTTCTTCTATTAACCGGCTGATCTGATTACTGTAATAATCCATGTTATTTCTAATCTCCTGTCGAACCTTTTTCTATCTTAAGAATCTATTTCGTTACCGATTAGAAAAGTCCCGGCATTCCGCCGCCCATTCCGCCTGTCAATTTAGACATTGCAGAAGAAGACTCTGCGTCTACTTTCTCCAGTGCTTCATTAAGCGCTGCCACGATAAGATCTTCCAGCATTTCTACATCATCCGGATCTACAGCCTCTTCATCAAGCTTTAATGATAATACTTTCTTTGTTCCTGAAACAGTTGCTTCTACCGCTCCGCCGCCGGCTGTAGCTGTAAACTCTTTTGTTTCCATCTCTTTTGCCTGTTCTTCCATCTGACGCTGCATCTTCTGCGCCTGTTTCATAAGATTTGCCATATTTCCCGGCATTCCGCCGCCTGGGAATCCTCCTCTTTTTGCCATATTCCATATCCTCCTGTTTTCTTTTATTCAGATCTATATGTAACGGGAAAATGATTATTCATCTTCCACTGTGATCTCCATATGAATCAAACTCTCAAGGTCAACGAACTGGTCTTCAAACCGATGTCCCTGCTCTGTTTGACGCACGTCAATCTCAATTTCTTTTCCAATCTTCTCAGCGATCAGATTCCGAATCTCTTCCTTGTGTTCTTCTGTTCCTACCACACCTGCGCTGACTTCATCCGGAAGGACGATCAACAGCCGGTTGCCTTCCCCTGCGCTTAATCTTGCTTTCTTTAAATATGTCCGAAGCATCGGTGACGCATCTACGGCAATCATTCGAAAGTCCTTAGCAACTGCCTTCACATCCTCATTTAACGCCTTGGGAAGCTCCGGCTTTTTCTTCTCGGTTCCGATTTTCTCCGCCTCAGCGCCATTTACGTAGACAATTTTCTCCTGTGACGGAGCCGCAAATGCTCCCTGCTCCAGCTTTTCCTCCACTGAGCGAATGCGCTCCAGCAGTGTATCTGTATTCACTTCCATTGCCGGTCTGCACAATTTAATCAGAGCCACTTCAAAAAGCACTCTTTTCTGAGTGGCGAATTTTAACTGATTCGTAAGATCTGAGAAGATTCTAATATACCGAATTAGCACATCGTTGTCAATCATCTGCGCCTCTTCCTTCAGGCGTGCCAGATTCTCAGTGGAAACGTCCAACACATCTTCCATATCATCAGAACACCTTACAAGCAACAGATTTCTTAAGTACCATGTGAAATCTGCTGCCAACTGAGATAATTCTCTTCCCTGCATGGTTAATTCATCCACCGTTTCGATCACTGCATGTACGTCTCTCGCCAGAAGTTCTCTCAACAGTCTGCTGAACACTTCTGTATCCACTGCCCCAAGAACCTCCAGAACATGATCATACGTCAACTTCTCTCCTATATAAAAGGCGGCACATTGATCTAATAAGCTCAACGCGTCACGCATGGAACCGTCCGCCATTCTCGCAATATAGCGGACCGCCTTTTCCTCCACATCCCATTCTTCCTTGTCAATAAGTTCCCGCAGTCTTCCCGCAATCGTGTCAATGGTAATTCTCTTAAAATCATACCTCTGACACCGGCTTAAAATCGTAATCGGAATCTTGTGCGCTTCTGTTGTCGCCAAGATGAAGATGACATATTCCGGCGGTTCCTCCAATGTTTTCAAAAGCGCGTTAAACGCACCGATGGAAAGCATATGAACCTCGTCAATGATGTATACTTTATACTTTCCTTCCGTCGGGCGATACGCCACCTCTTCTCTGATTTCTCGAATATTATCTACACCGTTGTTAGACGCCGCGTCAATCTCGATCACATTCATAGATGTACCTTCGGCGATTGATCTGCACATTGCACACTCCCCACAAGGGCTTCCATCTACAGGATTCTCACAGTTGACCGCTTTCGCGAAAATCTTTGCTACTGTTGTCTTTCCGGTTCCTCTTGTCCCGCAGAACAGATAAGCATGTCCGATCCGCTCTGCTTTTATTTGATTTTTTAATGTTTTTACAATCGCATCCTGACCTTTTACATCCTCGAATTCGTCCGGTCGGAATTTACGATACAATGCCATATAAGACATTTATCACACCTCATGTTTTCCTAAATTGTTACTTTTATTGATCTCCAAAACTGATACCTGTCAGCTTGGCTTCCTGGATAATACTGGAATCCGGATCTACTGTTTTTAATTTCCCTGCCACTTCCGAAAGCGGAACCGGTACAATTTCCTGATCCTTGACTCCCACCATATTTCCGAAATTTCCATCCAGTATCATCGCCGCTGCCGCCGCTCCGAGTCTGGTAGAGAGAACTCTGTCGTATGCACACGGAGAACCGCCTCTTTGTGTATGCCCCGGAACTGTAATTCGAATCTCCTGATCTGTCTTCTTCTGGATTCTCTCTGCCAGTTCATACGCAACCGACGGATATGGATTCTTTGCGCGTTTTTCCTTTAATTCTTTTTTAGAAAGCCTTGCGTCTTTCTTGGAAATTGCGCCTTCTGCCACCGCAATAATGGTAAAATGCTTTCCTGCTGCCTTCCGCTTATTAATAGCTTCTGCGATCACATCGGTATCATATGGGATCTCCGGCAACAGAATGATATCTGCTCCGCCTGCGATTCCCGCATGAAGGGTTACCCAGCCTACTTTATGTCCCATCACTTCCACAATAAATACACGGCTGTGAGAAGTGGCAGTTGTATGAATGCGGTCAATTGCCTCCGTCGCAATATCTACCGCACTTTGAAAGCCAAATGTCATATCTGTTCCCCACAAATCGTTATCGATCGTCTTAGGAAGTGTGATTACATTCAGTCCTTCCTCCCGCAGAAGATTCGCTGTCTTATGCGTACCATTTCCGCCAAGCACTACAAGGCAGTTAAGATTTAATTTATGATACGTATGCTTCATCGCTTCTACTTTATCCAAGCCATTCTCATCCGGAACTCTCATCAACTTAAAGGGCTGTCTGGATGTTCCGAGAATAGTTCCGCCCACCGTCAAAATCCCGGAGAAGTCTTTGGATGTCAGCATTTTAAAATTCGAATAGATCAAACCCTTATATCCGTCTTGAAAGCCGTAGATTTCTACATCATCACGTTTCGTATACAACCCTTTTACCACGCCGCGCATCGCTGCATTCAACGCCTGACAGTCGCCGCCGCTGGTAAGCATTCCGATTCTCAACATCTTCTTCGCCTCTTTCTTTTTTATTATTTATTAGCACCTAATTATAACATTGAAATTCACAACTGTTCAAGGCGTATACTTTATTTTTTCTATTCCATAGCATTTCCCGTAAAAAGTGTTATACTATATTGATGGGAATATCTCAAATCAATATATGGAAAGCAGGTAATCGAATGGATAAATTAGATATAAAATTATGGACATTAGAAGCAAAAGGTCACATTGTTCCTGACCGTTCTCTTCTGAAAACACCGCAACAAATTGAAGCTATCAAAAAAAGCGCAGCTCTGAACACCGCCGTTCTTGACCATGTTGCCGCCCACATCAGAGCCGGCATGAGCACCGCCGAGATTGACAAACTCGTATATGATTTTACAAAAGAGCATGGCGGCATTCCAGCTCCGCTTGGATATGAAGGATTTCCTAAGAGCGTATGTACTTCGATCAATAATGTAGTCTGCCACGGTATCCCTGATGAAAATGAGATTCTGGAAGAGGGCGATATTATTAACGTTGATGTGTCTACGATTTTAAATGGATATTATTCCGATGCTTCCCGTATGTTCACCATCGGAGAACTGTCTCCGGAAGCAGAACGGATTGTCCGCGTAACAAAAGAATGTGTAGAGCTTGGTCTTAAAGAAGCAAAGCCCTGGGGACATCTTGGCGATATTGCTTATGCTATCAACTCTCATGCCAGAGCAAATGGCTACTCTGTCGTAGAAGAAATCGGCGGACATGGTATCGGCCTTGATTTCCACGAGGAACCTTTTGTAAGCTATGTGACTCCAAAAGGAAGTGAAATGGTTCTTGTTCCCGGAATGATCTTCACCATTGAGCCAATGATCAACGAGGGCAGTCCCGACTTCTTTATCGACGAAGAAAACGATTGGACCGTATATACCATCGATGACGGTTTGTCTGCACAGGTAGAATATATGGTTCTTATTACAGAAGATGGCGCAGAAGTGCTGACAAAATAAAGTAAAAAAGTGCCGGAATTAAACCGGCACTTTTTTTATTCCTCATTTTTCTCATAAAGAAACTTTTCTGGAAGTTCCACTCGAAAAGCGTTTGCCAACTTTCGAAATCCTTCTGGCTGTATTGTTTGAGCCCGTCTCGGACTCATAGACAGTATTTTTACAAGGATTTCCGATGCCTTTTCTACCGTATGCATCAACCCGAAAGCCGAGTCAAAATCTTCTCCTGCCACAAACAATCCATGATGTGCCCAGACCACCACATCATATTCTTCCATAAGTTCACTTGAAACTTTTGCAATTTCTCTTCCACCGGGCACCATCCATTCTACAACACCCACTCCCTTCGGAAAAATCACGGGACATTCCGTCATCGTTTCCCACAATTCACGAGTGAATACTTCATCTTTTAGCGGCAACACAAAGGTAAGTGCGATTACATTCACTGGATGCGAATGATAAATCACTCTATATGTTCCATTTGTTACACGCTTTTTTACCTCATGGTTCATCAAATGGCTTGGCAATTCACTTGTCGGACGCCCACCCGATGTAAGCCCCCAACAAATTCTATACTTTTCTCCTGTTTCATCAACTTCCAGAATACATATGTTTTCTTCTGGACATAATTCTGCATTGCGAAAATATTTCCCACTTCCTGTAACCATGAAATATTCTCCCGCAAGATCCGGAACTGCAGTTCCAATTTCTTCCCATTCATCAGTATGGCATAAAAAATCTTTGACCTGCTCCACTTCAGTTTCTTTCATTCGATAACTAAAGTTCCCGCCATTTCGTTCATGCCAACCCTGTTTCCATCCATCACTGCACATACGTACAAATCCCTCTACAAAAGGGATATCTGCAATCTTTTCCATTCTCTTCTACTCCCAATTTTCTATCTTTTTTACGTCAAAAGAATCACGCACGCATTTTCTTGCTTCCTGCAAATCTGAAAATTCTCCTGCACGTATCATTTGAGAAATGATATTTCCTATAGCTGTCGCTTCACTCGGTCCGGCACACACTGTCTTTCCTGTCATCTCAGCAGTTAATTTATTTAAAAATTCCGCATTAGAGCCTCCACCAATAATATAAAGACTCTTATATTCCTTGCCTGTATTTTTTTCAATTTCCTGCGCCGTTTTTGCATAACATTGCGCCAGGCTCTTATAGATAACAACAGCTATCTCACCAACTTTTTTAGGTACCGCTTGTCCGGTTCTTCTGCAATATTCTTGAATTGCTTCAATCATGCTCTTTGGAGCCATAAAGCATTTATCATCCACATTAATTCCAGATGGAAAATCTTCATTTTCTTCTGCCAATTGACATAAATCTGCAAATGAATATTTATCACTCAACTCACGCTTGACAGATTGAATCATCCAAAGCCCCATAATGTTCTTTAAATACCGAAACCGATAATTATATCCGCCTTCATTTGTAAAATTCCCCAGTCTGCTGTTTTCATCACACAGTGGTTCCTTAAGCTCTGTTCCCATAAGCGACCACGTTCCGGAACTAATATATAATTCGCTTCCCTTAGGCTCCGGAACTGCCATCACTGCAGATGCGGTATCATGACTTGCACACAAAACAACTTCTGTATTGAAGCCTACTTGTTCCTGTATACTCTCTGTCAAGTCACCAACCAATGTACCAGGCATTTGAAGAGGGCAAAACATCTCATACGGGTATCCCAACATACAAATCAAGTCCTTATCCCACTGTTTCGTTTTTGGATTTACCATTTGAGTGGATGTAGCATCTGTATACTCAGATTTTTTCTCTCCCGTCAATAAATAGTGAAAATAATCCGGCAACATTAAAAATGTTTTTGCTCGTTCCATATATTCTGGCGTCATCTTTTCGACTGCCATAAGTTGGTAAATTGTATTAAACATTTGTTTTTGAATTCCGGTACGTTTATATAGCGCTTCTTCACTAATCTTCTGATAAACTTCTTGGTCCATATCATCGGTCCGATTGTCACGATACCCATAACAAGCACCTAATATTTGATCTTTCTCATCAAGAAGTACATAATCTACTCCCCAGGTATCAACAGACATACTACAAGGGATTTTTCCTACTTCTCCACATCGTTTTAATCCTGTTTTAATTTCTTGAAAAAGCAAATTGGTATCCCAGATTTTTCTTCCTTCAATCTCTTTCATCCCATTTTGAAAGCGATAAACCTCTTCCAGCTTCATATATTTTCCATCAATCCAACCAACAATATGCCGACCGCTTGACGCTCCAATATCAATCGCCAAATAATATTTTCTTTCTATTGTCTACACCTCCTTTGGGATTATTACTAAACCAAAAATCAGTCAAACTTAAATGCTACTTTAAAATCTCCGTATTTTCCAGATGCATATTCAAAAGCTTTTTCCCACTCTTCGATCTTAAAAATACTGGAAACCACACCATCTGTCTTCAAATTCCCCTTCATCATATTATCAATTACAAATGGATATGCATATGGACTCAAATGTGAACCCAGAATATCCAATTCCTTTCGGTCTCCTATGATAGACCAGTCTACAGATGTCTCTGAACCAAATACACTAAATTCTACGAACCGTCCTAATTTTCTTGTAACCGTAAGTCCTTGAACAACACTAGATGGATGTCCGGTAGCTTCAATATATACATCGCACCCATAATCATCAGTCAATGCTTTAATTTCTTTATCTACATCACATTTTCCAGGATTAAACACAAGATCTGCGCCAAACTCTTTTGCTTTTTCCAATCGACCATCCTGCATATCTAAGACAATCAAAAGTTTCGGATTTTTCATTCTTGCATATGTAATCATTCCCAATCCTAACGTTCCTGCTCCAGAAATTACAACCACATCTTCATTTGTGATGCTTCCTCGGTCTACTGCATGTTTAGAGCATCCATACGGCTCTACCAAAAGAGCTTGTTCAAGACTCATCTCTTCCGGAACACGGCTGATAACACAATTCTTTGGATAACGCACATATTCTGCCATTCCTCCATTGTTATAAGACTGGAATCCAAGCATATCATGCGGTTGGCACATCCAATAATGTCCATCTTTACAGAACCGACATTTTCCACAAGGAACAATCTGATCCGCTATAATTCTATCTCCCAACTCATAGCCTTCTACATTCTCCCCCATTTCCACAATTCTTCCAAAAAATTCATGTCCCGGAATAAATGGTGGTTTTACCCATGATGGCTGCACTTCATCTCCCCAGAACATTGCCGCACCATGATTACATTTTAAATCTCCCGCACACACACCACATGCTTCAGTTTTAATGATAATATCATCCGGTCCACATTCCGGCGTTGGATATTCCGGCTCGAAACGATAATCATCCTTTGCATATGCAACTAATGCTTTCATTGTTTTTGGGGTACTTCCTTTTGTTGACATAATTTACACCTCTTTCTTTTATTATAAATTTATACTTCAAACTGTTCCCATACGGTATCTAGCGCACGACTTACAGCGCGATATTTTTCATATTTTCTCTGATATATTTCATGCATTTCCGGATTCGGCTCTACCCTTCCTGACACATGTACCATATGCTCAGCTGCCTCTTTATAATCTTTATATACACCGGCTGCAATTGCTGCTGCCATTCCACACCCCAACGCACCTAATTCTTTTGCATCTACAGTCTCAATCGGAAAGCCTAAAATATCTGCAAACATTTGCACCCATTCTTTAGAATTCACTGCCCCTCCGGCCATACGTATTGCTTCCGGTGGTTTCCGTGATACTAAAAGTTTCTCTATATGTGTCTTATGCGAAAATACTACTCCTTCATAAATTGCACGAAGCATGTGTGCCTTTTCATGATAAGTAGTTAATCCTACAAATGCACCTTTTCCCAATGGATGTGCATTAGATCCATATAAAAATGGAAGGAAATACACATCGCTTTCCTCAGGTTTTACAGAAGCTACTTTTTCATTTACAATACTATATATACTCTCACCCTCTGGAACTTTTTCATTTTCCATACACTGTTCTAAATACCACTCTAAATTTCCAGATGAAGTTGCACTACACTCTTCTACCAGATAATATCCGGGAATTGCAAACAACGAATTCATTGCAATACTGCCATCCATCACCGGACGTTCAGAAATATATTCATTAATACTCCATGTACCGGCAATTGTACACATCCGCTCCGGAGAAGTAATATCTACTGCAACCGCACAAGCATCAATATCGAACATTCCACCTGCAACTTTTGTTCCTTCTAAAAGCCCTGTCAACTGAGCAGCCTCTTTTGTTATTGTTCCACACAGATCACAAGAATATCGAATCGGTGGAAGCATATCATATACCTCACCAATTTCTAATTTTTCTAAAATATCACGATCAAATCTGGCATCTCTTACATTCATCAGTCCTGAACCAGAAATGTCCGTCGCCTCACTATAAGCCTCTCCAGTCAATCTATAGCGAATATAATCTTTTACAGAAAATGCATATTGAATATTATCATATACTTCTTTATGATGCTCTTTCATCCACGCTAAAAGCGACACTTGCTGACAAGCCATAAACTCCTGACAAAGTCTATCATGCACTTCCTCATAGATACCGTTTTTATACCATTTTTCTGGATATTTCCACGCTCTACTATCTGTAGATATAATTCCGTTGTATGCAGGTTTCCCATCCTTTCCCCAAGGATACAATCCCTTTCCGTGTCCACATACGGCAATTCCTAGTACATCTTCAGCATCAATCCCCGCTTTATCAATGGCTCGCTTTACACAATCGCAATTTGCAAGCCAAACTTCTTCCATATCTCTTTCCGTATATCCCGATTTGGGAGTGATCACCTTTGTCTGTCGTCCCGCTGTTGCAATCTCTCTTCCTGTCAGATCAAAAATTGCCGCTTTTGTTGAAGTCCCCCCATTATCCAGTCCAATTACATAGCGCTCCATATAATCCAGTTCCTCCTTCTTAAAGCTCTCTATAACAAATCCGCTGCACATTCAAATTTCTCATCCAAAAACTTTCTATTGCCCGCTACAATTTCCCGCCAATTGTTCTCGCCACAATACCAAAATTCCGCTACATATCTCCGCACGCCCTGACGATATAGTTGTGCAATTGCTTCCGGGAACTTCACTTGCCCTGTTCCGTAAGGAATCTCTCTGAATTTCCCCGGCACAGTCTCTTTTAAATGCGCCGCTGCAATGTGCCCTGTCCCACTTTGAATATCTTTAATAACATCTGACACTGCATTAGAAATATTTCCTATATCCGGATAAACTTGCAAATACGGGGAATTCACATACTCCACAGCACTCATAGCTTTCTTCACAGTGTTCATAAAGTCATTTTCCATCGTTTCCATTGCTAACATTACACCATAAGAAGCTGCATACATTGTACCTTCTTGAAGGTTTCGATAAAAACGTTCTTTCGTTGTTTCATCACTGGTTTCTTCATAATAACAATCATATCCCTGTGTTTGTATGATCCGTATTCCCATTTTAGCAGCAAATCTCACTGCTTTTCTCAGCAACTCTTTCGCTTCTTTTTCCCACTTTCCACTTCCTAGTGGATATTTTCTTTGTGCACTAAAACATATCGTTTCAATAGGGAGTCCTACTTCCTTCTGAATCTCTCTCAATTCAAGAATCGCTTCATCGTCCCAGTCTAATCGTGCCATTCTTTCATCTGTTTCATCTACGCTCATTTCAACATAATCAAATCCTGCTTCTTTTGCCGCCTGTAAACGCTCTCTCCAACTAAGCTCCGCCGGCATTGCTTTTTCATAAACGCCAATCCGATACTCCAGTTTTTTATCCATTTTTTCTTCCCTCCTTGCCATTTGGTTGTCTTCTCTAATCTCTATATTTAATTATATATTTTTACGTAATATATGGCAATGACATTTTTCATACTTTCTTACTTTTGTATGACATTTTTTACAAAATAATATTGAAAACACAGCGATTTCAAGATATATTGACTATAGTGAATGATTTATTACTTAACCTAAGATTGGAGGTCACAGAATGGACAACACAAAAAACATCAAAAAAATGATCGAAATGGGGAAAGCGATCGTAGGAATCGAACTTGGATCTACCAGAATAAAATCCGTAATGATTGATGAGGCACACAATCCCATAGCTTCCGGAAGCCATGACTGGGAAAATAAACTCGTGGGAAATATCTGGACTTATTCATTAGACGATATCTGGTCCGGACTTCAAGACAGCTATCACAAAATGGCTGAAGATGTGAAGGAAAAATATGATGCAGAGATCCACAGCTTGGCAGGAATCGGCTTCAGCGCTATGATGCATGGATATATGGCTTTTAATGAAGACAATGAACTCCTCGTTCCATTCCGAACATGGCGTAATACGATTACCGGACCCGCTGCTGAACAACTCACAAAACTCTTTCAATATAATATCCCACAAAGATGGAGTATTGCACATCTGTATCAAGCAATTCTCAACAAGGAAGAACACATCCAGGACATTACATACTTCACCACCTTGTCCGGATACATTCATTGGCAACTGACCGGTAAAAAAGTTCTGGGAATCGGAGACGCTTCTGGAATGTTTCCTATTAATCAGGAAACTAAAGACTTTGACTCTCGTATGATCGAACAGTTTGATCAACTCGTTGCTGATCAATCTTTTTCTTGGCATCTCAAAGAAATTATGCCAACGGTACTTTGTGCCGGAGATGCTGCCGGCTATCTTACAGAGGATGGTGCAAGACTTCTGGATCCAAGCGGCACATTAAAAGCCGGAATTCCTATTTGCCCACCTGAAGGTGACGCCGGAACCGGAATGACTGCTACAAATAGCGTTGGAAAACGTACCGGAAATGTTTCGGCAGGAACTTCTGTTTTTGCAATGATTGTTTTAGAAAAAGAACTGTCCAAAGTTTATACAGAAATCGATATGGTTACTACACCTGACGGCAGTCCTGTCGCTATGGCTCACGCCAACAACTGTACTTCCGATTTAAACGCGTGGGTTTCTATTTTCCGTGAATTTGCAGAGGCAATGGGAATGAAAACTGACATGAACACACTATTTTCCACTCTGTATAACAAGGCTCTTGAAGGTGACGCTGATTGCGGAGGACTTTTGTCCTATGGCTATTATTCCGGTGAAAATATCATCCCGATTGACGAAGGACGTCCTGTATTTGCAAGAACACCAAACAGTAATTTTAATTTAGCAAACTTTATGAGAACCCATTTATATGCTGCTTTAGGGGCACTAAAAATCGGCATGGATATTTTAGTTAAAGAAGAAAACATTCAGATTGATAAAATATTAGGTCATGGTGGATTATTTAAAACCCCTGGTGTCGGACAGCGTATTATGGCAGCAGCTATGCAGGCTCCGGTTTCTGTAATGAAAACAGCAGGAGAAGGCGGGGCTTGGGGAATTGCTCTTTTATCCGCATATCAGGCACACAGAAAGGAAGGACAATCTTTAGAAAATTATTTAGAAAGCAATGTTTTCTCTGGATACGAAGGAATAAAGCTAGAGCCTAATCCATCTGACGTGGAAGGATTCGAAAAATTTATCGAATTATTCAAACGCGGTCTTAGCATTGAGCAGGAAGCTATTGCTAAGATGTAATGCCTCGTCCTTTAAAAATCCGTCTCTGCCCGATTGTTAAAATTGTATCAAAACGGTTTTTGTTTCAAAAAAAGATTGGTATATTTGAACATTTACCTTTTTTTTACCGTATGGTATCATACAATCGTCAACAAGATAAATAAATTTTTAACAATCTGTGAGGGATGATTATGATGACATTATTTGCAACAATCTTAACAATTCTTTTTTTAGCTGGTGGTTGTTTTATTCTTATAAGAGATATTTGTAATATCGTTGAGGCACTTACCTCAAATGTAAGTTTCTCCAGAAAAATGACTGAAAAGAAAGGCACTGTAACATTACGTCAGGCCTATGCCACTCGCTAATATTAAACACTAAAAAGAGGACAACGCCAAATACCGCAAACCGATAATTGAGCGTTGCCCTCTTTTTGTATTTTATGATATGTCATTCATATAACAATTTCATTAAGGCTATTCACTATTTTATCCGCTTTGGAAATATCCTGATTTCCTGATGTTGGATTTCTGTAACCATAGCAACATATTCCTGCTCTTTGTGCAGCTTCAACTCCCGCTTTCGAATCTTCAATTGCTAACGCACAGCTAGCTTCTATTCCCGACAATTCTAACACCTTTAAATAAACATCTGGCTCTGGTTTCTTTTTCGGAATTTCATTGCCGGCCACTGTAATATCAAAACACTCTCTTATTCCTAAAAGCTGCAATGTTTCATCCACAAGTACCCTTGTTGAAGATGAAGCAAGAGCAATTTTTAACCCTTGAGCTTTCCCATCGAGAACTAATTTTTCAAATCCCTCTGATGGTTTCATCTTTTTTTCTTTTATCTGCATTGCTACATACTGATATTGTCTTTTCTCGAAATCATTCGGATCACCATCTAAATGAAATTTTTCAATCACTTGTCTCCAAAAGCCGCTGCTGGATTTTCCAACTGCTTCCGGAAATTCTCTTGATTCATCAAGCCCTAATTCCTGTATCATCATCTTTCTTGCATTTTCATGCAAAGGCTCACTATCCAAAACAACTCCGTCCATATCGAATATTAGTATTTTTATATTTCCCCTGCACATTCACTATATCCTCTTTATTTACTTAATTTTTGCAAGTATGCGGAACTGTTTTTTCAAGCTCTGATAGGATTCCAAATACACTTGATACAGTTCCTTATATATCGGTACCCATTCCTTCACAGGCTCTACCGTTTTTTTGATTTTAAGTGCATTTTGGGAAGCTTCTTCAGGTGTTTTATAGTCTCCCATAAAAGCTGCATTAATATAACCTAACCCTCCGGGTGCACCAAGATTTACTTCCGGAACTTTAATTTCCTGATCAATAACAGAGGCTTTAATCTTCAGCCAAATATCACTTTTGCTACAGCCTCCACAGCAAATTACGTCTTTTATCGGAATTCCGAATTTGACAGCCTGATCTAGATTGTCTTGCAAAGCAAAGCAGGTTCCTTCCATAATTGAACGCATAATATCTGCCCGATTCGTATTAAGATTCAATCCTATAAATGTCCCTCTTGCATCCGAATCCCAGATAGGTGCACGCTCTCCTGCCATATACGGAAGAAAGATAATACCGGTTGGCTCTGAAGCTTCTTTTTCAATCTCTCGATTAATTTCATCATACACATTTTTTTCAGCTCCACTTTTATAAAGAGCGTCTCGAAACCATTTAAGCGAGCCTCCCGCCGTATTCATGGCTCCAAACAAAACCGTTGTATTTTCTCTTATCCCCCGCAAATAAGACAACTCTTCACCTGTCACTAATCCATCTACACCAATCACTACTACAGAACTAGTACCTGTCATTTCTGCCACACGTCCATCTTTATACACGCCCATTTCAAGAGCTGCAGCTGAGGCATCTACTGCTCCGCCCAAGACAACTGTTTTTTCAGATAGACCAGTAAGTTTTGACGCTTCTTTGGAAACCGTTCCTATCGGTTCCATACAATCGTATATTTTAGGTAAAACAGATGCATCACAACCTATCGCTTTTAACAACTCCTGACTCCAACATTTTTGATGTACATCATAAAGCTGGGTAATCGAAGCATGTGTAGCATCAATCGTAAACTCTCCGGTGAGTTTATAATTCACATACCCATTTACCTGCAATAACTTATAACATCTCTCCATCAAATCCGGACGTTTTCTAAGGAACCACATTAATTCTGTCAACATGAAATATGTATCTAGCCGTTTTCCGGTAATGTCAAAAACATTTTTTTCTCCAACTGTTGTTTTTAGGATCTCTAACTCATCGGTACTTCTTCGATCCATCCAAATCAGCGCATCGTGCAATGGGACTCCATCTTTTCCTACAGGGAGCGTTGCTGGTGCCTGACTGCTTACAGAAATTACTTTTATCTCTTCTGGATTTATTCGACTCTTTGCGAGTACCTCCTGAATCGATTCTATTGTCCCCTGCCACCAATCTTCGGGATTTTGTTCCGCCCAGGATGCTCTTGGAAGTTTTGTTTTATACTCCCTCTCCCCCTCAGCTACTACCTTAACCCCTTCGCCAAACAATATACTCTTTACCGTTGTTGTCCCAATATCAATGCCTATGGAATATTTCATGTCAAATCCCCCCACTCTTAAGCGATCACCTCAGGGTTACATATAAATTGGGGGTTTTCACCTGCCAGTATTTTCTTTACATCTGTTAAAACGATTTCTGTCTGATGTCCCACAATATCTCTGGCAGAACCCGCAAGATGCGGTGTGAGAACAACATTACGAAGAGATAAAAACTTATTTCCCGCCGGAATCGGTTCTATCGGATATACATCCAAACCTGCTCCTGCTATCTTTTTCTCCGCTAACGCGTCATATAAAGCATCATAATCTAATACTTTAGCACGAGCAGTATTCACAAAGTATGCTGTTGGTTTCATCAGTGCAATCTTCTCTCTGCTTATAAGTCCTACCGTCTCCGGAACAACATTACAATTGACACTAATGAAATCTCCCTCCTTCATGACAGTATCTAAATCTACTTTTTTTGCATCAAGATACTCCATTTGCTCCTGTGATACATACGGATCATATACCAGTACATTCATGCCCAGCGCATGCGCTCTTTTTGCCACTTCACGCCCTATCATTCCAAAACCAATCTGGCCAAATGTCTTTCCATACATCTCTGGACCTCCGCCATACAAAGCAAACGGCGCGTCTGGATCCATTGACCATTCTGACATGGTTTCTGCACGTTTCCCTCCATTGTCATTATATTGAACATTTGTCAATTGATCTGTATACTTTAGCAGATGATCTGTTAAACTCATATTTTTTGATACACACATTAATAGAGCTATCGTATGTTCTGCCACTGCAATTGCATTTCTTCCACCTGCTCTAAGAACCGGAATGTTTTTTGCAGTTGCCGCTTCTATATCAACACTCGCAAAAGCCTCATTTCTGCAACATACAATAATTTTTAATTTTTCCGCTGCATTAATTACTTCTTGATTGATGTCTTCAAACTCTGAGATTAGGAGCTCCACATCTTTAATCTTTTTTTTCAGCTCCGGAACCGGCATTTTGATTCCAGTCACTCCATACCCCGCAAATTCATAGTCTGTTGTAATAGTTTCTAATAAATCAAGGTATTTTTTATCGAATCTAGCAGTAATTAAAGTTTTCATCCTACTCCCTCCAATTCTTTATTTTTGTCCATATTTTGTCATAAAGAACTCGTGGAAAAATTCTACATCTTCTGCAGAAATCTCTACCGGACCTCCGATTTTCTGTGTATTAATATAAATTAACGCTGTTTTCTCTAATACCTGAGAACCTGTAAACGCCTCTGCAAGTGTACGCCCTACTGTTATTGCACCATGGTTTGCAATCAATGCTCCGCCACGGTCTTTTAAAGCGCCCACTACTGCCTCTGCCATCTCTTGTGATCCCGGCATCGTATAAGCAGCCAATCTCACATCACCACCTAAAATTTGTACTTGATCGTCACAAATTGGCGGTATTGGTTTTCTTGCAGTTGCCATTGTAAGTGCATATGTAGAATGTGTATGTACAATACCATTTACAGTAGGTCTGTCTAAATAAACAGCAGCATGTACCGGCACTTCTACTGACGGTTTTAAGTTGCCTTCATATTCAAATGTTTTCATATTTACAACAACCATATCTTCTGCGTTCAGACGTTCATAATCCATTCCTGAAGGAGTGATAACCATATATTCATCATCAATACGACTAGAAATATTTCCCCATGTTCCTGCTACAAGTCCACTGCTGTACATTTTTTTTGCTGTTTCACATACCTCAGCCTGTGCCACTTTTACTTTTTCTCTGTTCATTTTCATTTCCTCCTCTTAATTTGCTTTTTTTAATATCTATATTGATATAATAAATGTTCTCCGTTTAGGAAGCGCTTTACATCTGCTACAATCTGCTTTGTATGATTTACCAGAACATCATCTGTTGCTCCAGCTATATGCGGAGTGATCACTACATTATCAAGTTCAGTAATATATGGATGATTACTTGCAATTGGTTCACTGGCATATACATCAAATGCGGCTCCGGCTATACGTTTTTCCCTCAAAGCATCAACTAACGCCTGTTCATCAAGGATTGCTCCTCTCGATGCATTAATAAAATATGCCGTTGGTTTCATCATAGCAATACGCTCTTTACTAATAATTCCTGTTGTTTCCGGCGTCACTTTCATATGGCAAGTCACAAAATCTGATTCCTTCATTAATTCATCTACCGTTTCCACCTTGCGAATCCCGATCTCCTCTATATCTACTTCTCCCTGATATGGATCATAAATAAGAAGTGACATACCAAATGCTCTTGCTATTTTTCCCACACGTTTTCCAATACTTCCGTATCCTAATATTCCTAGAGTTTTTCCCTTTAATTGCGTACCTTTGAAAACCATGTAAGGAGCATCCATTTTCATGTCCCAAATAACATCTGCCTTTAACCCTGCCTTTGTTGTCTTATGCGCATCAGGGTTACCTGTATATTTTCCTTCTTTCAGCGCTTTATATGCCATAGGAATTTTTCGGGCAATAGACAACATCAGACCAATTGTCATTTCTGCTGTAGAGTCTGAATTTCTTCCCGGTGTATAAAGAACAGGGATTCCTCGCTCTTTCGCTGCCGCCATATCTACATTTACCGGCGTTGCTCTTGTACATGCGATCAGCTTCAAGTTCGGTGCCCCTTCAATGACTTTACGTGTAATATCGTCATAACTTGTTATGATCATATCCGCATCTTTTGTTTTTTCAACAAGCTCTTCTTCCGACATTTTAGGCAATCCCAATGCCCAGCCATCCAAAACAACATCGCCCATTTCATACAAAGGCTTTAGTTCCTCTTCATTGTACTCTGCTGTAAAAAAAATTTTCATCTTCTTAATCCTCCTTACCAATTGCTTGAATTTTTTTATTCATCTGGTGTCTGTAATCCCAGATCTGTTGATTATGAACCCGTACTTGCCTAAATAACTCATATAATAAATCATATTTTTTTGTACATTTTTCATTCGGTTCGTAAGTATGTTTGAATACACACGCTTTCTCAACCGCTTCTTCATAAGACTCATATAATCCAAGCCTAACACCTGCAATTAAAGCCACACCTTTAGCTCCTAATTCTTTGCCCTGCGGAATCATCACTTTCATTCCCATAACATCTGCGATCATCTGAGCCCACACAGGACTTTTTGCACCACCGCCGGCAAGATATAAAGTCGCATTTTTGTCTACATTCTGAAGACAGTCCCTGATAGAAAGACTGATTCCTTCATAAACTGCTCGAATCAGGTGCGCTCTTGTTGTAACTTGGCTGATCCCGAAAAAGCTGGCTCGTGCATAGGGATGGTAAAATGGAGCTCTCTCCCCTGCCACGCTGATGTACGGATGATATACTACACCGCCACATCCTACCGGAACACTTTCCACTATCCGATCAATTTCTTGAAAATCTTTCGTCATTGCAATATTTTGAAGCATCCAGTCTATGTTCGGAGTTCCATTCAATGTCGGCTGTAACTCTACATACAATTCAGAAATAGGATGTTTTTCATATCTAGAATTCTCTGCCCCGAATTTACAATCTTCCTTCCGAAGAACAATTTCACTGGCACATGTTGTACCTAGAATTACGCATGCATCTTTTTCATGAATTGCTCCCAGTCCTATCGCCGTTGCAGAGGTATCCAATGCCCCTGCAATTACCGGTGTTCCTTTGGCCAGCCCCGTTTCCTCTGCAAATGCATCTGTAATAGTTGCAACCACTGTATCTGAACTTACCGGATCCGGTATATATTCCCTGTATTCATAAATATCCAGTTTTTTCATTAATTCATCCGCTATTTTCCCGGACTGCGCATCAACTAAAGACGTAAAACTATCTGTAATTTCTGTGCCAATAACACCAGTCATTTTATAACGAATCCAGTCTTTACAAAAAACCAGTTTACTTGCCTTATCCAGAATTTCTTTTCGATTCATTTTCATCCACTTAAGGAGCATCATCTGATTTCCCAATAGCGGTGGCGTTCCTGTTGTACAATGATAATATTTCCCAAGTTCCGGATTTTCTTCTGTAATCTCCTTCACTTCTGCAACTGCACGACCGTCACACCAGAGAATTGCGTTTTGTACAGGTTCTCCATCTTTGTCAAGCAGCCAACAGCCTTCTCCTTGTCCTGTTACGCCTATTCCCTTAATATCCTGCGCTTCAGCCGCCTTGGAATCCATAAGCTCTTTAACACACGATTTTACTTTTTCCCAGACAAACAGCATATCCTGTTCCTCTTGATTGCCCCCGTCATTAATCATATGACTCTCTCGGCTTGCCACCTGGATTTCCGAACCGTTTTTATCAAATAAAACCGCTTTCACATTTGATGTTCCCACATCAATTCCTAAAATGTAATCCATATGCCTCTCTCCTCTTCCTCTGATGTCCGCTCTTTCGAAGCATTACATGTTATTTGTTTTTTATATATTCAAGTATGTCTCTCGCTGTTGTTTCATCTGTTATAAGTGTGTCTATACATCCAGTTCTAAGTGCCGCCTGAATGGCTTCAACTTTAATATCTCCGCAGCCAACCAGGATCAAATTATCGATATTTTTTAAACATTCCATACTTGCACTTAAAAGTCGGTTTGTAAGCGGGCAATTATCCCATGTACCGTCTTCACGAATCGGATTCATTGCAATATCACCTACAAATCCAGCATCCCGGAGAATTCTCACATCTTTCTTAGTAATATGTCCTCTTTTGCACATTGTTGATTCTTCTGTCAATTCACCAACTCCGATCATTGCCATATTACATCTTTCCATCAATTCAAAGGAAGCCTGTATACTTCTTTCCTTCATCAACATCTGCTTTGTATCTTCATGTTCAACCACGACCGGCGCATATAGCATATAACTGGCACAATCTAATTTATTTGCTAAATTTCTTGCAATTTCATCTGATTTTTCCACTTTTTGCTCTATATTTTGTGCTCCCATAAGTTGAACAACCCTACACTCATTCCTCTTATGATACACCATCTGATTTACAACTTCAGCCAACGTATGTCCCCATGAGACGCCAACAATATCTCCTTGTTGTATCTTTTCTTCCATGTATTGAGCAGCGACATTCGCAACTTTATATATTGCTGTATCTTTATCACCATAATTACTTGCAACAATTGCTTGTTTAAGCGAAAACATTTCTTCTAACGAGCATTCCAATTCTATATGCTCTCTCTCATAACCTTGAATACTTATATTTACAATGCCTAAGTCCATAAGAGAGTTAATAATCTGATTAACTCTCTGCCTAGTAAATGAAAGTCGTTTTGCAATCTCATCTTGAGTCATTCCAAGTGTATAATACCAATATGCGATTTTAATATAAACATCTTCTCTCATATTCTTCTCTCCATTTTACAAATGTAATTTAGAATTACATTTGCAAGTTCAGTATAACATTTTTATCCTATTTGTCAATATTTTTCTAAAAAATAAGTTGTTTGTAATTTATTTTGCATAAAAAAACAAATCAGGAGGCGTTCCTCCGCCTCCTGACCATAATACAACTTATATCAGTTCTTCAATTCCATCAGCCATTGCTGTTAAAATGATACAGCAAGATGTTGCGCCTGCATCGAGAACGCCTCTGGATCTTTCTCCTAATCTACTGGATCTTCCATATTTGGCAACCATATCTTTTGTTGAATCGCGTCCCGCTGCTGCTGCTTTTTTCATTTCTTCCAAAGCTTCTTTGAAATCCTGACCACTTTCTCCTGCCTTTTTCATAACATCTACTGCCGGGGCAAGTGTATCTACAAGTGTTTTATCTCCTACCTTCGCATCCACAATGCCATACAAGCCATTTAAACCGGCTTCCAACATTGTTCCCAAATCTGACGGAGTAATTTCCTCAAGATCCTCACCTGCTTCTGCCATATCCATAAAAATCGTTCCGTAAATCGGTCCCATAGAGCCGCCAATCTCATTCAAAAGAATCATACCTAATTCGTCTAATCCCTCTGAAAAACTAAAATCTTCGTCTTTGAATCTCTCTTCAAACACTGAAAATCCTTTGTTCATATTCATTCCGTGGTCTCCATCTCCAATCAGACCATCTACTTCTCCGAGATACGCCTTATTCTCTTGAATTCCTTTTACCATACGCAGTAATACTGGCTTTCCAGCATCATTTCTAAATGCACCCATATTCAACGCCTCCTATTCCTGTTTAAGGCCCATAGAATACGCCGGCATATCTATGAGTTCTTTCAATTCATCATCAAGCTTCATAATCGTAAGTGTAGCTCCCATCATTTCTAATGATGTGAAATAATTTCCCACATAAGCTTTATGTGTTTTAATTCCTTTTTCAGTTAAAAGACGATCAATTTCATCATAAAGGACATAAAGTTCCATAACCGGTGTCGCTCCAAGACCTGACACAAGCACTACCACTTCATCTCCCGCTTCAAACGGATAATCAGGAACAACAACATCTACCATGCGCTTTGCCATTTTGCTTGCAGATTCCAATTCACACACTTCGATTCCAGGCTCTCCGTGATGACCAATTCCGACTTCCATCGTTCCTTCTTTAATTTCAAAATTCGGATGTCCTACTGCCGGAAGAGTACATGGAGTAAGACCAATTCCGACAGATCTTGTATTATCAATCGCTTTTTGAGCTGCAGCAATTACTTCATCAAGATCTCCTCCTTGAGCAGCTTTGGCGCCGCCTACTTTCCACATCAAAACTTCGCCTGCTACACCTCTTCGTTTTTCCCTCTGATCCTTCGGAGCAGATGCAACATCATCATTAGCAACTACTGTCTTCACTGTAATTCCTGCTTTTTTCGCCATCTTCACAGCCATTTTCACATTCATGTTATCTCCAGAATAGTTGCCGTACAAACATGCAACACCTTTCCCCTGATCAGCTACTTTACATGCATCAAGAAAGGCTGCTGCTGTCGGAGACGAGCAAATTTCCCCTACTGCCACGGCATCACATAAATTTTTTCCTACATAACCAACAAATGCCGGCTTATGTCCTGAACCGCCGCCTGTTACAACTCCTACTTTGCCTTCCGGAATATTTTTTGCTTTAACAACTCTTCCATTATCCGTTGCCTCAACAATATCAGAATGCGCTTTTAAAAAGCCCTTCAGCATTTCATCTACGATATTATCTGGGTTATTCATAATACGCTGCATATTCTTTCCTCCTTATGCGGGGCGGCTTATGTAGCCGCCCATATTTATGCCTCCATATCCGGTACAAGAACAACCTTCAATGCGCCATTTTCTCCAGTTTTTGCAATATGGAATCCTTCTTCCCATTTTTCTAATGGGAACTTATGAGTAACTACACCCTCTGTTGGAAGTTTTCCATTACCAATCCACTCAATAACTGTATCATAACAGAATGGACTTAAGTGAACTCCGAGAAGATCAAGTTCTTTACGATCAGAAATGATACTCCAATCTACCGTTACCGGCTGTCCAAATACGGAGAACTCTACAAATCTTCCCATCTTACGAATACAATCTAATCCCTGCTGAACACTTGATGGATGTCCACTAGCTTCGATATAGATATCACATCCATATCCTCCTGTTAACTCCTTAATCTTAGCTACAACGTCTTCTTTTCCTGGATTCATAACGATATCTGCACCAAATTCTTTTGCTTTTTCAAGACGTGCATCATTCATATCAAGAACAATCAAAAGCTTTGGATTTGCCTGTCGAAGTGCACCTACCATTCCTAATCCAAGTGTTCCTACTCCAGACTGTACAACTACATCTGTTGTCTTCACCTGTGCACGATCAACACAATGGAAAGAACATGCATATGGCTCAATCAATGCAGCCTGCTCAATTGGCATATCTGCCGGAACAAAGTAAGGAAGCGCTTCTTTTGTAAGTTTTACATATTCAGCCATTCCACCATTTACATTATTCTGGAATCCAAACAAATCGTGTTTTTCGCACATCCAGTGACGTCCTGTTTTACAGAACATACACTCTCCACAAGGAACAATCTGTTCCGGACAAATACGATCTCCAATTTTCCAGTTTCCTTTTACGTTTGGTCCAAGTTCTACAACCTTTCCAACAAATTCATGTCCTGGAATCATTGGCTCTTTAATATATTTTGGTTGTCCGTCAAATCCCCAGAAACTTGCAGCTCCTGCAAATGCTTTTGTATCTCCTGCGCAAATACCACATGCCTCAACTTTCAGGATAATCTCGCCTTCTCCTGCCCGAGGTGTATCTACCATCTCAAAACGATAATCTCCAGGTGCATACGCTACAATTGCTTTCATTTTTTCAGGTAAATTACTCATATTTTTTCCCTCCTGCTATTATGTTTATAATTTTATTTTTATTTTTTATTCTGAACGAATACGATCACCAGTCTCAATATCAAACAGGTGTGTCTTCTCTCCTCGAACTTCGAGCTTAATAATATCTCCAGCTCTATATCTTGTCTCGTCATCAGTAATCAGCATCAACAAAGATTTTCCTACGTGAATACCAATACGACGCTCATCTCCAAGATTCTCAAATGTTGCAACTTCTTCAGGTGTTCCTTTAGAATCTGCACCACCAATCAGCACATCCATCGGACGGACTCCCATTTTACATTTAAATCCATTACTTACTACGTTATTGTAACGCTCCGGAACCTGGATTTTGAGGTTACTCTCATCAAATGTAAAGAAGAAATGCTCTCCATCACCTACAATAGTTGTTTCAAGAATATTCATTGGTGGTTCTCCAATAAATGAAGCAACAAACTCATTTACCGGATCATCATATACTTCTGCCGGTGTGCCAAACTGCTGAAGCACTCCAAAGTTAATGATTGCAATTTTATCTGCCAGTGACATTGCCTCCAACTGGTCATGTGTTACATATACAGTAGTACATTTAATATCATTAATCAGACGCTTTATCTCTGTACGCATTGCCTGACGAGCTTTACCATCCAAATGAGACAATGGCTCATCCATAAGCAGAAGTTCCGGACGTCGGATAATTGCACGAGCAATATTTACACGCTGCTTCTGTCCACCAGACAATTTAACTGGCATCTTATCCAAAAGGTCATCGCATTGCATTAATGGTGCAATCTCGCGAACACGCTTATCTATTTCCGCTTTATCCACACCTTTGGCTTTTAAGTTAAATGCAATATTGTCGTATACCGTAAGTGGCGGATACATTGCATAGTCCTCAAACGCAAGACCAATATGTCTGTCTTTCGGATGCAAATTGTTTACCAGTGTATCACCAATATAAATTTCACCTTTTGTAATATCTTCCAGACCAGCCGTCATACGAAGAGTGGTTGTTTTTCCACAACCAGATGGACCAAGCAATGCAATAAACTCTCCCTGCTCAGCCACAAGGTTCAAGTCTTTTACCGCATAGTCGTTCTGTTTTACGCCTTTTTTCTTTTTACCGCTATTTTCATAACGTTTATAAAGGTTTTTAATTGTTAATCCTGCCATATTCTCTTACCCCTCCTGTTCTGCTGCCAGAGCTTTCACAGCCGCTTCATTATACCGAGTCAGGTATTCCTTAGTTTCTGCATCAAAGAATATAGCATGATCCATCTGCATATCAATATAAACGTCCTGATCAATTTTAACTGTCAATCCATTTGGTGCTATCATACGCATCTGTAAACCTTCTGCCACATCAGCTACGATTACCGATTTATTACCGATACTTTCATAACTGTATACTGTACATTTCATATAACCTTCTTTCGGTTCAAAAGAATACTTCACATGCTGTGGACGCATTCCAATATCAACCTTGTCAAGATTCAGATTATCCAGTTTATTATACAGATCTGCCTCTTCTGGAAGTTCATATACTTTTCCGTTTTCGCCCAATGTAAACTTATATGTATTGCCATTTTTAGCAACTGTACCTGTCAAAATATTAATCTCTGGATCTCCCATAAGCTGTGCAACAAATTCATTACATGGCATATAATAAATTTCGTCTCCACTGCCTACCTGAACAACTTTTCCTTCATTAATGATTCCGATTCTATCTCCGAGAGACATAGCCTCCATAAAATCGTGTGTTACATATACACTTGTTGTTCCAAAATTAGCCTGAATTTCTTTTAATTCAGTACGCATAGAATTTCGGAGTTTGGCATCAAGATGTGCCAAAGGCTCATCCATAAGATATACTCTTGGAGAGCGTACTAATGCGCGTCCCATAGCAACTCTTTGCTTCTGTCCATTTGATAATTGGCTTGGAAGACGTTCAAGAAGATGTTCCATCTTCATCATTTCTGCTACAGATTGTATTTTTTCTTTGATATATTCTTCATCCCTTTTATACAGCTTACTTCTAAGCGGAGATGCCATATTGTCATAAACTGTCATTTGTGGATATAACGCATAGTTCTCAAATACCATTGCTGTATCTCTATGTGCCGCATCTGTTAAATTCTCAACTTTATCATCAAACTTTACAACCCCTTCTTCTGGAAGCTGAATACCTGCAATACAGTTCAGAATTGTTGTTTTCCCTGCTCCTGCAGGACCAAACAAAACGAAAAACTCTTTATCCTTAATATCCAAGCTCACATCATCCAAAGCTGTAACTTTTCCAAATTTCTTGGTAATATTTTCCAATGTAATTCTTGCCATGTTCTCACCTCTATCCCTTCACTGCGCCAAAACTCAAGCCACGAACTAAATGTTTCTGGATACAAAGCGCGAAAATAATTGCTGGCAATGCTGAAACTGCAGCCGCCACAGCTAATTGACCGTAGTGTGCACTATCCGTTCCAAGGAACTTGGTAATAGCCACTGTAATAGGTTGAACATTTGAACCGCCAAGCATTAACGGGAATGTAAAGCTGTTCCATGCAAAAATAAATGCTAATAACGCAGCTGATACAAGTCCTGGCTTAATAAGCGGAACTAAGTTCTTAAAGAAAATCTGATACCAAGAATATCCATCAACTTGTGCTGCATATTCAATTTCTACAGAAATATCTTCAAAATATCCTCGTACAACCCATATAAGCAACGGCATAGAAATTAATTGATACACCCAAATCAATCCAAAATAAGAATCATAAATTCCCATTTTCTGATAAAGCATAAATAATGGTAACACTACGAGAATCTCTGGTGCAAATTTAAAAGAAAGAATCTGAAACGCAATATCTTCTTTCTTTTTAAAGTTATATCTTGCAAGTGCATAAGCTGCCGGAACACCAGCAAGAACAGAAATCAAAACCGCTCCTCCCGAAACAATCAAACTATCTAACATGTATTGTAAATAGTCCGTGTGAAGCAATACCTCCTTATAGTTAGCCAACGTAGGAGTGAATACAAATGTTGTTGTATACATCTCTGCATCTGACTTGAATGTAAGGATGATCATCCAGATAAGCGGGAATAAAGCAAATATTGAATATATAGCTAATAGACCGTTCTGAACAATACGACCTAATCTTTTTGAAGCTGTATTCATACTTAACATCCTTTCTACTAATTATCATTAAATTACTGTCAATCTTATTCTTCCAGACCTGTTGCCTGTTTTTGTGCTGCTCTTTGACGTTTAACAATCTGTTTTGCAATAATATTGATAAATACCCAAAGAACCAAAATATATGGCAACGCAAAGCCGAACTTCTGGAACTGGAATCCGGTCTGATAAGCCGTTAAGGATAAGTTCATAAGAGTATCTCCAGGACCTCCTTTGGTCAGTGCAAAAATAATCGCATATTCCTGCAATGCTGCCATCAAACGGAACAGCAAAGCTATATACAAACTTGGTTTCAACATTGGTAATGTAAGATTTCTAAAATTAAACAATGTTGTTCCTCCATCAATCTTTGCAGATTCAAATGGAGATTTTGGTAAAGATTGTAATCCCGCTAATACAAGCAACATACAGAACGATGTATTAACCCACACATCAATCATTACTGCAGTCATCATTGCCGTATCCGGACTTGCCGCCCACGGGAATCCAACAATTCCAAACAAATTCAAGAATTTTTCGATAATACCTACAGAGTTATTTAACATCAACTGCCAGATAATCGTTGCAGTAACAGGTGCAACCATTAACGGAAATATCAATGCAACTCTCATGATTTTAGAGAATTTATTATTTAAATTATTTAATAATATTGCGATTCCCATACCGAGACCCATTTCAATAACAGTACTGAAAAACGCATATCGAATGGTAACCCAAGCCGCTTTCCAGAATGCGCTGGATTTCAAAATCGTAATCCAGTTCTGTAATCCAATGAAACTATACATTGGCATTCTGAAAGAATAGTTTGTTAACGAATAATATATTGCCATTATGAACGGAATCATAATTCCAATCGTAATGATCAGAGCAGGTGCTACGATCATATACGGAAGTGCCCTTGTTTTAAAAGGCAGCACATTCAGTTCGCTCGCAGCATTACTGTCCTTAGTTTTTGCTTTCATTCTAGTTCCCCCAATCATAGTTAAAAACGTTCATACTATTAATCTTCTGCTGTCAAGTAAAAATCGAGGAGGGTCAGGTAACCCCTCCTCGACTCTAACCCTAAATCATATCATGTACGACTCTTTGTAAACTTTGTGATTTCTTACTCTTTAATTTCAATATCAGCTACAACTGTATCTAATTCTTTCTTAAGCTGTTTCATAGCCTGTTCTGTAGACTCATATTTGTCACTTGTAACAAGGTCCTGAAGAGTCTCAGCCCATTTTGTTGTACATTCAAAGAAATATGGCTGTGGTGTGAAGTAAATTGTTGCAGAATCTTCTAATGCCTCAATAGACTCAAGGTAATTGTCTGCTGTACCTACCATAGCTTTATATTCTTCACTTTCCATTACGGATGTACGAGGAGTATCTGGAGAAGCTCCTTCAGTTCCTGCCCACAGCATGTAATCTGGGCTTGTAAAGTACTGAATGAAATACCAAGCAGCTTCTTTATTCTTAGAGTCAGCGTTCATAGCAAGTGACCATACCCAAAGGTTTGTCTTCATATCTTCTTCTGATTTTCCTTCTGGCAATGGAACTGTTGACCATGCAATATTTCCAGATTCTGCAGATGCGCCTTCAAAGTTATTGAAGTAAGCGTTACTTGATGCATCAAACATCATAGCAGCTTTTGCAGCACCAAGGTCTTTACCACACTCATACCATGTAGCATTTGCCCACTGAGTAGAACCAGCTTCTTTAATAAGATTTACCCAGTAATCTGTCATTTCGATAGCTTCTTTAGAATCTAACTTACAAACAAGTTTTCCATCTTCGATTGCGAAGTCTTCTGCTCCCCATGTTGCAAATAATGACATATATCCAGGATGAATTGTTGCCCACTCACGTGTACCACGAACTGCGATTCCATATGTACCTGTTCCGTTGAACTCTTTTAGAGATTTTGCAGTTTCTAACAGCTCATCTGTTGTCTTTGGAACAGATAATCCTTTTTCTTCAAAAACTCTCTTATTATAGGAAATGTTATTTAATTCCCATCCCATTGGAAGAGCCCACTGTGATCCTTCTCCAACTTTATGACCTGGAACAAGATCCCATTTCAGAGATCCTACAACACCTTCCATAAAATCATCATAGTTGTAATCTTCTGCTGTCAATGCAGGATTGTCAATATAATCCTCGAGCGGCTCCATGTATCCAGCCGGAGCATATTCCCAAACCTGATAAGCACCCGTCATATAAACATCCGTATCACCTGAACGGCTGCTCAAAGAAGTATTCAACTTATCAAAGTAGTTAGACTCAGGTGTTGAAGAATATTTTACTTTAATTCCCGTTAATTCTTCAAACTCTGGAATTTTCTCAATAACTGCCTTTGAATAGTTGTGTTCGTTGAACATTACATTGATTGTAGTTCCTTCGTAGTTCTTCCAATCGAAATCTTCTGCGCTTCCTTTCTCCGGAGCATCACTCTTTTGTTCCGATCCTGTACTTCCGCCACAACCGATAAGCATTGTTGCTACCATTGCTGCACAAAGAAGAACGCTAATAACTCTTTTTTTCATACCTTCTTGCCTCCCTTTACTATTGAGTTGTTTGTACAATCTGTCTTTTCCTCGGTTTACCTGCCCGAAGTTTTTGTACAAATTTTATAATTCCATTATATCACAACAAAAACTTTTGTCCACCGTTTTTACATATGTATTATTCACAAAAATTATATGTATTTTTTTACAATAACAGCTGTTTTTTTGGTTATTTTTTTGTTAATTTTTTATCGTTCCTTGTTTGTTGTCATTCTATTGCACGTAAAAACCTTTTAGTGTATGATTATTATCATGCTTAATACATGGGAGGTATCTTATTATGAAAATATTTGAATATGATGGCGGGTTTATGAAACATGTAATTCTACTCAGCCGTTTAACTTTGCTAAATTTAATTTGGATTGCTGCTTGTCTTCCAATTATAACCGCAGGTGCATCTACAGCAGCAATGTACTACAGCGCTTCTTGTTTAATGAAAGGCGATATCCATGTTTTTAAAAATTTTAAAAGCGGTCTTTCACTCCACTGGAAACGTGGAACTATTATTTTCTTAGTATTTGCATTTTTAAGTACCTTATTTAGTATGGCTTGCTATCTTTTCAAAACAGCAAACATTCCATATCATAACGCATTATTCGTTATATCTTGTATTGCGTTTCTCTCTTTATTATTTGTCGTCCTTTGGCTATTCCCTGTAATGCTTAATTTCAAAGGGCGCTTACAAGAACTCATTTTTAATGCATTTATTTTTTCCTTTATGTATGCTCCGATTACATTACTGGTAATTGCATTATATGGTATTACCGGATATCTTTTTGTCCGTTATTTTGCACTACGCGCACTCATCATCTTATTTGGTCCTGCCTGTATTACATATTGTTCACTTGTTCTATTTGAGAAAGTGTTTGTTAAATACAAAACATCTTAAACGAAAAATTTTATTTTGCTGATAAAAAGCTATTATTTCCATAAATATTCCTTGAATTCTTCATTGAATCTCTTTCCGCACTCTGCTATAATCCTACTGGATATCGCAGATATTCAAACATATCTATAGAAAGCTTTATACAACAAGGAGGAATCAACAATGGAATATATACCAAGAGGTGTCTGCTCCCGATTAATTCGAGTAGAGGTAGACGATAACAAAATCCAGAATGTAGAATTTGTCGGTGGCTGCGACGGAAATCTCCAAGGCATCAGCCGCCTTGTCAAAGGCATGACTGTGGACGAAGCAATTGAACGTCTTCAGGGCATTCGTTGCGGACAGAAAGCCACATCCTGCCCGGATCAGCTTGCTTACGCATTGAAACAGGCAGTAGAACAATAGTTTTTGGTGTGTGGGAATATTCAGACACTACTGAATACACAAAAATCAGGATACCGGTATTTCCCGATATCCTGATTTTTATTCGTCTCTTATTCAATTTTAAATCACTCTTCCGAGAGTCTGTGACAAGCGCCGCTATTAAAAAATTTTTGGTCTTTCGACCGGTTGTAAAAGTGGTTTCTCAATGTAGGTCTGAAATTATTGGTTTCAAACTGCGATATTAGCGGCGCTTGTCACAGACTCCCGGAGGATGGAAGGATTAAGGTTGAACAAAAATACCATCCGTGAAGCTACTACTCACATCATTATTTGCTGAATGTGTACATCTTACACGATAATAATATCCGCCTTCTACTTTTAAACGTTTACTTGTTGCAGCTCTGTCTGTATTTTCATTAAACTTTTGCCAAGAATCATAAAATTCCCAAGAAGTATCCTCTTCTTTTGCTCGTTCAATAATCACTCCGATTCCAATTCTTTCAACTGTATGGGCGGCGATAGTAGTGCCTCCTGCATATATTTCACCAGCCCCGAGTCGCCGAACCTTTGAATATCCCGTCATGAGATCTTCACCTCGAGTCATCGGTGTCGTTGCCCCTATAGATTCCTCGTCTTTAATCAGATAAGACCCATCAATCATTGCCAACTCTTCTACAGACCTCGCCTTAGTCTCTTCTGCTGCCTTCGTGTCTGTTGCAGTAACTGCTGAAAGACTGAGGAACAGCATTAGTGTTACTATCACTGAGATTCCTCTTTTCTTTACACTCATCTTTCGTCTCCTTTTACTTTTATTATTGCTTTCTATATATTAAGACACATAACCTTATAAAAACTAACGTCATTTTTCCAAATATTTTAATAAAAATACAAATTATATAAAATTTCTTCAAATTCCTCTTGATTCATAACTCCCATCAAAAAATATTTGCTATTTTTATAATTAAAATTCGCACAATATCTTTCTGTTCTTGTTGCATCTGTTTCATAACTTATAATTTCTATATGCACACCATGAATATCTATTGTATAATTTTTTGTTTGTTTATCTTCCACATCTATTCCCATCGAATTTTTTGCCATATCCCCGCTAACTATAAATACAATATTTTCATTATTATACAAGTAATACAACTCTGCTACCTGTAATTCTATGTTTATTTCTGCTTTTATAAATTTCGTTTTTGAAGGCAAAGACATAATTTTTACCGGTTCAATTTCTAATTTGTCTTTTATCTTCTGATATGCCTCTTCTTCACTCTCTACTTCAATCACCTTATTATCTTCTCCAGAATTAACTTTTACTACTTCTCGTTCCCCTACCATACTCTTAATCGTCTTCATCAGACTTCTTCCATCACCTACGGAACTAATACTGACAGCCAGCACCATAATCATCACCGCTGCTAACGCCACATACACACGCAAACTTTTCCTCTTCCGTACGACTTTCTTGTTTCCGTCTGATTTTTCTTCATCCTGTTTATGATTAGAATCGGCACTGTCTTCCTGTTTTTTCAATTCCATACCGGCACGCAGAGCATCTCGATATTCTTCCGGAAGTTCGTTGCAGATTTTCTCAAATTCGTAATCTTCTATTTTTTTATCGATTTTTTTCTTCAATTCAAGCTGTTTCTCGTCTGACAATTTGTCTGCGTCCGAGGTTTCCAAAGCTTTCAGGATCTCCTGCGCTTCTTTCTCCAAGTCCTCTTTAATTGTCTGCTCCAGAAGCTCCTTCTTGTCTTTCATATCAATTCCACCTCTTTCTCTTGACCAAATTTCTCAGTGACGTATAATATACTTATAAACCTTAGTACAATTATCATATAAAAATAATGTAAACATTCGGGAGGTTACTATGAAAAGAATTATCTTAACCGGAGGCGGCACTGCCGGGCATGTTACACCTAACATCGCACTTCTCCCTCGTTTAAAAGAATTGCAGTATGATATCCATTATATTGGTTCTTACAATGGTATCGAAAAAGAACTGATCGAACAGTTCGGGATTCCTTATCACGGAATCGCTACCGGTAAATTAAGACGCTACTTCAGCGTTCAGAATTTCACCGACCCTTTCCGCGTACTCAAAGGTATGAACGACGCGAAAAAATTAGTAAAAATATTAAAACCGGACGTCATCTTCTCCAAAGGAGGCTTTGTATCGGTTCCTGTTGTACTGGCTGGAAAAAGCCGCCATGTTCCAACAATCATCCATGAATCCGATATGACCCCGGGACTTGCCAACAAATTGTCTTTATCTGCCGCTACAAAAGTATGCTGCAACTTCCCTGAGACTTTAAATTATTTACCTACGGGGAAAGCTGTCCTTACCGGTTCTCCTATCCGACAGGAATTACTGACCGGAGACAAATATAAAGCGCGCGAATTTTTAAAATTTACAGAAGATAAGCCGGTTATCATGATCGTAGGCGGCAGCCTTGGTTCTGTAGCCGTAAATGATGCCGTACGTGCTATCCTTCCGGAACTTTTAAAAACTTATCAGGTAATCCACTTGTGCGGACGCGGCAAAGTAGATGATTCTTTAAAAGATTTAAAGGGTTATGCACAGTTTGAATACATAAAAGAAGAATTAAAAGATCTATTTGCTATTACAGACATTGTCATCTCAAGAGCCGGCGCTAATGCAATCTGTGAATTGCTTGCATTACACAAACCAAATCTTCTGATTCCGCTTTCTGCAAATGCAAGCCGCGGCGACCAGATTTTAAATGCCCGTTCTTTTGAGCGTCAGGGATTCAGCGTTGTATTAGAAGAAGAGGAATTAACAAATGATGTTCTCCTTTCTTCTATTAATCATTTATATGAAAACAGAGAAACTTATATTTCAACAATGAAACAGTCTTCTCAGCAGAATTCCATTGACACAATTATCGATCTCATTGAATCTGTGAGCCAATAAGCTTACACATTTTCATCTCGTGTATAAAACAGGTGCCGGTTCGGCACCTGTTTTTATGCATCATTCAAGCGTTCGAATTCCTCTTCATAATTTTTCTTTATCCATTGCTTCGCTCGATACAGCATACTGTGCAGTACGGATAATGATACGCCCATAATCTCTGCGACTTCCTTCTGTGGCTTTTCCAATAAATACGTAATCGTCAGTGCTTCATGCCACCGAGGGTTTTCCTCATACAATCTGGAAAATATTGTTTCCGCAAGTTCATGGTATTCCTTATCTTTAAGTTTTGTAAAGAAATCATCTTCAAGGCTGTCTGTAGGTTCCACTTTCAACGCAATATCTTCATCCGCCATTTCACGTCCATGATCCCTATGATAATTTAACGCCATATGCTTTGCGGTTACTATCACCCATGTATTAATGGCTTTCATATTAATATTTTCCATGTTCATGTACAGCTTCAAAAACACCTCTTGCGTGATCTCTTCTGCCGCATAATGATTGTTATCGGAATAGTGCAGCGCCGTACGATACACACGTTCTGCATTTGCTTCATATACTGCATCAAATGCAATTTTACCGATTGCCTTTACTTTCACCTTTCTTATCCTACTCTTTCCATAACGATCCTTATCCCTTAAATTCTGGATAAGATATCTTCTTTATCTGCATCTGTAAGCTCACCCATTTTCCATCCGAGTCCAACCTGATCATCTTTATATCTCGGGATCAAATGCATATGGAAATGAAAGACTGTCTGTCCGGCAGCTTCTCCATTATTCTGAACGATATTATATCCGTCGCATCCTAACAGATCTGTAAGTTTTGTAATCATTTTCTTAGCGAGCACAAGCACTTTTGCCGCCACTTCATCGTCCAATTCATATAAATTTGCATAGTGTTCTTTCGGAAGAATCAGCGCATGTCCTTTCGATGCCGGGCTTGCATCCAAAATCACACGGAAATCTTCGTCTTCATACAAAGTTGCTGTTGGAATCTCTCCATTTGCCAGTTTGCAAAAAATACAATTTTCATCTTTCATAATACTTTCCTCTTTTCTCTAAAAATTGTAATTGATTATTTGAACCGCCAATGCTAAACTGTTAAATCTAGGAAAGGCGGTAATTACTATGTTTACAACAACAGACTACGACAATTTACGACAAATCATGGCAGAAAGTCCTGAAAAAAAGGAGCTTTTAACAAGACTGCTTGCGTCTCATAAAATGGAAATCAGTACCATCAGTCATGAGATCCGAAACCCTTTAACGCTTGTATACAGTATGCTTCAAATGATAGAAACAGCACATCCTGAAGTTTCCACATTTAAGCACTGGTCTGATCTGCATCAAAATATTGAATATATGAATCAATTATTAGAAGAACTATCTTCATATAACAATGGAGAACGTTTAAACATATCCCAAATAGAAACTAATTCATTTCTTAAGACACTTGTTTTATCTTTTGCTTCCTCTCTTGTTGATACAGATATTGTCTTCACATCAAAAATCAGTCCTAGGCTTCCCCGAATAAACGGTGATTCCATCAAGCTCCGTCAGCTTCTTCTGAATCTATTACGAAACGCAAAAGATGCTGTGAGCACTGCTCCTACTGAGAAAGCCGCCGATTCCTGCACACAGCCGGAGATTACACTGGAAGCTTACTCAGATACTACTACACTTACCATCCAGATCAAAGACAATGGCTGTGGAATTGAATCCGAACAGCTTGAACATATCTTCGAACCATTTATCACATATAAAAAAGATGGTACCGGTCTTGGACTTGCCATTTCTCATCGTGTCGCCAAAGCACACCATGGGAATCTGGTTGTATCGTCAGTTCCCGGCATATCCACTGTATTTACGTTGACGCTTCCAATACAATAATACAGAAAGAATAAAACCAGATAACAGCCCGCCTATATGTGCAAAGTTATCCACTCCTCCGCTGGTAAAACCATAGTACAAGCTTAGAATAACCATAAAAGCAAGCCCTCTTCCGGACACATCGCCAATCCTTCCGCGATTACGGATTGCCACATAGAGAAGCGCCCCCACTATTCCAAATATAGCCCCAGAGGCTCCTGCTGATACCGCAAAGCTTCCGGACATCATATCCCATACCGCAGACAGAAGATTTCCGCCAAGCCCACTGAGCAAATAAATAATCAAAAATTTAATTGTTCCTATTTCTCTTTCCAGAGTAAATCCGATTACAAGAAGCATCACCATATTATTTACCAGATGTTCAAATCCAAAATGCATAAACATACTGGAAAACAACCGATAATATTCTCCTGATCCTAATACATACGGAACATACATAGCACCATGCTCTAACATGAATGCTCCATCTTCTGTCATCCCCTGAAAGGTCAGATAGAAAAATACAATTACATTTGCTGCTGCCAGTAAAATTGTACCTGGTGCAATCCTCTTCTCAGCTTTCATTTATCGTTAATCACTTTCCAAATTTTTTTCTATTATATCACAGATAAATTTTTTGTGCAGAACTTTCTTCTTTTCTCTAAAACTCCTCTTCTTCTATATGTAATCCGTCCCACTCTCCCCACCTCGGTTTTCGGTGTCTATAGAGGAATTTTTTGACAGGTGTCCACAAATTTTCCGTTTCTTCCATGATTCGCATGCCCATTTCCTGCTCTGCGATCCAATCATGCTCTTCCCTGTCATAACTCATCGCTCTGCTCCTCTCTTCCTCATCTTCTGCATGAACCTCTTCTTTGTCTTCGCTTTCTTCTACAAAACACTCTTCTATGATTTTATCAAGGCTATAATTTTCTTCCATTGTTTCTTTGTGCAGTAAAAACACAAGTCTTACACACTCTTTTTCTTTATAATCTGCTTTCTTCACAAAATACTCTGTAAGTTCATGGATATCCTCCCATAACTGTGTGTTTTTCAGTGGATAATAACAGAAATAAAATTTCTCCTCTTCGTAAAAAATATATTCCGGTCTTAATAAAATACAATGAATGTTTAATAGATATTTTTCGATATTCTTTATCACGGATTTTAAATCAGATAGAAAGTTTTTAATATCTTTTGCCTTTATTTCATTTCTTTCATACAGTGCTTTCATAGATATTTTCCCGCTGACATCATAATCATAGCAACTGTTTCCATTCATTCCGCGTCCTCTGACTTTTAAAATTCCTTCGATATCATTAGCTTCTAACATTCTCATTTGATAATCTTCTTCATATATCGAAGCTTCTTCAACTGTAATTCGCCGCTCCATTGATAACCTCCCTCAGTTTACGTTTCTTCCGAATATAAGCTTCAGGCTCCGTCACCGAAGCTCTCTTTCGCACAGACACTCGGAATTTTCCTTTTTCTGCGGTAGCTTCTACTAATATCTGCTTTTCCCCTATTGATATATTGACACTGCTTCCTGCGAATAAAATACATTTCCCTTCTGTCCTTTCCGCAAATAACGCCGCCAGTTCTCCCTCATCCACACCTTCTGCCTCTCTCATTTTTGTACTACCTACCACCGACGTTTCATAAGCTGCCGCAGCTATGATATTTTTATCGTGAAAATAAAATACTGTTAATATACAGCTTAATATCAGAAACAATATGATCGGCATCAGCAGTGACATTTCTACTGTCATACTTCCGTTTACTTTTTTTAATCTTATACGCTTCATTTTGCCTCCTGTTCAAAGCGGTCCTGTCACCAGATACAACAAATACCCTGCGGTTAAAAAAGGAAAAAATGGAAGTGTACATTTTCTGGACATTTTCCTGCTGCTCAGTACGAGCACTGCACCAATGGTCAAAAGCGTAAAGGCACCGGATAATACCAACAGAAGTTTCCATATCCCCATATAGATACCAAGAATCAAAATTGTCAGACTGTCGCCATACCCTAACTTCTCCCCTGTAACTCTGCTTATAAAAAGGAAAAGGATGCCAATTGCAATTCCCCCTCCCAGAATCCATACATTCTCTTGTTCCATACAGATCCGATACACGCACGCTCCCACTGCGCCCATGGCGAGAATCTCGCCCGGAACCTTCCGGTAATGTATATCTGCAATTGATAATCCGGCAAGGCTTCCCAGACAAATAATTTCACTTACTGTCCACATTTTGAACAAGCCCCCTTTCCGACCGCCTCTGACAGGGGAATTGCATAAACTGTCCTTTTCAGTCCACTGCAGGACAACGAGCTGTGGTAGCGGTCACCATAGTCTGTAATATAGACATTCCCACTGCTTATGTTCCCGCAATGCTCACAAGGATGATATTTTCCTCCACTTTCATTTCGCATATGCTCAATTTCCGAAGCTGATGCCATATGAATAGACAATTTTAAATGCGTACAATTATAATCCTTATGATATACAACACCGGTCTCCGTTACATAAACCGTTTCTGAGTCATCGCTCTCAAATCCCGCCTTCTCATAGCCACACCACGTTTTTACCTTTATTGATTCCCTGTAAGACACAGGTGGTATTGCAAAAATCGGCACCGGAATCCGAATCTTATATACTGCCGTAAGCTGTGCAATTCCTGTCCGCCCGGACATGTGTGACTGACTGCAGTCAATACCTCCGCTCCCGCCTTCCATGATACTTCTTTGAAGACGTTCTGCCCCAATCGAAGATACCACGTCACTTTCCACTTTAGATGGCAGCAGAAATTGTTGGTCATATCCTTGCTCTGCCAATAATTTCCCTGCATCCTGAAGTCCGCTCCGAACCGCAGTTTGTACAGACATAATTTCCATAAGATAAAAAAGACAAAGCACAGCAAAGAAAAAAACAGGAACTGCCATAGCTGCCTCCACCGTAATACTTCCTTTTACAGAGGTGGAGACAGATGCCCTTTCAGATTGTGAATCATAGATATAGTTTAAGGGGAGTTTACGATTATTCATGGCGCGAATCCATCTCCTTTCTTTCGTTTCTTTTTATAAATTGGGATGTATGCCCGAAAGGGCATCTGTCCCCACCCCTGCGTTTTTTCTTATCAGTTATATCCAAAATACGTAGAAAAACGATAGTGGATTCCTCTTCTCAACTTGCAGGTACTGTCCATCTCCATCTTGCTGACACATTGATCTGCCCGAAAAGCGGTCAGCCCATGTTTCGTTCGAAGATTATTCTCTATCAAATCCAGCGCACGCATCCCCAATGCTTCTTTCTTTTCCAGAAATAGTAATATCCGCAGATACTCTTCATAGGTGAGCCCGTTTCCCGTATCTTGTCCATCATTCAAGCTCTTATCTTGTCCAAGCTTTAGAAGATCCGACAGAGATAATTGCCAGCTTTCTTCATTTTTCATCAACGGCACCTTCCCTTTATTCAGAAGTGCACGCACATCCATCAAACATTCTCCATAAGCCCACGCAAGTAAAATCACCTGCGCAGCAGCCTGTGTAATAGCCGGCACTGCCAAGAGAGAGCATAAGGTAAGTGCCATCGCCTCTGCTTCTGCTTTTTTTGTACTGCTGCCCTGCAAATGCATATAATTAGGAACGAAACGAAAAAGGAGCAATTGATTTACGACTGCCTCTAAATTTTCACGATCACTTTCTTTGCCTGCCAACAAATATTCCAATTCATAATCCAGCGCCCCCTTGTCTTCTTCGCTCACAGCGTGACCAAAATGGTCGGTGAGATACCTTCCAAAAAGAAGATGATCCACGGTTCCCGCCTCCGCCGTTACATCTGAGAAATCACCATATCCCTGATTTCTCTGTCTCTTGGAAACCACGGATGCAAGCGCTATTTTTTTCTCCGACACCTGCCGATCTTCCGGCATTACCAAAGATAAAATCGGACTTTTCTTAAGCTCCTCCACATAAGCAATGGGATTATCTTCGGAGGGCAGTTCCCCCTCTTGTTCTTCCAGCAGCTGATCCAAATGTTCTTGCTCCGTCTTTCCCGTTTGCTCATACTCGATAATCTGCTCATCCTGCTTTTTCCATATGTCTGTCATCCCCACCTGCTCTTTGACAAGATCGATTCCATATTGCTGTTCCATGTAAGCAGCCACCTGTTCATAGAATGCCAGCCCTCCATGGTCTGTTAAGTATTGGATCCTTCTGACCTGATGTTCCATATTCTGCGCTCCGTAATACTCCAACCGCCGAATGACCATGTCCTCTCCGTATTGACTCGTTTCATACCCTGTATCCAGTGCGAATATTTCATATTCTTCTAATAGTTCCTTTTGATATTCCGCAAATACTGACTCCATTGCCCGGTTCATATCCGCGCGCCTGTAGTTTTTTGCCATCTGGATGGATGCACTCTCCATAATCCCGCCCACGAAAGTCATCAGTAAAATAAACACAAGACTAAGATACGCGGTCACTTCTCCTCTTTTCATAGCTTCAGATGCCGGCGCTTTCACTTGTGATCTTTTGAAATATATTCTGAACCAGACTTGTAAGCTGTGATTTAAAAATCAGCACAAGCCCAATCAACACGACCAGTATGAGAATCACCTCTACGACTCCTATTCCCCGTTCTTCTGTTAAAATTCTTTTTAAATAATACAGTCTCCACATACAATTTCCCCTTTCTTTTTACTTCGTACTACATCTGCATAGACATAAATGCGGGTACGATCACGATAAACAGTACAACTGCCAGCATAAGAAACAGCGGCCCCAGCAATTTTGTTCCGGCTTCCTCTCCGATTCGTTTCGCCCTTGCTTTCCGCTCCTCAAAAGCCTGAACAGACTCTATTTTCAGCAATTGGCTTAATCCTCTTGTCCCTCTTCGCAGATTCTGCGACAACAATGCTCCTAATTTCACATATTCCTGAAGTTTACATCGCCTTCCAAAACGCTCATAACATTCCGCTTCTGTTATCCCGCTGTCCATCTCAAAACAGGTTGTTTTCATTTCTTCATAGACATACCGTTCGCCCCAGAGATCTTTTTGCTCTTCATAGTCTGACACCATTTTTCGCCACGCCTTTTTCACCGTCATACCTGCACCTAAAAATAGTGTCAGTTTATTAACTGCCTCCGGATAATCCAGCAGCATCTGCTTCTCTTTTTCCTGCATTTTCTCTTTTTGCTTTTCCTTATCTAACGCATAAAATAATATTGCACTTAGAATGATCATTCCAATCACAATCAGTCCCCGATTCTCCATCTGCCGATAATAGCTGACATTTTCTCCGTCCACAGTGGCAGGAAGCTTCAGTCTTTTTTCTGTCTTTGATTTTTCCTGCTCCTTCTGAATGGCTTCTTTTATTTTGATACCTTGCGTTTCCTCCTTTGTTTTTGCCGCCGGATAAATGTTCGCCATACACTCATATTGTGCCTGCATTGTCCGGTCTTCCATATAAGTAAGTACCGCCTTCAATGTAATCTGGATTCCTTCTTCTTTCAGCACATCTTCTTGTATTTCACCATAAATATTCATCACATCATATCTGGAGAGCTCCCATTCTACCTCTACCGGTACTTCCGGTATTTGAGTCACCAGTTTCATATCCGATGTGACATAATCCAGACTTTTATTCTCCCCAAGTAACAATCGGTCTAACTGTCTGATACATTTGTCAAATAAAGCTTTGGTTTCTTCTGCTGTGTAAAGCTGTTCTTTTACTTCTACGTCAATCTCTGTTTTTTCTTTGTTTTCTGTCTCGGCAATCAGACGTTCCGTTCTGCTTCCACCTCCATAGGGATTTCTTTCCAGTCCTTCTGTTAGCGGAACAGATGCTTTTCTCCAGTCAGTGATCACAAGAAGTACAGCCGCTACTAAGGCTGTCATCAATAAAAATGCTCTTAAACTTCGATGTGGATCAGCTTTTCTCCAAGCGCGCAGGCGCCCATATAAACGCTCAGACATATGGTCATCACCCCAATTCCAATTAGATTTCCATATAGACAAGACATAAATTCCGGAAAGCTGAAGCTCATATACGCAATGATCAGATAAGGCACTGCCGACATCACCTTCAGTTCATACCGCTTTGCCGCCAGAATGGTATCTATTTCTCTTTTCACCTCTATTTTCCCGCTCATCTGCATGACGGTATCCTGAATAATCGCAATCATATCGCCGCCATTTCTCTTTGCCGCCGAAAATACAGATGCAAAATTTTTCACATCTTCCTCACCTACCCGACAGGCAAATTCCTCCAATATCTGCTCCACCGGAACCTGCACTCGAATCTGTCCGATCATGTGTGCCATTTCTTTGGAAATTATTTCGTTTTGTGAATATATGATTTTTAACTCTTTCTGTGTCTCTTTCATTGCATTTTCAACAGAATATCCCGTACCTAATGCAGCCGCCATACTCTGGATCATCTCTTTAAACTGTAAGAGAAATTTTTGCCTCTTTTTCCTCTCACATTCCTCTTTTGACTTTCTATATTCCCATATAAAAATCGGAGTCAACGCTATCATTGCCCACAGAGAGTGATAGTACAGCCATGCTGTGATTCCCGTAAATGCAGCTGCTTTACTTGCCATTACACATTTTTCCGATGCTGTTATATCCTGCTGCCAATAATTTCCCTGTGTGCTTAAGTTCTCCCTTCTTTTCCCAAACTCCTTGAATCTTCCCATTCTCCTCTCCTGTTTCTTCATACCTGTACACTGTCTGCAAATGAATCTCACCTTCTCTGTAATCCATCACTTCACTGACTTCCAGTAATTTTCTGCTTTTATCTCTCAATCTGCCCAAATGAACAATCACATCAATTCCAGAAGCAATCTGTCTTCGGATAGCCGTAAGCGGAAGCTCCATTCCCATAAGCACCATCGTTTCCAGACGGGAAAGCATATCTTCCGGGCTGTTCGCATGCCCGGTACTTAAGCTTCCGTCATGTCCGGTGTTCAAAGCCTGAAGCATATCAATTGCCTCCGCAGAGCGTACCTCGCCTACAATAATCCTGTCCGGTCTCATTCGAAGCGCCGACTTGATCAGCTGCCGGATCGTAACTTCTCCGGTGCCCTCCACATTTGCATTCCGCGCCTCCAGACTGACCAGATTCGGAACATCTAAGATTCGCAGCTCCGCATTGTCTTCTATAGTGATGATTCTCTCATCCTTGGGAATATACTGAGACAATGCATTCAGAAATGTTGTCTTTCCGGAACCTGTTCCACCACTGATAAAAATGTTATATCCCGACTCCACTAATAAGGCGAGAAATTCCGCCACCTCTTCACTGATGGAGTTCCATGCGATCAATTGCTTCATAGTAATGGATTCTGTTGGAAATTTCCGAATCGTGACGATTGGACCATTTAATGCGATCGGCGCCAGCACTACATTTACACGAGACCCGTCGGCAAGCCTTGCATCCACAATGGGCGAAGCCTCATTTACCAGACGATTCGCGCCGGCAACAATCTGTTGAATCACATCTTCTAGCTTCTCTTTAGACAGAAACCGTTTGTCCGACTGGAAGATTCTCCCTTTTTTCTCATAGAAAATGTTCTGCGTCCCGTTGATCATAACCTCTGTGATTTCGTCATCTTCCAGAAATTCTTCCAACAGATCCAGCTTTCGGAAGGCATTAAACAATTCTCTGCCCAATGCTGTCTTTACATTTAACGGCAGATATTCTCTGCTCTCAGCCTCCCGCAATACCCGGTAGATGATTCTTGTCAATTCTTCATCTTCTACCTCTTTGGACAGATCCAGTTCATCAAGAATCCTTGCGTGTAGCTGTTCTGCCTCGATCATGTCTTTCCTTTCTCACCAATTTTCTTAAAATATCTTCATATCCCAGCAAATTAACTTCATTTTCAAACTGGCGAAGTTTTGCCTGTCCATACAGGTCCTGCGTATACAGAAGATATATCTTCGTACATGCCCGCAACAGCTCGTATACCCCTGAGATTCCTTCATCCAGATCTAAAATAATCACGTCATAGATACTCTGTTCCAGAATCCGTCTTATGAGCATAAGCCATTCTTCTGCCTTCACACTTTTTACATCCTCGGCTACAGGCATAGGGACAATATAATCTAAGTTTTTTCGATGTTTTACAACTGTGGTGAGTAAGAGCCCCAGATTCCCTTTTTCCTGTCTTGCATAATACAGCACGTCTGCAAGCGTTTGCTCACCCTCTTCAAAGTGTCCCCCGATTCCTCCGTAAATTTCCAGATTCAGATACAGGACATTTTCTGTGGCTGCCATCTCTTCGCCCAGTTTCAGCCCGTAAGTCGTCTTTCCGATCCGATGAACCGGCGAAAAAATACCGATGATTTTTCCTCCCTGCTTTCTTCCGCCTTTATAGATGCTCTCATTTTCAGAAGCTTCCAGTCCGCATATCCGAATCATATCTTCTACAATTTTCTCGCCGGACTGATACTTATACACCTGATTTTCTCCATCGGCCTCTTCCGTTCCGGTCGTCAGCAAGAATATTTTCTCCGCCTGAAGTTTTCCTTTCGCCTCCTTTGCATACTCGCCCGCCAAAAACAAAAGATGAATCTTCTTCGTTTTTTCAAGCTCCATTACCTGCGTCACGGTACTGCACACTTGAACCTCCGCCGCCAATTCCTTCTTTCGCATGAAATACATTGCCAATGCTTGGGCGTATCCCTCTTCCGAGTCACAAATAACTAAATTTTTACTTACCACATAATGAACCTCCTTATGCGCTGCACACTCTTATTTTGTTACTAAAGTTTCTTTCTTGAATTTGTTGCCGAATGGCTTGAAATTCATGAATCATGTTGAAATTATGAATAGATAAAACAATCAGATACAAGCTGCATGTTCAACTTGTAGGACGATTATAACTCCCCTTTCTTTTCTTGTCCATGCCAATTTTACAAAAAAAGAATCTTTGTGAATCCTTGACAAAATTTCTTCGAAAATTTCTCTGAAAGTCCCAAAAGAAGTTGCGGGAAAATGATGTTCAAAGTTATAATAAAAATAATCACCATATCCTCTCCTTTTTTCATTGAGAGGTGTTTTTATTGAAAGGATTTTCCTATGGACATCAAACTTTTTTCTCAGGAACAACTCTGTTCGGCGGAACCGATTCTCCCCGGACAGCTTCACATATGGATCATGCCAAATTCCGGCGGGCACGCAATTCTTCATCAGCTTCTGGGCTTCTATCTTAGCTGCTCTCCGGATGATCTTCTGCTCAAAAAGGGGGCACACGGGAAGCCGAAGCTCTCCGGGAAACATGCCGGCAAGATTCATTTCAACCTGTCCCACTCCGGGGATCAGCTTGCACTGATTTTCTCCGTCGATTCCCCTGTTGGAATCGATATTGAAAAAATCCATCCGGTTAAAAAAAGAGCACGCATTGCAGAGAGATTTTTTCACCCGGAAGAAACACGCCTTCTCAGAGAAGCATCTTCCACGGATTCGGAAATATTATTCTTTCGCTACTGGACAATGAAAGAGGCATTTGTCAAAGCATTAGGCACCGGACTTTCCATTCCTCTTAATGATTTCTTCATTTCACCGGAGCCTTATGACACTCTGCCGATTTACCGAATAACAAAAAGCCAGAAGGATTATTCTTCATGGAGAATACAGACCCTTCCGGCTCCGGCTTGCTATCAATGCAGTATTGCATATAAAATCAATCAATAAGATTCTAAAGAAACTTTTTAATATCCAGATAGGAATGAAATCCCATATAAGAGCGCTACTCCGGGCGCTCCTAATGTCCCTGCAGTCACAAAAGTCACCGGGTTCATTCCCACTCGAACAGACAGCCCCTGCATAGCTAAAAATTGATTCAAAAAGAAAATTACAGCGAATCCTACAACCGCCCGAATTATAAAATTCACAATCACAGAAGATCTCTTTTTCTTCATATCTTCCCCTTCATATCTTTTTCTTCCAGTTCCCTCTCTCCATATATATCAAAAAGCTCCGTATTATATTCATAAGATCCGCTTATACTATGTAAAAACAGGAAGCCATCAATAAAGGGAGGATAACTCATGAGATTCTTTTCACATTCTGCGGATAAGTCAAAGGATGCCACACTTTTAAAAGAACTGTCTCAGGCGAAACAGGAAATGGAAGATGCTTATGCCAACTTTCAAAATGTCAGCGACCCGGATCTGATCGATTGCTATATTTACAGAAGCCACGCTGCCTGGAAACGCTACCTGTTTCTCCTTCGTCTGGCGCGGGGAGAATCACATCTCCTGTAGTAGTTTCATAACATTGCAACAAGAATATCGATACAACATTTCTTATGTAATCAAAAAAATTCGGGACAGCGTTTTATCTAAAACTCCGTCCCGAATTTACAAAAAGTCCGATTGTTAAATCTGATTTCAAACTCAGACTTTAAAGCTCAATTTTAATCTCCCGATGTGTTCGGTGATATTGGTGATATCTTACACCTGCCGCATCAAACATTCTCATAGATGCCTGCACAGATGGCGTATCTTCATATTTATTGCTGTCGTAGATCACTTCTTTGATCCCGCTTTGTATAATTGCTTTCGCACATTCATTACACGGGAAAAGTGACACATATAGCTTGGCTCCTTCCAGACTTCCGCCACGGTAATTCAAAATTGCATTTAATTCACTGTGTACGGTATAAATATATTTTGTCTCCAAAGGATTTTCGCCTTCTCTAAGCCACGGGAACTCGTCATCCGAACAGCCTTTGGGAAGTCCATTGTACCCCATAGACAGAATCTTATTATCCTGACTTACAATACAGCATCCCACCTGTGTGTTGGGATCTTTGGAACGAAGACCGGACAGCATTGCAACTCCCATAAAATATTCATCCCAGCTGATATAATCTTTTCTTTTGTTGCTTCCCATATAAACGCCTCCTGTCCGTTACTATTTCGTTCCGAAAATGCGGTCTCCGGCATCTCCAAGTCCCGGTACAATATATTTATGTTCATTCAAATGATCGTCCAGAGCTCCAATATAGAGATCTACATCCGGGTGTGCTGCTTTCATGCGCTCTACACCTTCCGGTGCTGCAATGATACACATAAATCGAATATTCTTTACGCCTTTGTCTTTCAATAACTGGATTGCAGCTACACAAGAACCTCCGGTAGCAAGCATTGGATCTACCACAAACACTTCTCTTTCATCACAATCTGCCGGAAGCTTACAATAATATTCAATCGGTTCAAAAGTATCCGGATCACGGTAAAGTCCAATGTGTCCAACTTTTGCAGCCGGAATCATATCAAGCATTCCGTCCACCATTCCGAGGCCGGCTCTTAAAATCGGCACCACTGCCAGTTTCTTTCCGCTTAATTCTTTTCCTACCATTTCACAGATCGGTGTCTTGATCGTTACATCCTGAAGCTTTAAGTCTCTTGTGGCCTCATAGCACATCAGCGAAGCGATTTCTCCTACAATCTGTCGAAAATCTTTCGAACCTAAATCCTCTCTGCGAATGCAATTGATCTTATGCTGAATCAGCGGGTGATCCATAACCTGTACTTTTGCCATCTTTTTTCCTCCTCATTTGACATTTATATATTTATTACATGGTGTCCGGCTGCCTTTAACAAACGATTCATGATCGCACTTCCGATCCCGCCTGTAGCAAACGACTCACTATATATGTAATCCACTTCATCCTGATCGAATTCTCTCAGGATACCATAGAGATGGACTGCAATGGTAGACTCATCTTCCCGTGTTCCTATGGACTTAACATCGCCCTCTTTATAACTGGCTACACTTTCCTCTGTTCCGATGATCCCCACCTTATATCCTTTGCCGATCTGTTCCTTCGCCATGCGATTGATTGTTTCAATCACCTGATCCATCTTTCCCTCTACAATAAGAAGTTCAGCCTTCGGCGCATAATGTCTGTATTTCATGCCCGGAGCCTTGGGCTTCTTCTTACTATCCGGGTCGATAAGTGCCACATCTTCTGCCACCTCTCCGATTAAATCTTCCAGCATCTCCTTCGTGACTGCACCAGGTCTTAGAATCATCGGCGGTGTCACGGTCATATCTAAAATTGTAGATTCTACGCCAATCTCTACATCCCCGCCATCTACGATCATATCGATCCGGCCATCCATATCTTCCTTCACATGTTCTGCTGCTGTAGGACTCGGACGCCCGGATGTATTCGCGCTTGGCGCAGCAATGTATCCGCCGCCGGCATCAATGACTGCTCTTGCAATCTCATGGCTTGGCATTCTCACTGCAACGGTATTCAGACCGCCGGTTGTTCCGTATGGCACCTTTTCATTCTTCTCAAAAATCATCGTAAGCGGTCCAGGCCAGTATTCCTCTGCCACCTTAAATGCTTCTTTCGAAACATTTTTTGTTATCTTAAGAAGATCTTCCATATTGGTTATGTGAACGATCAGCGGATTATCCGAAGGTCTTCCCTTTGCCGCATATATTTTCTGTGCAGCCTCCTCATTTAACGCGTCTGCTCCAAGTCCGTATACGGTCTCTGTCGGAAATGCCACAAGTCCTCCTCTTTTCAGAATCTCTCCGGCTTCAATGATCACTTCATTATTAAGTTGTTCATTTTCTACTTTTTTTATTATTGTCTCCATAAGGTTGATTATACTACACTCTAATCTTTCAGACAAGATTCGATTCCATTTGCAATTGCTTTTGCAATCTCTTTTTGATAATCTTCTGAAGCTAATTTTTCCGCTTCCTCCTGATTGCTTAAAAACCCACATTCTACGATCAGAATCGGAACTTCTGTGCGCTTCAGAAGATAATACGTAGTATTTGCCTTCACTTGTCTTGTATTATCCGGGTCCACCGCAAGCAGTGCCTCCTGCAGGATTCGGGCATCCTTCTCCCCGCTTTCGGAATGTTCATAATAGAAAACCTGTGCTCCGTGAATACTTTCTTCATGATAACTATTCTGATGAATACTTACTGCAAGATCCGGCTTCGTATCGTTGATTCGTTTCACTCTCGCCTTCATATCCTGCACTTTTCGATTACCGTTTTCTCCTTCCGCCAGCGACTCATCTTTATCTCGCGTCATAACCACACGGATTCCCTTTTCCTCGAGATACTTTTTTGTTTTCTTAGAAATAGAAAGATTGATATCTTTTTCTAAAACTCCATTAATTCCTACTTTTCCTGAATCGGATGATCCGTGACCGGCATCTAAGACCACAGTATACTCTTTTTTCTCCACTTTATCCGAGTTCACGTACTTTTCCAATTTTTTACTTACCATCACTAATCCGGCAAGCGTCAGCATCACAAGAATCAATTCTATTTTTTTTCGCAAAAAAATACCTCCCGACAGACTTTATTGATTCAATATATGTCTGCCGGAGGCATTTTATATTATTTTATGCCAAATGATTCTTCAATTAGCCTACGATTCTCCACTTCTTATCAACTGCGTTGAGAAGTTCATGTCCGTCCTCTGTTACAAGTACAAGGTCCTCAATACGAACACCATATTTTCCTTCAATGTAAATACCTGGTTCGATAGAGAAGATCATTCCCGGCTCAGCAACATTTTTGTTGATCGGGCTTACATCACCGTACTCGTGGTCTTCCTGTCCGATAAAGTGTCCAAGACGAATCTTCCAGTACTCGCTGTATCCAGCCTCGTCGATAAGGTCTCTTGCCTGTGCATCAATATCACAGAAACGAGCGCCCGGTTTGATCACTGCTTCTGCTTTCTCAACTGCTGTGCGAACTAAATCATGGATTGCAGCCTGCTCGTCATCTACAGATTTGCAGTAGAAAGTTCTTGTCATATCTGAACAATATCCTTTCCATACACATCCCATATCGATCAATACACACTCTCCTGCTTTCAGAGTTCTTGTATCGCTTGGCTCATGATGCTGATCTGCTGCGTTTGGTCCAAAGCATACGATTGTATCAAAGCTTAATCCGCTTGCTCCTGCTGCAAAGAATTCGTTGTTAATAAAGTCAGCAACTTCTTTCTCTGTCATACCTTCTTTGATGAAGTCAGCAACTTTCTCCATTACCTTATCGTTGATAACAGAAGCCTCTTTCATGATTGCGATCTCTTCTTCATTCTTCACTGCACGAACTCCGTCTACACAGTCAGATCCCCAGATTGTCTTCATCTGTGGGCATCTCTCCTGAAGCGGAATGAGGAAACGTGCCGGCCATGTTTTATCGATACCAAGTACGCTCTCTGTATCGATGTGCTCCATCAGAACTCCGATCTGATCATCCATATCACTAAACCATACTTCCTCAAATCCTGTATCAGATACATAGTACAGGTAGTTCAGGAATAACGTATGTTTTCCGTTAGATCTTAACAAAAGCGCATACAATCTCTCACCTGGATTTACCATGATGCCTGTCAAGAAGCGGATGCTCAACGGATCAGATACAAGAAGCTGTGTCAGCCCTTTTTCCTCCATTTTCGCTAATACTCTGTTGATTCTTTCGTTCATTGTTTCATCTCTCCTTGTCTGTAATAATTCTATATAGAATTATAGCACATACGAAACAAGAATAACAGACTATAGTTTAAAATGCAGTCTAAGATATTTTTAATAACACTATCATTAAAATTTATATTAGATTCTTACTCCATCCTTCACAACTGCTTTCAGATTTAATTCCTGATCCAGCAGCACCACGTTGCCTTTTTTACCCTTCGCAATAGAACCGTATCTGTCATATTCACCCAGACTCTTTGCCGGATTTACAGTTGCGCATGCAATCGCTGTTTCCAATGGAATTCCCATCTCTTTGACTGCCACACGCATACAATCCAGGAGGTTCGTTGCGGATCCTGCAAGCGCTCCGTTAGAGACTAAAGTCGCACGGTTTCCGACTACATTTACATCAAGACCGCCCAGTGTATACTGCCCGTCCGGCATTCCTGTCGCACGCATGCTGTCACTGATTAAAATCATACGGTCCGCACCCATCATCTTAAATGTTGCGCGCACCATAGACGGATGAATATGAACACCGTCGCAAATCAGTTCTACATCTACATGCTCACTGTCGCACACTGCGCCTACCACTCCCGGAGCGCGGTGTGTAAATGCAGGCATGGCATTATACAAATGTACCGCATGATTAGCTCCTGCCTGAAAAGCTTCCATCGCCTTATCGTATCCTGCATTCGTATGCGCCAGCGAAATATTCACCTTATCCTTCATGGCACGGATAAATGACACTGCATCTTCATTTCTCTCCGGTGCAATACCTACGTATTTTACCAGCCCCTTGGACGCGTCAAGAAATCTCCGGCACACTTCTTCATTACATGTAATGATATTTCTCTCATCCTGTGCGCCTTTCTTCTCCACACTGATAAACGGACCTTCCATATTTACCCCGATAAGATCCGCCTCCTTAGAACCGCCTTCCTTCGCACGCTTTTTGGCTTCTTCCTTATATTCCGCTGCCGTCTCCAATATGTTTTCCAGTTCCTCAACCGGAAGGGTCATGGTTGCCGGCGAGATTGCTGTCACACCAATGGATGCCTCATATCTGGCAATCTCTTCGATTGCTTCTTTCGTTCCATCACAGAAATCATACCCCATACATCCGTGAAAATGAAGATCGATAAGCCCCGGAATGGCATAGCAGCCTTCTCCGTCCAATACTTCTTCTCCAGCCTCAGGCTCTGCATCTACGCCGGAAACAACATGGCTGTCCCCGATCATTCCGTCACGGATCACAATCTCACCGTCTGTAAACTGCTGATCCTCTGTGTACACTCTCACATTTTTAATAATCATCTTTGCTACCTCCAATTTTTCATCAACATATCACATACTCAAATGCTATTCGAACATCCCGCGGCGCCCGACTTTTCCCTCTTCCAGCGCCCGGAGTGTATTATCATGGAAACTTTCTTTTTTCGGTTTATCCTGCTCTACATAATAAGAATAAATAAGGTCCAGCATGACAAGAATCGGAAATTGCGGCGAGATCACATTTCCGTGATTCAGATGCCGAAGTGATGGCAGCAGCAAAACTTCACTGCAGTACTCCGCATAAGAATCCTTGTTCTGGGCAGTGATCATAACCGTCTTGGCACCCCGTTTGTGCGCCTCTCGCAAGAGATACCGGACGCCTTCCGTCTCGCCGCTGATGCTGATTCCAAATACCAGACAGCGCTTATCCTGAAATACTGCCTGCATCCGCATCCTGTCGCTGTCCTGAAGCGAATCGATATCCACACCGATACGCATGAACCGAAGTTCCATCTCACTGGCGGCAAGACCGGAGCTTCCTTTCCCGCAGACAAACACACGCTCTGCCTGATTCAGATATTTCCCAATCCTTCCGATCTGCTCTTCATCCACCAGACTGTAGGTTTTGTTCAGCAGCTCCTGATAAGCGTTCAAAACCATTCTCGTATTTCCGGTCATAGACTCCTTTTTTTCCACCAACGTTTCCTCGTACTGGTATACGAACTCCCGATAGCCTCTATAACCGCATTTTTTTGCAAATCTGGAAAGCGACGCCTCGGATACAAATAATTTTGCGGCAACTGTTTTCGCCGAAAAATCCATTTTCTCATGGTTGTGAATAAAAAAATCCGCAATGTTTTTCTCTACCATTGTAAAATTATTGTAATTCGATTCTATGATCGGTACTACCGACTTTACATAATATTCCATGTGCCCCGCCTTTCCCGTATCTTTCTATCTCCGTTCTTTCTTCTGCATATTTTGAAAATGATAATATGCTCCAAGCATTCCTGCATCATTTCTGTGCTTTGCAAATGCAAGCTTCGTATGCTCTGCGATACTCGGAACCAGATATTTTCTAAGTGAAGCTTCGATCCTGCCTCTTAAATATTCTTCCTGCGCCATCACTCCGCCGCCAAGAACAACCACCTCCGGATTCATCACATAACAGATGTTGGCAATCCCACGCCCCAGCACATCTGCCATCTCATCAATCGCCCGGATACAGAGTTTATCTCCTTTTTTTGCTTCCTCGAAAATATGATAGCCGTTCCAGTTCTCTTCCGGCTCATTTTTCCACTCTGCTACTTTTCTCGTCAGAATACTTGCCGCTCCTAGTGTCTGAAAATCGCTTCCTTCCATATGCATATAGCCCACTTCGCAGGCGCTTCCGGAACATCCGTGATACACCTCTCCGCCGATGACCATACTTCCGCCGATTCCGGTTCCGATGGTCAGCATCAGCGCACTTTTACTTCCCTTAGATGCACCGGACATATACTCTGCAAGTCCTGCACAATTTACATCATTTTCCACTTCACACGGAACGTGGAAACGCGCTTCCATGACCGCTTTAAAACGGGTGCCGATATAATTGGGAATCAGCGGCGCTGAATAGAATATCTCACCTTTTTCCGTGTCTACCATTCCGGCGGTGGAAATACAGATTCCGAGAAGCTGCTCTTTGAGCACCTTGCCGGACGCTAAGAATTCTTCCACAATCCCTTCTGCTTTTTTCAAGATCTCCGGTCCGCCCTTATAAGCCTCTGTAGCCATCTCATACCGTTCCAGAATTACACCCTGTTCTGTGAGGATTCCGTATTTGATCGCCGTTCCCCCAATATCAATACTAATATATTTTTTCTCCATCGTTCGTTTGCCTCCTCTAAGCATAATGAGGAATCCACTTGCCTATTCCTCATTATAATATATTGAAATATTTTCCGCAATCGCTTCTCATTGCACGAAGAGGCAAGGCGGAACTTCTTCCGTCTTGCCTCACCGCCTGTTATTTTATACGAATCTTAAAGATTGCTTTTTTAATTGTCTCCGGCCCATCTACTGCCACAGCTGTGCGATGTCCGTCGCTCGGATAACAGATCAGGAAATCTCCGTCCCGGAGGATTACTGAGCTGTTCTTTTCTCCGTCCATCGGAAGAAAATCATCTTTTTCCACGAACTCTTTCACATCCATATTCTGAATAAAGTTCAGATCAATCTGTTCTGTCCCGCGAAGCATAAGATGAAGATCCAGATATTGTCTGTGCGCCTCCCAGAATCTCTCTTCGGCTGTTGTTGTAGTATACTCCACAACATTTACAAACAAACGGTCACCGTCTATCTCATGGCTTCCTTTTTCATAGGATACAAGCTCATGCTCTCTTGCATAAGCAAAGCATTCTTTGATCTGTTCCTCCAAAAATGGATACTCTTCAAGATTTTGAATATTTCCGAAAATCATAATCTATTCTCCTTAGTTTTTGTATACGGTTGTATATGGAGCCGGCACGGAGGTATCTCCTTTTACCTTTCTCCAGATCAGGCTTGCCGGAATTCCGACAACAAGTGAAACCGCAATAGAGATCAGTGAGTAAGACCAGATTGTTACGGACTCTGCCGGTACGAAATATTTGATTCCGATCATCACTGCAGATGCTGCGATAAATGCAAGTGTTGCTCCGAATGTATTTGCCACCTTCGTAAATGCTCCGAGGATGAATGTTCCGATCAGAATTCCAAGTACCAGTCCCATAAATCCATTGAACCATTCGTATGCAGATTTCACACCGCCGTTAGCCAGTACCATAGCAACAACGATAGAGAAGATTCCCACGATCAGAGATACATACTGACCAATCTTTGTCTGCTTTTCAAAGCTTAATTCCTTCTTGGACAGACGAGCCTGAATATCTAATGTCCAGCTTGCTGCCACAGAGTTCAGTCCGGTTGACAATGTGGACTGAGATGCTGCGTAGATCGCTGCAAGAAGAAGACCTGTAATACCTACCGGAAGTTCAAAGGCAATATAAGATGCAAAGATCTGATCCTGTGCTGCTGCCGGTGGAAGTGCATTCTGCTGATAGAATACATAGAGTCCTGTACCAATCAGATAGAACACTGTCGCAATAAAGATAGATAACGCTCCATTTGTAAGCATCATTTTATTTAATTTCTTTGTATCTGTTGTTGTTGTAAATCTCTGTACAATATCCTGACTGGATACATAAGAACCCATAGTGTTGAAGCCGGCTCCTACGATCATGATAAATACACTGTCCTTCAAAATATTGATGTCGAAGATCGGCTGGTCAACAGCAAGGAATTTGTGATCTGCTGTAAATGCCGTAAAGATTGCTCCAAGTCCGCCATCAATGTGTGCCAGAAGGAATACCAATGCAAATGTAACACCGATCAAAAGCACGGAACCCTGAATAAAGTCTGTCCAAAGTACGGATTTTAATCCACCTGTATAAGAGTAAATGATTGCGATCACACCCATAACAATAATCAATACATTTACACTGATTCCGGTCAGGCTTCCAAGTACCATACATGGAAGGTACATAATGATAGACATACGTCCTACCTGATAAATAATGAACATTACTGCGCCAAGAACACGAAGTCCTTTGCTTCCGAAACGCAGCTCAAGATAGTGATAAGCAGTATCAATATCAAGCTTACTGTAAATCGGAAGGAAGAATCTGATCGTAAGTGGAATTGCCAGCAGCATACCAAGCTGTGCAAACCACATGATCCATGTTCCTGCATATGAGTTTCCTGCCAGTGACAAGAATGAAATCGGGCTCAATAAGGTTGCGAAAATAGATACGGAAGTTACCCACCACGGAACTGTTCCATCTCCTTTAAAATACTCTTTTCCTTTCATCTCCTTCTTAGCGAAGTGAAGTCCGGCAAGCAGAACCGCCGCCAAATACACCACTAAGATCACAAGGTCGATCATCGTAAATCCCTGCATGTCTTATCCTCCTAAAATACTCTCTGATTTCTTTATATCCTATAAAAACTTTTCTTTTGCATCACGTACCATTTTAGCTGCTTCTTCAACAATCGCCATATCACTTTCGATCAGTGCCGGAAGAGGCTCTCTTACTCCGCCAAGTTCAAGACCTTCGTTGATTTTAAGCATTGCTTTGATCACACCGTACATATTGCCGTGTGCGGAACACATTTTATAAATGATCTCGTTAACTGCATACTGAAGCTCTCTTGCTTTCTCCATCTCTCCTGCAATCACATGTTCATTTAATTTAAGGAAAAGCTCCGGCATAACGCCATAAGTTCCGCCGATTGCGCCCTCTGCTCCGATAACACGTCCGCTCATGAACTGCTCGTCCGGACCGTTAAAGATTACGTAATCCTCTCCTGCTGCAGCTTTAAACATCTGAATATCCTGTACCGGCATAGAAGAATTCTTAACACCGATCACTCTTGGATTCTTTCTCATCTCAGCAAACAGGTTCATTGTAAGTGCAACACCTGCAAGCTGTGGAATGTTGTAAATCACAAAATCTGTGTTTGGTGCTGCTGCGCTGATATCATTCCAGTACTGTGCAATTGCATATTCCGGTAAATGGAAATAAATCGGAGGAATTGCTGCGATTGCATCAACTCCAAGACTCTCTGCATGTCTTGCAAGCTCCTGACTGTCTTTTGTATTGTTACATGCAACATGGGCGATAACTGTAAGTTTTCCTTCTGCTGCTTTCATTACATTTTCAAGTACGATCTTCTTATCTTCCACGCTCTGATAAATACATTCTCCTGAAGAACCATTTACGTAGACGCCCTTCACACCTTTTTCAATAAAATACTTTGTCAGCGCCTGTACGCCTTCCGGGCTGATGTTGCCCTCCTTGTCATAACATGCATAAAATGCCGGGATAACTCCTTTGTACTTGTCCAGATTTCTCATGATACCTTCTCCTTTTCTTTTTCTTATTTTAATGCATCTGCAAATGATTTTGTAATTAACTGTGGTCTTGTGATAATAGAACCTACAACTACGCTGTATGCTCCAAGCTCAATGACACGTTTTGCCTTCTCCGGTGTGTTGATATTTCCTTCGGCGATGACTTTGTGTTTTGCTTCTGCAACAATCTTTCTCAAGATCTCAAAATCATTCTCTTCAATCTTATCGCCCTGACTCTGCTCGGTGTATCCAACCATTGTTGTTCCGATAAAATCAAAGCCCAGCTCGTCTGCGTGAAGCGCTTCTTCTACCGTAGAACAATCCGCCATCAGAAGCTGATCCGGATACTTCTCTTTGATCTGATGGAAAAATTCATCCAGTGTCACATTTCCCGGACGAAGCGCTCCGGTTGCATCTACTGCAATGATCTCCGGTTTTACTTCCATCAATTCATCTACTTCCTTCATCGTCGGTGTTATATATACTTTACTGTCCTCATAATCACGTTTTACAATTCCGATGATCGGCAAATCTACCTGAGACTGAATCTCCTTAATATCTTCCTTCGTATTTGCACGGATTCCGGCAGCTCCGCCTTCGTTTGCGGCAAGCGCCATTCTTCCCATGATAAATGAAGAATGAAGAGGTTCATTTGAAAGCGCCTGGCATGACACGATCAATTTCCCCTGCAGATTATCTATTCTCTCGTTCATTCCCAATTCCTCCTTGCTCTTTCTGAAGTACAGTATATGCTTTTCGATTTTATTTTCAATAGTTTGTCCATTTTTTGAAAGTTCTTTCATGTTTTTATATTTTCTATCTGCGAAAGTACAAAAAATACAGTTCTTTTTTTGGTAAACCTGCACAAGGCGCAGTTACTTCTTTCCGCCAGAGTTAATGTTAAATAAGTAATAGAATTCCTCTGTTAAATTACACTAATAAATATAACCTGATAAATTACCGATATGGTCCGATATCTTTCATAAGATACAACTACAGTCAGGCACCAGACCAGGCGCCTGACCAATGAATAAAATTGACACTTTTGATAACTGTCGAAATGATATAAATAATTTTAAATCTTTTTAAGTCTCTCTACTCTTAAGCTTATTCACTGTCTCTTCCACGATCTTCTGAAAAGCCTCTGTAGATTCCACCTTTGCTGCCAGTTTGAATAAACGCTTCAGTTCTTCCTCACTGTCCACTTCGCAGAGCGATTCCTTTAATGCTGCAGGAACTTCTCCCTTATCTGCAAGGACTTCCAGAATGTACTCCCTTGCATTTTCCTGACGCCCCTGTGCTAGCCCTTCCTGTCTTTCTTCTTTCAGCAATTCTTCAAACAACATATATCGTTCCCCCATTTCGCGGCTCGTCTTAATCTTACGAATCGAGGTCTGGAACTGTCTTACCAGTTCATCATCAAAATCCTCTTCACTCTCCGCAAGATCCGCCTCTACAAACTTCAAGAACTTAACCAGACTCTGTGGCATCTGTTCTTTATTCTTTCCTTTCGTACTTAGAAAAATCGTCTTATTGCCATCGCAAAGCTTCGCACGCGTGTCTTCCTGACATTCATTCTGAAAAGAATAATAGTACAAACCACAGCCAAAGGGATCAAAATCACAGATAAATATCACAAATGTATTTGGCAGTTCCTCATAGGGAAGTCCTTTCTCAAGACACTCCACATCAATCTGGCTATGATAATATCTGCTTCTTTTCCAAGATCCGCCTGACGCCTTGCCTGCATCTCTACATTATAATGTGTATGCTTTTCATCTCTTGCATAAATATCAAGCCGCACGCCTCTATATTCCGGGTGGTAGATCATGCTTCTCTCCTTGCTGACCACAACTTTCTCAATCGGAAAGCCTAGCACCATCTCCAGAAAAGCAATGCAGTTCTCCTCGATACTCATGACTGCACCAAACATAAAATTATCTTTGATCGTTAAGTCTTGTAACCTCTTTTGTCTGCCCATATTTCCTCCATTTCCACAGAGGAATTCTATGGGCAAATTATAACATAAATCTCATACCAAAACCATGCATCTCTGGAACTTAAGTAAGAATTAATAAATTAGGAGCGGGCATATCAAAACCCGCTCCTAATTACATATTCTTTTTTAATTTACATACTTCAATATTAAATCCCAGATCTCTGCTTTCTCCTGGCCAAGCGCCCACGCCGCTGTTCCTGCCAGCTTATGTTCCTTCATAAGCTTAAGCTTCGGCTCCAGGGACTTTTCATTTTCCAACCAGATCTTGTACGTTATACCTTCTGATTCCCATGTAGCAAAATCCTGCTTGGTATCTTCATCCCATGTAATCTCAGCTCCCGCCTCTGATACCTTCGCCTCTGCACTTGACATACCCAGTGCATCACTGGACACTTTCATAGTATATTCAGCCGCATCTGTTCCGGCATCTTGTGCCAGTTCCTCCTCTGTCTTCGGTGTCTCCTGCCATAGACGTGTAAAGAACGGTACACCGCTGATTACTTTTTCTGCCGGCACTTCCTTTAAGGTCTCTTCAATTCCTTCTTTTACAAAATTGTATGAAGATACAGAACCTGCTTCCGGTGAACCTCCGAAATGCTCGTCATACCCCATGATCACTACGTAATCTGCCATTACACCTTGTTCTTTCCGGTTATATTGCATGTTATATCCCTTCGGAACATAATTGTCCACTGAAAGAACAAGTCCATTCTGCCGGCATCTGACAGACAGTTCACGGATAAATTGAATATAATGCTCCCCACATTCCTGGGAGATTTTTTCAAAATCAACATTAATTCCGTCAATTCCTGTCTGAAGAGCTTCTGCGATTAACTGATTGATCAGGTTCTCTCTATTTGATGTTGAGCTTAACAGCGCCAGCGACTCTTCGTTAGAGCTGATTCCTCCGTCAAAATCACGAACCGTTGCCCACACTTCAATATTGGATTGATGCGCATAATTTACATACTCTGCTGAAGATATCGATTCCAGATTTCCTTCCGTATCTTTCACGTGATACCATGTCGGCGCAATCGTTGTCAGCCCCTTCGTTGCTGCAATTTTCTCCAACACGGTACTGTTCGCCGTACTGTTTGTCACATTATGCCATACCATATTGATAGTATAGTCTTTCTTAATATTGGTAAAATCCGGCTCTTCGAAATCAGTATCAACCACTTTCTTTTCTTCTTTTTTCAGAGCTGACTTCTTCACATAGCCGATGAAGCCATCTTTTGTTCTGACTTTTCTCCAGTTATCCTCATTTTCAATAACTGTAACTTCATCTTTCTTCTTAAGCTCTGTCAATACCGGGCTCTTCACACCACCTCGATAGCGGACCTGCGTGTCTTTTTTCACGGTTGCAACGGTTGTTTCTCCCCATTCACTCACGATCATGACACGACTTGGATTATCATATACTTCGTATTCTATTCCTGCATACTGCTTAATAAAATCTAATGCAATGTATGCCGTACTTCCCTCTGTTTTCAGAATGACATAATCTTCACTCTTCTTATCCTTAGATACTTGATAGTCTTTACTTCCAACCTCTACTGTAACCATATCCTTTGGAAGCGTATACAATAATTTATTTTCCTTGGCATCCCAATAGAATCTGCTGCTGATATGATCTCTTACGGTCTCATACTGGACATATGCTTTGCCATCTATAATTCTTCCGTTCGGCTCCACAACCTCGTTGTTCACTGTAATAGCTAGCTGGCCTTCTTGTTTTATTCCATAATACTTATTCAAATCTGCCTGTTCTTTGGAAGGACTGTATCTCTTCCACACAAACACACCTGCTACTATCAGAAGCAATAATATGATCATAAGCGTTGTCCGCACCATAAGATACACTTTTCTTCTTCTCTTAGACTGCGGGCGTCTTTTCTTTGCCTTAGAATAATTGGAAGGACGACTTCCTGACGGACGTTTTCCTGATGGTCTGCTGCCATTCGGACGCTCTCTTGTCGGGCGTTCTCCTGATGGTCGACGACCAGATGCTCGGCTTCCTGACGGTCGACTTCCCGCCGGACGTTTATTTTCTCTCTCCTCCATGTTGCACCTCCTGTTAGACCTTATTATAACAAACCATCCGGATTACGTCATTATTTATTTCGACATTTTCTTACATTTGAGGGGTATTTACAGCCTTTTCTTTGTTTCTACATTTTGAAAACACAATTCTTCTACATCTCCCTTATCATTTAATACATAATCCCGCATATAAACGACGTCTTCCCGCATCGTATGAGCCTGCACGATCTGCATGGGACTTGCGGGCAGACCATCCAGCAATATATCCACTCCCCTTTTTTCATAACCTGCCAATTCCGTAAACAGGCTGCGGATCTGCTGCTCTTTCTGGTCTCCCATAGGATTCCTCCTTTTAAAATGCCTGTATCCAGACAACCATATTCCTGCCGGTTTAAGACCTTATAAGGAACTGCTGTGATACACTTAAAAGATAGTTCTGCATTATAATCATACCTATATATTTTTTTAATTTACGTAATTTTTAATTCACATGATTTTTGATTTAATTTTGAGATATCTGTGCCTGACGCAGCACATTTGACTGTTTTACTATCTGATTGTTCGATTCATAATTGAAATAAAGATTTTGATTTTGTTCTAAGAACATAGTTATCTGGATAAACTATCTTTTAGTATCGTTATTATAGCCGATAGTTATTTTAAACGCAAGTCCTTTTTCAATTTATATTATTTTTATTTAACATACGGAATGTTCTATGCTATACTAAACTAGAAGGAAGTGATGATTATGAAGATTGAGAAGATCAATGACAACCAGATACGTTGTACACTTACACACGCTGATCTGGCCGAGCGTCAGCTCCATTTAAGCGAACTGGCGTATGGAACCGAGAAAGCAAAGTCACTTTTCCATGATATGATGCAGCAGGCAGCCTTTGAATTCGGATTTGAAGCAGACGATATTCCGCTGATGATCGAGGCCATTCCGGCTTCTTCGGATTCAATCGTTCTGATAATTACTAAAGTTGAAGATCCGGAGGAATTGGATACACGATTTTCCAAATTTGCGCCATCACAGGAGGGCGATTCTTCCGAGAAGCGATATGAAGCGTTAGACAAATTAGAAGGAGCCGACTCTTTACTGGACCTTCTTGGCAAAGTAAAAGAGAAAATGGAGACTAAGGACACCGCACCACCAAAAAAAGTGCAGGAGAAACCGTCAAATAACGCAGCTCTTCGTCTCTTTTCATTCGGAACGATGGATCATGTACTCCTGGCAGCCCGTCTGCTTGACAGGATGTATCATGGTTCCAATACCTTATATAAGGATCCGGCAGAAAATATATTCCTTCTTGCCCTCACCAAATCGGAGCATACCGACAATGATTTTAATCGAATCTGTAATATGCTGACCGAATACGGAACTATGGAAAAGGCATCAGGTGCAGAACTTGCTTTTCTCGAAGAACATTGCGAAGTTATGATTGAACATGACGCGATCAAAAAACTCGCTGCAATTTAAAACGTATATTTGAGATGTGTTTTTGTAACATCTCCTTTTACGAAAAAAAGACTTTGGAGTTTTTAAAACTTCAAAGTCTTTTTTGTTCGCTTTATTTTGCATCGAGATATGCGTTGATCTTCTCTACTAATAAATCACTGTCAATCCCATGTACCATTGCTGCTTCTTCAAGAGTCTCGCCCTGTGCAGATGGACATCCGAGACAGTGCATTCCAATCTCCATAAGAATTGGTGCAACATCTGGATTTGTAAACATAAGCTCACCGATTGTCATTGTTTTTGTAACCTGTGCCATCATGACACCTCCTTTTTTCTCTTCGGTGCTATTAATTATATCTGCTTTTTTCCATTGTGTAAACATTTTAATCAAATTTCCTCCTAAAATTTGATTTCTTAAAAGTCAATACATTTTCTCTCTTTTTTCGACAAAAAGTTATTTTTATCACAAGTCCACAAAACACTCGTTCTTTTATTTGCTATAAATAATCCACCGATTTTTGTTCTTTTAATGTGGATAATGTGGATAATTTTTGAAAATGACTGTTTTTTCCACCTTTTTCGCATCTTTCTGTGTGGATAACTTGGATAAGTGTTATTTTCAATTTTCTACAATTTTTTACATTTTTGTCTATTTTGTACACTGGGGGGTTAAAGCAGTCTTCGAACTGTAATAATATCATCGTAAGTGGCAGACAAGATACCAATTCCTTTTCGACTGTTAATTGCATTTACAATTTGTCCATTGCCCATATATATTCCGACATGACCATCGTAACATACAATATCTCCCGGCATCGCATCACTATAATTTACCGCTGTTCCGGAAGATCTCATTTCTCCGGAAGTCCTTGGAAGATTAATACCGAAGTTCTTAAAAACAGATTGTACAAAACCAGAACAGTCGGCTCCATTGGTAAGACTTGTGCCTCCCCATACATAGGGATTTCCAATAAATTGACATGCATAGTCTACAATAGCCTGTCCCGTGCCTGCCTTGGCTTCTGCTTCTTTCGCTTTTTCTTCCGCCTCTTTTGCAAGTCGTTCTTCTTCCGCTTCTCTCGACTCTGCATAGACGAATTCTTCCTGCTTTTCTTCCACGATCTCCTGCGCTTTCTGTTCGGCGTTATTTCCTATAATAATATAATCCGAACAGACATATCCCGTAACATCTCCGGACTTTATTTTAGTCCATGACCCTACCGGTCCCAGAATCTCCGCTGCATTGTCAGGGTATAACTTGCCCAGCCACTCACTTTCTTTTGTAGGTTCACTCCTTATATATAGAAATGAATCTACGTTGGCAAACGCCATATCTAAATACTCACCCTTCTTCGTTGGTACCAAATAATCTTCCACCTGAATGTCTTTTTCTGCTGTATAACAAGATTTAAGTACCTCTTCAATGCCGACGCTTGGTAATATATACTCTGCATCAGCCGCCTGTGCTGTTGCAGGAAATGTTGCTACAGCACCTGAAAAAGTAACCAGAAACAATCCCTTTTTAAGAATAGAACCCATAAACTCCCTCCTTTATGTTTTCTTATCTTTTGTAAATATTACAGAATTGTTACATATGTTACGTGATTATTATATCATTGAGATTTCAAATGTCAAGGCAGATTCGCTTTGTTTTTTCTTACATTTTTCCTAATTTTTTCTTATAATACAACAAACATTTCCAGTTTTTAGCAATATAATTATTACAAATTGTTACAAACAGGGAGTATAAGTTGACATGTGTAAATTAATGTTTTATACTAATTTTAATAATTATTACTATTATTGAAAGGAGGATGTACATGGCTACACTAAAATACAGCAGACAGAGAGCGTCTATCAAGAAATACTTGATGAGTACCACAGAGCATCCAACTGCTGATACGGTTTATCTTCATGTAAGAGAAGAATTTCCGCATATCAGTCTTGGAACCGTATATCGCAATCTGAATCTTCTGGCCGATACAGGTGAAGCTGTCAAAATATCTACCCCTAACGGCGGTGATCGCTTTGACGGATGCACAACCCCCCATTATCATTTTGTATGTAATACATGCGGTGAGGTATCTGATCTGGCTCTTGGGGAAGACTATTTCCAAAAGGTAAATAAAATTGCCGGGGAAAATTTTGACGGTACCATCGAGTCACACACTACACTATTCAGCGGTACATGTCCCAAATGTATGGCTGAGCGCTTGAACCGCAAGCTTCAGGCATAAATTTTCCAATGAGATAATATAGGAAGTAACACTGTTAAACACATTCATTTCATTGAAAAAGTTTCATTGAAAAATAAAAAGAATTTTCAAATAAACAATTGACATTTGCAGATAACTATGTTATCTTAATATCAGTAATCATTACTATTTTCAAACTATATCTTATTGAACAGAGAATGTTCAATAAATATAAATATTAATTCAAAAAAGGAGATTAAAATTATGAAAAAATTTGTATGTACAGTATGTGGTTATGTTCACGAGGGAGATTCTGCACCGGAGAAATGTCCAGTATGTGGCGTTGGCGCAGATAAATTTAAAGAGCAGACAGGTGAAAGAGAATGGGCTGCAGAGCACGTTGTAGGCGTTGCTCAGGGCGTTAGCGAAGACATCATCGCTGATTTAAGAGCTAACTTCGAGGGCGAATGTTCTGAAGTAGGTATGTACCTTGCAATGGCTAGAGTTGCTCACAGAGAAGGATATCCAGAGATTGGTTTATACTGGGAGAAAGCTGCTTGGGAAGAAGCTGAGCACGCTTCTAAATTTGCAGAGTTACTTGGCGAAGTTGTAACAGACAGCACAAAGAAAAACCTTGAGATGAGAGTTGACGCTGAGAACGGAGCAACAGCTGGTAAATTCGATCTTGCAAAACGTGCTAAAGCTGCTAACCTTGACGCTATCCACGATACAGTACACGAGATGGCCAGAGACGAGGCAAGACACGGAAAAGCATTCGAAGGTCTGTTAAAGAGATACTTCGGCTAATATTAAGCACTTCCAAGAGGGCAGGACGAAAGTCTTGCCCTCTTTTTGGGTGGGAAAAGGTGGAAACCTGCTGCCGGCAAGTCTTTTTCTACTATTTTATATACGTCTCCATATGTCGCATTACCATTTTGAGAATCTACTACTATCGGCTTTTTACTTCTGACAGGTTCTTGCTTAGAATTGTAATATACAATATCAGCCAACACTATGACTCTTCCCTTATAATCTGCCCCATAATAAACCTCTCCTCCTCGGGCCGGTTGGCTTAAATCAGCGCCATTAAAGCTTGAACCGTCAACTGTCCACTCTTGAAAATATTCTTCTATTCCATCGTAGTGATTCTCTTTACCCGGAGCAAGCTTCTTACCTTCCTCTATAGCTTCTTCGTATGTCATCCTAGAGCCATCTTCCTTTATTAAGGATATTTGATCTCCATGCCAGGCAACTTCTCCATCTTCACCATAATATGTATACTCGAATATCATTTGGTCAGAATCTAATTCAGAGTCCCCTCCCGGATTTCCGCCTCCTTCGCTATTATCAAAGACAGCTTCTATAAAGAAACCCACCTTTGGAAAATCTGTATGTTCTAAAAGATTTCCCGTTATCAGGTCCCCGTAATTACTTGGTCCTGGATCGCCCGGAATTTTTATCTGCCACCCCAAAAAATTTGCAAAATTCGGTTCATCAACCTCTACTTCTATATTTACGATTTCCGCTTCTTTGTAAGTTCATTTACTTCCATCGAATTCGAGCATTATAGAGCCGTTTTGCCACTCTTCTTCAGTAAAAGTTACATCACCTGCACCATCTGCTTTTATAAGCTTTACTCTCCCTTGTTGTGAAGAGATACCTACATTTTGTATCATATTCTCTTCTGCAAAAGAAAGCGTTGGTACACTCCATACACTAAGCGCCAATATCATTGCTGTAAAAACCGCAATTACCTTCCTCATTTCATGTGCTCCCTTCCTCTTATACTTAATATTTCGGATTTGTTTTATTATCCCCCCGGTAAAGGTCAACAAATAACACATAAAACTTTGACTTTTCTTACATTTATATACGAAGTTTCCATAAATAAAAAAACGCCTCACTACTTGCATTTCTGCTAATAAGCGGGCGTCTTGTAAACCTTCCCATTCAGAATCGAACTGAAAATTCACCCTTAGGAGAGCGAGTAGGTAGTGTCAATTTCGAACAAGAACTATCATTATAAGCCCTTTAAAGTCAAGGCTTTTTTTCTACTTCCGAGTCAAATCAAGTCAATCTCTGTACCCCACATATATGCCT
>ERZ791871.294-NODE-294-length-72100-cov-5.929322_pt1 | contig 72100 bp, 86 predicted proteins | sample MGYA00510280_ERZ791871 | MGnify/ENA primary metagenome ERZ791871 (study PRJEB30046, sample SAMN00792111) | human gut metagenome | study: EMG produced TPA metagenomics assembly of the A metagenome-wide association study of gut microbiota in type 2...
GGCCAAGGAAGCCAGTATCCGCAGCAACGCCGCATACAAGCGGGTTCTTGGATGAACCAGCAGTGTCCACCGCTGGTTTTACCAGGGTGAATGTGGCAGAGGGCACTTGGAAATGTATCCCTAGTTTATTTATAATAGTGCATAAAATCTCAAAATAAACTGTTGCAAAAGGAAAGGAAGTTCACTATGAAAAAGAACATGAAGAAGTTTTTTGCTCTTATCACAGCTCTTACCATGGTATTTTCCATGGCGGCCTGCTCCAGCGAAAGCGATGATACTGGCTCCAACGCAGGGACCTCTGGCGGTGAACCTATGACCATCAAGATCGGCACCGTCAACTACGAAGGCTCTGTGCAGGTCCGTGCTCTCGAGGTTTTCAAGGACACCATTGAAAAAGCCAGCAATGGCCGCATCACCGTGGAGATCTATGCCGGCTCTGTTTTGGGTAACAATGAAGTTATGTTGGATATGCTCTATAACAACGATATCCAGATTGATATTGTCAACCCTGTGGCTTTTGAGACCCAAGTACCTGAAATGTCCCTGCTGAATAACTATTATACCTTCGACAGCCTGGATCATGTCCACAACTTCTTCGAGGGCGAGGGCGGCGACTTTATCTTTGACGCATACAATTCCATTGGCCTACAGGGCCTATGCATCTTTTCTCTGGGATTCCGTGAGTTGTATAACAGCGCCCATGCTGTTGAGAGTTTCGCGGACCTGAATGGGCTGTCCATCCGCGGCTACTCCACCATCCAGATTGCTGCATGGCAGTCTGTCGGCGTTGACCCTGTCTCTGTGGACTGGAACGAGCTGTTTGTTTCCATGCAGCAGAAGTTGATTGACGGCGAAGAAGGCGCTATCTGCAACTTTGAAGATTATTCCTTCTATGAGGTTCAGCCTTATTTCGCTATGACTGACCATGTGTTCAGCACTGATATGGCTATTGCTTCCCAGGAGTGGCTGGAAAGTTTGAGTGAGGAAGACCGTGCCCTAGTAGATGAGGCTATCCAGGCCGCCTATGAGTACCACAGAGATAACTATATTCCCGAGAACGAAGCTCTTCTGGAAAAGTTCGCTTCTGAATACGGCACCCAGATCACTTATCCCGATGACGCGATGAAGCAGCAGATGAAAGAGGCTATGCAGCCTGTTACATCTGAGATGATTATTGAGCTGGTGGGCCAGGAGACTTATGACGAATATATGTCTCTGGTTGACAACGCACGTCCTGCCGCACAGTAATCAGTTGCCTGCGCCCGCTTAAAATCCGGGCGGATTGCAATGTTTGTCCGCCCGGATTTTGGTAAATAAGGAGAGATAAAAACATGAAAAAAGTGATCCGCTGGCTGGATATCAACTTTGAGGCTTTCATGGGAATGATCGCCTTTTTCACGATGCTGCTTATTATTCTTTGTCAGATTTTCGGCCGCCAGATTTTTGGTGCTGGTTTTCCTTGGGGCGAAGAAATCTGCCGGTACTGCTATGTGTGGGTCTGCTATCTGGGCTTGGCCTATGCCACCCGTAACAGCATCCATATTGAGATCGACGCTGTGCGTCGTCTGATGCCGGAAAAGGTTCAGAAGGTTTTGATGATTTTCTCCCAAGTAATTATGATGGTTCTTTTTATTTACTTCTTCAAAGGAACCCTGGACAATGTACTCCGCAACTTCCAAAGCAACGCTCAAGCAACCACCTTTAACGCAAGTGTGAATGTGATGTATCTAGCCGGTCCTATCGGATACGGACTTGGCATCATCCGCAGTATCCAGACTCTGGTCTGGAAAATCCGTCACTTCAATTGTTCCATGCCCGTGTTTGTAAACCCCTATGCGGTTCTGAATGGGGGGCTAGATAACTACTGCTATGATGATGCCTTGAAGGCTGAGTATCGCGAGCAGATTCCGGAGGAGGCCTATACAGAAGAAGAGGCCTTCCGTGCTAAGCACAGTCTGAAGCGTAAGGAGGGCTAAATACAATGATGATGGCATTGTTCGCGGGCATTTTTATCGTCCTTTTTCTGATTGGCACACCCATCGCTGTGGCACTGGGTGCAACCTCTTTATTCAATATGGAAGTTTTCGATACGATTGCTGTATCGTCTTTCACCAAAACTGCGTCTAACGGGTTCAACTCCTACCTGCTGGTGGCCTGTCCTCTGTTTACCTTTGCTGGTGACATCATGGCAAAGGGTGGCATTTCCAAACGTCTGATCGCCGTTGCAAAACTACTTATCGGCAACATGACCGGAGGTTTGGGCATTGTGTCCATTTTGGCCTGTATGGTGTTTGCTGCGATTTCCGGCACCGGCTCCGCAACTGTGTCCGCCATCGGTATGATTATGATCCCTGAGATGGTCCGTTCCCATTATGATCGCTCCTATGCCACCTGTAGCGTGGCCATCGGCGGAGCTATCGGTACCATGATTCCCCCAAGTGTCTGCCAAGTGGTATATGCTACCTGCGCGGGTGTGTCTCTGACTTCCATGTTTACAGCTGGTATTCCTGCAGGTATCATTTTTGGCTTGGCTCTGTGTGTCTACTGCTATTTCTCTTCCAAAAAGCGGGGGTACAAGCCGGCAGAAAAGGTGCATTATTCTTCGAAAGAAGCCCTGCATATCGTTGTAGATGCTATTCCCGCCATGTTGGTTCCTATTATCATTCTGGGTAGCATCTATGCGGGTATCTGCACCCCTACTGAGTCTGCTGCCTTGGGTTGCCTGGTTGGTGTGCTTGTCAGTATTTTTATCTACCGGGAAGTGAGCTGGAAGATCTTGCCGTATCTGGCTATGCACGCCATGACTATCGCAGCCCCAGTCATGTTTATTATCGGTATGTCTTCCGGCTTCGGTAGCATCCTGTCTATGGAGCAGATTCCTGCAAAAATTGCCGACGCTATTCTGGCGATTACGAACAATAAGTATGTCCTCCTGTTGATTATCAATATCATCTTCCTGATCATGGGTACTTTTATGGAGACCAACGCCGCCATTATTTTGACAGTTCCCATTTTACTGCCCATCGTTACCGCTGTGGGCGTCAGCCCTGTCCACTTTGGTATTGTCTGCATCGTGAACTTGGCTATCGGTTTTGTTACGCCTCCCCTGGGTGCTAACTTGTTCATGGCTTCCGCTATTGGCAACGTACCTTTGAACAAACTTGCCAAAGACATCTGGCCTTGGATTGCTACGGGAATTGTGGCGCTGCTCCTTATTACTTATATTCCTGACTTAATCCTGTTCCTGCCTAAGCTCATGGGATACGTGGTCTAAGAGCGCCGTGCTTACAGCGTGTTTCCTGAGGACGAAACCGTTTTGACTTGAGCCAGCAAGGGCTATTTCACCTTCGAATAACCGGAGCAGATCTGGCTGAAGCAGTCTTGAAGCATGGTATTCCATCGCAAGGGATGGGAAGTCCGCAACAAAGGATTCAGGTATACACAAGATTTTGAAGGGTTCCGGTTCAATTCCCAACGAGCCGGGACCCTTTTCCTACTTCTCATCGTCACGGCCGTTGGCATAAGTCCTGTACATTTCGGCACGAACCTCTTTATGGCCAGTGAGATTTCCAATGTAAAGTACACGACTCTCGCAAAAACGATTTGGCCGTGGATTTTCGTGATGATTGCTGTTTTACTGCTGGTTACTTATACCCCGCAAATCAGCACATTTTACCTCAGCTGATGGGACTCTCAGTGTAATGGGAACATCGGAGCAGAACATCTAAAATAAGTGGAGATGTAAGCGTAAAGCAGCGGGAAGCATCAACAAAAGGGCGGCCGCATGGCCGCTCTTTTGCTGAATAGGATTAGCAGGATTTTAAGAGTGAATCACTTCTTGCGAAAGAAAATCATGTACCACATCCAAAAGGTGCTCAGGGGGAAGTTGGAGACGAGAATCTTTTTTAACGAGCAAGGCCACAGCGTTTTTGCCGTGGGATAGGGGGAGAAACCACAGAAATTGTGGCCCAGCCATCTGGAAAATGACCTTGTACTAGAATGCCATAGGAGGAAGTGCGGGATGGATGTATCTCGTGGAAAAAATATTTGTAAAGAACATTTGGTGAACATTTGGTTCTTTGGGGATAGTTTCATTACGCTCAAGACCATTCAAAGGGGTGTCTTGCTTACGTATGGTCTGGCGCTTTAAATATTCCGCAAGCCGTATAATGAAATTTTTGGGTGTAGGACGTTCAACCGGAAGATGGTTGCTATAGACTTGCCGCAGGATCTTTTTGTTTCCAGTCTCCCAAATGTTAGTTGTTGTACGTGCTAAGGACCTGGATACAGTTTTTGCTTTCTTTCCAGTCTGTTGCTCGAAAGAATCCGATGTCTTACCCAGATGCAAGGCTTCTGTCCCACCGGTCATGACCAGAGAGACAACACCCAGCAGATCGCTGCTACCTACCGAACCGACGTTTCCTTCAATTTCAAAAATCAGGTCTTGTGTGTCCTCCATAGAAAATACCTCCGGTAAAAAATTTGACGTTAAATCTGTAGTTCGCAAATTCGCCGTTTTGAGACAAAAAGAGACACCAGAAAATTCAGAAACCTAAAAGGAAAAAGAGCCTGCGTATCAGCAGACTCTTTAGCGTACAGTCATATTTTCACAGGGATATCCCAACTGCTTTGCGGGGCGTTCTCCGGCAATAATTTCTCTGCCAAATTCTTTTCCTCTGCCGCGAGTTTCGGAGCATCTCTCAGAAGCCAGGTCAGATACTGGTATGGGGAGAGAGGATTCTCCTTGGCAGTCTCAATCATGCTATAAACAATTGCACTGCTCTGAGCCCCGCCTTCCGTATTTGGAAACAGCTAGTTCTTCCGGCTCATTACAAAGGGTTTCACACTGCGTTCCGCACGGTTATTGAAGATCTCCAGCTGCCCATCCCCCAGAAACCGGATCAGGTATGGCCACTGTTCCCGCAGATAGTACAGTGCCTTGCCCAGCGCGGACTTCGGCACAGCGGCGCTCTTCGTTTCAGCCCATGTCAATAAAGCGTCCATCACCGGCTTGGACCGGGCCAGACGCTGTTCACACCGTTCTTCCGGCGGCAGCCCTGCCAATTCCTGCTCAATCCCGAAGAGGCATTATCCAGCCCCTCCGGTGCCGCACAACCTGCGCGTTGGTCCTTCGGCAGGGCATCCACCGCCTCATCGAATTTTCGCCGCAGGTACGCCCAGCAACCAACCACCCGGATGTTTTTAGGCAACCGGTGGTAACCGGAGTAGCCATCTGCATGGAGCCACCCGGAGAAACTCTCCAGAAAGGCAGCCGCGTTCTCCGCCTTCCGGGTAGGCCGGTACTCATACAGCACAACGGGGGACTTCGCGTCCCCACTGGTGCGGTACAGCCACATATAGCACTTGCTCCGGGCTGCCCGGCCCTCCAGTTTCAGCACCTGCAGCGTGGTTTCATCCGCGTGGAGCACCTGTCGTTGGAGGAGCCGCCTGTGCAGTTCCTCATATACCGGTTTCAGCCAGTCCTCCGCCACCCGCAGCACCCAGTTGCTCATGGTCTGCCGGCTCAACTGCACGCCTGCCCGGTTCCACTCCTGTTCCTGCCGGTACAACGGTGCGTACATCACAAATTTCTGCACCATGATATGGGCGACCGCCTCCGCCGAGACATAGCTGCCGGGAGTCAGGGCAGGGAGCCTTTCCGCCTTGCGGATCGGCGTCTCTGTCCCTTCCTCCTTGCATTTGGGGCAGGCGTAGGTGAAATAAATGTTTTCCCGGATCATCACCTGGGCCGGGATCATCACCAATGTGCGCCGGACGTCCCTTCCAATCTCCATCTTGGCTGTGCCGCACACAGGGCAGTCTGGTTCCTTCTCTGGAATCCGGTGTTCCACCACCTCAACCGGTACATTGTCCGGCAGGACCTCCTCCGGCCTGGAAGAACGCCGGGTATGGGCGGCCACCTCCGTCTCTTTGGCTCTCCGCCTGGACAACCAGGCTTCCGTCTCGTCAAACATGAGGCTCAACTGGGGCCTATCAGTTCTTCTTCCAGCCGCTCCGAGGACACTCCGTAGAGTTTCTTCCTGTTCAGGCGCACTTGCTCCAGAAGCCAGTCCAATTTCTGGTTCAGCTCGTCTCTTTCCGCTTTCAGAGACGCATATTCCGCCCGTGAAATGGTTACCATCTCCGGGGTGCTTGTCCCATGATTTCTTTCATTTTTCATGGGTAAATTATACTATATTTGAACTGGAAAGTCCAGTATTTCCAGGGTTTTCAGCTATTCTACCGCCTAAATGATACGCAGGCCGTCCACCGGACGGTGGGCCTTTAGCTGCTCCACCTTCAGCCCCTCCATCAGCCAGCGGTATTGCTGCGGCGTCAATTGCCGTACCTCGTTTTCCGTTCGCGGCCATTGGTATGCACCCTGTTCCAACCGCTTATACAACAGGATAAATCCATCCCGCTCCCAATGCTTGATAATATGAGCAGAACAGATTTCATGGGAGTGGACGCTTTTTAAAATCGCAGGCCGGGGAGCGAAAATCTCCCCGGCCTGCGATCCAGTATTATAGAAAGCCAGAAAGTTATTTAACTGTAAAGGAATATAGCTTTGTATAAAGAAATATAGAGAAGCCCTTGATTCTAGAAGCTACAAAGATCACGGAATTTGTTCAAAGTATTGCATGATTTCGTGGTAGATGTATTTGTGGAATTAAGGTGAGAGAAATAGACCACAGAAAGGAGCGGTTGAATTTGGCGAATCAGTTTTACAAATCCTTTGAGGAATTACCGGTCATGTTGTCAATCCCGCAGGTGGCAAGCGTACTCAGTATATCGCGGGCCGGCGCTTACGAGCTGGCCCACAGCAAAAACTTTCCGTCCATATTGATTGGGAGCAGGATCGTTGTGCCCAAAGACAGGCTTTTGGCCTGGGTTGACAGCAAAGTGTCTGAACGAGTTTAACGAAAGGGTTGGAGGTGAGCTGAAATGCCTGGCCGAAGAGCACGTGGAGAGGGGAGTATCCGAAAACGTCAGGACGGCAGATGGGAAGACCGCTATACAGCGGGGCGGGATGATGAGACAGGGAAGCTAATCTATAAGAGCGTACTGGCAAAAACGCAAACGGAGTGTAAACGAAAACTCCGTGAGGTTTTGGAAAATCAGCTTCAAGCTCTGACCATGAATTTTGCGGAGCAGATCCGAGATACCCCCGTAAAGTCGCAGCAACAAACAAGGACATCATCAACTGTTGGTGAGTGACTTGATACCTGGTTTTCCCTTTATATCAAGCCGAATGTGCGGAAAAGCACAGAGGTTCAATATCGATACTTTATCAAGGGGATCTTGGAACCACATATCGGAGAAACAGAGCTTTCGAAATTGACTGGATTACGCCTGCAGAAGCTCTATCAGGAATTGCGGAAAAATGGAAAGATCCGACCGCAAGGGAACACAGATCCCGGTCTGAGTCCAAAAACCATTCGCGGGATCCATACAATGCTTCATAACGCACTGGGTCAAGCTGTGAAGGAGGGGCTGATCCTGAAAAACCCAACGGAACACTGCAGACCGCCGAGAGTGGACCGAAAAGAAATGAAAGTTATCAGACCGGAGCAGGTTGGCTCCTATCTGCAAGCTGCGGCAGCGCGGAATGTGTTGCCGATGTTTTTTCTGGAACTGACCAGCGGACTCCGTAAAGGGGAATTACTTGCGTTACTTTGGGGTGACCTTGACATTGAGAAGCACAGCATTTCTGTCACAAAATCTGTTTCCAGGCGGGATGGTGTGCTGGAGGTATCGCCGCCCAAGACACGTCACTCCATACGAAATATCATCATCCCGCAGCAGGCAGTGGATCTGCTGATCCAGGAGCACAGTCTGCATCCGAGTAATTCCTATATGTTCCCATCGCCAGTGACGGGGGAGATGTATTGCCCGGATACCATCAATCATCTCCATAAGAAGCTCCTCAAAGATGCAGGACTGGAGGACTGACGCTTCCACGGCTTGCGCCATACCTTTGCCACGCTGGCCCTGCAGAATGGGGTGGATGTCAAGACCCTCTCCGGAATACTGGGGCACTATTCCTCTGGCTTTACGTTTAGATACCTACACCCACGTCACCACAAAAATGCAGGAGGCGGCGGCTGAGAAGATGGGCCACTTCATGGAGATGAAGCTGTAGCGGAAACACCCAGATCGTCCAATTCTTCCATCGTCGTCCAGCGGCAAATGGGGCAGTGAATGGGTCAAATCGTGGGTCAGAAAAATAAACACCTCGAAAAAGTACAAAAAACCCGCCGATTTCAAAGAAATCAGCGGGTTTCCTGGTACGCCCTGAGGGATTCGAACCCCCGGCCTTCTGGTCCGTAGCCAGACGCTCTATCCAGCTGAGCTAAGGGCGCACATCCTGTCCTGCCGGACAGCTTTATTATAATAACATGTCTGATTTCAAAATGCAAGAGTTTTTTTGGATTTTTTATGTTAATTTTCAAACCCTTGTAAACGCCGGGGTTCTGTGCTAAAGTGGAGTTAAAGTTTTCATTCGGGAAAGAGAGAAGCGGACCATGGAGAACTACGCATTCAAAAGCGTCGCGTTCGGCGGATTCGACAAGCAGGATGTGATCCACTATATTGAGCAGACTGCCAAGGAGGCCGCCGCCGTCCAGGAGAGGCTGCAGAAGGAGAACGAGGACCTGCAGACAGAGGCGGACAGCCTGCGGACCCAGGTCCGGGAGCTGCAGACGCGGCTGGAGACGGAGACCGCCCTCCGGGAGCAGGCCCAGTCCGAGCTGGAGCAGGAGCGCACAGCCCGGCAGGGGCTGGAGGCATTCAAGCCGGAGGCTGAACGGCTGGCCGCTGAGCTGGAGCGGCTCCGGCCGGAGGCGGAGGCCTACGCCCAGTTCCGGGACCGGGTGGGGGACATCGAGTGCGACGCCCACAAACGGGCCGCTGAGCTGGAGGCGTCCACCACCGCCAGGCTGCGCCGCACGGTGGAGCTGTTCCGGGCCCAGTATGTGACGCTGATGTCCTCCTTCGAGTCCACCGCCTCCCATGTGACGGCGGAGCTGCGGAAAGTTGAGGTCAACCTGTCTCAGCTGCCCCGGGCGATGGACCAGGCGGGGACAGAACTGAACGAGCTGGCCGCCCTGCTGGACCGGAGCACTAAGAAAGAGGAAAAAGAGCCGCGGGGTTGAGCACCGCCGGATCTGAACGCTCGAATGGTGAGCCGGTCGAAAAACATGCATTGGTCAAAGCCGGATTGAGCCCGCAGATCGACCGCAAAGACTTGGGCGCACTCCGCGGATAATTGCCCCCGAAGCTGCCTAAGATAAGACGAACGGGGAGACTGCCCTGGAAAGGAACGACGCGCTATAGACGACCATCCGGGTATTCCTGCCGCCGGCAAGCGGCGGCAGGGAGGCCCTGAAGCCATCCATTTCGCATAGAGAAGCCCCATGACAGGAAAGAGGTGAAGAAGATGCCACTGGAAGTCATCGAGAACATCACACGCGTGGAGGCGGATAACCGGGAGCGCAAGGCCTCCGCAGAAGCAAAGGCGAAACAGATCGTCGCCGATGCACAGCGGGACGGTCTTGCGCTCTTGCAGCAGACGCGGGCTGCCGCTGCGGACCGGGGGCGGGAGCTGCTCCGTCAGGCGGAGGCAAGAGCTGCGGCCAGAGGAGACGAGATCGGGCAAGAAGCCCAGGCGGAGGCGGAGCGCCTGCGCCGTGAGGCGGAGAAGCGGCTGGACATGGCTGCCGATCTCATTGTCGGAAGGGTTGTGAAAGACTGACATGGCCATTGTAAAGATGAAGAGGCTCCGGGTGATCGCCATGGCAGCCTGCCGGGAAGAGCTGCTGGGGCAGCTCCAGCGGCTGGGCTGTGTGGAGATCCGGGAGCCGGAGACCGCTGGGGAGGACTGGTCCGGCCTGCTGGAGCGGGAGAGCTCCCGCCTGGCGGAGGCCAAAGGCGCCCTGGCGGAGGTGAACACCGCCCTGGCCGCCATGCGGCGGTACGGACAGGTGAAGGACGGGCTGTTTGTCAAGCGCAGGCTCGTCACAGAGAAGGAGTTTCTGGGCGGTGGACTGGAGGCGCAGGCCAAAACCGTCACCCAGGACGTGGGGGAGCGGCTGCGGACCCTTTCCGGGATCCAGACCGAGATGTCCCGCCTTCAGGCTCGCCGGGCAGGGCTGCTGCCCTGGCAGGATCTGGACCTGCCGCTGGAGGCGGAGGGAACGGAGCACGTGCTCTCCCGCCTGGGGACCTGCCCCGCGGGAACGGACGTGGGCGCCCTGCGGCTGGAGTTGGAGGCGCTGCCTGCGGAGCTGCTGGAGATCAGCGCCGACAAGCAGCAGCGATACCTGCTGCTCCTCTGCCACCGGGCGGCGGAGGAGCCGGTAATGGAGGTCCTGCGGGCCCACGGCTTCAGCGCGGCTGCTTTTCCGGGGGTCACCGGCACGGCGGCAGCGGATCTGAAGCAGACCGACCGGCAGCTGGAGGAGCTCCAGCGCAGGCGGGAGGAGGCCGAGGCGGCCATTGCGGAGAGCGCCCGGGAGCGGGACACCCTGCGGACCTACGCGGACCGGCTGACAGCGGAGACCGCTCGGGAGAGCGCGGCGGAGCGGCTGCTTACCGACGGGACCATTGTCTTCTTCGAGGGATGGGCCCCGGCGGAGCGCATGGCGGACGTGAGCGCCCTGCTGGAGCGCCTGGGCTGTGCCTGGGAGGCGGCGGATCCCGCGCCGGAGGAGTATCCGGAGGTGCCGGTGAAGCTGAAGAACAACTGTCTGACCCGGCCGCTGAACATGGTGACGGAGATGTACTCCCTGCCTGCCTATGACAATGTGGACCCCAACCCCCTCATGGCGCCGTTTTTCATCCTCTTCTACGGCGTGATGATGGCGGATATGGGATACGGACTGCTGATGATGCTGGCCTCCGTCTTTGTCCTGCGGACATACCGCCCGAAGGGAACGATGCAGCACTTCTTCGGCCTGCTGGGCTTGTGCGGCATCAGCACCTTTGTGATGGGCGCCCTGACAGGCGGTTTCTTCGGCGATTTCCTCACCCAGCTGGCCCAGCTGATCCACCCGGAGAGCACGTTCGCCCTGCCAGCCCTGTTCACGCCGCTGGACGACACGCTGATGATTCTGGTGGGCGCCATGTGCCTGGGCTTTGTCCAGATCCTCACCGGCATGGTGATCAGCGTGGTAGGGAAGCTGAAGCGCGGACAGTTCCTGGACGCGTTCTGGGAGGAGATCACCTGGTGGGTGGTCTTCGCCGGAATCGCGCTGGCAGTGCTGGGGGTGACGAACCTGGTGCTGTATGCGGGCATCGTGCTGGTGGTGGCCGGGCCTGTCATCAACGGAAAGGGATTCGGGAAGATCACCGGGATCTTCGGCTCCCTGTACAACCACGTGACCGGCTATTTCGGGGACATCCTGTCCTACTCCCGGCTGATGGCCCTGATGCTGTCCGGCAGCGTCATCGCTCAGGTGTTCAACACCTTGGGCGCCATCCCCGGCAACGTGGTGGTGTTCTTCATCGTCTCCATGGCGGGAAACGCCCTGAACTTCGCGCTGAATCTGCTGGGCTGCTACGTCCATGACCTGCGGCTCCAGTGCCTGGAGTTCTTTAAAAACTTCTATCAGGACGGCGGAAAGCCCTTCCGCCCCCTGGCGGTGGATACAAAATACGTGGATATTCAAAAAGACTGAGGAGGAATCGAGATATGGAGTTCTTTGAGGCATTCGGCGGTTTGGCATTGGGTCTGCTGGGCGCTGGTCTGGCAGCGGTCCTCTCGGGCATCGGGTCGGCCAAAGGCACCGGCATCGCAGGCGAGGCGGGCACGGGGCTTCTGTGCCAGGATCCCAGCAAGTTCGGCAAGGTGATGATCCTCCAGGTGATCCCCGGCACCCAGGGTCTGTACGGCCTGGTGGTGTGGTTCTTCGCGGTGTTCCGCATGGGGCTGCTGGACGGCACCGCCTTTGATATGACCGTGCAGGAGGGGCTGCGGTATTTCGTGGCCTGCCTGCCCATGGCGTTGGGCGGCCTGTTCTCTGCCATCGCCCAGGGCCGCGTGGCCGCCGGGTCCATCAACCTGCTGGCCAAGAAGCCCGACGACTGGTCCAAGGGCATGGTGCTGTGCATCACGGTGGAGTTCTACGCGATCCTGTCCCTGCTGGCCTCCATGCTCATGATTATCAACATCAGCGGCTGACCCTGGAGAAAGGGGACAGAGTATGAACGGTATCGACAAGATCACACAGCGGATCGGCGCGGACACCCAGGCGGAGATCGACCGCATCCTGGCGGACGCCGCCGTCCAGGCGGAGGCCGCGGCCGACAAGTTCCGCACCCAGGCGGAGGCCGAGGACCGGGACCTGCTGGCAAAGAGCGAGAGGGCCGCGGCGGAGCGGGAGGAGCGCCTTGTCAGCGCCGCCCAGATGGAGGCCCGGAAGACGCTTCTGACCGCCAAGCAGGAGATGGTGGAACGGGCTTACCAGCGGGCGCTGGAAAAGCTCCGTTCCCTGCCGCAGGAACAGTATGTGGAGCTGCTGGCGGCGCTGCTGGTGCGGGCGTCCTCCACCGGACGGGAGGAGGTTGTCTTCTCCCCGGAGGATCGGGAGGGCGCCGGCAAGGCGGCTGTGGCCCGGGCCAACGAGCTGCTGGCCAAGGAGGCCGCGCCGGAGCTGCCCCTCGGGGACGGCGTGGTAGCCAATCTTCTGAACAAGGTGGCCGCCGGCGTCAGCGCCTTCGCGCAGGGCACGGCCATGCTGGCCGTGTCGGAGGAGACCCGCGACATCTCGGGCGGCTTCATCCTGAAGGATGGGCGCATCGAGGTCAACTGCACCTTTGACGCCCTGGTGCGCGCGGAGCGGGAGCAGACCGCCGGCGAGGTGGCGAAGCTGCTGTTCCCGGAGGCGTGAGGAAGGAGGCGTCGGTTTGGCAAAGACCATCAAGGACACCGATTACCTGGTGATCTCCGCCCGGGTGAAGGCCCTGGAGACAGGGCTTCTGACGGCGGAGCGGATGGAGCAGATCCTGGATGCCAAAAGCGGCGAGGACGCGGGGAAGCTCTTGCAGGAGTGGGGGTATCCCCAGCTGGATCCCCGGCGGCCGGAGGCCATGGACGCGGCATTGTCCGCCGTGCGGGAGGCCACCTTGGCCGACTTGGCGGAGGGAACGCCGGACGCCCGGTATATCGATCTCTTTAAAGTGAAATACGACTATCATAATGTGAAGGCCCTGCTGAAGGCGGAGGCTGTGGGCACCGCCCCGGACCGTATGCTGATGGACATGGGCCGGGTAAGCACCGCCGAACTGGCAGAGGCGGTCCGCTCCCGGGAGCTGGATGGCTTGCCGGAGACGCTGGCCGCGGCCGTGGCGGAGGCCCGGGAGGTGCTGGACACCACCCGAGATCCCCAGCTCAGCGACATCGTGCTGGACCGGTGGTGCTACCGGGATATGGCGGCCCTGGCAGAGGAGACCGGCAGCGCGTTCCTCCGGGGCTATGTGGCGGTGCAGGTTGACGCAGTGAACCTGCGGACGGCGGTGCGGACGCTGCGCATGGGAAAGGGGGCGGACTTCCTCCTGGGCGCGCTGCTGGAGGGGGGAGACCTCGCTCCGGATGCGGTGGCAAAGGCCGCCTCCAGCGGGGCCGCGGGCCTGCGGGAGCTCTACGGCGCCACCCGCTTCCGCGACGCCGCGGAGGCAGGGGCAGAGGCCCTGAAGGGCGGCCCCCTGACGGCGTTTGAAAAGCTCTGTGACGACGCGGTGGGGGACTATCTGGCGGGCGCTCAGTCCGTGCCTTTCGGCGAGGCCCCTCTGGTAAGCTATCTGGCCGCACGGGAGACGGAGTACACGAACCTGCGGATCCTGCTGATGGGCCGCGCCGCCGGCATCGACCCGGCGGTGATCCGCACCCGCCTGCGGGCAAGCTATGTGTAAGGAGGCGGCGCCATGGCCACAACGTATCGGATCGCCGTGATCGGCAGCTGGGAGTCCGTCATGGGCTTTCGGGCCCTGGGACTGGAGACGTATCCCGTCACCGCCCCCGAGGAGGCCCGGGAGACCATCCGGGAGCTGGCAAAGAGCGGCGACTGCGGCATCATCTATCTGACGGAGCAGCTGGCAAAGGACCTGCCGGACGTGCTGGACCGGTATAAGGACGAGCTGCGGCCCGCCATCATCCTGATCCCCGGCCGGGAGGGCTCTCTCGGCATCGGTATGAACAACATCCAGCAGTCCATTCAGAGAGCGGTGGGCGCGGATATCCTCTGAGGAGAACAGGCTGACGCCGCTATGGCATTGCGATTTTCGACCCTGTTTGGGCCGCAATCGCGCCTCGTGTGCACACCGTCGGGCCAAGCCGGTCAGCAGGTGTTGCCGCACCTGCCGACCGGGGGCCTTCCTCGAAACAGCCCCGCTTTTCCGCCTCTGGCGGCGTTTCGGCTGTTTTCCCTGAGATGTGCCGGCGGGCGAACCCGCCTGCGCTGAATTCCCGCGCCGGTCTGCACCCAAGGGGATTTCCGCGCCGCTTCCAGCGGCTTGGGCGCGGACTGGTGGACGCCGCCCCAGGTGGCTGAGTCGGGGATTGTTCACCGCATACACGCTGCGGCGGACATGATGAATATTTTTCTTTCGCCTTACGGTGGGAGAACTGGAAAAACCGCGGTTTTTTCCGGGCACTATTTCTTGGCTCCGGCGGTTCGCGCCGGAGGTCCTTCCGGCGAAACTGGTGTGAAAGAAGGTTGAGCGAGTTTGAGCGGTAAGATTGTGAAGGTATCCGGACCGCTGGTGGTGGCCACGGGCCTGGCGGACGCCAATATGTCCGACGTGGTCCGCGTCGGCCCCCAGCGGCTGATCGGCGAGATTTTGACGATGAAGGGGGACTCCGCCTCCATCCAGGTGTACGAGGAGACCTCCGGCCTGGGACCGGGGGCGGAGGTGGTCACCACCGGCGCTCCCATGAGCGTGGAGCTGGGCCCCGGCATGATCGAGGGCATCTATGACGGTATCCAGCGGCCGCTGGAGAAGATCGTGGAGAAGGTGGGTGCCAACATCACCCGGGGCGTGGAGGTCCCCGCCCTGGACCGGGAGAAGAAGTGGGACTTCACCGCCGTGGTCACCCCCGGCACAAAGGTGGAGGGAGGCGACGTGATCGGCACCGTGCCGGAGACGCCGGTGGTGCTCCACAAGATCATGGTGCCTCCCAACATGAGCGGCACCATTACGGACATCAGGAGCGGCTCCTTCACCGTGGAGGAGACCGTGGCCACCCTGCGCACTGACAAGGGGGAGGACGTGCCCCTGACCATGGTGCAGAAGTGGCCGGTCCGGATCGGGCGGCCCTACAAGCACAAATATCCCCCCAAGCGGCCGCTGTGCTCCGGCCAGCGGGTCATTGACACCCTGTTCCCCATTGCCAAGGGCGGCACCGCCGCCGTGCCCGGGCCCTTCGGCTCCGGCAAGACTGTGGTGCAGCACCAGCTGGCCAAGTGGGCGGATGTGGACATCGTGGTCTACATCGGCTGCGGCGAGCGGGGCAACGAGATGACCGACGTGCTCCGGGAGTTCCCGGAGCTGAAGGACCCCCGCACCGGGGAGTCCCTGATGAAGCGGACGGTGCTGATCGCCAACACCTCCGACATGCCCGTGGCCGCCCGTGAGGCGTCGGTCTACACGGGCATCACCATCGCGGAGTACTTCCGGGACATGGGCTACGACGTGGCGGTCATCGCTGACTCCACCTCCCGCTGGGCGGAGGCCCTGCGCGAGATGTCCGGCCGGTTGGAGGAGATGCCCGGCGAGGAGGGCTATCCCGCATACCTTGCCTCCCGTCTGGCCCAGTTCTACGAGCGGGCCGGCAGCGTGGCCTGCATCGGCTCCGATGACCGCCGGGGCAGCCTCACCGCCGTGGGCGCCGTGTCGCCGCCGGGCGGCGACCTGTCCGAGCCCGTGGCGCAGGCCACCATGCGGATTGTCAAGGTCTTCTGGGCCCTGGATTCGTCCCTGGCCTACAAGCGCCATTTCCCGGCCATCAACTGGCTGAACTCCTACTCCCTGTATCTGGACTCCCTGAAGCCCTGGTTCGACGAGAACCTGGGACCGGGGTTCCTGGAGGACCGGGCCAGCGCCATGAGCATCCTCCAGAGTGAGGCCAGCCTGAACGAGATCGTCCAGCTGGTGGGCAAGGACGCCCTGTCCCCGGCGGACCAGCTGACGCTGGAGGTGGCGCGGATGGTGCGGGAGGACTTCCTGCAGCAGAACGCCTTTGCGGATGTGGACAGCTTCTCCAGCTACGACCGGCAGGAAAAGCTGCTGGCCATGGTCCTGCGGTACGACCGGCTGTGCCGGGAGGCCATCTCCAAGGGCGCGCCGGTGGCGAAGCTCTTCGCCGTTCCGTCCCGTGAGAAGATCGGCCGGGCCAAGAGCGTGCCGGCTGAGGAGTACCAGCAGGTCTACCAGCAGATCTCCGCGGAGATGGAGCAGGAGATCACCGCCATTGCGGAGGAAGGAGGAGAGGACGCATGATCCGGGAATACAGAACGGTAGAGGAGATCGCTAGTCCTCTGATGATCGTCCGCATGGTGGACGGCGTCACCTATGACGAGCTGGTGGAGGTGGAGCTCCACGACGGCTCCGTCCGCCGGGGCCAGGTGCTGGAGGTCAACGGCGACACCGCGGTGGTGCAGCTGTTCGAGTCCGCCGCCGGCATCAATCTGGCGGACGCCAAGGTCCGCTTCCTGGGCCATCCGCTGCAGCTGGGCGTGTCCGCCGATATGCTGGGACGGGTGTTCAACGGCATGGGCCGGCCCATCGACGGCGGGCCGGAGATCCTGGCGGAGGAGTACCGGGACATCAACGGCCTGCCCATGAACCCGGCGGCCCGGGACTACCCCAACGAGTTCATCCAGACCGGCGTCAGCACCATCGACGGGCTGAACACCCTGGTCCGCGGGCAGAAGCTGCCCATCTTCTCCGGCTCCGGTCTGCCCCACGCCAATCTGGCGGCCCAGATCGCCCGGCAGGCCAAGGTGATCGGAGATGACACCTCCAAGTTTGCCGTGGTGTTCGCCGCCATCGGCATCACCTTTGAGGAGTCGGAGTTCTTCGTCAGCGAGTTCAAGCGCACCGGCGCCATCGACCGGACGGTCATGTTTTCGAACCTGGCCAACGACCCGGCGGTGGAGCGCATCGCCACCCCCCGGATGGCCCTGACCGCCGCGGAGTATCTGGCCTTTGAGAAGGATATGCACGTGCTGGTCATCATGACTGACATCACCAACTACGCCGAGGCATTGCGGGAGGTCTCCGCCGCCAAGAAGGAGGTCCCCGGCCGCCGCGGCTTCCCCGGGTATCTGTACACGAACCTGGCCACCATCTACGAGCGGGCCGGCCGCCAGCTGGGGAAGAAGGGCTCCATCACGCTGATCCCCATTCTGACCATGCCGGAGGATGACAAGACCCACCCGATCCCCGACCTGACGGGCTATATCACCGAGGGGCAGATCATCCTCAGCCGGGAGCTGTACCGCAAGGGCATCCACCCGCCGGTGGACGTGTTGCCGTCTCTGAGCCGTCTGAAGGACAAGGGCATCGGCGAGGGCAAGACCCGGGAAGACCACTCCGGCACCATGAACCAGCTGTTCGCGGCCTACTCCACCGGCAAGGACAACAAGGAATTGATGTCCATTCTGGGCGAGGCGGCTCTGACGCCCACCGACCTGCTGTACGCCAAATTCGCCGACGAGTTTGAGAAGCGGTATGTGAACCAGGGCTACGAGGAGAACCGTTCCATCCAGGAGACGCTGGACCTGGGCTGGGAGCTGCTGAGTATCCTGCCCAAGAGCGAGCTGAAGCGAATCAAGCCGGAGTATATCGAAAAGTACTGGCCCAAGAAGGAGCTGTGAGCCCCTTCCGGGGACCCCGGGATTTTGGCGGCCGCCCTCTCTTGGCTGCGGCCCATGATGAGGATTTGCCGCGCGTCTGCTGCGGCGCGGAGGCGCCGGGCCGCTGACCGCGGGCTCCCAGGCCAGGATGGAAAGAAGGCGATTGACAGATGCCCAATATCACGGTCAACCCCACCCGGATGGAGCTCACCCGCCTGAAGGGCAAGCTCCGCACTGCCCAGCGGGGCCACAAGCTGCTGAAAGACAAGCGCGACGAGCTGATGAAGCAGTTTCTGGACACGGTGCGGGAGGTCCGCGCTCTGCGGCAGGAGGTGGAGGAGGAGCTGATGACAGTCCACGGCGCCTTCACCGTGGCCTCCGCGCTCATGAGTTCCCAGGCGCTGGAACAGGCGCTGCTGGACCCCAAGCAGAGTGTGAAGCTGACGCAGACCACCAAAAATATCATGTCGGTCAACGTGCCGGTGTATGATTTCCAGACACAGACCCGGTCTGACGCGGACATCTACCCTTACGGGTTCGCGGCCACCTCCGGCGAGCTGGACACGGCCGTGGACGCCCTGGGAAAGGTGTTCCGGAAGATGCTGAAGCTGGCGGAAGTGGAGAAATCTGCCCAGTTGATGGCGGAGGAGATCGAAAAGACCCGTCGCCGGGTGAACGCTCTGGAGTACGTGGTGATCCCAAACACCCAGGACGCCATCCGGTATATCACCATGAAGCTGGACGAGAACGACCGGGCCACCACCACCCGTTTGATGAAGGTGAAGGATATGCTGCTGCAGCAGTCCATCGAGGAACAGCGGCAGCGGGACGCGGAAGTGCTGGAGCGGTTCCGGGAGGCTTGACGAAATACGCAAAGCGGTGTAGGATAATAACGCTACACCGCTTTGCTGCGTTTAACGCGTTAGAAAGGAAGAAAAGCAACTATGCATTGCGTGACAAACATCCACGAGGACCTGTACTGGCTGGGAGGCTCTGACCGGCAGCTGGCGAAGTTTGAGAATGTGTTTCCCATTCCCCGGGGCGTCAGCTATAACGCCTATCTGGTGCTGGATGAGAAGACCGTCCTGCTGGACACGGTGGACAAGGCCGTGGGGGAGCGGTTCTTCGAGAACCTGGAGTTTGCCCTGGCCGGCCGGCCCCTGGACTATGTGGTGGTGAATCACATGGAGCCGGACCACTGCGCCACCCTGGGCGAGCTGCTGCGCCGCTGGCCGGGCGCCCAGGTGGTGGCCAACGCCAAGACTGTCCCCATGGTCAGCCAGTTTTTTGACTGTGATATCTCCAACCGGGCTGTGGTGGTGAAGGAGGGGGATACCCTCTGCACCGGCCGCCACACCTTCACCTTCCTGATGGCCCCCATGGTCCACTGGCCGGAGGTGATGGTGACCTATGACGCCGCCGACAAGGTGCTGTTCTCCGCCGACGCCTTCGGCACCTTCGGCGCCCTGAACGGCAACATCTTTGCCGATCAGGTGGACTTTGAGCGGGACTGGCTGGACGATGCCCGCCGCTACTACACCAACATCGTGGGCAAGTACGGTGCCCAGGTCCAGTCCCTGCTGAAGCGGGCCGCCGGGATGGAGATCCAGATGATCTGTCCCCTCCACGGTCCCATCTGGCGGGAGAATCTGGAGTGGTTCCTGGAGAAATACCAGCGCTGGAGCACCTACACCCCCGAAGATCGGGGCGTGGCCATCTTCTGCGGCTCCATCTACGGCCACACGGAGAACGCCGCGGAGATCCTGGCCGCCCGCCTGGCAGAGAGGGGCGTAAAGAACATCGCCCTGTACGACGTGTCCCATACGGACGTGTCCTACCTTGTCAGCGAGGCCTTCCGGTGCAGCCATCTGGTGCTGGCTTCCGCTACATATAACGGGGAGATCTACACCCCTATGGAGAACTTCCTGCGGGATCTGGCCTGCCACGGTCTCCGGGGCCGTTCCGTGGCCCTGATCGAGAACGGCACCTGGGCCGCCCGCTCCGGGATGCTGATGACCAAGCTCCTGGAGGAGATGAAAGAGATGCGGGTGATGGAGGGGACCGTGACGCTGAAGTCCTCTGTCAAGGAGGCCCAGCGCCGGGGGCTGGAGTCCTTGGCGGACGCCATTGCCGACGAGCTGCTCCATTGAGAGGATGAGAAAATACCCCTGCCGGAGTTCCGGCGGGGGCATTTTCCGTTTCAAAGGCCCGAAAGGAGCGGAAAAAACCGCCCGCCGTGATCTGCGGCGGGCGGTTTTTCTGTATGGTAACTTTACTTTACAACAGCGTGATACCAGCATCTTCACATGTTTTCATGGTGTCAGCATCCCACAGGCTCACCTGAACCTCGCCAATGTGGCAGGTGCCGATCAGCAACATGCACAGCCGGGACTGGCCAATGCCGCCGCCGATGGACTGGGGCAGCTGACCGTTCAGCAGCATCTTGTGGAAGGGCAGCTCCCGGCGCTGGTTGCAGTTCGCAGCAGTCAGCTGGCGGTCCAGAGCCGCGGCGTCCACCCGGATGCCCATGGAGGACAGCTCGAAGCTCCGCTCCAGAATGGGGTTCCACATGAGGATATCGCCGTTCAGCTCCCAATCGTCGTAGTCGGGAGCGCGGCCGTCATGGCGCTTGCCGGAGGCCAGGGTCTTGCCGATCTGCATCAGAAACACGGTGTGATGCTTGCGGCAGATCTCCACCTCCCGCTCGTTGGGCGTCAGGTCGGGATAGCGGTCCTCCAGCTCCTGGGTGGTGATGAAGTACACGTCCCGGTCCGGCTTGAAGGTCAGGGCAGGGAAGGCGTTGCGCAGGGCAGCGGAGGTGTCGCAGATGGCGCCCACGATGTCGCGCACCGTCTCCTTCAGGTACAGCACGTTCCGGTCTTTGGGAGAGATATGCTTCTCCCAGTCCCACTGGTCCACATAGATGGAGTGGAGGTTGTCCACCTCCTCGTCCCGCCGGATGGCGTTCATGTTGGTGTAGAGGCCCGTTCCCTCGGGGAACTCGTACCGCTTCAGGGCCAGGCGCTTCCATTTGGCCAGGGAGTGGACCACCTGGCCGTCGGTGCCCACATCGGGGATGTCAAAGGAGACAGGGCGCTCCACGCCGTTCAGGTCATCGTTCAGGCCGGTGCGGCCGTCCACGAACAGGGGGGCGGAGACCCGGTGCAGGTTCAGGCGCACACAAAGGCTGTGCTGAAACTCCTGGTGGATCAGCTCGATGGCCCGCTGGAGCTCGTTGTTGCTGAGGGGCATCCGGTAGCCGGAGGGGATGGTGGTTTTACTCATAGTCGGAAATGCATCCTTTCTGTGGATTGTGATTCAGAGGAACAGCCCCGCGGCGAGGGGCGTCACGTAGGCCTCCGTCAGCGCCGCCAGGATCAGCAGCGGCAGCAGAAGGAAGACCAGCAGCCGGGCCGCCAGCCCCAGGCACGCGCCCAGAGGAAGGGCGGCCGGATCGCGGCGGCAGCGGCGGGTCAGGTGCCCGCAGATGTACAGCCCCATGGAAAAGGCCAGGATCAAGGCGGGCAGCTCGAAAATCCCGTGGGGCAGCAGGCTGGCGGCATACAGCAGCATGGTGGTGTCCGTGGCGGCATAGCAGGCGGCGAGGCCGCCCAGCAGCACCGCGTTCACGCCCAGCGCCAGGGCCGGGAGACGCACAAAGGGGATCAGCCCATAGAGCATGGTGACGGCACAGGCCCGCAGATTGTTGGCCAGCAGCAGAAGCGGGGAGAGGTTCCCGGCCCCGTCCGTCAGGTCCATGCCCTGGAACAGGTGCTGGAGATAGGCGGAAAAGCCGAGCCGCAGCTCCGGCACCGCCAGACACACGCCGAAGGCCAGGAAGACCAGCAGGAAAAAGGCGATGGCGGCGCGCCGGACCTCGGCCTCATATCCGTTCCGCCAGGCCCGGAGCACCGGGGCGAACTGGGCCGCCAGAAACCGCTTCATGCCCGGAGCTTGTCCAGGCCCAGCCGCAGGCGGCGCAGGGTCTCATCCTTACCAAGGATGTGGCAGATCTCCACGGCGCCGCCGGGGGTCACCAGCTTGCCGGCCGCGGCGATCCGCACCGGCCACATGAGGGTGGCGTTCTTCACGCCCAGGTGTTCCGCCAGGGCGATCAGGGTGTCGTGGACTGCGTCCGCCGTCCAGTCGCCGATGCCCTCCAGGGCGGGAATGGCGGCCTCCAGCATGGCCTGGGAGACCTCGGGATTCGTCTTGGATTTCTTGTTGGTGAAGCACTCCACGCCGTAGTCCGGCAGCTGGTCGAAGAAATCCACCTTCTCCGGGATCTCGGTCAGCTTCTCACAGCGGGCCTGGAGCAGGGCGGCCACGGCGGACACATCAATGGCGGGGTTCTTCACGGCCTCACGGATATAGGGCTCCGCCGCTTTGGCGAAGTCCTCCGGCGCCATGGCGCGGAGATACGTGGCGTTGAAGTACGTGAGCTTGTCGATGTCAAAAATGGCGGGGGACTTGGAGATACCGGCGATATCGAAGGCCTCCACCAGCTCGCTGAGGGAGAAGATCTCCTGCTCGCTGCGCTCGCCCTTGGGGGCCCAGCCCAGCAGAGCCACATAGTTCAAAATGGCCTCCGTCAGATAGCCCTGGGCCTTCAGGTCCTCGTAGGAGGGGTCCCCGTGGCGCTTGGACATCTTGCTGTGCTGGTCCCGCATAACGGGGGAGCAGTGGACGTAGGTGGGGATGTCCCAGCCGAAGGCCTCGTACAGCAGATTGTACTTGGGGGCGGAGCTGAGGTACTCGCTGCCCCGTACCACGTGGGTGATGCCCATCAGGTGGTCGTCCACCACATTGGCGAAGTTGTAGGTGGGCAGGCCGTCCCGCTTCAGCAGCACCTGGTCGTCCAGGGTCTTGTTCTCCACGGTGATGTCGCCGAAGGACACGTCGTGGAAGGTGGTGGTGCCCTCGTGGGGGATCCGCTGGCGGATCACATAGGGCTCGCCGGCCTCCACACGCTGTCGGGCCTCCTCCGGGGACAGATCCCGGCAGGGATCGTCGGCGCGGTCAAAGTCACCGGCGTCCTCCTCGGATGCGGCCTTCTCGCAGAAGCAGTAGTAGGCGGCGCCCTTTTCCACCAGCAGGTGGGCGTAGGGCTGATACAGGTCCCGGCGCTCCGACTGGATATAGGGGCCCACGGGGCCGCCTACGTCGGGGCCCTCGTCATGGGTCAGGCCGCACTCCGCCATGGTGCGGTAAATTACGTCCGTGGCGCCCTCCACCAGGCGGCCCTGGTCGGTGTCCTCGATCCGCAGGATGAACGTGCCGCCGGCGTGCCGGGCGATGAGCCAGGTGTACAGGGCCGTCCGCAGATTGCCCACGTGCATATAGCCGGTGGGAGAGGGGGCGAACCGGGTGCGGACCTTCCCCTTGGGGATGCGGGCCTCCATCTCCTGGAAAAAGCTCTGATCCAATGCCATGCAAATACCTCCATATCGGGTAAATTACAAAAAATAACAACGTACATTATCCCCTGAAACCCTTGGAATGTCAAGGGCTGATTGTGTCCGGCGGCACACGGGCGCCGGACGCGGGGGGCAGGGTGGGGGCGGTATACATCCGCTCCGGGAGATGGTCGTCCCCGGTGACCATGGTCAGAAACGTCCAGCCGTACCGCTCGTAAAAGGCGGTGTGGTCCGTCACCAGGTAGAGCCGGGGGATCCCCATGGCGCCCAGGTCCCGCCGGATGAAGTCCAGCAGGCGCCCGGCGGTCCCGCGGCCCCGCCAGGGGGGCTCCACAAACAGGGCGCAGAGATTGGGCGTCAGGTCCTTCCGGTCGTGGAAGTCGTTTGCGATGACGCCGGCCCCGGCCAGCAGGCGCCCGCCGTCCCGGACCACGTACCACTGGGGAACCGGCGCCTTCCGGCGGAGGCACTGCTCCATGCTCTCCCGGTAGGACTCCGCCGGGATTCCCCAGCGGCGGCTGAACCAGACGGCGGCCGCGTCCGCCAGGACGGGCGCGTCCCGCAGGGGGAGAATGGGCTGTTCCATACGGCTCCTTTCTGAGACTGCGAATATACAGCAAAAAATCCCGAACCGGGTGGTTCGGGATTTCGTTTGTCCATGTCAGACCGCTCTGGTGACCTTGCCGGAACGCATACACCGGGTACAAACATACACATGGCGGGGAGAGCCGTCGACAATTGCCTTCACACGCTTCACATTGGGCTTCCACATCCGATTGGAACGCCGATGAGAGTGAGAGACCTTGATGCCGAACGTAACGCCCTTATCGCAGAACTCGCACTTAGCCATCCGTTGCACCTCCTTGCTGTTGCGTACTTCCATGCCATCTGCAGGCACAACTGGTATCATAACAGAAAAGTTTTGAAAATGCAAGTAAAATTTTCAAAAAAACACAAGCTTTTTTCAACTGTACGCCAAGGGGGCGTCAGCGCACCGCCGCTTCCCCGGCAAATACCGCCGCAACGCCGAGGATCAGGCTTGCCGCCGCATAGAGCAGGGCCGCCGCCGTGCGCCCGCTTTGCAGAAGATCTCCGGTTTCCAGGGCAAAAGAGGAGAAGGTGGTGAAGCCCCCGCACACCCCTGCCTTCAGGAAGAGCACCAGCCTGGGGTCGGGGGCGGCCCGCTTCAGGGCCAGCGCCGTGACGGCGCCGATGAGAAAGGAGCCGATCAGGTTGATGGCAAGCGTCCGGACGGGAAAGCCCCAGTCCCTTCCCAGTGGAATCTGCCCAGCCAGATAACGGCACACGGACCCCAGGAATCCCCCAAGCCCCACGGCAATACAGTTCAGCATGGACGCCACGCTCCTTTTCATGTCATCTGTGGAAATACCACCGGCCGCACCTATGGTAACACAACCGGCGGCCGGAGGCAAGAGCCCGCCCCGCTCCGACAGACCGGCCGGATTCGGCCGCGGGCACAGGGCCCGACCGGGAAACCGGCGGCTGGGTGTTGCGCAAGCGGTGAGATTCATATATAATAGAGTTACTTCCGCACACCGGAGCGCGGGTGCGGCGATCCATCCACCGCGCCGGGCGTGGGCCCGGCCTGGGAGAAAACCGGCGTCCCAGTCCCGGGCGCCGCAAGAAAAGGGGAGGACACGATGCAAGAACATGGCCTGAAGATCTCGGAGCTGGTCACCCTCTTCAATCTGGAGGTGCTGAACAGGGGCAGCGACTATGACACGGCGCTGCTCACTATCACGGACGTGAACCGTCCCGGCCTCCAGTTTCATAGCTTCTACGACTACTTTGACCCCCGCCGCCTCCAGGTGCTGGGCAAGGCGGAGATCACCTATCTCAAGGGGTTGACGACGGAGCAGCGGCGCAAGTGCTTCGACGACCTGTTTCTTTACGACATCCCGGCCCTGGTGATCTCCCGGGGGCTGGACTGCTTCCCGGAGTGCCTGGAGAGCGCCCGGGTCCACGAGCGGACGCTACTGCGGACCGAGGAGACCACCGTGGAGTTCACCAGCCACACCATCGAGTATCTGAACCGGGTGCTGGCGCCCTGCGTCACCCGCCACGGCGTACTGCTGGACATCTCCGGCGAGGGCGTGATGATTACCGGCGACTCCGGCATCGGCAAGAGCGAGTCCGCCATTGAGCTCATCATGCGGGGCCACCGGCTGGTGGCGGATGACGCGGTGGAGATCCGCCGCATCTCCAACCAGCTGATCGGCACTGCGCCGGAGGTGATCCGCCATTATATCGAGCTGCGGGGCATCGGCGTCATCGACGTGCGCCAGCTCTTCGGCATGAGCGCCATCATGGAGGAATCCCGGATCGACCTGGTGGTCCAGTTCGAGCAGTGGGACGAGACGAAGTTTTATGACCGGCTGGGCATTGAGGATCACCACATCGACATCATGGGCGTGGAGATCCCCTGCGTCACCATCCCGGTGCGGCCGGGCCGGAACCTGGCCAGCATCGTGGAGGTGGCGGCCATGAACAACCGCCACCGGCGTTACGGCTTCAACGCCGCCCAGGAGCTGGCCCAGCGGGTGGACCTGCGGGCGGAGCAGGGCAGCCGGAAACAGAAATGAGCGGATTCTTCATCGGTATCGACGTGGGCGGCACCAACCTGAAGGCGGGCCTGACGGACGAGACGGGCCGCCTTCTGGCGGCGGCGCGCCGCCCCCTGGACTTCCGGGGGGCGGAGACCTTTGCGGCGGACCTGGCGGATCTGGCGGCGGAGGTGCTCTCCACCGCCGGAGCGGTGCCCGGGGACGCGGAGGGCGTGGGCATCGGCCTGCCGGGGGCCGTCTCCGGCGGAGAGGTGCTGTACACCACCAACATCCCCCTGGAGCGGACGGATCTGGCGGCCTTGTTCCGCCGGCGGCTGGACCTGCCGGTGCTGCTGGGCAACGACGCGGACTGTGCTGCCGTAGGGGAGTATTTCCAGGGCGCGGGCCGGGGTCTGCGGGACTTCGTGGTGCTGACCCTGGGCACCGGCCTGGGGGCCGGAATCATTCTGGACGGCCGTCTGCGGGGCGGCGAATCCTCCAGCGAGGCGGGGCACATGGTGCTCCATGCCGGAGGAGAGCCCTGCCCCTGCGGGCGCAGGGGCTGCTGGGAGCAGTACGCCTCCGCCACGGCGCTGATTCGCCGGACGGAGGCGGCCATGGCCGCCCATCCGGAGAGCGCCCTCTGCCGTCTGGCAGAAGAGGCCGGCGGCGTGGACGGCCGGACGCCCTTTCTGGCGGCAGAGGCGGGGGACGAGACGGCCCTTGCCGTCTGCCGCGCCTATGTGGAGGAGCTGGCGGAGGGCACGGCCAGTCTCATCAACATCCTCCGGCCGGAGGCGGTGGCCTTCGGCGGAGGTGTGGCCGGGGCGCCGGAGCATCTGCTGCTGGAGCCCCTGCGCCGCCGGGTCGGGGCGCTGTGCTTCTCCCGCCACGGCGGGCGGGCCACCCGCATCCTCCGGGCGGAGCTGGGCAACGCCGCCGGCGTCATCGGTGCGGCCCTGCTGGGCCGGGTAATCTGAAGTATGAGGAGGTCCAGAAATGGACTGGTGGATCACATTTGACCAGCAGGCGGCGGATTATCTGCCGGACCTGCGGATCGAGAAGGAGGAGCCCATGGACCGGCACACCTCCTTCCGCATCGGGGGGCCGGCCCGGCGCATGGCTTTTCCGGAGCGGGGAGAGCAGCTGGTGCTGCTGCTGGACATGGCCGCCCGCTGCGGCGCCCGTCCCCTGGTGATGGGCAACGGAACCAACCTGCTGGCCCCGGACGAGGGGCTGGACCGGCTGGTGATCGACACCTCCGCCGGCCTGAGCCGAGTGGAGGCCGGCGGGACACCGGGGACCATTCTGGCGGAGGCGGGGGCCTCCCTGGCCCGGGTGGCGGATTTCGCCTGCCGGCAGGGGCTGGCGGGCCTGGAGTTCGCCCACGGCATCCCGGGCACGGTGGGCGGCGCGGTATGCATGAATGCCGGCGCCTACGGCGGGGAGATGGCCCAGGTGGTGCGGGAGGCAACCCTGCTGCTGCCGGAGGAGGGCATCCGGACCCTCACCGGGGCGGAGATGGCCTTCGGCTACCGCCGCAGCTTTCTGACGGATCACCCGGATGCGGTGGTGCTGCGGGCGGAGTTCTGCCTGACGCCCGGCGACCCGGCGGCAATCCGGGGCCGGATGAAGGAGCTGCTGGAAAAGCGCAGGGCCAGCCAGCCGCTGGAGTTCCCCAGCGCGGGCAGCACCTTCAAGCGGCCGGAGGGCTATTACGCCGGGACGCTGATCGACCAATGCGGCCTGAAGGGGCTGACGGTGGGCGGCGCCCAGGTCAGCGAGAAGCATGCGGGCTTTGTCATCAACCGGGGCGGCGCCACCTGCGCCGACGTGAAGGAGCTGATCCGCCAGATCCAGGAGCGGGTCTTTGCGCAGGCCGGCGTCCGGCTGGAGCCGGAGGTCCGGATCATCGACTGAGAAAGGGGCGGTGCGGACATGGAAATCCTCATCATCTCCGGCCTCTCCGGGGCCGGGAAGAGCAAGGCGGCCTCCTTTTTGGAGGACATGGGCTTTTATATCGTGGACAATATGCCCGCCGCCATGATCCTGAAATTTGCGGAGTTCTGCGCCGGGGGCAACGGCCGCTACGACCGGGTGGCCCTGGTGTACGACGTGCGGACGGCCAGCTCCTTCACGGAGCTGTTCGACGTGCTGGATAAGCTGAAGGACATGGAGGCCCAGTGCCGGATGCTGTTTCTGGAGGCCGCGCCGGAGGTCATCATCAAGCGGTACAAGGAGACCCGCCGCCGCCATCCCCTGGCGGCAGACACCGACTCCCTGGAGGAGGCGGTGAAGAAGGAGAGGGCCATGATGGCCCCCGTCAAGGAGCGGGCGGACTTTGTTATCGACACCTCCCGCACCTCCACCGCCCAACTGCGGGGAGAGCTGCTGCGCCTCTTCGGCCAGGAGGGGGAGAAGGGGGGGATGACGGTGAGCGTCACCTCCTTCGGCTTCAAGTACGGCCTGCCTCTGGAGGCGGATCTGGTGTTTGACGTGCGGTTCATGCCGAATCCCTTCTATATGGAGGACCTGCGTCCCCGGACGGGGCTGGACCAGGCGGTGGCGGACTATGTGTTCCACTTCCCACAGACCCAGGACTACATGCGCCGTTTGGAGGACCTGCTGGCCTTCTCCCTGCCCCTGTACGCGGAGGAGGGAAAGACCTCCCTCACCATCGCCGTGGGCTGCACGGGGGGGCACCACCGCTCCGTGGCGGTGACCCATGCCCTGGCGGGCTTCATCCACGGCCTGGGCTATCAGGTGCTGGAGAACCACCGGGACATGACCCGGGGAGGCTGAGCCGTGAGGGAGCAGGAATACCGCGTCCCCCGGGCCCATGGCCCCAAGGTGGCCGTCATCGGCGGCGGCCACGGCCTGTCCAACATGCTGCGGGGACTGAAGCAATATACGGAGAATATCTCCGCCATCGTCACGGTGGCGGATGATGGCGGCGGCTCCGGCATGCTGCGCCAGGACCTGGGGATGCCTCCGCCGGGGGACATCCGCAGCTGTATGGAGGCCCTGGCAAACACGGAGCCGGTGATGCGGGAGCTGCTCCACTACCGCTTCACCGAGGGGAGCCTGGCGGGGCAGAGCTTCGGCAACCTGTTTCTGGCGGCGCTGAACGGCATCTCCCCGTCCTTTGACGCGGCGGTGCGCCGCATGAGCCAGGTCCTGGCCATCACCGGACGGGTGCTGCCGGTGACCACGGCGGACGTCCAGCTGGAGGCGGAATTTGAGAACGGCGCCACGGTGGTGGGGGAGTCCAAGATCTTTTACTGCAAAAAGCAGGAGGACTGCCGCATCCGCCAGGTGCGTCTGATCCCCTCCCGGCCCAAGGCCCTGCCGGAGGCGGTCTCCGCCATCGCCGACGCGGATATGATCGTCCTGGGGCCCGGCAGCCTGTACACCAGCATCATCCCCAATCTGCTGGTGGATGGCATCGTGAAGGCGATCCGGGAGTCCGACGCCCTGAAGGTCTATGTCTGCAACGTCATGACCCAGGAGGGGGAGACGGAGGGCTACACCGTATCCGACCACATCGCCGCCATCTTCGCCCATTCGGCGCAGGGCCTGTTCCGCCTGTGCCTCACCAACTCCTCGCCCATCCCCAAGGCGGTGGCCGCCCGGTACGCGGAGGAGGGGGCCGAGCGCATCCGCTGCGACAAGTCCGCCTGCGCGGCCCTGGGCGTGGAGGTCGTGGAGCGGCCGGTGGCCACGGTGGAGAGCGGCTTTGTCCGCCACAGCTCCGCGGCCCTGGCCCGGGAGCTGATCCTGCTCCATGCGGAGCGGAGCGTCCGGATCGCCGGTGCCCGATTCCGCCCCCGGGAGGACGCCTACCAGATGGAGGAGCAGAAATGAGCCCCACAATTACCCAGAGTTGGAGGAGACCCACCCATGTCCTTTTCCTTTGAAGCCAAAAACGAGCTGTGCCGCCTGCCGGTGCAGAAGCTGTGCTGCGCCCGGGCGGAGGCCTACGGCATCCTGCTGTACTGCAACACCTTCAGCGCAAGCGAGGTGCGGATCATCACCGGGAACCCCGCTCTGGCTGCCCGGCTTCCCAAGCTGTTTCACCGGGCCTTCGGCCTGCGGTTCGACCGGCTGCCGGAGGAGGGGGAGAGCGGCAAGCTGGTGTTCCAGATCACAGACGGCGGCAAGCTCCGCCGGATCGTGGACCTGCTGGGCTTCAGCCCGGAGCAGAACCTGGCCCTGCACATCAACTTCGGATTGCTGGAGGAGGAGTGCTGCCGGGCGTCCTTCCTGCGGGGGGTGTTCTTCGCCGGGGGCAGCGTCACGGACCCGGCCAAGCGGTACCACCTGGAGCTGGCGACCTCCCACCTGCAGGTGAGCCGGGAGCTGGAGGTGCTGCTGCGGGAGTGCGGCTATCCCCCCAAGAGCGTGGCTCGCAACGGCAGCTTCATCACCTACTTCAAGCAGAGCGACCAGATCGAGGACTTCCTGACGCTGATCGGTGCGCCCGTGGCCGCCATGAGCGTCATGTCCGCCAAGCTGGAAAAGGACCTGCGCAACAGCGTTAACCGCCGCCTCAACTGCGACAGCGCCAATCTGGACAAGGCGGTGGAGGCGGCCCAGGAACAGCTGGAATCGATCCGGAAGCTCCAGCGGGCGGGCCTCCTGGACCAGCTGCCGGACAAGCTCCAGCTGACGGCGGCCCTGCGGCTGGAGAATCCGGAGCTGACCCTCAGTGAGCTGGCGGAGGAGTTTGACCCGCCGGTGACCAAGTCCTGCCTGAACCACCGGCTGCGGAAGATCACCCAGCTGGCAAAAGGACTATAAAGTAAATGTACTTTACAATTTATCAAAGAAAAATTGGAGGAATATACAATGGATCGCTGTGCGGCAGCCTATGCATATCACAAACAGGGGTATAACTGTGCCCAGTCTGTGGCCGGGGCCTTTGCGGACCTGACGGGCACGGCGCCGGAGCAGCTGATGGCCGCCATGGGCGGCTTCGGCGGCGGCGTGGGCGGCAGCCATGAGGAGCTGTGCGGCGCCGTCAGCGGCGGCGTGCTGGTGCTGAGTCTGCTGCACCCCCATACGGACGGAGAGGACAGGGCCGGAAAGGTGCGCCTCTACGCCCAGGCCAAGGAGTTCCGCCGCCGGTTCCAGGAGGTGTTTGGCCTGACCCGGTGCGGAGACCTGCTGCGGGCCCGGCCCGGCGTCACAGAGAGGAACCCGGCCTCCCAGCGGCTGGGAGTCACCGCCCACTGCGACAACATGATCGTCACGGCTGTGGAGATCCTGGAGCAGATGCTGCAGGAGGAGCCCGCATGACCTGGGCAGAGCTGTATTCAGAGGCTGCGCGGCCCACGCTGGAGGAAATCGACGCCTATGCGCATACGACCCTTTGGCCGCAGCTGCGCGCGTATCTGGCGGCGGCCTATGGGGCGGGACCGCAGCTGGAGTACAGCCGGTGCGGTCTGGAGCCGGGATGGAATGTGAAGTTCCGCAGGGGCAGCAAGTCTCTCTGCACGGTCTACCTGCGGCCTGGGTTTGTGACGGCCATGGTTTCTGTCGCGCCCAAGGATGAGGAGGCCGCCCAGATGGTCCTGCTCACCTGCACGGCAGAGACACAGGCGGTCTACCATCGGTCCGCTGCATCCAAAATGGGCCGCTGGCTCATGCTGGACATCACGTCACCGGAGATGCTGGAGGATGTGAAAGCTCTGCTGGCCGTGCGGGTCAAGCCCGCAGAGTGAGCACCCCGCCCTTTGCAAGGACGGCGCGTGCGATTTTGGAAAGGAACATGCTATGTCTTTTGTCCATCTCCACGTTCATACGGAATTCAGCTTATTGGACGGCGCCTGCCGCATCCGGGACCTGCCCGGCATCGTGAAGGCCATGGGCCAGACCGCCTGCGCTGTCACGGACCACGGCGTCATGTACGGTGCCGTGGACTTTTACCGCGCCTGCAAGGCGGAGGGGGTCAAGCCTATCATCGGCTGCGAGGTGTACGTCACCCCCCAGGGCCGGACCCGGTTCGACAAGGTCCACGAGCTGGACGCGGAGAGCCGCCATCTGGTGCTGCTCTGCGAGAACGAGGAGGGCTACCGGAACCTGTCCTACCTGGTGTCCATGGGGTGGACAGAGGGCTTCTATATCAAGCCCCGGATCGACCTGGAGCTGCTGCGGCAGTACAGCGGGGGACTGATCGCCCTGTCGGCCTGCCTCGCCGGGGAGATCCCCCGGCGGCTGCGGAACGGGGAGTACGAGAACGCCAAGGCCTATGCCCTAGAGCTCTCCCACATCTTCGGCCCGGACCGTTTCTATCTGGAGCTCCAGGACCACGGCATCCGGGACCAGGCCATCGTGAACCAGGGCATCCTCCGCATCCACCGGGAGACGGGGCTGCCTATGGTGTGCACCAACGACGCGCACTACCTCCGGAAGGAGGACGCGGAGGCCCACGATGTACTGCTGTGCATCCAGACCGGCAAGACCATCGACGACGAGAACCGGATGCGCTATGAGCCCCGGAACTTCTACCTCCGCAGCGAGGCGGAGATGGCGGCCCTGTTCGCGGGCTACGAGGGCGCGCTGGAGAACACGTCGAAGATCGCCGACATGTGCAATCTGGACTTTTCCTTCGGCAAGTACCACCTGCCGGAATTCCGGCTGCCGGAGGGGTACGACAGCTTCTCCTATCTGAAAAAGCTCTGCGACGAGGGCTATCGGGAGCGGTATGGAACGGACGACCAGTACCGGGACCAGCTCCGGTACGAGCAGGACATGATCGAGAAGATGGGCTTCACCGACTACTTCCTGATCGTCTCCGACTTCGTCCGCTATGCCAGAAGCGCAGGCATCCCCGTGGGTCCCGGCCGGGGCAGCGCCGCGGGCAGCATGGTCAGCTACTGCCTCCACATCACGGACATCGACCCCATGAAGTACAACCTGTACTTCGAGCGGTTCCTGAACCCGGAGCGGGTCAGCATGCCGGATATCGACATGGACTTCGGCGACACCCGCCGGGGCGAGGTGGTGGACTACGTCCGCCGGAAGTACGGGGATGACCACGTGGCCCAGATCGTCACCTTCGGCACCATGGCCGCCCGGGGCGTGATCCGGGACGTGGGCCGGGTGATGAACATGCCCTATGCCGACGTGGACGTGATCGCCAAGCAGGTGCCCGCCGGGCCCGGCGCCCTCCACATCACCCTGGACGACGCCCTGCGCCTGTCCAAGCCCCTGCGGGAGCAGTACGAGACCGATGAGCAGGTGAAAAAGCTCATCGACACCGCCAAGGCCCTGGAGGGGATGCCCCGCCACGCCTCCACCCACGCCGCCGGCGTGGTCATCACCAAGCGGCCGGTGTACGAGTACGTGCCCCTGGCGAAGAACGACGACGCCGTGGTGTGCCAGTACGTCATGACCACCCTGGAGGAGTTGGGCCTCCTGAAGATGGACTTCCTGGGGCTGCGGAACCTGACGGTGCTGGATGACGCGGTGAAGATGGTCCAGGAGCGCCTGCCGGACTTCAAGCTCTCGGACATCCCGGAGGACGACCCGGAGACCTTTGAGATGATCTCTGCCGGCAAGACCTCCGGCGTGTTCCAGATGGAGTCCGCGGGCATGACCGGCGTGTGCGTGGGCCTGCGGCCCCAGAACATCGAGGACATCACCGCCATCATCGCGCTCTACCGCCCCGGCCCCATGGACTCCATCCCCCGGTTCATCGCCTGCAAGCATGACTCCAGCAAGATCAAGTACCTCCACCCGTCCCTGGAGCCGATCCTCTCCGTCACCTACGGGTGCATCGTCTACCAGGAGCAGGTGATCCAGATCTTCCAGCAGCTGGCGGGATACTCTCTGGGGCAGGCGGACATGGTGCGCCGGGCCATCTCCAAGAAAAAGGCCGCCCAGATCGAGAAGGAGCGGGAGGCATTCCTCCACGGCGATCCGGAGCGGAACATTGCGGGCTGCGTGGCAAACGGCATCCCGGAGGAGACGGCTCAGGCCATCTATCAGGATATCTACGACTTTGCCAACTACGCGTTCAACAAGGCCCACGCCGTGTCCTACGCGGTGGTGGCCTATCAGACCGCCTGGTTCAAGTGCCACTACACCCGGGAGTACATGGCGGCGCTGCTGACCAGCGTGCTGGACAACTCCGACAAGGTGGCGGGCTACATCAGCGAGTGCCGGGACTGCGGCATCGCCCTGCTGCCGCCGGACATCAACCGCTCCGCCGACCGCTTTACTGTGGAGGAGGGGGGCATCCGCTTCGGGCTGGTGGCCATCAAGAACATCGGCCGGGGCTTCATCCAGGCGGTGATGCGGGAGCGGGAGCAGGCGCCCTTCACGTCCCTCTACGACTTCTGCGACCGAATGGCGGGCAGCGACATCAACAAGCGGGCGGTGGAGAACCTGATCCGCTCCGGCGCCTTCGATGCCCTGGGGGCCAGGCGGTCCCAGCTGATCCAGGTGTACGAGTCCGTCATGGACGCGGTGGCGGACAGCCGCCGCCAGAACCTGGAGGGGCAGATGGATTTCTTCTCCCTGGCGGACGGTGGCAGCGGCGGGAGAAAGAATGTGAAGGAAATCCCCTTGCCGGACATCGACGAGTACACCCCCGAGGAACGGATGCTGATGGAGAAGGAGACCACGGGCCTCTATCTCTCCGGCCACCCCATGGACCAGTACCGGGAGGCGGTGCGGCGGCTGGGGGCGCCCACCATCGGCTCCATTCTGGGAGACTTCGCCCAGGAGGGCGGCCCCACACGGTTCGCCGACGACCAGCGGATCACCATCTGCGGCATCGTCACCTCCAGCAAGACGAAGACCACCCGCAACAACTCCCTGATGGCCTATGTGACGGTGGAGGACGACACCGCCTCCATCGAGCTGCTGTGCTTCGCCCGGGTGCTGGAGTCCTGCGGGCCGTACCTGAAGGAGAACCAGGCAGTGGTGGTGAAGGGGCGGCTCTCCGTCCGGGACGAGAAAGCGCCCCAGATCCTCTGCGACAGCGCGTATCCGCTCTCTGCCGCAGGCGCTCCGGCGGCGGAAGGGCAGGCCGGGAAAGCGCCGGATCAGGTGCTGTACCTGAAGTTCCCCAGCCTGGACCACCCCAGCGTGCGCCACATGAAGCTGGTGTTCCAGATGTTTCCCGGCAACGCCGCTGTGAAGATGGTGATGGCGGACACCCGCAAGGTCTACGGCACCCATGCAAGCCTCCACGAGGCCCTGCTGCAGGAGGCCCGGGAGACGTTGGGGGAGGCCAATGTGGTGGTGAAATAGAACGGAACGCCCGTGTCCAAAAGGACACGGGCGTTTTTCATTCACAAGCGCCGTTTCAGCTTCAAGACCAGCTCCACAACCCCGGCGCCCAGGGTCAGGCAGGCGGCCTGGATGGTCCAGAGCATCGGCCCTTCACTGCCGGGGATGGGGATTGTGCTGGCCCAGAGGAAAAGGATCAGGGCCAAAGCTGCCGCCCCCGCTGTCAGCAGCCAGCCGCGCCGCCAGCGGCGCAGCAGCCAGCGGAACAGCAGACCGGCCAGAAGGGGGAAGACCGCGACGAGCATCCAGTTCCATACGATCTGAAGCAAGAGAATCCCTCCTTATCTCCCAAAACGGGCCGACAGGCCGTGAAGCGGGGACCCGGCGGCCAGGAGGAGCCCCCTCGCCGCCCCTCCTTACGGGGCCTCGTCCTCGGGCTCGGAGGACATCAGGGCCCGCATGATCTCGCCGTACAGCCGCTCCGGGGATTTCTGGAACCGCTCCGTCAGCATGGCGGCCATGTCCTCCCGGGGGATGGCCAGCCGCAGGTCCATCACGCTGCCCATGTCGTCCGACAGCTCCAGCCGCACCGTGTAGGTGCCGTTGGGCCGCTTCTCCGTGGAGGCCTTCACCTGGCTCTTGCGCCGCAGGTGGCGGTTGCAGGCCGCCAGGTTCTTGTCGCACCGCAGCCGCACGGAGTAGGGGAGGCTGGACTCGCAGATCCGGCTGTTCCGCAGGCCCTTGTCGGTGATGGCGTACAGCCCGTCCGCAGACAGCGTCAGATGCTCAGTCCGCACCAGATCGGAGAGGCACTCGGCAAAGTCGAAATAGTCCACGCCCTCGTCGCACATGGCCAGATCCCACACGGTATCAAAGGGAATCGGCTCGATCACCCGGGCGGTGATATACAGAATCAGAAACTTGATCTCCAGCTTGTCATGGATAAAGCCGGGCATCCGCGTCACCTCCTTGGAATGGGATTGGATACAATTGTATTATACCGCAGGACCGCCGGGTTTGTATAGTCCGAATTTCCCCGCCGCCGCACCAATGGGAGCCGGGCGCATACACTGGATTGAAAGAGCTTCTCTTTCATCCAGCTACTTATTAGGAGGTATTGCAATGCCCGAGAAAGTTATGCCCGGTCCCGTGGAGGACTCCTGCGGCATCCGGGAGGCGGTTTGCATCCATACCAGGAAGATTTTTGATTCCTGCCGCGATAAGGACTGCATCGAGGACCTGCGGTTTTACCCCAAGCTGCAGTGTGTGGACATCATCAACCGCGCCCTGTCCGTGAAGGGCGGCAGCGCCAAGCTGCTGTACGTCTATGTGGATGTGGAGCCCGTCAGCTTCAACCGGGGCTTCTACACCGTGGATATGCGCTTCTTCTACCATGTGACGCTCCAGGCCTATCTCAGCTGCCCGGTGCCGGTGACGGTGGAGGGCCTGTGCGTCTTTGACAAGCGGGCCATCCTGTTCGGCAGCGAGGGGAACGCCAAGATCTTCTCCTCCGAGATGCGGGCCGGAGAGCCGGATCCCCAGATGATGCAGCGGTCCAACACGCCCATCGCCGTGGTGGAGGCCGTGGACCCCATCGTACTGGACGCCCGCATCATGGACTGCTGCTGCAAGCGGGACTGCGACTGCGACCTGTGTGAAATCCCCACCTTCGTGGGCGACTGCTTCGGCGGGGAGCTGTCCAGCGGGGACGACAGCCGACGGATCTATGTGACCCTGGGCCAGTTCTCCATCGTCCGGCTGGAGCGGGACACCCAGCTGCTGGTGCCCGTCTACGACTACTGTATGCCCGACAAGGAGTGCGCCTGCGGCGACGGCTGCGAGGACCCCTGCGCTCTGTTCCGGAACATCTCCTTCCCGGTGGGCGAGTTCTTCCCGCCCAACACCGTCAAGCGGCCGGAGAGCTGCGACGACATCAAGAGCTGCTGCAAGTGAGCGGCAGACCAACAGGACCCCGGCTGCTTGCCGGGGTCCTGTTTTGCTACATCCTGTGCCGGTACCAGAGGGTGAGGCCCCATTCCAGAAGCCCCCAGGCGAGGCAGAACCCAACCAGCCCCCAGGTGATCCACATGGGCAGCTCCAGAAAGCGGGCATAGGCCACGCCGAAATACAGGACCGCGCCCTGCATGACCCGGGCGGCCCGGGCCGCCGCCTTTTCGCAGATCATGGTGTTCCGCTCGTCGTGCTGTTCTTTGTAAGCCTGAACGAGTACCGGGTCGCGAATCCGAATGACCTGACACAGCAGGGAGCCGAGGGAACCGCCCACCAGTACGGACCCACCCGCAGCCAGCAGAGCAAAGACGGGCTTGGGGAGATGCTGGGGGGATTGGAGCGGGACCGCGCACAGCAGAAGCCCCGCCGCGATCAACAGCAGATACCAGCGCTTTTTCATCCCGGCGCACCCCTTACATCTCCCGCTCGTAGCGGATCATGAGATACAGCTCCAGCACGGATTTGGCTACGAAGACACCGGTGGCAGCCAGGGGGACCCACAGGGGTGCATCCAGGCCGATGGAGAGCCATGCCGCCGCCAGAACGCTCCACTGGAGGACCTCGCCGGACACGGCCTTGGCCCGGTTCCGGATAGCCACATTCCGCTCGTCTTTTTGTTCGATGTCGTGCTGCCGGGCCATCTCCGGGTGCTTCGCCTCGTGGCGGAGGTTCAGCAGGGTGGACCCCGCCATGGCCAGCAGGCCGGAGCCTATGCCGCAGAGCATCCCGCCCAGGGAATCGGGCACCCGGCCGTCCAGCAGCAGGGACAGGACCAGCAGGACGATGCCCACGGCCAGAAGTCCCTGGAACAGGCGCTTTTTTTGTGTGCGGTTCATACAGAGTCCCTCCTTCAATACTGACGGCGGTACCAGACGGTGAACATCCAGTCCAGAAGCAGTTTTACGCAGGCCAGAGTCAGCAGGATGAGGCTGACCCACTTGGGCACGCCGAAGAAGTACAGGTAGGCAGCGCCGAACAGCAGCAGCCACAGCAGCACGTCCCCGGCCCGGGCCCTGGCCATGGCCCGGATCATGGCGCCCCGCTCGTCGTGGTCCTCCCGGTCCCGCTCCCGCCGGGCGGGGTCCAGGTCTCGGGTGGACAGCAGCTCCGCCATGGCGCAGAAGAGCAGGAGGCCGCCTGCAAGGCCAAAGAACCCCGGCACAGCGGCGGGAGCGGCGGGAAACGTCCGCACCGCCCAGAGGGCGGCCCCCGCCAGCAGCGCCCCCGATGCGGCGGCCGAGAGATACCAGCGTGTGTTCCGCTTCATGACAGCGCCTCCTCACATCTTCCGCTGGAGCCAGCAGTGCATGGCAAGGGACAGAAAAAGATTGCCGATGACGATTCCAAGCAGGAGCCAGCTGATCCAGCCCGGGATTTCCGGGCCTTCAAAGGCCTGAAAGAACATGGCGGCCAGCAGCACCGCCAGCATCGTGATATCTCCTGAGATCGCCCGCGCCTTGTTCTGGATGGCGGTGTTCCGCTCGTCATGCAGCGCCTTCTGCTCCCGGCGGCAGGCGGGGGCGGACAGCCGCCGCAGTATGTTGAGGGCGGCGCACAACACCGTCATGCCCACCATTCCCAACAGGGAATCCACGCCGTCCGGCAGCAGCCGGGGCGTTCCCAGCTGTTCCAGAACCACCGGGAACGCCAAGCAGAGGACGCCCGCGATGACCGGAAGGATAAACAGTGTCCGCTTGTGCATGGTGCCCCTCATCTCCTACATTCGCCGCTGAAACCACTTGTACAGAAGGAAAAACGCCGCCAGATAAAATACCCAGCTTCCCAGGAGGAGCCGGACGACCCATTCAGGGACACCGAGACGCGCAAAGCTTTGCAGGCTCCACCCGGCGATCACCAGCAGGGACAGGGTCAGGAGCCCGGCGAGATAGCCGGCCCGGTCCCGGATGGCCTGGTTCCGCTCGTCGCATTGGGCCTTCTGCCTCTGCCGGTAGTCCGGGTCCCGGGAGAGCCGTTTCAGCTGGAGCAACGTCCCGGCGCAGGTGCCGAACAGCACCGCCCCGGCCATACCCAGCAGGGAGGCCGCGCCGCCGGAGAGACCGGGCGCACCCGGCGCATTCAGGACGAACATCGGGATGCAGCAGAACAGCCCCGCGATTGCCAGGGACATCAATATGACCTGCTTCTTCATGTGCCATCCTCCTCATAGATGAAAATGTCCTCAATGGTGGTGCCGAAGTACCGGGCCAGCTTGAAGGCCAGCAGGATGGAGGGGTTGTACCGCCCGTTTTCCAACGACCCGATGGTCTGGCGGGACACCTCCAGCGCCTCCGCCAGCTCCTCCTGCTTGATCCCCCTGGCCTTGCGCAGCGCCTCCAGGCGGTTTTTCAAGGGCGATTCCCCCTTTCATACGCCCCATCCGCTTCTGACGGATGGAAAGTTTGCTTTCCATCTTCAACTTAGCACACTTCCGGTACCATGTCAAGTACGCTTTCCATTTTTCCGGGCTTGTCCCATTTTTCCGCTGAGGGAGTCATATCCGGGGACAACCCCTCATAGAGTATAGCGTGTTACGAAAGGGGGCGCGGCCCGTGAAGGAGGAAGAACGCCGCTATGAGGAGGCGGCCCGGGTGCTGCCGGGCCGCCTGCGGGAACAGGCTCTGGCCCAGCCGCCGGAGGTCCGGCAGATGGCGGAGGAGTTCCGCCTCCGGGCGGGGCAGCCGCTGGCGGTGCTGCTACCGGAGGGGGAGCGGTCCCTGGGGGCCGCCGTGACGCCGGAGGATCTGGAGACTCTCTGCGACCTTGCCACCGACTACTCCCGCTATGCGGCGGAGGAGACCCTGCGGGAGGGGTATCTCTCCGTGCGGGGCGGCTTCCGGGTGGGGCTGTGCGGCACGGCGGTGATGAAGGACGGTGAGAGCACCGCCCTGCGGGACCTGTCCTCCGCCGCTGTCCGCATCGCCCGGGAGCAGAGGGGGATCGGGGAGGCGGTGGCGCCCCGGCTGTTTCGGGACGGGCGGTATCAGAACACCCTGCTGCTGTCGCCCCCCGGCGGCGGCAAGACCACGCTGCTGCGGGATCTGGTGCGGTGCCTCTCCTCCGGCGGCGCCGGCAGGCCGGGTCTGCGGGTCTCCCTTATCGATGAGCGGGGGGAGGTGGCAGTGATGGTCCGGGGGAGGCCCCAGATGGACGTGGGGCCCCGGACGGACGTGCTGGACGCCTGCCCCAAGGCCCTGGGCATCCCTATGGCCCTGCGGGCCATGAACCCCCAGGTCATCGCCGTGGACGAGATCACGGCGGAGGCGGACCTCCGGGCCGCCATGCAGGCCGCCGGGTGCGGCGTGGGGCTGCTGGCCACCATCCACGCCGCCGATGCCGCAGAGCTGACCCAGCGGCCGCTGTACCGGCAGCTGCTGGCGGAGAAGGTGTTCCGGCTGGCGGTGCGCATCCGCCGGGATGAGGCCGGAAGGACATACGAAGTGGAGGAACTGCCATGGTGAAGCTGGTGGGCGCGGTGTGTATCCTGGGGGCCGGGACCTGGGCCTGGCGGCGGTCGGCGGCGGAGCGCAGGCGGGAGTTGGACACGCTGGCGGACCTGACCGCCCTGCTGGACCGCATGGGGGAGGAGATCCGGCTCCGCCGGACCAGCCTGCCCCGGCTGCTGGGGTCCCTGGGCCGGGACCGGACGGGACCTGTCCGGGACTTTTGTACATCGGTGGCGGCGTCGCTGGCGCGGGGCGCGCCCCTGGGGCAGAGCTGGCGGTCCGCCGCGGAGGCGCTGCCCCTCGGTCCAGAGAGCCGGACCGCCCTGACCGCCCTGGGAGATTCCCTCCAGGGGGATGAGGAGAGCGTATGTAAAGCATTGACCCTTGCCGGAAAGATCCTGGAAAAAAACCTGGCGGCGGCCCGGGACCACAGGCAGGAGACGGAGAAGCGGTCCGCGGCGCTGTGGCTTTCCAGCGCGGCGCTGCTGGTGATTTTACTGATTTGAGGATAGACGCATGGAAGTGGATTTGATTTTCAAGATCGCCGCCATCGGCATCCTGGTGGCGGTGCTGAACCAGCTGCTGATCCGCTCGGGCCGGGAGGAGCAGGGGCTGATGGTGGTGCTGGCAGGGCTGGTGTGCGTGCTGATGCTGATGGTCCGGGAGATCAGCGACCTGTTCGACCTCATCAAGTCCCTGTTCGATTTCTGACATGGAGCAGGTCATCCAGGTGACGGGGCTGTGCGTGGTGGGGGCGCTGCTGGCCCTGGTGGTGAAGCGGGGCAGTCCGGAGACGGCGCTGCTGCTGGCGGTGGGGGCCGCCGTGGTGGTGGCCCTGGCCCTGGCGGGCGTGGTGAAGGAGCTGCTGGCCTTCCTGGGGGAGCTGGGGTCGGCCAGCGGCGTGTCCGCGGACCTGTTTGTGCCCCTGTACAAGACCATCGGCATCGCCCTGGTGGTGCAGGTGGGAGGCAACCTCTGCCGGGACGCGGGGGAGAGCGCCCTGGCCTCCGTGGTGGAGACGGCGGGGACCCTCTGCGCCCTGCTGGCGGCCCTGCCGCTGCTGCGGGCGGTGCTGGACATGCTGTTGGAGCTGATGGGATGAAATGGTGGATCTGTTTGACGGCGCTGGTGCTGGCGCTGACCACCTCCGCCGCGGCGGCGGACCTGCCGGCGGAGCTGGAGCGGGCCGCCCCGGAGGCGGCGGAGGATCTCACGGGCGGGGACCTCTCCGGCGGGACAGGCTTTGCCCAGGGGGTGGGGAACATTTTAGACCGGCTGGCGGACCAGGTGGGGGACGTGGTCCGGGAGCGGACCCGGGGCGCGGCGGCGGTGCTGCTGGTGGTGGTGCTGTGCGGCGTGGTGGAGGGCTTCGCCCAGGGGACCGGGGGGAAGGGGGCGGCGTTCCTGCCCATGGCGGGGGCGCTGTCCATCACCCTGGCCTCCGCCGGGAGCCTGGACTCCCTGATGGGGCTGGGCAGCCGGACCATCGGGGAGCTGGCGGACTTCTCCCAGGCGCTGCTGCCCACCCTGGCGGCGGCCACGGCGGCCAGCGGGGCCGTCACCACCGCCACGGTGCAGCAGGTGTCCACGGTGTTCTTCGTGGATCTGCTGCTGCGGCTGATCCGGCAGCTGCTGCTGCCGCTGGTGTACCTGTACATCGGATTGCTGACGGCGGCGGCCTGCCTGCCGGAAAACCGGCTGGGGGCCATTGCAGAGGCGCTGAAAAAGCTGGTGACCTGGATCCTCACCACGGCGCTGCTGGTGTTCACCATCTACCTCTCCATCGTGCGGATCATCTCCGGCTCCGCCGACAGCGCCACGGTGAAGGTGGCAAAGGCCGCCATCTCCGGCGTGGTGCCGGTGGTGGGAGGCATCATCGCCGACGCGTCGGAGACGGTGCTGGCCGGGGCCGGGATGCTGAAGAACACCATCGGCGTCTTCGGGATGCTGGCCATCCTGGCGGCCTGCGCCTATCCTTTCCTGCAGTTGGGGGTCCAGTACCTGCTGTACAAGCTGACGGCGTATCTGGCCTCCGTGGTGGGGGCGCCGGGGCTGTGCAAGCTCATCGACGGGCTGGGAGGCGCCTTCGGCCTGATCCTGGGCATGACCGGCGGCTGCGCGCTGCTGCTGCTCATCTCCGTGCTGGCCTCCGTGGGGGCGGTGATGCCATGATGGAGGCGGTGCGGGCGTGGCTGACCTCTGTGGTACTGGTGTCTGTGCTGCTGTCGGCGGCCCAGAGCCTGATCCCGCCGGGCACCGTGCGGAAGGCGGCGGGCTTCACCGGCGGGCTCATCCTGCTGCTGGTGCTGCTGCGGCCGGTGCTGGGGGCAGACCTGGAGCATCTGGAGCTGGATTTCGATCACTACCAGGCGGCGGTGGAGGAACGGCAGGAGGAGCTGGCCGATACGCAGACGGAGGCCATGGCTTCTATCATAGCGGAGCAGACAGAAGCATATATATTGGACAAAGCGGGCGAGCTGGGGCTGGAGGTGACCGTCCGGGTGGAGACGCGGACGGAGGGAAACGGCATCCCGGTGCCCTGGTCCGCGGAGCTGACGGGCAGCTGGTCGCAGGCGCTGGCGTCGGCGCTGGAGACGGAACTGGGCATCCCGGCGGAGAGGCAGGTTTGGCATGAGCGGGAAGCAGAAAACTGAAGGAGTGCGAAGGATATGGGACAAGTACAAATTCGTGGCGCTGGTGGCGCTGGCGGGAGCCGTGCTGCTGCTGTGGCCCGGCGGGGACGGGAAGACGGCGGAGCGCGCCTCGCCCCAGGCGGCCGCCCTGGTGGAGGCGGAGCTCCAGCAGGAGATGGAGGACATTCTGGGCCGCATCCAGGGCGTGGGGGAGGTGCAGGTGCTGCTGACCGTGGAATCGGACGGCGAGCGGCAGCTGGCACAGGACTCGGAGCTCTCTTACAGCGGCTCCACCGCGGCGCCGGAGGACTACTCCCGTTCCTCCCAGACCGTGCTGGTGGACGACGGGAGCGCCGAGGCGCCGGTGGTGACCCGGACGGTGTATCCCACCTATCGGGGGGCCCTGGTGGTGTGCCAGGGCGGGGACCGGGCGGACGTGAAGCTGGCGGTGACGGAGGCGGTGGCGGCCCTGACCGGCCTTTCCGCAGACCGCATCACCGTGGCAAAATCGCAGTGATGATTTGGAGGAGGAGACAGCCCATGAGCGCGAGATGGAAGCGGAATACCGTGGTGGCCACGATGGTGCTGCTGGTGTGCGCAGCAGTGGCCCTGAACTGGAAGTACACCGGCGAGCAGGCGGCGGACGCCGTGGAGGAGACCGGCACCAAGATCCTGGGGGAAGCCACGCTGGTCAGCGGTGAGGAGGACGGCGGCGAGGCCGGGACGGATGAGGAGGCGGTCTACACCGGCGGGGACTACTTCGCCTCCGCCCGGCTGACCCGCCAGCAGGCCAGGGACAACGCCATCTCCCTGCTGCAGGAGGCGGCGGACCAGTCCGGGGCCGACGCGGCGGTGGCCAACGAGGCGTCGGAGGGCATCCAGGTGCTGGCGGGCTACACCATGAAGGAGGCCCAGATCGAAAACCTGGTGACCGCCAAGGGCTATACCGACTGCGTGGCCTTCATGGGGGAGGACAGCATCAGCGTGGTGGTGGACACCGGCACCGGCGAGCTGACGGCCGAGGACGTGGCCAAGATCACCGACATCGCCATGACGGAGACCGGATACCCAGCCAGCGGCATCAAGATCATGGCCTCAAATTAGCTGTTGTATTTTCCCGGGAAACATGGTAAAATAACACCCTGGAACCATTCTTCTGGGACGCGGCGGGCGACCCCCGCCTCTACCAAGGATCAAACAGTGAGGAGAGGCTTACGATGGGCGAGAGCAAAGAGTATATGACGCTGCCGGAGGAGAACGGGAGCATCAACATTTCCGAGGAAGTGATTGCCGCCATCGCCGTGGGCGCCGTCCGGGATGTGGAGGGCGTGTCCGGCATGGTGACTGCCATGGGCGGCAGCGTCACGGACCTGGTCCACAACAAGAAGAACGCCCAGAAGGGCGCCAAGGGTGTGAAGATCGACATGACCGGCGCCGCCCTGGTGCTGGACATCTATCTGACGGTGGAGTACGGCCACCCCATCCCCACGGTGGCGGAAAATGCCCAAAAGGCCGTCATCGGCGCGGTGGAGGCCATGACCGGCTGCTCTGTGGAGGCGGTCAACATCCACGTGGGCGGCGTGACGCTGGCCTGAGTCCCGGATGGGAATGAGAGAGAAAAGGACGTAGTTGAGGTTATGGTACGGAACACCGCGCGAGAGATCGCCATTCATCTGTCCTACGAGCTGAGCTTCACCGACAAGCCGGTGGAGGAGCTGCTGGACGAGCGCCTGACACCGGAGTCCTTCGCCGCCCTGGCGGAGGAGGACCCGCTGTATCAGGAGACGCCCAACGCCAAGCAGGCGGACTACATCCGCCGCCTGGTGCGGGGCGTGGCCGACCACGCTCCGGAGCTGGACGGGTATATCGCCAAATACGCCAAGGGGTGGAATTTTGCCCGGATCCCCCTGGTGGCCTCCGCCATCATGCGGGTGGCCATGTATGAGATTTTGTACATGCCGGACATCCCCCACGGCGCCTCCATCAACGAGGCGGTGGAGATCGCCAAGAAGTATGAGACGCCGGAGACGGTGAAGTTCATCAACGGCATCCTGGGCACCTTCGTGCGCCGGGAGACAGCGGAATAAGGGCAGTCCTGCGGAGCGGGACGGGGGCGTGACGCCGCCGTCCGGCTCCTCGTTTTCTGCCCGCAGGGACCAAGGAGCAAACGCGTATGGAACCACATATCTATGGTGTCACAGAGGTGAATCAGCTGGTGAAGGGCCTGCTGGACAGTGCCCCGGCTTTACAGGGCGTCGCCGTCCGGGGAGAGTTGTCCAACTACAAGATCTACCCCTCCGGCCACCACTATTTCACCCTGAAAGATCAGGAGGGGGCCCTCCGGTGCGTCATGTTCCGGGGACAGGCCTCCCGCCTCCGGTTCCGGCCGGAGAACGGCATGAAGGCCGTGGCCTCCGGCCGCATCACCGTGTTCCCCCGGGACGGGGCCTATCAGCTCTACTGCGACTCCCTGATCCCGGAGGGGGTGGGGGACCTGGCGGTGGCCTTCCAGCAGTTAAAAGAAAAGCTGTGGAAGGAGGGCCTCTTTGACCCTGCCCACAAAAAGCCCCTGCCGCCCTATCCGGAGAAAATCGCCATCGTCACCTCCGGCGCCGGGGCGGCGGTCCACGACATGATCCGCATCCTCCGCCGCCGGTACCCTATCGCCAGGGTGATCCTGCTGCCGGTGCGGGTCCAGGGGGCCGAGGCCCCGCCGGAGATCGTGGGGGCCATCCGGTACGCGGACAGGTGGAAGATCGGGGACGTCATCATCACCGGCCGGGGCGGCGGGTCCATGGAGGACCTGTGGGCTTTCAACGACGAGCGGGTGGCCCGGGCCATCTACGACTGTGAGACGCCCATCATCTCCGCCGTGGGCCACGAGCCGGACGTGACTATCGCCGACTTTGTGGCGGATGCGCGGGCGTCCACCCCCTCCAACGCGGCGGAGATCGCCGTGCCGGACCAGGTGGAGCTGCTGCGGTGGCTCCGGGGCGCAGGGGAGCGGATGGCGAGAAGCGAGACGGCGCGGCTGGAGGCCGCCCGGCAGCGGCTCACCGCCCTGGCAGCCAAGCGGGTGATGACGGACGGAATGGCCTACGTCCAGGACAAGCGGCTGGACCTGGACCACTTACAGCAGCGGCTGGGGGACGTGACCGGCGCGGTGCTGGGGCGGCACCGGCAGAAATTCGCGGCCCTGGCGGCGTCGCTGGACGCCATGAGCCCCCTGGCGGTGCTGGGCCGGGGCTACGCCGTGGCCCGGGATGAACAAGGGAAGATCTTGAAAAGCTGGCGGGAGACGGCGCCGGGCAGCCGGGTGTCCGTCACGTTGGGAGAGGGCGGCTTCACCGCCGTGGTGGACAAGCCCTATACGAAGGAGGAACAGCCATGAGCGCGAAGAAACAGACGTTCGAACAGGAGATCGCCCGGCTGGAGGAGATCGTGGCGGCACTGGAGAAGGGGGATGCCCCCCTGGCGGATTCCCTGGCGTTGTTTGAGGAGGGGACGAAGCTGATCGCCGCCTGCTCCCAGGAGCTGGACGCGGCGGAGCAGAAGGTGGTCAAGCTGATGAAGGGACCTGACGGCGCGCCGGTGGAGCTGCCCTTCGGAGAGGAGGAGCAGGGATGAGCGAACAGGTGTTTCAGACCCGGTATGAGACCTACCGCACGGCGGTGGAGTCGTATCTGGAGACCCTCTTTGCCGGGAGTCCGGACTGGCGGGACCTGTATGAGTCCATGCGGTACAGCCTGCTGGCGGGGGGCAAGCGCATCCGGCCGGTGCTGGCCCTGGAGTTTGCCCGGCTGGCGGGCCTTGCGGACTGGAAGACGGCCCTGCCCATGGCCTGCGCCCTGGAGCTGGTCCACACCTACTCCCTGATCCACGACGACCTGCCCTGCATGGACAACGACGACCTGCGCCGGGGCAAGCCCACCAACCACAAGGTCTACGGCGAGACGCTGGCCGTGCTGGCGGGGGACGCCCTCCAGCCGGAGGCCTACCGCCTGATCCTGACGGCGCCGGGGCTGGACGAGAGCCGCCGGGCCGCCTGCGGCCGCATCCTGGCGGAGGTCTCCGGCGCGGACGGCATGGTGGCGGGCCAGGTGCTGGACACCCTCCACGCCCCGAAGACCGAGGCGGAGGTGACGGAGGTCCACCGGCTCAAGACCGGGGCCATGATCGCCGGGGCCTGCCGCCTGGGCGTGGCCGCGGCGGGCGGAAGCGGCGGGCTGATGGCCGCCGCCGAAACGTACGCCCAGGAGCTGGGGCTGGCCTTCCAGATCCGGGACGACATGCTGGACGTGTGCGGCGACGCGGCGGAGTTCGGCAAGCCCATCGGTTCCGACAAAGAGGAGGGGAAGGTCACCTTCATGGACCTGCTGGGGCTGGAGGGCTGCAGCCGGGCGGTCCGCGCCCATACGGAGGCGGCCAAGGCCGCGGTGGCGGACTGGGACACGGACGGCTTCCTGGCCGCCCTGGCGGACTCCCTGGCGGAGCGGAACAAGTGAAGAGCGGGGCCGCCGTCCGGCGGCCCCTTTTCTGTCCGGCGCCGGGGACTGTCCGCATCGGGAGGACAGCCCGGCCGGTCACAAAAAATTTACGGACGCATATACGGAATATGTTGTATATTTATTAGATTTGTGATATACTGTATGGCGCTAAGCGGCGGCGCAGTATTCTAGTCAGATCATCCGTCTCCGAAGGAGGGGCTAAAAATCCTCTGAAGGGCACACCGATGAAACCTCTGGTGCCTGCTTGATACGCCCAGTTTCGGGTGGGTGCTGGGGGGAAGCCTGGCTTTGCCTGCGCTTGCGGACTCAGGGCGCTTTCCAATGGCATGGTGATGACGACCCTGTTTCCGTGGAGACCTGTTCTTGTGCGCGGACGTACTCCCAGTGTGGTATTCCGGGCCGCGTACGAAGCAGCTGATGAACCTGCAGCGCGGTGCATCGGCCCTGCGGGGCCGTAACGCTGTGTGCAGACGTAGCCTGCCTTGCGTGAGGCGGGTGGATGGGGGAACAACAGGCGGGGCCCTCTGGCCAGAGGGCCCGTTTGATCGCCCCCTGAAACCCGGTTTGCAAAAGAGGCTAAAGGGACGGATCGACTGGGGTGGAAATCACCTAGGCTGTCCTGACCGGGCTGAAAAGGGATTGCAGTGCGGACTAAGTGGCGATCGGGTGGCATGGCTGGCGACACTGTGCCGCGGCACCGAAGGGGGAACCGCCTCCATCGGCAACGAGAGGTGTGCCGCGGGGAAATCCAACCCGTACCTAAGCCGTAAGATTTACCTTTTCCGCCGCCGCCGACTTAGCCAACTGGAATTCATTCCCAAGTGGAGGGACTTTTTTTGAGCGATACCCCAAAGCGAAAGCGCGGACGGGAGCGGGAGAGGCCGGGCCCCTACCGGTGGGCCGTGCAGGTCTTTTTTCTTGCCATCGTCCTGTCCGCGGCATTGAGCCTTGCGTCGGAAACCAGTCTCAGCGGCGCGGGCGCGGCGGCTGCCGCGCTGGTGCTGGCGGTGTTCATCGGCCTGGGCATCCTGTTCGACATCATCGGCGTGGCGGTCACGGCGGCGGACCCCAGGCCCTTTCACTCCATGGCCGCCCACAAGGAGCCCGGCGCCAAGGAGGCGCTGGTCCTGCTGCGGAACGCCGGGCGGGTGTCCAGCGTCTGCAACGACGTGGTGGGGGACATCTGCGGCATCGTCAGCGGGACCACCACCGCCGTGATCGTGGTGCGGCTCCAGACGGCCTTTGCCCTGCCGGAGAGCGTACTGCTGAGCGTGGCGGTGACGGCCCTGGTGTCCGGCCTCACCATCGGCGGCAAGGCCCTGGGCAAGACGGTGGCCCTGAACAAAAGCACCAGCGTGGTCTACTGGGTGGGAAGGTTTCTGCACCTGTTCCACCGCTGAGAGGAGGCTGGGTCATTTGATCTTAGAGAATATCCATACCCCGGCGGACGTGAAGGCCCTGGACCGGGAACAGCTGGAGCCCCTGTGCCGGGAGCTGCGGCAGTTCCTGGTGGAGCATGTGTCCAAAACCGGCGGCCATCTGGCCTCCAACCTGGGAGCGGTGGAGCTGACGGTGGCCATCCACCGGGTCTTCGACACATCGAAGGACCGGCTGGTGTTCGACGTGGGGCACCAGTGCTACGTCCACAAGGCCCTCACCGGCCGGCAGGCGCTGTTTGACACCCTGCGGCAGTTCGGCGGCCTCTCCGGCTTCCCCAAGCCCCGGGAGAGCGAACACGACGCCTTCATCGCCGGACATGCCTCAAACTCCGTCTCCGTGGCCCTTGGGATGGCAAGAGCAAGAACTTTACAGCACTTGGATTACAGTGTTCTGGCGCTGATCGGGGACGGCGCCCTGACCGGGGGACTGGCCTATGAGGGCCTCAACAACGCCGGTGCCTCCGGCGAGCCCCTGATCGTCCTTCTCAACGACAACGGCATGTCCATCAACCCCAACGTGGGGGCGGTGGACAGCCATCTGAGCCAGATCCGCTCCAAGCCCGCCTACTACCATTTCAAGAAGTGGTACCGGGGCCTGTTCGGACAGCACCCCATGGAGAACCCGCTGTACCGGTTCAACCACAAGGTCAAGACGTCCCTGAAAAAGGCCCTGTGGCCCGGCAGCACCCTGTTTGAGGACATGGGCTTCACCTACCTGGGGCCCATCGACGGCCACGACCTGGACCGGCTGGTCCACGTGCTGGCCTGGGCCCGGGAGCTCCAGTGCCCGGTGGTGGTCCACGTGAAGACCGTGAAGGGCAGGGGCTACTCCTTCGCGGAGCAGAACCCGGACAAGTTCCACGGCGTGGGGCCATTCGATCCGGAGACGGGCCTTGTGAAGAAGAGCGGGGGAGACGACTTCTCTGCCGTGTTCGGCAGGACGCTGGCCGCCTGCGCCGCGGAGGACGGGCGCGTCTGCGCCATCACCGCCGCCATGGCGGACGGCACCGGCCTGGCCCCCTTTGCCAAAGAGTTCCCGGACCGGTTCTTCGATGTCGCCATCGCTGAGGGGCATGGCGTCGCCATGGCCGCGGGCCTGGCCAAGCAGGGGATGCTCCCGGTGTTTGCCGTGTACTCCTCGTTCCTCCAGCGGGGCTACGACATGCTGATCCATGACGTGGCCCTCCAGCGGCTCCATGTGGTGCTGGGGGTGGACCGGGCGGGTCTGGTGGGGGCCGACGGCGAGACTCACCACGGCTGCTTCGACGCGCTGTTCCTGTCGGAGATCCCCGGGTTTACGGTGCTGTGCCCCGCCAGCTTTGCGGAACTGCGGCGGATGCTGCGGCAGGCATTGTTTGAGATCGACGGGCCTGTGGCGGTCCGGTATCCCCGGGGCGGCGAGGGCGATTACCGGGAGGACCGGTCCGGTGCGCCGGTGGTCCGGCTCCGGGAGGGGGAGGACGTCACGCTCCTCACCTACGGCGTGCTGGTGAATCAGGCCCTGGCGGCGGCGGACCTGCTGGAACGGCAGGGCGTCAGGACCGAGGTGCTGAAGCTGAATCAGATCTCCCCCCTGGAGTATGAGACGCTGGCGCCCTGGCTGGCGGGGAAGAAGCTGCTGGCAGTGGCGGAGGATGCCTTCGGCGCCGGGTGCGTGGGCCAGCGGACGGCGGCCATCCTGGCCCAGCACGGCCAGGCGCCGGAGAAGCTGGTGCTCATCAACCTGGGCAAGACCTTCCTGCCGGAGGGGACCGTGCCCCAGCTGGAGCATCAGGCAGGCATCGACGCCGCGGGCATCGCCCGGGCGGTACAGGAGGCGCGTACATGAGTGAAAAAAAACGGCTGGACGTCCTGCTGACGGAGCGGGGCCTTCAGGAGAGCCGCCAGCGGGCCCAGGCGGTCATCATGAGCGGCGAGGTCTTTGTGAACGGCCAGCGGGTGGACAAGCCCGGCACCGCCGTGGCGGAGGACGCCCAGATCGAGGTCCGGGGCGGCACGCTGGCATACGTCAGCCGGGGCGGGCTGAAGCTGGAGAAGGCCATGGCCGCCTTCCCCATCGACCTGAACGGCGCCGTCTGCGCCGACATCGGCGCCTCCACCGGCGGCTTCACCGACTGTATGCTGCAAAACGGCGCGGAGAAGGTCTACGCCGTGGACGTGGGCTACGGCCAGCTGGCCTGGAAGCTCCGCAGCGACCCCAGGGTGGTGTGCCTGGAGCGGACCAACGCCCGGTATCTCACCCACGAGCAGGTGCCGGACGAGCTGGACTTCGCCTCCGTGGACGTGAGCTTCATCTCCCTGAAGCTGATCCTGCCGCCCCTGAACGGCCTGCTGAAGGACGGCGGCCACGCCGCCTGCCTGGTGAAACCCCAGTTCGAGGCCGGGCGCGAGAAGGTGGGGAAGAAGGGTGTGGTCCGGGACCCGGCGGTCCACCTGGAGGTGCTGGAGCACTTTCTGGACCACGCCGGGGACGCGGGCTTCACAGTGCTGGGACTGACCTATTCCCCCATCCGGGGCCCGGAGGGGAACATCGAGTACCTGGGATATCTGGAAAAGGGTCCCCGGCAGGAGCGTACATTTGATTTGAAGGCCCTGGTGGACGAGTCTCACCAGACCCTGAAGGAGCACGGAGAGGGAGGCAACCCATGAAAAAGATCATCCTCTGCCCCAACCCCAACCGGGACCGGGGCATGGAGACCACCCGCAGGGCAGACGCCATTCTGCGGCAGATGGGCTTCCAGACGGTGGTGTGTCCCCCCTTCAAGGACCAGAAGGACGGGGCCTATGGGGACTACAAGACCCGGCCCCTGACGGCGGAGCTGAAAAGCGCCGACCTGCTGATTACCTTCGGCGGGGACGGCACCATCCTGCATCTCGCCAAGCTGGTGGCCCTGAACAAGATTCCGGTGCTGGGCATCAACATGGGGGGCCTGGGCTTCATCGCGGAGCTGGAGGCCGGGGAGCTGGAGGCCCTGCGGAAGCTGAAGGACTGGGACTTCCAGACGGAACAGCGGATGATGCTGGACGTGACCGTCCAGCGGGAGGGCCGCCAGATCTACACGAATCTGGGCCTGAACGACGCGGTGATCCGGGAGGGTCCCATCTCCCATGTGATCCATCTGAAGATCTCCTCCGACGGGCGGCACCTGGCGGATATCGCCGGAGACGGCGTCATCGTGGCCACGCCCACCGGGTCCACGGCCTACTCCCTGTCCGCCGGGGGGCCGGTGGTGGAGCCGGTGGCCCAGACCATGGTGGTCTGTCCCATCTGCACCCACAACATGCGCTTTTCGTCCTATGTCCTCTCGCCGGAGCACACGCTGACCATCGAGCTGGAGCGCAACGGCCGCAAAGCCGGTGTATCTGTTCGTGGACGAGAGCCGGGCCTTCTCCCTGAAGGCCGACGACAAGATCCAGGTCCGCCGGTCCAAGCACACCGTGCGGCTGGTGCGGCTGTCGGAGCGGAGCTTCTGTGAGATCTTTGCACAAAAAATGCTGCCAGGAGGATTTGAAGATGAAAAATGACCGGCAGAGCATGATCCTGGAGATCATCAGCCAGGAGAATATCGAGACCCAGGAGCAGCTGCTCGTCCGTCTCCAGGAGCGGGGGATCACCAGCACCCAGGCCACCATCTCCCGGGACATCAAGCAGATGCACCTCATCAAGGAGCCGGTGGGCCATGGAGTGTACAAGTACGCCGTGTCCGGCAACCGGACCCGGCTGAACTTCGCGGAGAAGCTGCGGACCATCTTCCGGGAGAGCATCACCAGCATCGACAGCGCACAGAACATCGTGGTCATCAAGACCATGCCGGGCCTGGCCAGCGCCGCCTGCGCCGCGCTGGACGACATGGGCGTCGCCTACATGGTGGGGTCCCTGGCGGGAGACGACACGGCCTTTCTGGTGATGCGGGACACGGAGTCCGCGGCCAGCTTCTGCGAGGAGATCAAGGAGATGCTGTGAGGCATCCCCGGCGGGAGCCGGTTCCTCCCGTCCAACGGGATGCGCCCTACAAAATATGGAACAGATTCGATATTAAGGAGATCACTGGATGTTCAAAGTGCTGAAAACCGAGGGCCGCGCCCGGCGCGGCGAATTCTCCTGCGCCCACGGCGGCGTGGTCCAGACGCCGGTGTTCATGAACGTAGGCACACAGGGGGCCATCAAGGGCGGCGTCTCCGCCCATGATCTGAAGGAGGTGGGCTGCCAGATCGAGCTCAGCAACACCTACCACCTGCACCTGCGGCCGGGCGACCATATCGTCCGGCAGATGGGGGGGCTCCACAAGTTCATGGACTGGGACGGCCCCATCCTGACGGACTCCGGCGGGTTCCAGGTGTTCTCCCTGGCCTCTTTGCGGAAGATCCGGGAGGAGGGGGTCACCTTCGCCTCCCACATCGACGGGCACAGGATCTTCATGGGGCCGGAGGAGTCCATGCAGATCCAGTCCAACCTGGGCAGCGACATCGCCATGGCCTTTGACGAGTGCGTGGAGAACCCCGCGACCTACGAATACGCCAAGGCCAGCTGTGAGCGCACCGCCCGCTGGCTGGAGCGGTGCAAGGCCGAGCACGACCGCCTCAACGCCCTGCCGGACACGGTGAACCCGGGGCAGATGCTCTTCGGCATCAACCAGGGCGCCACGTTTGCGGACCTGCGGGTGTGGCACATGGACCAGATCGCCAAGATCGACTGCGACGGCTACGCCATCGGGGGGCTCGCGGTGGGGGAGCCCGCGGAGGTGATGTACGAGATCATCGACGCGGTGGAGCCCCACATGCCCAAAGACAAGCCCCGGTACCTCATGGGCGTGGGCACTCCCAGCAACATCATCGAGGGCGTGGCCCGGGGCGTGGACTTCTTCGACTGCGTGATGCCCTCCCGCAACGGCCGCCATGGCAAGCTCTTCACCTGGGAGGGCACGGTGAACATCCTCAACGAGAAGTACGCCACCGACCCCCGGCCCATCAGCGAGAGCTGCGGCTGCCCCGCCTGCCGCCACTTCTCCCGGGCGTACATCCGGCACCTGTTCAAGGCGGATGAGGTGCTGGCCCTGCGGCTGGCGGTGCTGCACAACCTGTACTTCTACAATGAGCTGGCCGCCCGCATCCGCCGGGCCCTGGACGAAGGGACGTTCGCGGATTTTCGGGCCCGTTACAGCGGAAATTTGGAAAAACGCGCATGACCCCCTTGCAAAAGCTGGTATATCTGCTATAATATTGTCATTCTGACTTTGGAACGAAAAGGAGTTTTGTTGTTATGGAAGGCGCTTCCTCCTCTATCATCATGCTGGTTGTTCTCATTGCGGTGTTCTACTTCATGCTGATCCGCCCGGAGAACAAGCGGAAGAAAAAGGCCCAGGAGATGCGGGACAGCCTGAAGAAGGGTGACACCATCACCACCATCGGCGGCATCGTGGGCAAGATCGTCATGGTCAAGCCGGACACCATCGTCATCGAGACCAGCGACGACCGGGTTCGTATGGAGCTGACCAAGTGGGCCGTCTCCACCACCGGCGTCCAGTCCTCCGGCGAGGAGAAGTCCTCCAAGGAGGAGAAGAAAGAGGACGAGGTCAAGAAGACCGAGGAGATCCCCGAGGCTCCCGCCGAGGAGACCGATGCATCCTCTGAAGAGGAAAAGAAGGACTAACCCATCATAAAACCACCCTCCCTTGTCATAAGCTCGGATAGAGCGATGACAGGGGAGGAATTTTTATGGGTAACGGGCGGAAACAGACAGCCCTGTGGCTGGTGTTCGTAGAGGGCGCGGCGCTGTCTCTGGGGATCTATCTGCTGCTGACGGTGCTGCTGTCCGCGCTGGTGGTGAAGGCGGTGCTGCCGGAGGAGGGGAGCTTTCCCGCTGTGGCGGCGTCGTGCTGTCTGGCGTCCTTCGCCGGGGCCATGCTCAGCGTCCGCCGCTCCTCCTGGGGCAGCCTGGCCAGCGCCATGGTGAGCGCCGCGGGTTTTCTGCTGGCGGTGGTGGCTGTGGCGCTGCTGTGCTGGCAGCAGATCACCTGGCTGGGCCGCGGGGGCGTGCTGCTGCTGTGCGGCGCAGGCGGGGGACTTCTGGCGGGCCTGCTGGGCGGGCGCCGGAGGAAGCGGAAGCGCCGTCCGGTCCGCAGGGGCCGCAAGGCCTGAAAAGCCGCTTGTGAATTTCACCAAAAATACAGATCTGAGCCCTGCCGCGGAGACTGCGGCCACAGTAGGGAGGTCTCCCGCGGCAGGGGAGACGGCGGCGGCAAATGTGGGGCGCCGCCGCTTTTATGTCTACAAGATATTGTCGTTTTTCGGGGCGGGGGAGGTGATCTCTCACGCCGATTTTACAAAGTTAACATAATATTGTTTACATAATATTTTGCCATAACTCACAAAAAACGGAAAATTCCCGTAAATTCCTTGCAAAATCCGGCGAATTCAACTATATTAGAACAAGCAAGGTCTTACGTCAACCGCTACATAAATCCGCCTGCCCCCGCATAGGATGCGGTGAGGTGAGGCGGATTGAACACGAGAACATTGACGAAGCGGCCCACGGTCCAGCTGCCCACGCTGCCCCGCCTGCTTCTGCTGGCGCTGTTCTTCCTGGCCGGCGTCCTTTTGGGACAGGTCCTGTCGGGCCGGGTGCCGGACACCACGGGGGACGAGCTGCGGCGGTATCTGGAGGACTACGTCCGCCTGGGGGGCGAGGGAGCGCCCACTGTCCAGACGGCTCTGTCGGCCCTGGTGATCTATTTCCGCTATCCGCTGTTTGCATTTCTGCTGGGGTTCGCCTCCATCGGGGTGGTGCTGCTGCCCTGTGTGACGGCGGCTTACGGCTTTTTTCTGTCCTTTTCCGTGTGCTGCTTCACGGCGGCCTTCGGCGTGGACGGCGTGCTGCTGGCCCTGGCGGTGTTCGGCCTGCGGTGCATGGTGACCCTGCCCTGCTATTTCCTGCTGGCGGCGGCCTCCTGGGGGACGTCCGCGGGACTGGCGGCCGTGTCCTTTGGGAGAGGACGGCGGACTGCCCCTGTGGTCTACGGCCGGGCCTGCTGGGTCCGGTTCGGCGCCTGCTGTCTGGCGCTGCTGGCGGGTGTGTGTGCGGAGCTGTTTTTGTCCCCGGTGCTGCTGCGGCTGATGCTGGAGCGCATCCTGGGGTAGAGAGAAAGAGAGAGGGAGGAGAGCACCCTTGGCAAGAGACGACATTGCGGACTTTGGGACTTATCTGGCGGAGGAGCGTCACGCCTCCCAGAACACCATCTGCTCCTATCTGCGGGACGTGACCCAGTTCTCCGCGTATTTGCGGGAGCACCAGAGCTGCACGCTGCGGCAGGCCGGCGGAGAGATGATTCAGGACTACATGAGCTGGATGCGGGGGCGGGGGAAGTCCGCCGCCTCGGTGACCCGGTTCCTGGCCTCCGTCAAGTCGTTTTACAACTTTCTGCTCTCCGCCGGCGCCGTAAAGGCCAACCCCGCCAAGAGCATCAGCGCGGACCGGGCGGAGCGGAAGTATCCGGAGATCCTCACCAGCAAAGAGGTGGAGCTGTTTCTGGAGCAGCCCCGGTGCGTGGACGCCAAGGGATACCGGGACCATGCCATGCTGGAGCTGCTGTACGCCACCGGCATCCGGGTCAGCGAGCTGATCTCCCTGGACCTGAAGGACCTGAATCTCTCCGCGGGCTTCATCCGGTGTGCCAGCCGGGGCAAGGAGCGGATCATCCCCCTGTACCACACGGCTGTGAAGGCGCTGCAGGACTATGTGCGGGATATCCGGCCCCAGCTGATCGCCGACGGCGGCGAGCAGGCCCTGTTTGTGAACATGAACGGCGAGCGCATGAGCCGCCAGGGGTTCTGGAAGATCATCAAGTACTATCAGGAGAAGGCGGGGATCGAAAAGGACATCACCCCCCACACCCTGCGCCACTCCTTTGCCGTCCACCTGCTGGAAAACGGCGCGGACCTGCGGTCCATCCAGGAGATGCTGGGCCATGCGGACATCTCCTCCACCCAGATCTACACCCATGTGGTGAAGCACCAGCTGAAGGATGTGTATCAGAAAGCCCATCCCCGGGCGTAATTCCAAGGGGAGCACCGGCGCCTCCCGCCGACGCTCCGGCGGGCAGAGCCCGCCTCTGCCGATCCCCTCGCCTTTGCACGGCAAAGACGGCCCCCGGCCGACTGCGGCCAGGGGCAGAGGCGTCCCGTCCAGGCACATGCCCTGGCCGGGACTTTTTTCTGCGCAAACGCACGGCAGACCACGGAAATGCGCAGCGGCGTTCTGCCTGCCTGTGAAAAAATTTTCCGCCGCCGCAAACAAAACCGGCTGCCTGGGACTCAAATAGGTGAAGAGAAGAGAAAGGAGGACCGCCATGGATCACGACGAATTCGCCCGCCGGGCGGAGGCTCTCCGGGCCCGGCTGTACCGGACGGCGTACCTGTACCTGGGCAGCGAGGCCGACGCCCTGGAGGCGGTGGACGAGGGCGTATACCAGGCCCTGCGGGCTTTGCGGCAGCTGCGTCAGCCGGACTTTTTCGAGACCTGGCTCACCCGGATTGTGCTGAACGCGTGCCACCGGGAGCTGCGGCGCCGGCGGCGCCTGGCCGGGGAGGAGGCTCTGCCGGAGAGCGCCGGTCCGGATGCCTATGACGCCCTGCCCCTGAAGGAGGCCGTCCGCCGCCTGCCGGAGGAATTGCGGGCGGTGGTGATCCTGCGGTACTTCGCAGGATACACCCAGGCGGAGACCGCCCGGGCATTGAACATTCCCCAGGGCACCGCGGCCACCCGCCAGCGGCGGGCATTGCAGCTGCTGCGCCTGGAACTGGGAGAGGAGGGAGACGCATGACCCGAAACGAGGAATATCAGGCCCTGCTCCAGGAGCTGGAGACCACACCGGCGGCCCTGGACGGCGCTGTGGAGCGGGCGCTGCGCCGCCGGAAACGGGACCGCCGCCTGCGGCTCTTCGGCGTCCCGGCGGGGAGCCTGGCGGCCTGCTTCGCCGCCTTTGTGCTGCTGGTGAACCTGTTCCCGCCCTTCGCGCGGGCCTGCGGCTCAGTGCCGGTGCTGCGGGAGCTGGCCCAGGCGGTGGCCTGGTCGCCCAGCCTATCCGCCGCGGTGGAGAACGACTACGTCCAGCCCATCGGCCAGTCCCAGACGGTGAACGGCGTCACCGCCACGGTGGAGTATGTGATCGTGGACCGCAAACAGCTGAACATCTTCTACACCCTGGACTATGCCCCGGACCTGGGGCCCATGTGGGCGGACTGCCGGATCACCCCCGGCGACGGCAGCGCGGGAGACGCCGGCGGCCGGACGGAGAAGCCGGGGGAGCTGGTGGAGATCAAGCGGGACTTTGTGGACCGGGACGTGCCCGGAATCCTGGATCTGACCCTGTCGGTCTACCCGGCAGAGCAGGACGGGGGCGGGCCGCCTGCGGAGAACACCGGCGACGGCTACTTTGACCAGCCGGTCGATGACCAGCCGGCGTATCTGGCGGAGATGACGTTCCACCTGGAATTCGACCCCTATTTCACCGCCCAGGGGACGCTGCTGGAGCTGAACCGGACCTTTGCCCTGGACGGCCAGACCTTCACGCTGCAAGAGGCGGAAATCTACCCCACCCATCTGCGGCTGACCCTGACGGCGGACCCGGACAACACCGCCTGGCTGGCGGGCCTGGACCTGTACCTGGAGAACGAGCACGGCGAGCGGTTTGAAAAGAGCCTGGGCGGCATCACCGCATCCGGGGACCCGGAGGGGGAGGGCATGGGCACCTTCTGGCTGGACAGCCCCTTCTTCAGCCAGGGGGAGCACCTGACCCTCCACATCACCGGCGTCCGGTGGAAGGACAAGGACGCGCCGCCGGTGAAGCTGAATCTGGCGGAGGGCACCGCCGAAAACCTGCCGGAGGGCACCTGGTTCCAGGGCGCAAAGCGCCTGCCGGAGGGATGGATCGTGTACCTGGTGTCCCCGCTGATGGAGAACCGGACCATGGGGAGCGTGTTCTCCAGAGGGGCCTGGGACGAGGACGGGAACTATTATGAGATCTGGCAGTTCGGCTCCTCCTACGGCTACTGGGACGAGACGGCGCAGGAGCGCGTAGGGGAGGACCGGTGGTATACCGAGGACTTCCCCCTGGCGGGACTGGCGGGCGACACGGCCTATCTGGACCCCTGCTACAACCGGATGGCCGCCGTTGATGCGGCGGTTCCCATCCAATAGGCGAGGGGGAGTCAAATCCCCCGCCTTCCATGCGAACGAGAGAGCGCCCGCCGCAAGGCGGGTGCTTTTTTGCCCGCCGAACGGCGGCTGGGGTGATCCTGCCGGGGAGAAGCCCGCGCGTTTTCCCTGTTGCGCTTCCCTGGAAAATTTGTTATACTGTTACAGTATGTATACTGGAGGGAAAGCGCCATGCGGATCCTGGGCATCGACCCCGGCTACGCCACCATCGGCTTCGGCCTCATCACGGCGGAGCGGGCACAAGTGAACATGCTTACCTACGGCGCCATCACCACCCCGGCGGGGGTGCCGCTCTCCCGGCGGCTGTACCAGATCGGCACCGATATGGAGGACCTGATCGGCCAGCTGAAGCCGGATGTCATCTCCATCGAGGAGCTGTTCTTCAACACGAACCTGACCACCGGCATCGCCGTGGCCCACGCCCGCGGCGTGCTGCTGTACACGGCGGAAAAGTGCGGGATCCCGCTCCACGAGTACACCCCCTCCCAGGTGAAGATGGCGGTGGTGGGCTACGGCAAGGCGGAAAAGCGCCAGGTGATGGACATGACCCGCCGCCTGCTGCACCTGAAAGCCGTCCCCCGGCCCGACGACGCCGCGGACGCCCTGGCCCTGGCCCTGTGCCATGCCCGGAGTGCCACGTCCCGCCTGCCCCTGCAGGACAGCAGGGTCAAGGAGACGATCTGAACAGTCAGGAACCGGACCGCTCCGCCGGACGCCGGAATTCCGAACTCCCAAGAAAGTGTGATTATCCATGTTTTACTATCTGGACGGCACCGTGGCAGAGATTCTGCCCTATCTGGCGGTCATCGACTGCGGCGGCGTGGGCTACGCCTGCAAGACCACCAACACAACCCTGGCCCAGCTGAAAAAGGGCCAGCGGGGGAAGCTCTACACCTATCTGGACGTGGGGGAGAACGCCTTCGGCCTGTACGGCTTCGCCACGGCCAACGAGCTGAACAGCTTCAAGCTGCTGATCGGTGTCAGCGGCGTGGGGCCCAAGGCGGCGCTGGCCATCCTCTCCGCCGCCACGCCGGAGTCCCTGGCCATGGCCATCGTCACCGGGGACGAGAAGAGCCTGACGGCGGCGCCGGGCGTGGGCAAGAAGATCGCCCAGCGGATCATCCTGGAGCTGAAGGACAAGATGGCCCGGGAGAGCGCCGCCACGGGGCTGGACTTCTCCGGCGGAGCCGCTGTGAGCGTCCCGGCCTTTACAAATAAGGCCACAGAGGCGGCCCAGGCCCTGGCGGTGCTGGGCTACACCAGCGCCGAGGTGGCCCAGGCGCTGAAGGGCGTGGACGTGGAAACTCTGTCTCTGGAGGAGATCATCCGCCAGTGCCTGAAAAAGATGGTGAAGTGAGTATGAAGATCCTGTCCGTGATTCTGCTCCTGGCCGCGCTGGCCATGGCCTTTCTTGCCATGATATTCGGCACCCGCTTTGCGGCCCTGCTCAATAAGGGCCAGCAGCGCCACGGCCTGCCGGAAAAAGAGCGGCGGCAGCGCAACCGCAGCGGCGCGGTGTTCGCCCTGTGCCTGTGCGCGGTGTTCGGCCTGGCCTGGCTGGCGGTGCATCTGTTCCAGGCGGGCTGACCGCCCCGGCCGGAATTTTGGAGCACATTCAGAGCACATGAAGAAGTGAACCCATGAGGAAGTGAACCCATGAGCATCGACTTTGGAAACGACATCTATGAAGAGCCCATCGTGGCCAAGACCTTCCTGCAGGAGGACGCCCAGGAGGGGTCCCTCCGGCCCAAGACCCTGCGGGAGTATATCGGCCAGGAGAAGGCGAAGGACAACCTGGCCGTGTTCATCCAGGCCGCCCAGAAGCGGGGAGAGGCCCTGGACCACGTGCTGCTCCACGGCCCGCCCGGCCTGGGCAAGACCACGCTGGCCGGGATCATCGCCCAGGAGATGGGGGCGGGCATCCGCATCACCTCGGGCCCGGCCATCGAGAAGCCCGGGGATCTGGCGGCGCTGCTGACGAACCTCAACGAGGGGGACATCCTCTTTGTGGACGAGATCCACCGGCTGAACCGGTCCGTGGAGGAGATCCTGTACCCGGCCATGGAGGACTACGCCCTGGACATCATCGTGGGCAAGGGCCCCAGCGCCAACTCCATCCGGCTGGACCTGCCCAGGTTCACCCTGATCGGCGCCACCACCCGGGCGGGGCAGCTGTCCGCGCCCCTGCGGGACCGGTTCGGCGTGACGCTGCGGCTGGAGCTGTACACGCCGGAGGAGCTCTCTCAGATCATCACCCGGTCCGCCGCCATTTTGAACGTGGACATCGTGCCGGAGGGCGCCTATGAGATCGCCCGCCGCAGCCGGGGCACGCCCCGGATCGCCAACCGGATGCTGCGCCGGGTCCGGGACTTCGCCCAGGTGAAGGCCGACGGCGTCATCACCAAGGATGTGGCGGACCAGGCCCTGTGCGCGCTGGAGATCGACCACCTGGGGCTGGACCCCATCGACCGGCGGATGCTGGGGGCCGTCATCGAGAACTACGGCGGCGGTCCTGTGGGCCTGGAGACCCTGGCCGCCACCATCGGCGAGGAGGCCGTGACCCTGGAGGACGTGTACGAGCCATACCTGATGCAGCTGGGCTTCCTGACCCGGACGCCCCGGGGCCGGTGCGTGACGGCGAAGGCATACCAGCACCTGCATAAGCCCATCCCCGGCGGCATGACGGCGGATCCGCCGGACATGGACCAGCTGACGCTGTGAGGAGGCGGTTTTCATGAAGCGGACCCTGGCGGAGCGCGTCGCATTTCTGATGCTGTCGGCGGCGCTGGCCGTCGGAGCCTGGGCCGTCACAGGCCGGGCTGCCTGCTCCGTGACGGCGCCCTATCAGTTTCCCGTCCAGCCCGGCACGCCGGAGTGGGTGGAGCTGTCCGCCAACGCCCGTCGTGCCGCCTGCCGCCTGCCGGCGGGGCTGGCGGAGCAGATGACCTCCGAGGCCCTGCTGGAGACGGCGCTGGACTATCCGTTCAACGCCTCCATGTATGTGTCCAGCGACCTGGAGGGGATGTTCGGAAAGCGGGCGGCCCTGGCGGGCAACGACGCCCTGGCGGAGCTGGTGACCCGGCCGGACGCGGAGGAAGTGATCGCCCGCGCGCTGGCGGCGCCTGCGGAGGCAGGGGAGGACCCCCTGCGGGGCGTGTATCTGGAGACCTTCTGCGCCTGGCTGCCGGAGCTGTCCAGGATGGCGGGCGTCTGAGGCGTCACAGGGGCAGGCCCCGGCCGGTGCGCAGGCCCAGCAGAAAGGCATGGATGGCGGTGAATTCCCGGGCCTTTTCGTAATCCGCCGCCATCTCAGAGGTGAGCTCTCCCTCCAGAAGGGAGAGGGGCATCTCGTAGTCATCCGGTGGGGCAGCGTCCAGCTGGGGGCGGATGTAGTGGGCGTACAGCCATTTCATGAAGTCGGACATTGCGAATGCTCCTTTCAAAATACAATGGATGCGTTGTGCTTAGCTGCAGTATAATACAACGGATACATCGTGTCAAGAGGTGACGATATGACATTGCAAGAGCGAATGCGGGAACTCCGCAAAGAGCGGAAGGAGACCCAGAGACAGGTGGCCGACGCCATCGGTGTGACGGATCGGCAGTACCAGCGGTTTGAGACCGGGGTCAATCTGCCTGGATTTGAAAATCTCGTGGGCATTGCGGACCACTTCGGCGTATCGCTGGATTATCTGGCCGGCCGGTCGGACCGGAGGGAAATGTAGAGGCGGGTTTCCCGCCGTTCAGAGGAACCTGCTCCTGCAGGGGGCGTACAGCCTTTTTACAAAGCCGGACATTGCGAATGCTCCTTTCTGCAAACAACTTTTAAGCTGTTTGCAGAAAGGATATATCACGACTTTTAGGTTGTGCCAAGGAGATCATATATGGAGTTTTATGAGCGAATGCGGGAACTCCGCAAAGAGCACGGCGAGACCCAAGCGCAGGTGGCCGCAGCCGCCGGAATGACAGACCGGCAGTATCAGCGGTTTGAAACAGGCAAACAAAAGCCGGGGTTTGACAGTCTGCTTGCCCTGGCGGACCACTTCGGCGTGTCGCTGGATTATCTGGCCGGGCGGTCGGACCGGAGGGAGATGTAGAGGTGGGTTTCCCGCCGTTCAGAGGAACCCGCTCCTGCAGGGGCGTGCGGCCCGTTTTTGGAGTCAGACATTGCGAATACTCCTTTCTCACGCTTCATAAAGCGTGAGAAAAATATAACACGCTCTGCGAAGCGTGTTAAGGGGGATTTATGGAACTAAACGAGCGATTGCGGGAACTCCGCAAGGAACAGGGCGAAACCCAAAAGCAGGTGGCCGCCGCCATCGGGATTGGGGAGCGGCCCTACCAATACTTGGAGTCCGGCGAGCACCGGCCCAGCCTGGACACGTTGATCGCCCTGGCGGACCACTTCGGCGTGTCGCTGGATTATCTGGCCGGCCGGTCGGACCGGCGGGAGTTGTAAAAGGCCGCCGTCCGGCGGCCTCGGGAATCTTTGCTCCCGCAAGGGGCTTGTTCAGCGGGATGCACCCCCCATTTTCTTTTCGGTCTTGCCCGAAAAGAAAACGGGCCGTGCACGGTCCAAAAGAAAAGAACGCTTTTGGCCGCAACTCTGCACGGGCGTGCAAAGTTGCTGTACGGGGGTTGGCGTGAGATGGTGCCTGCGTGTTTGCGAGGACTGGCCAACGGGCGCGGCGGGGTGCGGTACAGGCTTGAACGCTGATTCCCGCGGCGTGGATGCGGAGGTCAACGGGGTGCAAGGACGCATTTGACCAGCTCCTCTTTCTGCGCGTTCCGCTTCGCTACGCGCTGCCCTGGCGGTCGTAGGGGCCGATGCCTTTATCGGCAGCTCCCGCGCGGGACAGCTAGCGGCAGCGAAAAGAGAAGCAGCTCCATGCGATGACCACCCCGACGACCTCCGCACGATCCGCCACGGGACGGCAGTTGGAGAAATCGCAGAAGAGTATAGCGTGCCCGAAGGCCGGGCCAAATCGGCGCTTGCACCGATCCGCCGCCCCCCGTCGCGCGGAGGGCCACTGCACCGGAGCGCGCCAACGCTTTTCTCTTTGGACCGTGCACGGCCCGTTTCTCTTTTGGCACGACAAAAGAGAAACGGGGGGTGCATCCGCCCAGCCATCAACATAGCTGAATCCCCGTCCCATGGGGACGGTCACATCATAAGAAACAAACGAGGTAATATCAATGGGCAAACTATTTGGAACCGACGGCATCCGCGGCGTGGTGGGGGAGAACCTCACTGCCGACATGGCCTTCCGCGTGGGGCAGGCCGTGGGCACTGTTCTGATGGAGGACAAGGGCAGCCGCCCCACCGTGGTGATCGGCAAGGACACCCGCATCTCCTCCGACATGCTGGAGTCCGCCCTGATGGCGGGGCTCTGCTCCGTGGGCAGCGACGTAAAGCCGGTGGGCACCATTCCCACCCCGGCGGTGGCCTATCTCACCGTGCAGGAAAAGGCGGACGCGGGCATCGTGATCTCCGCCAGTCACAACCCCTATGAGCACAACGGCATCAAGGTCTTCAGCGGACAGGGCTACAAGCTCTCCGACAGCGTGGAGGCCCGGATCGAGGAGAAGATCCTCTCCCAGGAGCCCATGAAGCTCCGAACCCGGGGGGAGATCGGCCGCCGCCACCACGGTATGCGCCAGCTGAAGCGGGACTATATCGACTTCGTGGCCTCCACCATCGAGTCCGATCTGGCGGGGCTGAAAATCCTGGCGGACTGCGCCAACGGCGCTGCCAGCGCCACCGCGCCGGAGCTGTTCGGCCGCTTCAAGGCCCGGACGGACTTCATCCACCGGGACCCGGACGGGGTGAACATCAACAGCCACTGCGGCTCCACCCACCTGGAGGACCTGGCCGCCGCCGTGGTGCGGGGTGGCTATGACATCGGCGTGGCCTTTGACGGGGACGCGGACCGCTGCCTGCTGGTGGACGAGACCGGCGGCGTCATCGACGGCGACAAGGTCCTGGCGGTGTGCGCCCTGGACATGAAGCGCCGGGGAAAGCTCAACGGCAACGCCCTGGTGGCCACGGTGATGAGCAACCTGGGCCTCCACGAGTTCTGCCGGAACAACGGCATCGACCTGCTCTGCACGGATGTGGGCGACCGGAACGTGCTGGAGAAGATGCTGGAGCGGGACTACCGCATCGGCGGGGAGCAGTCCGGCCACACCATCTTCACCGATGTGGAGACCACCGGCGATGGTGAGGTGACGGCCCTCCAGTTCCTGCAGGTGCTGGCCCGGTCCGGGGAGAAAGCAAGTTCCCTTGTCAGCTGCTGCGCCGTCTACCCCCAGGTGCTGGTGAACGTGGAGGTGCCCCACAGCGGCGGCGTGAAGGAGGCCATTATGGCGTCCCCCGCGCTGGCGGAGGCCGTGAAGCGGGAGGAGGAGGCCCTCGCCGGTGCGGGCCGGGTGCTGGTGCGCCCCTCCGGCACGGAGGCCCTGATCCGGGTGATGGTGGAGGCCAAAACCACGCAGATCGCCCAGGCGGTGGCGGACCGGCTGGCAGATTTCATCAAATCGCAAAAAAAATAAAAATCTGTTTCTCGGATTTTTTTACAAATTGCTTGACATTTCACTGGATAGACAGGTATAATACGATATGTACAAATTTAGCGAGAAGACACCCCAGCCCCTGGACCAGTGCAGCGATGAAACGCTGTGCCAACTGGTTACCGGCGGCAGCCGCGAAGCGGAGGAAGCTCTTGTGACGCGGTACAACCGGCTGGTCCGGACCTGCGCCCGCCCCTTCTTTCTGGTGGGCGGCGACAGCGAGGATCTGACCCAGGAGGGCATGGTGGGCCTCCTCAAAGCCGTTCGGGAGTATGACGCCTCCAAGGAGGCATCCTTCCGGACCTTCGCAGAAATCTGCATTCGTAACCGGCTGTATTCCGTCCTCCGCGCCGCGGCGCGGGATAAGCACATGGCTCTCAATCAGTCGGTCCCCTTGGATACACCCTTCTTTGACGCCAATTCCTACACCTCTGGTACCAGCGATCTGACTCAGCGCGATCCCGAAGCGTATCTCATCGACAGGGAACATACCGCTGCCCTCTTATCCGGTGTCCGGAAACAGTTGTCCGAGTTTGAAGCAAAGATTTTGGGGTACTATTTAGACGGTCTTTCATGCAGGGAAATTGCCGAGACGGTAGGCAAGCCCCCAAAGTCCGTGGACAACGCCGTGCAGCGCATTCGGCGCAAGGTGGCACGGCAGCTTCTTTCCGGCGATCTCAGCGGAAGCTGAACGCAATATATTTTTCTTTTCAAAGAGAGGGTAACATCATGTACGAAGACAAGACCTTAGTTTGCAAGGAGTGCGGCCAGGAGTTCGTGTTCACCGCCGGCGAGCAGGAGTTCTATGCCGAGCGCGGCTTCCAGAACGAGCCCCAGCGGTGCAAGGCCTGCCGTGACGCCCGCAAGAACGCGGCCCGCGGTCCCCGGGAGTATTTCACCGCTGTCTGCGCCGCCTGCGGCGGCGAAGCCCGCGTGCCCTTCGAGCCGAAGTCTGACCGTCCCGTGTACTGCAGCGAGTGCTTCGCCAAGATGCGGGACCAGCAGAGATAAACGAATCAATCCGTTTTGGTCTCTTGCAGAGGCGGCGCCCGGTGGGCGCCGCTTCTTCTTTTGCCGTGGGAGCCGGCCGCCGCGCCCCGCGCCGGGGAAACGGGAGGCATTCCGGAAAAATGTGCCGGTGCGGACGCCGAATCTCCACATTTCCAGGCTTTTCAAAGATTTTCTCTTGAAAAACATCGAAAACTAGAGTATAATACCCCTGCTGAATTTCAGATTAGAATTGGAGGAACCTCTGATGATCGAGATCAAGAAGGACACCATCATCGGTGACATTCTGGACGTGGCGCCTCAGACCGCGCCCATCTTCCTGTCCATCGGCATGCACTGCCTGGGCTGCCCCTCTTCCCGGGGCGAGACTGTGGAGGAGGCCTGCATGGTCCACGGCGTGGACTGCGACAAGCTGCTGGCCCTGGTGAACGAGGAAGCCAACAAGAAAGCGGAATGACCGGAACGGGACGCATACGGGAGACCGTATGCGTCCTCCTCCGACAGCCGGAACAGGAGGGCGCCATGGGAAAACATCTGGAACTGACGCCGCGCCTGCGGCAGATCGCCGCCTGGGTCCGCCAGGGTGCGCACCTCGCTGATGTTGGCACGGATCACGCCTATCTGCCCGTGTGGCTGACGCTGCAGGGCCGCGTGGCCTCTGCCATTGCCAGCGATCTGCGGCGCGGCCCCCTGGACCGGGCGCAGGAGACCGGCCGGCGCTACGGTGTGGGGGACCGGATCACCTTCCGCCTGGGCAACGGTCTGGCCGCCGTGGCGCCGGAGGAGTGCGACACCATCGTCATCGCCGGCATGGGGGGCGAGAACATCGCCCAGATTCTGGCCGGGGCACCCTGGACCGCCGACGGCCGCCACACCCTGCTGCTCCAGCCCCAGAGCCGGGCGGAGGCGCTGCGCCGCTTCCTGGCGGAGCACGGCTACGCCATAGCGCGGGAGGCGCTGGTGCGGGACCGGGGCTTTCTCTATCCCGTGATCGAGGCCGGGGCAGGGGAGATGCATCTCACGCTGGGCCGGCAGTGGGCCGGGGCGGACCTGCTCTACGACCCCCTGGGGGACCGCTACATCATCGAGAAGATCATCCAGCTCCAGGCGGCGGCGGCCGGGTCCAACCGGGCGTCGGCGCCAGAGGCCCGGGAACGGGGCGATTACGCCAGGGCCGTCATCACGGAGCTTCTGCAAATGAGGGAGGAGTGGCGCCATGCCAACTGTCCGGGAAATTGAACAGGCCCTGTTCCGACTGGCCCCGAAGGAGGGCGCCATGGACTGGGACAACGTGGGCCAGCTGCTGGGGGACCCGGAGGCGGAGGTCCGGCGGGTCCTGGTGGCCCTGGACATCACGGAGGCCGTGGCGGACGAGGCCATCGCGGAAAACTGCCAGCTGATTGTCAGCCACCATCCGGTGATGAACTGCAAATGGCTGCCGGTGCAGACCGTCCGGCAGGACACGCCCCAGGGGCACCTGCTGCTGAAAATCCTGAGGAGCGGCCTGTCCGCCATCTGTATGCACACGAACCTGGATGTGGCCCCCGGCGGCGTCAACGACGCGCTGGCCGCCGCGCTGGGGCTGGAGGACCCTGGGCCGCTGGGGGACCCGGAGGGGCTGTGCCGGATGGGAACACTGGCAAGTCCTATGCCTTTACAGGAATTTGCAAAGCACGTCTGCCGGGCGCTCCAGGCCAACGGCGTCCGCTACGCCGGGGACAGCGGCCCGGTGCGGAAGGTCGCGGTGGGCGGCGGCGCCTGCGGCAACTATGAGGATGCGGCCATCGCCGCAGGGTGCGACGTGTTCGTGACCTCGGACCTCAGCTACCACCAGTTTTTAGACGCGGCAGGGAAGGGCATCCGCCTGATCGACGCGGGCCACTTCCCCACAGAGAATCCGGTGTGCACCGTGCTGGCAGAGTACCTGCGCGGCCGGTTCCCGGGCCTCACCGTCACCAAATCCGCCTCCCACCGGGAGGTCATCCAGTATTACGTAGAAGGAGAGTAATGTACCATGTCCGGACATTCCAAATGGCATAATATCCAAAAGACCAAGGGCGCGGCCGACGCCAAGCGCTCCGCCGCCTTCACCAAGATCGCCAAGGAGATCATCGTGGCCGTGAAAGAGGGCGGCGGCTCCGGCGACCCCAACAACAACTCCCGTCTGGCCACGGTCATCGCCAAGGCCAAGGCCGTCAACATGCCCAACGACAACATCAAGCGCACCATCGACCGGGCCCTGGGCTCCGGCAGCACCGACAACTACGAGGCCGTCACCTACGAGGGCTACGGCCCCGGCGGCGTGGCCGTCATTGTGGAGGCCCTGACCGACAACCGCCAGCGCACCGCGCCGGAGGTCCGCCACGCGTTCGACAAGTGCAACGGCAACCTGGGCGCCCAGGGCTGCGTCAGCTGGTCCTTTGACAAGAAGGGCGTCATCGTCATTGACAACGAGGAGGGCGAGCTGGACGAGGACACCGTCATGATGGACGCTCTGGAGGCCGGTGCCGCCGACTTTGAGGCCGACGGTCCCGCCCTGGAGATCACCTGCGACCCCGACGCTTTCAACGACGTGGTGAAAGCCTTGGAGGGGAAGGGCTACGCCTTCGCCAGCGCGGAGATCGAGATGGTGCCCCAGAACTACATCACCCTCACCGGCGAGGGAGACGTGAAGAACATGGAGAAGCTCATCGACATGTTGGAGGACAACGACGACGTGCAGAACGTCTGGCACAACTGGGATAACGACTGAGCATCGCTGGATAGAGAGAGGACGGGGAGACCCGTCCTCTTTTCGTCCTCTATAATATTCAACAAAACTTTTCTTTTGTGCAAAAACGCCGGAGAGGCGGGCCTGACCGGTCCCCCTTACCATTACCATAACAATGACCATAACCATCACCATAACCCTAACTCTAGCTATTACCATAACGGGAGAATTTTACAAAATCCTCCCGGAGATTGCATAGAGCCGTGCATCAGATGGGGAGGGGACGCCTTTTCTTGAGAGGAGTGGTTTTTCGTTGGCAGAGGAACACAAGAAGAGTTTTATGCTGTATTTCGATAATTTTCCCTGTGTGGCGGCCCTGGACGCGGAGCAGCGGGGGGAACTGCTGCTTCTGCTGTACCGCTATGCCATGGCGGCGGACAAGGCTCCCACGGATCCGGAGGAGGTTTTGCGGCAGCACCCGGGCTTGAGGGAGGAGACCCGCATGGCCTACCGGTTTCTGGCGGAGACCATTCGGCGGGATACAGAGAAGTGGAAGGAAAAGCAGCGGCGCTACCAAGAGGCGGCGGCGCGGCGGCAGGGGGATGGGGCGATCTCCCGGCAGGCCCTGGAACAGGCCGCGCCCAAGGATTACAGCGACATCCGGAAGTACCTGCGGGACGTCTCTACCGCTGGTCGGTTGCCAAAATCGGACCCATAGGGTAGACTGAGGGCGAGGTGATACACGTGAACAAGGAGCGGCTGGGCGATTTCATCGGCAGCGAGCGGAAAAATCTGGGCCTGACCCAGCGGGATCTGGCGGCGCGGCTGCATGTGACGGACAAGGCCGTCAGCAAGTGGGAGCGGGGGCTGAGCTACCCGGATGTGACGCTGCTGGAGCCCCTGGCGGCAGCCCTGGACCTGACGGTGGAGGAGCTGATGGCCTGCCGGAGGCAGGCGGCGAAAGGAGCGGAGGAGACCATGCAGAGCTTGTTGGATATCTCCCGTGACAGCGTGCGGCAGGAGCGGCGGCGCTCCTGGCAGCGGCTGGCGGCGGTGCTGGTGCTGCTGGCAGTGACTGCCGCCGTGGTGGCGTATACGCAGATCGTGGTGACGGAGGAGGGGTATTACAGCATCGTTCTGAAAGAGACTGTGAATGGCAGGAACTGTGTCTATGTGGAGGACCGTGGACACCTGATCCGGCTGAAGTGCGGGGAGGATGTGGACTTTGATGCCCTCACGCTGCGGGACGAGCGGGGAGATACCATTTCCTATCAGATGGACTTTCAATGGAACCGGCTGACCCGCACTGGTACGGTGTCTGCCTGTGAGGACACCGGCGTCACCGTTCTGGGAGGTGTCATGGATGTCACCTATGAGGGGGATTCCGGCAGCGTGCCGCTTCTCTTCGGCGATACCAGCGTCCAGTATCTCCGGGACGGGTATTACCCGGACCCCTACGCAGAGTCCGAAAATCTGGTGTTTTTATGTGACGTCCGGTTTTGGCCCTATCATCCGGAGGAGCCGGACCCCACCGGCATCAACACCCGGGCAATCCTGGAAGTGGAGGACTGCATCAACGCCGAGGCGCTGGACGTGGATGGGGACGGAGAGCTGGAGGTGGCCGTCCGCACCCGCTGGCCGGAGAAGCCGTACACCGTCTACGACTATGTGGATGGAGAGATTGTGGAGTCATGGCCGGACACCCTGCCGGAGGAGATTTTGGAACAGATGTGGGCCCCGTGGGAAGGGCTATGAGAGGTGCTGCCTATGGAATCTCCTGCGCCCCCCTCTGAGAGCGGCGGGTGGGGTCTCCTTCCGCCCGGAGGCGGGGAGCCAGCATCTGGCCTTTCACAGCCGGGAGCGGTTCCTCCGCTGCATCGACCAGTACACCGCGCGGCAGTACCGGCATCAATCGGTACAAAAAGAGGCCCTGGCTTTCGCCAGGACCTCTTCTTGTACGAGCAAGACTGTAAGCCGGGTTCTGTATCAAACAGTCATCTATCTCGACGTACCGTCGCCGGTACGCTCCAGCCACCCCGGGAGCGGCCGGGCCAGCCTTGGGGGTCGGACCCCCTGCTCCCATACCGGTGTTGCTCCGGATAGAGTTTACAGCATCGGACAGTCTCCAGCCGATGGGTGAGCTCTTACCTCGCCTTTCCACCCTTACCGACAGAGCTACTCTCTGTCGGTAAGGGTGGCTTGCCGCTCCCCGCGGGAGCGGCCGCTGCGGCGGGCTGATTGCAATTAGGAAGAGGGACCCTTCGCCCCTCTTCACACAACACCCCTGCGCCGTTCCGCGCGGAAGCGATTGCGCTGTTCGGGGAAGTTTCCCTCGCCCCGCTCCGCGGGGCATCGCGTTCAGCCGTCGCTGGTTCCCTGACCGATACAGAGTAACTCTGTCGGCGGTATATCTCTGTTGCACTTTTCCTGAAGTCGCCTTCGGCGGGCGTTACCCGTTATCCTTGCCCTGTGGAGCCCGGACTTTCCTCA
>ERZ791871.300-NODE-300-length-70984-cov-4.559701_pt1 | contig 70984 bp, 53 predicted proteins | sample MGYA00510280_ERZ791871 | MGnify/ENA primary metagenome ERZ791871 (study PRJEB30046, sample SAMN00792111) | human gut metagenome | study: EMG produced TPA metagenomics assembly of the A metagenome-wide association study of gut microbiota in type 2...
ACATCAATTGATGTAGAAATCGGTGTAAGCAAGAAAAAATCGCATAATTAGCAGAATGAATGGGCAGTCCTGAAAGGGATTGCCCATTTTTGAAATATCAGAAAGAGGAAAAAGATGATTACCGAAGAACAAAAGAAAAGAATAGTGCAAGAAATATTGAAAACACCTATTATTGCATCTAGCACTTATTATGGCAAACCATGTTTAGTAAGTGATTCCAAAAACAATAACTATATTATAAGCGGGCAAAAGTATAAAGGGTGTTCAGATGAGGACATGTGTGATTTTACTGTTGGATATTACAATGTGGTTTATGAAAAAGATATTTTAAAAAACTCAAACATTACAGAGATATTTGCTGGTGATACGATGATAGATAACTATAAAGAAGAATTGGCTAATTATCATTGTTTAGCGAATTTTTGGATTTTGCCAATGAAAGTTGGACGTTCTTGTGGTCGACTGAATAGGGCAAGACTTCATATGGATTCATTTTTGAAGAAATTACTAGAGAATTATGAGGGGTATAAAGAATATTATAAAGAATATTTTACTGAATTTAGTGAAGAAACTTTTGTAGAAAAGCATTATTTAGAGGGGAGTTTTTTCGTTAATAATACGGTGGTAGAGATAAATACCGTTGATGATGCAAGAAAGTGTATTTCAATGAGAGCAGAAAATCTTTCGGAAAAGAAGTTTAAGGATTTATATAAATATTTTGAGGAGACATTTGGGAAAATAATTGTAGATAAATTTTCTGGAAAATAATTAAAAAATCCTTTGAGAGAGGAGAAATCCCTTTCTCAAAGGGCTTTTTCTATTTATACGGATATTCGCAAACTACAAGATAAAGCCAAAACTTCATATACTCTAAGCACAAGGAGGTTGAGGTTTGGCTATGAACAACAGTTTAGCAGAAGTACACCCGGAGCTTGTTTCGGAGTGGTCGGAGAAGAACTTACCGCTTACACCTGATGACATTACTTTCGGTTCAAATAAAAAAGTATGGTGGAGAGGTGCTTGCGGTCACGAATGGCAGACAAGCGTTAAGGCTCGTTCTAATGGAGAAAAATGCCCAATATGTTCCGGTGCGAGAGTGATTGCAGGTATTAACGATTTGGCGACATTAGAGCCATTACTGGTAAAACAGTGGTCGAAAAAGAATAAGATAAAACCGACAGAGGTTTCTATTGGTTCTCATAAGAAAGTGATTTGGAGATGTGAGAAAGGACACGAGTGGGAAGCTGCCGTTAAGAGCAGAACGATAAATAGGACAGGCTGCCTGTATTGTTCCCATAATAAAGTGTTGGCAGGATTTAATGACCTTGCAACGCTTCTGCCGGATATAGCTGCCGAGTGGTCGGACAGAAATTATCCTTTACTTCCGACTCAGGTTACGGTCTTTGCCAATCGTAAGGCTTGGTGGAAGTGTAAGGATTGCGGCAGAGAGTGGAACACTCTTATGAGCCGGAACAGCTTGTTGGAAAGACATGCGTAGCGATCACAAATCTTCCTACCAGAATGATGATGGGAATCCCATCAGAAGGAATGTTGATTTCAGCAGTGTATGAGTATGACGGACACGAAGGATTGAATCTGCTTATGTTAGATGACGCAATTCTTGCTGGTGCTAAGCTGTATTAAGAAAGTAAATGCATGTATTTTACGACAGAGTTACGACAAATGATGAGCTATGATATAGTAAAAAATATTTCTAAACTTAAAAAACAGGTTGCTAAATTCAGAGAAACTGTATATACTAAAGATAGAAGTAAATGTTTGCCGCTTGCTGATGGTGCGGGGTATAAATAATTCAGTTCGTAAATGAAGCCACTTGCTATACAGGTGGGATAAAAATAGTATAGTTTGTAAATGTTCCCCATCAGTGAATGCTGATGGGGAATTTTATCACATAGGAAAGGTTATTTATGGAGATACAACAGGGATATTCGTATCATATCAAGGATGAATTTTTTGACTTGGTTCAGGATAAATATTTGATGAGTAATAAGGAACAGGGGAACTATCGTCCTCATTACTATGCAATTCAGGATAGAAAAAATCCAAAATTGTATTGGATGATACCAATTAGCTCACAAGCTGAGAAATACAAGGAAATCGTTGAAAAGAAAAAGAAACGATATGGTAAATGCAATACGATAGTGATTGGATTATTTGCAGGAAAAGAAAATGCTTTTTTGATACAGAATACATTTCCTGTTATTGAAAAATATTTTGACCATGTTCATACGATTCAGGAACAGCCTGTAACGATACATAAAAAGTTGGATAAGGTACTTGTTGAAAATCTGAATGAAGTACTGGCTATGTATAATCGTGGAATAAAATTGACTTTTACGGGTATTAAAGCGATTAGGAATATTATGGAAGAAGAACTTGGAAAATAGAGAGGACACCATTGCTTATGCAAATGTAAGTAATGGTGTCCTTTTGTATGAGCAATGTTTATAAACCCACTGTAATTCCAACAAGAAAGGATTCCTCACCGGGAACGAGATCAAGATCACCGCCATGGCTTTCAATGATTTTTCGGACAGAGGAAAGCCCGATTCCATGATCAGCAGATGTACCCTTTCGGGAGAGGAATGTTTTTCCCTCTTGCAAGGCCAGACCGTCGTAAGTGTTTTCAATCTTCAAAAAGTACATATTACCTCTGGTTTCGCCTGCAATGAAAACGCGGCGCACCCCTTGCTTTTGGCGGCTGCACGCCTCAACGGCATTGTCCAAAAGATTGCCCAGCACCGTACACAGTTCCACATCGGTAAGCGGCATCTGATCGGGAAGATCGAGCCGCACCTGAAATTCTGTCCCTTGTGTCTGCGCCATGCCGTAGTAGTATTCAATCAGTGCATTTACGACGGGATTTTTGCAGAACTGGGCAGGGGAGTGACCCGATGTTGCCGCAACCTGTTCCTCTACCTGTAACAGGAAGGAGCAGATCTCCGTCTGCCCACGTTCAGAGGCCATGCGGTCTATGGTGCGCAGATGGTGTTTGATGTCGTGGATCAGCCTTCTGTTTTCTGCCGCTGCCTCAGAAACCTGACGGCTGTATTCGGTCTGCATAGAAAGCTGACGGATGACCTGCTTGCGTTCTTCCTGGAAAATCAGGCTGTTTCCATATCCTTCTATTACATCGCGCCAGAGGGAATAACCGATGGCTGCTGCTATGAAAAAGCTGCCCCATTCCAAAAACCAACCGCCGATAACCGGCTCATAAACCGGCAGAAGGCGATCCCATATAAAGGCGCAGGTTGCGGCTGCCGCAGCATAGAAGATCGGCCTGCTCCATTTTTCTCCTCTGTGAATGGCAAGCACAGCGATGATAAGCAGATAGAGCGCAGATGCCGCCTTATAACAAAAGACCGATGCAGAGAAGAAACGAATCGCTCCAAGGGAGAGATGGGAAGCCATCATGCCATACACAAACGCATATACTAGGAAGGCAGCGCCCACCCCATTACTGATGGCCGCAGGCAGGAAGCCCGGCCTGCATATCCGGTTTTGCAGAACTACGATCAGCCAGGTAACCAGATAGATACAGAACAGTTCAATCGTGTACCAGGGGAATACGGGAACCGCAGCCAGCATATGAAGCACCGGATAGGATGACAGGCCGCACATGGCAAGGCAGATCAGTCCGAACAGGAATGTATTTTTCTGTTTCATCCGGCGGCTGAAATAAAAGGACAGCAGCGCACAGACAAAGGTAACTGTACAGCTGAACAGGCAGAATGCAAACCGGATTCCTCTGGTTGTATTGACCGCCAGCATCGTTCCGAAAGCAGGCGGATAGACAATTCCTCCGTAAAAGTGGTCATAGTTGCTGACCGCTATGGTGAGTGTGACCGGTTTTCCGCCATGAAAAGTGACCATGCGGTTTTGAACCAATGGTGTCCCCTGTGCCGGTTCCCCCATTTGCAGGATCAGGTCATGATCCAGATAAAGGTTGTAAGCAGAAAACACTTCCGGGATTTCCAGCGCATATGTTTCCTTCCGTTCCGGCAGAAAGAATGTCATCTGATAAGTCCCGCAGCCATAGGGAGAAGAGTTTGCAGGGCTGGAGAAATTGGTCTGCTCTCCGATGGAAAGGTAGCGCATATAATGGCTTTCATCCCGTATTTCTTCCGGGGTCAAAAGCGCGTCAGGATAAAATGCCCAGCCGGATACCAGAAAGCGCACCGGTGACTTTTGAAGTTCTTCCTCAGAAAGCGCCAGAATCCCATTTGCCGCCTGGATTGTGTTCTGGCTATATTTATTATTGAACTGATACAGGCCAAGAAAAAACAGGGATGAGCACAGGCAGACCATACATAAGGCAGCATATTTTTTTACTGCAGAAGATACCATCTTATTTTCGCCTCCTCCTTAGGAAAAACACACCGGCAGACAGAAGAAGCAGACAGGCCGGAATCAAAAAGAATATGGGCGACCAGCTGTGCTCTGTGTCGGCAGCATGTGCCAGGGAAGCGGTATCTTCCTTTCTCACAATGGTGTAAGTCCCTGTATGGCTGATCTGAAAGGAAGCGGCTTTCGCCGTATCGTCATAACCGGTCATGGGAACTTCCACGCCGCTTTCATCACAGAGGAACAATGTGCCGGCTGCCGGGTCATTTGGATAGGGCAGCATGACAGAAACATCCGGCAGGGAGTTGAGTGCAGTTCCATTGATGGAAAACGAAAAAGAAAAACCGCCATCCGTATCCTTTTGGATGATGACTTCAATCTGATCTTCGTTTTGGATACCCTCCGGCAAGGCGTCTTTGGGTATGCTGATAGTGATTCCCTGTTTGGAAAAGATGGCTCTTTGCTCCCCTGTTTGCAGCATCATCAAAAAGCGTGTGCCGGAAATCCGGTCAGTGGTTTCATCGAAGAACTCTGAAAAATCAGGGCTTTTGGAATCCGCATCTTCCTCTGTATCACCGTTTGCCTGTTCCGATGGGAAATCGTCTTTATCTATATCTATAGAATCATCCTTTCCCTCCCAGGATGGCTCGGAAGACTTGTGGGATGGTTCACGATCCGCAGGATCATTTTCTTCACTGACAGGTGGTGTTTTTTCAGAATCGTTGGAATCCACTCTGCCGCCATTTGTTGCAGGCGGTTTTGGAGGCTTTGTGGAGGGCCTGTCTGCGAAACCGTCATCCTGATCGTCGGTATCTTCAGGAGGCGGCTGAATGATGGTGTCAAGTGGATTTCCACCTGCATCCCCTCCATCCCGGTCGCCATCGTGATACCCTTCAAGGACAATTTCATCTGCGTAGGTAAAGGACAGGATGCCGGTTCGCCTGCCGTCATAATCGACCTGAAGGCGGTAACTGCTGCCCGGCGTCAGCAGACGGGTGGCAATCGAGAGCATTTCCTGACCCACATAAACGCCACTTTCCAGGCGGTTCCATGAACCGTTGTTTTCGGACAGCCATACGCTGATCTCATCCAGTTCCCCCGGCGGTGTGACCCAGGGAAAATGAAGGTTTCCTCTGGCGGACAGAAAGCAGTTAATGTCCGGTCTGCCTGGAGCCTGTACAGAAACAGGAATTGAGATTTCAGGGAAAGCAATTCCCTCTGCAAACGCAGTATTTGCTGGTGCGGTCAGCTTTCCAATGGCATGGTACAGTCCCACAGTGTTCAAATCAATACCGGAAAAATCCCATTCCACCACAGCGGCGTAGCGGGTTCCATTGTCCGCATAGCATTCTAGATAGTAAGGGGAAAAGGCAAACAAATTTTCCAGCGTTTCGGTTTCGCTGCCCTCTTGAACCGCAAACGCGTCCGTATAAGGATACCATTGCTCTATGGAGGTGATGACAGCAGGCGGCATTTCTTTCACCCGGACGGAAATCTGAAGCTCCTGCAAGACAGCTTCACCAAAGGCATACCCCTCCGGCAGTTCAATCCGGCCTGCTGCGGTATATTTGCCTGGAGTGGTCTGGTCAATGGCCGAAAAATCCCATGCGACAGAAAATGTTTCCTGCCAGATTTCTTCACCTGCTGTTACAGTGGCGCAGACGGTTTGATACCGAAGGGCCAGCTGATAAATTTCCTCCAGGTCATCATCAGACGGTGTGGTTCTAAGGGGCAGGGTGAAATCTGGCAGGGAGAGCAGTTCGTCTTCCTTTTGTATTTCTGTGACAAGGACGAGGGATACTTTTTCCGATGCTTCCGGGGTTTTGCTCTCCAGTGCCCCCGGAGCCTCGCTTTCTAAATCCGGCGGATTCTCCCTTCTTTCATCGGCATTGGCTGGGGTTGCAGTTCCAGCGGCAAATGCTGGGATACTGCAGGTGAAGCAGAGGAGACAGGCCAGACAGCCCTCCAGAATACGCCTGTGCATTTGCTTCATTCTCATACAATACCCCCCATTCCAGAGAAAACATATTGACGGTAGGATTCCCGCAGCTGTTTTCCATTGCGGAGGGCAATCGGAAGTTCCTCCCCGTTTATCAAACGGAAGGTCTGACTGTCAACCTGGCTGATGTAATCCATGTTGATTAAAATGCCCCGGTAGCAGGGCAAAAAACGCTTGTCCTTCTGCAATGCGGCAGTAACCTCCTGAAAGCCTCCGCTTACCGGTATCACGCGTTCCGCCGTATGAATCCGTGTCATACGGTTTTGATAATCTATGTATAGAATCTTCTCTGTGGGAAGTTCCAGCTTTTGACGGTCAGCCATAACCGAAAGTGTCATCACTTCATAGGGCGGTTTTAGCTGGCACAGCTCCATCGCTTCTTCAAAATCTGCCTGATGGAGCGAAAGCGGCTTCAGCAGATAATAGCTGGCGGACAGGCTGTACCCCATCCGGGCATAATCTTCTGTAATGGTCAGAAAAACAATCTTACAAAGCCTGTTTTTCTGGCGCAGCCTTCTGGCGGTCTCTATTCCATCCATGTTCTCCATATAGATGTCCATAAAGACAAGCTGAAAATTGACCTGGGCGGCAGCTTTCAGAAAATTCTCTCCGTCCTCAAATTCTGTCAGCGTATAGTCCAGCTGATGCTTTTTCATATAATTTTCCAGACAGGCAGACAGTTCGGCTCTGTCATCTGCTCTGTCATCCACAATCGCAATCTGCATCGTGCCATCTCCTTTGCACAATAATCCAATATTAGTATAACATAAAACCGCAGGAAAAACTTGCGTCTTAAACAGAAAACCTGCGTCTTAAACAAAGTCGGTTGCATTTCCCTTGACAAGATGCTACTCTAATTATACTACCAGACTTTCCGATGAGAAGGTCTGGTTTTTTTATGTCATAGGAACGTCCTATGACATAAAAACGCTCCGCGGGATGCGCACTCGCGCGAAGAAGAAACATGTCGCAAGCGATCGCGCTCGGCGCGAGAATGTGCCAAGGCACATTCTTTCTTGTTTTTCTTTTCAGGAAAGGAGGCTCAGCATGAAAATCGCACTTTGTACGGAATTAAGGAATGCAGAATGGTTTGAGAGCAGGCTGCGCTCCCTTTTTGCTGGGGACGGACAGCTTGTCATCGACGAGCTATGGAATGAGAAACAGCTATCTCAGGCACTGCGGCGGAGCCGCTACCATGCGGTTGTCATCGCCATGACCGGGGCAAGGGGATTGGAGGCTGCCATTCAGGCAAAGCAGCTGGCACCGGAAACACCGCTTGTCTGGTGGAGCGATGATGAAAACTTTGCCCTGATCGCATATCACCTGCGTATCCCTGCGTTCCTTTCGGCAGACTGCTCCGATCAGGAGCTATATGAGGCGATAAAACCCATCACAAAATGGAGGTGCGAAAATGCGAATTGCGCTGTGCAGTTATAGTCAGAAGGAGAAAGAAACGGCGTTACTGATGAAGCTTGGCAAAGTAGACCGCTTTGACAATGGCGTATTCTGCGTCTATGCCATGCAGCGGGATGGGCCTTATGATGCTGTGGTTGTCATGGAGGACGGAGCCAGGGGAATGAATTTCTGCATGAGCATACGAGGGTACAGCAAGGATGTCCCGCTCCTGTGGATCAGCGACCAGGCAGAATTTGAACCCCAAAGCCGCAGGATGCAGGCGGACACCTTTTTGGTGAAGCCTGTGACGGAATATCAGCTGCGGGAGGCGGTATCCCAGCTGCTTCAGAAAACAACGAGAAGGAACGAACCGCGTGAGGAGGATGAATAAATGATATGGAAATGGAAACGGCCGGCCGCATTTTTACTGGCGGCGGCAATGATTTTTACGATGCCGGGAGTTCCGGCATCTGCGGTGGAAGCGGGTGTATCCGCCGTCCATACGGGGTTGTGCAAGCATCACCCGGAACATACAGAGGACTGCGGATATACGGAAGGAACCGAAGGGGCAGCCTGTGAACATGAACATACTGAGGATTGCTACACCCTTGTGGAGAAGTGTATCCATAAACATGACGAAAGCTGTTACCCTGTTTTGGAAGGCAGCGTATCAGAAAATACGGCGACCTCATCTGAAGTAGAGGAGGTCCAGCCGACCGAGTGTACCCATAAATGCAGTGAGGAAAGCGGCTGTATCACAAAAAAATTAAGCTGTCCTCATGAACGCGGCGAGCATGACGATAGCTGCGGCTACATCCCGGCCACAGAGGGGACGCCCTGCAGGTATACCTGCGAGCAGTGCAATTCTCAGGACAGCGGGCTTGTTCCCGGCGTGTCCGGGAATGCTCCGGTGGAGTGCATCTGCGAAACCCGCTGTGAGAAAGAGGAGGTCAATTCCGACTGTCCGGTCTGCTCTGCGGAAGATGCGGATCTCTCTGCCTGCAAGGGAACAGAGCAGGCAACGCCCCTGATGGCAGCTGCAGCAGACGATGAAACCATCTCCGGCAATGTTATCTGGGAGAACAGAAACATAACTACCCCGGTGACGGTGAAGGGCGACACAACAATCACGCTGAAAGGCGAGAATACCATTACGATTACCGATACCGCATATACCGCCGCTCTGGATATGTATTCCGCCAATCTGACCATTCAGGGAAGCGGCAGTCTGACGGTCAATGTTCCTAGCGGGAAAGATGGTATTGCGGACGGCAGTTGGAGCGACACCGCCGGCGGGACGCTTACCATAAAAGACGGGGTAAAGATAACCACCAACGGCGGTTTGTGCGGCTTGAGCGCTAAAACCATCGTGATTGAGAATGGAAAGCTGAATCTAAATTCCGGTTGGGGTATTAACACTGCATCCCTGACCATGAAGGGAGGAACCCTTTACGCCACCGGAAAATATGGTGCGATTTCGAATAGTAGGTATGGAAACGCCCGAAACATCAACAAAAACCTGACCATTCTGTATTCGGAAAGTCAGAATGCAAAAACAGACGATATGTCGGTCGGCACAGCGGCCGATACGACAAGAGAAGGGGACGTCAAGACCATCTATATCGCCAAGATGGGGCCCCGCGCAAGCCTGATTGTCGGCGCGCAGCAGGGAACCATACAGGAAAGCTCAGGCAGTCAGACGGCGACCTTCTCCGTGACCGGCAGCAAGGTCCAGATGAATACCCTGAACGTGGAATGGGTGGGCGAGCACACCGGTCTGGCGTTCCAAAAGTCCGATAACGGCGCGACCATCACCGTTACCGCGGACAACAATGTCAAGGAGGGCCGCTATAAGCTGAAGCTGACCGCAGACGGCGTAGAAGGAACCAATCCTAACAAGGCGACCGCCACCGCAACGGTCACCGTCGCCGCCGCGCCCAAAAACCCCATTACCATAAGAACGCAGCCGCAGGTCGTATATGAGAAATTAGATGGGGAAAGTGTAGCGGTTGTCGATGTCAGCGCCTCTCTGGCAAGCGGTCAGTCCGGTAATATTACCTATCAGTGGTATGTGAACGGAAAAGAATTTCAGGGCACAGGCAGCGGCAGTTATAATAAAATCGTCCTGACCAAGTCCAACCTGACCCCAGTGGAGGGCAGGGACTGGGAGTACAGCGGCCAGGTCTACTGCAAGCTGTCCTATAATAACTATACCGTAGATACAAAAACTGTCACCGTTACCATTAACACCTGCACCCATGCAAAATACACCCACGATGGCAAATGCCAACAGTGCGGCGAACCGTGTCGCAAGGAAGTGCTCTTTATTGACGAAGATGGTATCCCCTATTCGTCTGAACTCGGGAACAATCAGGCCATGGTTGGGAGCAGGCTGATTTCCGGCGGAACCTTTTATTTTGTGCGGGATATTGACGCAATCTTGCGTGCGGGAGGAGGTGATGGGACCAACAAAAAGGACCTTACGCTGGACCTGCAGGGCCACAAGGTCAAGGCGCTGGATTTGCAAGATTGCCCGTACAACAGCGTCACCATCAAAAACGGCACGATAGAGGGCATTGGAGAGGTCATTGCCACCAAAGGCCCCACGGTATTGATATTAGACAGCGTTACAATAGGCCAGGGTCTCGTTAATAACCTGTTTACCCTGACGGTAAAGGGCGACTGCGTGTTTGAGCGTCAGGTGAATTTCCTCGGGAAAACCCAGCTCCAGGGCGGCACGTTCCAACGTGGAATCAATGCAGAACTTGGTGAGGAGGCCCTGGCTCTGCTGGCGGACGGATATGCCTTTGCAGACGCTGATAGCGACGAAATTTTGAACGTTTCCAATGTAAATATTCCGGATAGAGCGGTCAAGGTGGTCGCGCATACCTGCCAATATCAGAACGGCAAATGTGCCTGCGGCAGAATCTGCGACCATGTGGGCAAGGTGGACAAGGATGGTTACTGCACCTTCTGCCATGCGCTGGTGGAGGCATTTGAAATCGGCGGCACACGATACACCAGTCTGGAAAACGCGCTGACTGCCGCGAAGGACGGTGACACGATCACTCTGCGGGGGCCTTTGGCGATCGAGAACGCAGAGCCTATCGAGATCAGCAAAAATATTATACTGGACCTGAATGGATTCACCCTGAGTAAATCCCGTGAGGAGGCGCCTCTACGTATCCTCGGCTCCAATGTAGCCATAACAAACGGCAAGGTGCAAAGCACCTGTGTCTCCAAGTCCGCTAATGCGGTGGAAGTTGGAAAATTTGACCACACAGGCGCAAAGCTGACGCTGGACAATGTCACCCTGGAGGGAAGCGTAGGCGGCGGAACTGGCGTCCGTGGATTTGGGCTTTTCATCCTTACCGGGAACGAAGCCGTGGTAACGAGCGGCACGTTCACCGGCGGCATCTACACGGAGGGAACGCTGACCATGTCCGGCGGTAGCGCGGATCTGCTGCAATTGGGATATAATAGCGGTATTCCAGTGACCCTGTCCGGCGGATCCTTTGACAGCATCCAAATCAAGAATGGCGCAGATTATCAGTCCCTGCTGGCAGAGGGATATGCTTATCGGAAGAAAGACGGCGCATTGCTCAAGCTGTCGGAGATGAATGCGAATACTGCCGTCACTGTTGTGGAGTGCAGCCACCCGGATGACCCTTCCGGCGGGAATGTTTGCCCCTACTGCGGCTATGCCGCTGAGGTAACAAAGACGGACGGCAGCATTTCCTACCATCGGACGACAGACGAGGCCATCGCCGCAGCTGGCGGCGGTACGGTGAAGCTGCTGGCAAATGCAGACGAGATTACCATCAACAGCCCGCTCAAGCTGAATCTGAACGGTAAGACGGCGGCAAAGCTGACCGTCACCGGAGATGTCACGCTGGCATCCCTGCTGCCGGAGGGTTACGTGTTTAAGAGCGGCAGTACCTGGATCAGCGACCCTAGCGGTACGGAGCTGACCAACGTTTCTATGGCCAAGATCCCCATCAAGAGCATGGACTATCCGACCAAGATGAGCATGACTTATGGCGGTGCGGGGACGCTTCTTGTCAAGGTAGAGAAGGAAACCGGCACAGGCGCTGTAAGCTTCCAGTGGTACAAGGTGGAGGGCGGCAATGCCACAGCGGTCGGCAGCGCGATAACAAGCAATAAATTTGATCTTTTTACGCAAAAGCTGTCCGCAGGCCAGCACACCTTCCGCTTTTCCGCCACTTGCGACGGCTACGAGAAGATGAGCCAGGATATTGTTGTGACGGTACAAAAGGCCAACATCAGCGCAAACCTCATCACGCCGCCCATAGCGCAGGAAAACCTGACCTATATTGGCCAGGAGCAGGCGCTGATTACCGCAGGCAGCGTGACGAAGTATGGCACTATGCAGTACAGCCTGACCGAGAACGGTACATACAGCCAGGACATCCCTGCCGGCACCGATGCCGGAACGTATACCGTGTGGTATCGGGTGATTGGCGATGCAAACCACAATGATACCGCACCCGCCAGCGTGGAGGTCAGCATTGGAAAGAAACCGCTGACGATCAGCGGGGTAACGGCTGTGTCCAAGCCCTATGATGGCACGACAGACGCAGGCATTACCAGCGTAACCTTCGACAACGTGACCTTGACCCGAGGCACAGACTACACCGTGACCGCCAGCTTTGACGATGCCAGTGTGGGCAACGGCAAGAACATCACTGCCACAGTGACCCTAATGGGGCAGGCCGCGAAGAATTACGCCCTGGAGCAGAGCAGCTCCGCTACTACTGGCAGCATCACCAAGGCCGCTGCGCCTGACTTCGCCAAGGAAACCGCACTTACCATTGTAAATGACTGCGAAAAGACCTACACTGTGACGCTCCCCGCCCTGCCCACGCTGGAAACTCCCAAAGAGTACGGTACGCTCACCTATGAGAACGGCGGAATCACACTGGATGGCAGCTACTACACCGACGGTGCGAAGGTGGAAAACGGCAAGCTGACCCTGCCGATTCAGAAAAATGACGTGGAAACCACCGGCTCTGTGGGTACAGTGACCGTGGTAATCAAGAGCACAAACTATGAGGACATCACTCTGACCGTCAATGTCAATGCGACCAACAAGCTTGTCACCACTGTTACGGCACCTACGGCAAACGCCCTGACCTACAACGGTGCAGAACAGGCTCTGGTTACAGCGGGCAAGACCACTGGCGGCACAATGCTCTACCGGCTTGGCGATTCTGAGTGGAGTGAGCAGATCCCCACAGCGAAAAATGCCGGAGAATACACCGTTTGGTACAAGGTGCAGGGAAACGCAGAGTACGCAGATGTGGCAGAACAGAACGTGACTGTGACCGTAGCGAAGAAAGTGGTCACCGTTACGGCGCTTGATAAGAGCGCCTACACCGGCAGCACCGCGCCCGATCTGAGCAACCCGGAAGCAGATAAGGATTACAAGGTGGAAGGTCTGGTTGGTGCAGACACCCTGAGCGGCACGGTAACACTGGACTACGCACAGACACCGGATATGAGCAAAACCGGCAAAACTGCGATCAACATTACTGGTACGCTGTCAAATGACAATTATGCGATCACCTATGTTTCTGGAACGTTGACTGTTTCCAAGCAATCTTCCAGCGACGGCGGTTCCTCCTCTGGTGGTTTGGGCGGCGGTGGAGGCTCCTCCTCCGGCGGTTCTAACGGTTCCGGCAACAATGATAACACCAACCAGCCGGAAGACAAGCCTCAAGCCCCTGCCACCGGTGAAACCAAACCCATACAGCCGGATAAAAACGGCAATGCGGCAGTGGACAACAGCTCTGTCCAGTCCGCCATCGACAAGGCCAAACAGGATGCGAAAAAGAACGGCACCACAGAGAACGGGATTGGCGTTACTGTTCCCATCACCCCGGCGGCAGGCCAGACCTCTTTTAACGTGACCATCAAGGCGCAGACACTGGATCTGCTGGTTAAAGAAAACGTCCGGCAGTTTACCGTAGCAACAGACCATCTGGTTTCGGTTACTATCGGCCTGGATACTCTGAAGCAGCTGGATACCGCCTCCGCTGGCGGGGACATCATTCTCCGGGCAGATAAGGTGGATGCACTGCGTTCCATCGAGGCCAAAGCCACCATCGGCACAAGACCGGCCTATGACCTGTCACTGGTCTACCTCTCCGGCGGCAAAGAAATACCGATTGCCAACTTAAATGGTCACACTATATCGGTGCGTTTGCCCTACACACCGGCAAAGGGTGAGCAGACAGGTAATCTCTATGCAGTCTATGTAGATGACGCTGGCAAGGTGGAATGGATCACCAAATCCAGCTACAATGCCAGCCTGAAAGCGGTGGTTTTTGAAACCGGTCATTTCAGCGTTTACGGCGTGGGCTACAAAACTTTTGTCCCGGCCTTTACCGACATTACCGGCCACTGGGCAGCAGATAACATCCTCTTTGCAGCCAGCCGGGGACTGCTCTCCGGCACCAGCGACACCACCTTTAGCCCGGACACCGGCATGACCAGAGGAATGTTTGTGACAGCTCTGGGGCGGTTGGCGGGCATCAACCCGGACAGTTACCAGACCGGGAAATTCACCGATGTGAAAGCCGACGCTTACTATGCCCCCTATGTGAACTGGGCGGCGCAGACCGGCATTGTGGAGGGCGTTACCGCCACCACCTTTGCACCGGACACCAACATCAACCGGGAACAGATGGCGGTGATTATGAAAAATTACGCTGCAAAGCTGGGCTATGACCTGCCCCAGACCTTGAAGGCTGTGACCTTTGCGGACAACACACAGATCAGCAGCTGGGCGAAGGATGCGGTCAAGTCCATGCAGCAGGCGGGCATCCTGGCCGGGAAGAATGAAAATAAGTTTGACCCCAAGGGAACCGCCACCCGCGCCGAGGTCGCCACAGTTTTGCGGCGGTTTGTGGAAATCGTCATTGACCCGCAGGCCGCAAACGGCTGGCAGCAGAATGACAGCGGCCAGTGGAACTATTACAGAAATGGGGAGTCAGTGAAGGGCTGGCTCTCCGAGGATCAGAAGTGGTACTGGCTGGACAAGGTCACCGGAATGATGTTTGCCGGAGGCTGGAAGCAGATCGATGGTAAGTGGTACTACTTCTATGCAGACGGGACGATGGCGGTGAATACCGCATCCGACAGATGAAAAATGAACCCGTAATGTAATGCAAAAATAATATCAATAAAGAGGGATGTGAACAATATGGGCAAGTTTCTGATACTGTCGCTTACCGACCATGAAGAATATATACTCAGTAGAATTATGGAGATTATTGCGGTTGAGCCAGGATTTGACCATATTGTGACATCCCACCCTTGTAACACTCTTGTTTTTCCGGGCTTGGAGCTTCGGCTGAAGGAGAGAACAGCATACCGAAACGGTGAGTTGATTTCTATGACTCGTCAGGAATTTGCAACATTGGTATACTTGGCAAAACATCCATTCTGGGTATTTTCTGCCGGACAGATCTATGAAGAAGTATGGGGAGGATGGTGAAAATTGCGGAACGGCTGTTGCCTTCGTACCGAAAATCAATGCGAATCCGGTGTATAACGGAGGGTGAAGCCTGCTATATGTATGTAGCAATCATTATAATAACATAAAAGGCACGGCATAGAGCAATCTGATGTAAAATCTATCAGAATAATTTATGCCGTGTCTCTTTTTAATTTGATTGAATGTGGGATGGTTTAGGGAAATTAGTAAATCGTAAGCGATGAATAATCCACCGTATTGTCCACTGCACCCTTGGTATCCTTCGCCTTAAACAGGTAGCGTTTCTTTATGTTTTTTGCGTATATCACAGCTTTTTCCAGCTTGCTTCTTTTTACAGGATTGAGTTGTTCCAACCATGCATAAAAGCTTTCCTATACCGGCACTTCTGTTTCCAGACATCTGTCTTTTCGCTCTTCCGGAGTAAGGTCACGGAACTGCTTTTCCAAAAAGAAAAGCTTGTTGCAGTATGCCAGACCAACTTCAGCCGGAATCATGCGGGGATCTCTTCTTTCTTAGGAAGAAGCGGCTCTTTGATTTCTTCCTCGGAATTTCCGTTACTGGGCACGTATGCGTGAACAGTAACAGTACTCAATTTTGGGGATTGCCTATAAGCAGGAGAAAACGGTATAATTGAGGAAGGCAGTTGGGTATAAGGGGGTACAGGTGGTGGAGATGAAAAATATTGTGAAGACGGAAAGAGGGGCGGTTGTCTGGGATATGGGATGATGCGGATGATCGATGCGGTGCATCGCCGTTTACATAAATAGATAGAGGAAATACGATGGAACTGAATTTAAGCGAACCGGGACAGAGCCGGTATCTGAGAGTATATGAATATTACAAAGAATTGATCGTGTCCGGTCAGATGAAGCCGGGAGCGAAGCTGCCGTCGATCCGCAAATGTTCCCTACAGCTGCAGCTTTCGCGGACGACGGTGGAGACGGCGTATATGCTGCTGGCGGCGGATGGCTATATCATTTCGCGTCCGCAGAGCGGGTTTTATGTAACGGATGCGGTGCTGGCGGCTGCAAACCGGGAGGAAATAGAGCACGGTGTGCCGCATCAGGAGGAACGCCCGGAAATCCGGTATGATTTTGCGTCTTCAAATGTGGATCGGGAGAGCTTCCAGTTTGATTTATGGCGGCGCTATGTCAAGAGCGCCCTGCGCCAGGATGAACGGCTGCTTTCTTATGGCGAACCACAGGGAGAGCGGGAATTCCGGGAGGCACTCTGCGCGTATCTGGGGCGCCACCGCAATGTGATCTGTACGCCGGACAGTATCGTAGTAGGGGCGGGTGTGCAGAGTCTCTTGCATATTTTGTGCCCGATGCTGCGGGAGCGGGACAGCGCATGGTTTTTTAATCCGTCGTTCCGGCAGGGACGCCAGATTTTTGAGGATTATGGGTTTCGGACCGGAGATATAAGAGAATATTGGGAAAATAATGATAGGAGGATTGAGTCCTCAAAAAAGGATTTGTGCGGAATAGAAAAGCCAGATGTATGTGCAACAGAGATGAAAACAGGGTTATCCGAACAGATGTCAGAGGCGATGAGACATACAGGGAAAAGTGTTTGCTATCTGACCCCATCGCAGATGACAGTCTGGGGCGAGGTCATGCCGGTGGGCGACCGGATGAAGCTTTTAAAGGATGCGGCGCGCGAGGATATGCTGATTATTGAGGACGATTACAACAGTGAGTTCCGCTATTATAACCGCCCGACACCGTCCCTGCAGGGGCTTTCCGGAGGGCGGGGCGTCGTGTATCTGGGGACATTTTCAAGGCTGCTTCTGCCATCGATCCGCATGAGCTACATGGTCCTGCCGCCGGATCTGCTGAAACGGTATCAGGAGCGGGGGCGTTTTTATAACCAGACGGCGTCCAAGGCAGAGCAGATTGCCCTATGCCAGTTTATCCGGGACGGACATCTGGAAAGCCAGATCCGAAAGTCCAAGAAATTGTACGCGGCAAAGGCAAAGTGTTTGTGTGATGCGGTGCGGCGCATTTTTGGAGAAAAAGCGCGAACGCATCTGGGCGATGCCGGTTTTCTGGTTCTCATGGAGCTTGACAGCCCGCTTACATCGGCGGAAATTGCCGGGCGTGCGGCACAGGCAGGCGTCGCCGTCCGCCCGGTGGAGTCGGTCGGGAGTCTTTTGGAAAAACAGGAGCATCATTTTCAAGAGGGATATCCGAAGCTCCTGTTGTCCTGTGCCTCGATGGGGGCAGAGCGGTATGAGGAGGCGCTGGAGGTGCTGAAAGAGGTAGTGTATAAGAAAGAAAAATAGAAGATAGATATAGAAGTTAAAATGTCCGCATAAACCACAGCCAGTACCCGGAACCATCCGGGCAGTTGTGGGTATGCGGACATTTTATGCGACATTCTTACCCGTTTTTCTCCTCATGCGGCAGCCGGTTCCGGAGCAGCCGCTTTTTTAATTCACTCCAGTGAAATGGAATTAGCGGGTAAATATAACTTTTTCCGGCGATTGTCCGGTTAAAGACAAGGCAGCCGACGGCAATGAGTGTTCCTGCGATGAAGCCCCAGAGATTGAGGAAAAAGGTCAGAATCAGGAGCAGGACGCGCATGAATTTGAGTGCGTAGCCGAGTTCGAAGCTCGTCATCGAGTAGTTGGCGATCGTGACGAACGCCATATAGAGCATCGTTTCGCTGTTGAACCAGCCGGATTTGACCGAGTATTCTCCAAGCACGATACCGGCGATGACACTGAGCGGTGTCGTCAGCATGCTGGGGGTGTTGACTGCCGCGAGCCGCAGACCATCGATGGCAAATTCCAGGATCAGGAGCTGATAGATCAGCGCCACATGGATCTCGTCGGTGACACGGATAAAAGCGAGCCATTCCGGGATCCAGCCGGGATTCTGCATAAAAAGCAGCCACAGCGGTGTCAGAAATAAGGTCAGGAAAAAGATGACCGTCCGCGACAGGCGCAGATAGGTGCCGGTCAGCGGTGGAAAATAGTAGTCGTCGGCTTCCTCGATGATATCGAAAACAGAGGATGGCAGAATCATTGCGGATGGCGAATTGTCCACCAGAATGATGATATTTCCTTCCAGAATCGAGGCAGCGGAGGTATCCGGACGCTCTGAAAAACGAAATTTTGGGAACGGATTGAACCATTTGTGCGGATAAATACATTCGGCAAGGCTTTCCTGGTTCATCGAGAGGGCATCGACATGCACTTTTTGAATCCGGGTGCGGATGCGGTTTAAAAGTTCGGTGTCCACCCGGTTTTCCATGTAGCAGATGGCGATATCGGTGTGCGAGCTTTCCCCAATATTCATGATTTCCATCCGCAGCTTCGGATCGCGGATGCGCCGCCGGATCAGAGCCGTATTGAACACAAGCGTTTCGACAAAACCATCGCGCGAACCGCGCAATACCTTATCCTTTTCAGGTTCGCTGACTCCGCGGGCGGGATAGGTGCGGCAGTCTATCGTGAGTGCCTGTGCATATCCGTCGATCAGAAGAAAAGGAACACCGGAGAGAAGCTGGATAATCAGCGCGTCCGAATCCGTTTCCAGCCCGATTTCGCCGTAGGCGAGGTAGAGGGCGGCAAAATCGTTTGCATTGTCAGGCATCTGGGCGGTTTCAATGCTGCTCATCGCCTGCAGCACTTTTAAAAGCGTATCGTCCTTGGTAAAACCATCAATACAGTAGAGGCAGGCATCGCGCCCGCCGATCATCAGGTTCCGATCTACGACATCAAAACTGATGTCCGGTCGGAGCTTTTTTTGAAAAAAAGTCCGGTTATTTTCAATGGATGAAGAAATCTGCATCGTGTAAATCTCCTATCAGAGAAGCCAATATCAGTGACCGCGAAGGGACTGGAATGGGACAAAATGTTTACAGATGGAGTATGTGCGAAAAGGATAAAAATATACGAAATGAAGCAAACAGAAAAAAATTCTCAAAATATGTTTTTTTAAAATTCATGGCAAGCGAGGCAATATCAGGGAAAAAGGCGGAAAAATCGCTGCAAAATGAGACTTAACATGTGCTGAATGGAAAAAGAAATTTGCATGTTAGTTTTAGTAACTAAAAAACTAATGCTTTATTGAGAATAAAATTCAATTAAAAATAGATAAAAATTCTCATTTTTAAACAGATTTAAATAATTGACAGATTTTATTGGATTAGTCTATACTAACCTCCTCGGCCACCTGAGTTAGGGATGCCTAATCCGGTGCGGAGAGTAAGATATTACAAAAGATTATATGGAGGAATATGTATGAAAGGTAAGGGAAGATCCCGGCAGGCAATTCTGGCAGCGGTGACCGTGTTAGCGGCGGCGCAGGCAGGTACTGCTTATGCTTCAACCGGACCGGCATCGGAGTCCGGAGTACAGACCGGCGCCTGGATTCAGGAAGGACAGGACTGGAAATATCAGGGAACGGACGGAACGCTCAAGACTGGATGGGTCAAGACCGAGAATGGCTGGTATTATCTTGATCCGCAGACCGGACGGATGATGACTGGATGGATCACCGTCGATGGACGCCGGTACTATATGAACACAACTGCCGATGGCGTGGAAGGACAGATGCGCCGCGGCTGGTGGAAGGACAATGCAGGAAAATGGTATTTCTTCAGCACTGCATCCGATGGAACGGAAGGCATGACCGTGACCGGATGGCAGTGGATTGATGGAAAATGCTATTATTTTGATAACTTGAGTGCAGAAAACTATGGTCAGATGCACACCGAAGGTCGGACGCCGGACGGCTACAGCGTCAATGCGGATGGACAGTGGGTCAATGAAAATGGAGAGGTCCAGACCCGTGCGGATAGAGGTTACGCGAGCAGTCCGGCAGCAGCCGGCAACGGAAGCAGCGTATCAGGAGGCGGTTCAGGGAATTCCGGCAGTTCCGGCGGCAGCCATTCGGGGGGCTCTGGAAGCAACAGTAATTCTGGAAATAACAGTAATTCCGGAAATAACGGTAATTCCGGGAATGACGGAAACCAGAATGGCGGAAATGCCGGAGATAACGGAAACACTGAAAATCCAGACAAGCCGCAGATGGTTTCGCTGGTAGATGAGACGAAGACAAAGCTTACCGAAGTAAATTCCCTGGGCTGGTGGCTTCCGATCGCATTTGATGAGGGATACAATGCAGGCAATACGGTCGTTAAGGTCGATGGAAAAGATGTAACCAATCTTTTAACTCCGATCACAGATGACGGACGTATGGCAAAACTGGCGCTTCTTGGCACACCGGGCAAAGTAACCGTCAGCAGCAAAGAAGATGCAGCAAAGGAAGAGACGGTGGTTCTGAGCAATGAGAGCCAGGAAGATGCTGTATATGAGGAAAACGACGGCTATCTGCCTGAGAAGATTCTGACGCATGAGCCGGTTGCTTACTGGGACTATTATCTGACCAATTACGATGAAAACGGAAATGCCCGCATTTCTCCGAAAAAGACTACGTATAACTTGAATGAAGAGAAACAGACTCATCCGAGCTATTCGCCGGATGCGGTTCTTCCAAAAAATGGAAAAGCAGCCGTTACCATTCTGTTTAACTATAATACAGATGAGGAAAAAGAGTGGTTTGACGGCATCCGCAAACTGGAACTGGTTGAATACAATGAGCAGAAGAACACAATTAATTCGAGTCTCGTATTTGACAGTGAAAAGAATGTGGCGCACGGACAGGGACGCGTTGGACAGCTGACTATCCAGACAGGACAGAGCAATTTCTACAATAATGGACGTTATTATGTGCGGGTTGTATCGTCGGCAGGCGGTTCCGCGCTCGTCCCGATTCATGTCGTCAATGAGACAGTACCGACGCTGGAGCTTAAGGAAACACCGCAGTCCGGCAAGAATCTCCATTTTGCAGTCAGCGATCTGGTATATGCAATTGAGACACCGATCGAGCGTGTGACCCTGGAAGATCCGAACGGAACAGTAAGCGACCTTAAGATGATCGATGACTGGTATCTCTACAGCCAGGATTTATTTGTTCTGTACAATGATAATACAGACCATCTGCCATACAAGGGCAATTACAAGATCACTGTATATGCAAATGGTTTCCGGTCATTCTCCAAGAGCTTCAAGGTGACAACGGGCGCAGAGCCGGTAAAAGAGAAGGAACAGACCAATGGTCAGAAAATGGCGGCATATGGATTCGACGGTATCAGCACCGCATCGACTGGTTCCAGCGGAAGCGGAAGCTCCAGCGGCAGCAGCTCAGGAAGCTCTGCAATCTCTGCAAACCTGATTTTTGATTCAGATCTGCTTGTAAATGCACATCTCCTTGAACAGACCAAGATGGAAAATGATGCGTCCAAGGCAGTGATGGAATGGTGGTACAATGCGATTCCGGATGCAGTTTATGATACTGGAGATGATGATTTCTTCAGCTGGAAAGACTACGTAAATAAGAGCGAGAATCAGAAATACAAAGAGGACAGAATGCTTCCATTTGCAGATTACCGTGAAAATGGAGCACTGGATCCGAACCATCCGGCAACGGCAAAAGAGGTTCTCGAAGATGGTCTGCTCGGCGATATCCAGTACAATGGAAACTTCTCCCGTCAGGATGCACCGGCGATTACAGTTGTACAGAACAAAGAGGGCGAGCCGGTAGTCCTGCGGACAGAGGATACAGAGTATATCGAGGCGGTTCAGAGTATCGTTGTCAACGGAAACTGGCAGGCACTCAGCAAGGACAAATATTCCATTGATAAAGAAGCTGGCACCATTACCATAGAGGCGGATGTATTCAAGGCTGGTGAGGAGTACAAGCTGACTGTTGATGCAACGGGATATAAGAGCCAGAGTATTGCATTTACATACGATAAGGTGCTGGAAAACGATTTATCGCTGACCGTTGATTATGCGGATGATAAAGAGGCGTTTGCAGCTGAGAAAAAAGAAGATTCTAATAAGACTTACTATTTTGCAGATGCTGAATTTACCGTTAATGGCAGCAAGGGAGATTTCCTGAAGAACCTGAAATCTGTTACCCTGCTTTCTGACGAGGAAGATGCGGTTGAGAGAAATATCTACACGAAAGGCGTGTCCAGCAGCAACGATGTTTACTATGAAGTATCCGGGGATGGCAAGAAGCTGATTCTCCATCAGGTTCAGCCGGGAAGCTATAAGCTGACTCTTCGTTCGAATTATTACACGGAGGCGCTGAGATGTGAATTTGTGGTTGAGAAGGAAGAGGAAGAAATTAAGGAAGAGATGGCAGCTCCAGAAGTAGTGGAGTTCAGCAAACATAAAGCCAGCTGGTCATTTGATCCAGATTTTGGCCGTGCTTCTTTTAAGGCTTCAAAGGGAACGAGTGTAAAAGATTACTTGGCTAAGATTACGTCTGTGAAGGTTGGAACAACAGAGTATACGAAAGCTTCTTACAGCCTTAGTTCGTATAAGCCTACATGGAAGATGTCAGATGCAGATGATCCAGATAACAATGTACAGAATTTTGATTGCATCGATTTCACCTTAGACGGTTTCAGCACCGAAGAAAGCACCGATGTAACGATTCAGGCAGAAGGATATGAAGAGCTTACCTTTACAGTTACAAAGGATATGAAGTTAGCGGGTGACGAAGAGAAACTGCTTCCAGCACCGGAACTGACAGGCAGCACTACGGTTGATGAGGGAGATCCGCTGGTTCTGACTGGTGATGAAGAGTATCTGAAAGCAATTAAGTCTGTAAAAGTAACTGGCAATAATGAGGAGGATGTTGCGCTTGGATTTGCAGTAAATGGTACAACATTGACAATTCAGACAAGCGCACTGGATAGTGGTCTGAATGAGGTTGTGATCGAAGCAAAAGGTTACAAGAATCAGTCGATCACGGTTACAGTTGAGAGCCAGAAAGCAGATACAGAAATTGAGGTTTCCAGTGTTGTAAAAGAGCGTAGTTGGACAGGAGATTATTATTTACTGATTCGCTTCAATGGAGTTGAGGGAGAAAAGTTAAAAACTTTCTTAAAGGAGATTGATTTGGTTGAGGTGAATAGAAAAGAGTATAGCAAGGCATCCGTTTCCTCGCTCCTTAGAAGTGGTGAGTTTGCACCGCATGCAACGGATACATCTTATAGCAATGATAATTATGATTGTTTAAAGGTTTCAGCGTCCGGATTGAGTGAAGAAGAGAATAATGAAATTCTTATCTACACTAAGAATAACGGAACGATTGAGTGCAAACTTGATAAAAACTGGAAATTAATCAAGGAATCCAAAACGCTTCTTGCCGACGAAGTCCTCCCAAGCGAGATCGTCACCACCCCAACCGAGGGAGTAACCACACCGGAGCAAACACCGGAAGAGCCGAAGACGAATGACGAAAACAAGGCAGATGTACCGGATGGCGATAAGAAGAACGAGACAGACGATGCGAACAAGGCACCGGAAGTAGACGAGGACAAGAAGGAGGATTCGGACGAGTCCAAGGATACTTCGGATGAGAAGAAAGACGAAACTTCAGATAAAGGCGATGCTGACAAGGATGATTCGAAAGATGAATCCGGCGAAACTGGTGACGATTCCAAGAAGAATGAAACGGACGAATCTAAGGACAATGATTCCAAGAAGGATGAGACCGGTGACGTAAAAGATGATACTTCTGATAAGGAAGAATCCGACGGAGGTAAAGGCGATGCTTCTGAGAAAGAAGAGTCTGTTTCTGAAGAAGAGTAGTTGTATTTAAAGGAGTAAAAATTGAAACAGAAGTGGTGGATTTTATTAACCCTGCTGCTGTGTGGCTGCGGTGCTTCATCGCAGCCGGATCAAACGGGGGCGGTCCAGAATGACCGTCCTCGTTTATCTGCGTCTATGGAAGAGACGGCAGAAAATGTGGCAGCAGTAGAAAAAAACGAAAATTTAGAGAAAAATCCCTCAAATTCGAACCAGAATCCGGGAGAAGGGCAGAATTGGACAGTGTTTGCGATGGATACTGTGATGCAGTTTGACGCCTACGGCGGAAGTGCAAATTTGCAGGAAAAAGTGAAACGGCGGGTGGAAGAGCTGGAAGGGGAGCTTTCGACAACGCAGGAAAACAGCGATATTTTTCATCTGAACCAGGAGAAAACAGCGGAACTTTCAGCGGATACGCGTTATCTGATGCAGGAGGCGCTGGCGCTGGGAGCGGAAACAGATGGTGCACTTGATATATCAATTTACCCGATTGTGCGGAGTTGGGGATTTACAACGGGAAATTACCGGGTCCCCAGTGAGAACGAGCGGGAAAGCCTGCTTAAATCGGTCGATTATCGTCTGGTTGGTTTAGGAGCAGATACGGCGTCGATCGAGCCGGGAATGATGGTGGATCTAGGCGGCGTCGGAAAGGGATTTACCGGGGATGAGGTGGTAAAGGCTATGAAGGAGGACGGCGTGACAAGCGCGTTGTTCAGTCTTGGAGGTAATATCCAGACGATCGGAACGAAACCGGATGGCGAGAAATGGTATGTCGGTATCAAGGATCCGGAGAGCGACGGTTATCTGGGCGGAGTCGGGGTGCAGGATGAGGCGGTCATTACCTCCGGCGGCTATGAACGCTATTTTACGGACAATGACGGAACGATTTACTGGCATATCATGGATCCGTCCACCGGGACGCCGGCGCATAGCGGGCTGATTTCTGTGACAATCATCGGACCGTGCGGGCTGCGCTGCGATGGGCTTTCGACCGCCCTGTTTGTCATGGGACGGGAAAAGGCAGCGGCACATTGGGCGGCGCATCAGGACTATGAGGCAGTCCTAGTTGACGAGGGCGGCACGATCTGGCTGACGCCGGGCTTAAAAGACCGGTTTATTCCGGTGGATCAGGGGGAGACGCGGGAGATTCGGATATTGTGATTCTGGAACAGATCTAGTATAATGAGCAGAGAAAAGTGCATGCGAGTCAGATTTACAATTTATAACGAAGAGGTCGAAAATACCGTGAATGATAGATTGAAAAAGAAGCTTCTTTGCTTTGAGCGCGCTCTCTCCACATTGGAAGGATACGAGGGCTGGATGATAGGCACAACTACACTTCATCTGGACTGGCAGCCCAAACAGGGGGAGAATGAGTTTTGCCATACCAAATTAACTCCAGAAATCATCAAAAAAGGCCGCTCGGCAATCCGGGTCCGCATAGCGGCAGCGGAGGAGGAAAAGGAACGGGAAAATGAGGAGATGGAAGTGCTGCTGGTAAAACCGCGCCAGAGCGTCCTTGTCCCGGAAAAAGAGAAAATGCCGCTCATGAAAGCAATTACGGAACTGGGCAGTGAGGATGATGATACGCTGGTATTTAGCCGCAGCCAGATGGAAGAATATCTCCGGGAGGCGGCAGATACCAATCCGATCCATCAGGGAGAAGCGGCAGTTCTGCCGGGGTTTCTTGTTATGAATGCCTGTCTGCTTCGTCTGTGGAAGAAGGGCTGGATGAAGGGACAGACCGCTCTGGAAGTACGTTTTCTTGCCCCACTTCGTCCTGATGAGGAGGTATATCTGTCGGATTCGGGGCAGGAGGGAAGAAACGCGGTGTATCTGAGAGCGAAGCAAGAGGGAAAGGAAATTCTTTCGATTACAGAAAAATAGGGATGCCGATGATAAAGTGGGTGCAGAGGAGCTATGGATGTATATGTAAACCATTTATAAAAACAAGGTTGACAATTCACTGAAATTCCGATATACTCTTTTCTAGCAAAGATTCTCTGTGTGTGATTCATAGGAAAATGCATTACACGGCTTAGAATTTTATCACTGAGGAGGTATATATAATGAGTTCAGAGACAAGTGCAGTGAACGTACACGGCGCATGGAGCGCGAAGCGGCTTACACTTTTGGCGATGATGCTGGCTCTTATCAGTGTGTCTTCGTATATTGCGATTCCGCTTCCGTTTTCGGATGCAAAGATCACAGCGCAGACGATGATTGTCAACCTGATCGGTCTGCTGATTGCACCACAGGATACCATTTTAGTTATGGCGAGCTGGCTGCTGTTAGGCTTATGCGGCGTGCCGGTATTCAGCGGCGGAAGCGCAGGACCGGGAAAACTGCTTGGACCGAGCGGCGGTTACTATATCGGATTTCTGGTTGTAGCGTTCCTGATTTCCCTGTTTTGCCGGAAATGGAAAAATGTTGCATTCCAGACAGCGTTCCTGATTGTAGTTGGTATTCCGGTGATTTACGCATTCGGTGCAGGCTGGATGAAACACGTGACCGGACAGCCGTGGGGTGCAGTTATCGTGCAGTCGATAATTCCGTTTATTCCGCTGGACATCGTTAAGTGTGTGGCAGCGGTAGCACTTGGAAAGGCGCTGAAGCGGACGGGCTTATTTGGAAATTAGATAGAAAATAAAGATGGGATGTGGTAGTGAACAGAATCAGCCTTTTAGTGCAGAAATGCAGCCAGGAGGCATGAGGAGTCCGTTGCCGCATCCCTTTAATTTTAATTAGGAATAGAAGAAAAACAGGAGAAAAGTATGAATCACGTATATATTCTGGGCGGTTTGCGCAGTTACATCGGGGTGAAAGATGGAATGTACCGTCATATCCCGGCGGAAAAGCTGGGGGCGGAGGTGCTGCGGGAGGTGGTTTCGCGATTTGAGCTTCCAACCGATGCGATCGACTATATAATAGGAGGAAATGCGGTCGGGGGAGGCGGCAATATCACGCGTCTGGCGGCACTTTCGGCAGGGTTTCCAGAGCGGATTCCGGCAGTTACTTTGGATCTGCAGTGCGGGTCGGCGCTGGAGGCGATCAGCGCGGCAGCAGCCAAGATTGAGAGCGGGATGGCGGATCTGGTCATTGCCGGGGGAATGGAGAGTTCTTCGGTACAGCCGTACCGCATGATGTCCCCGAACCATCCGGAATATGACGGTGGAAAGGTGTATACGGTTGCACAGTTTGTGCCGGGAAAGCGCGGCGAGCAGGTTATGTTAGAGGGCGCGGAGGAGACTGCGATCCGGGAAAATGTCTCTAAGGAAGAGATGGACACCTGGGTGCTCCGGAGCCATAAGAGGGCGGCGCAGGCGCGCAAAGAGGGAATATTGGAGGATATAACGGTTTCCATCGACGGCAGCAGCCGGGATGAGGGAATCCGTCCGACAATGAGCCAGCGTCTGATCGACCGCCTGCCGTATCTGCTTCCAAATGGCACGAAAATCACGGCGGCAAATGCGTGCCTGATGCACGATGGCGCGGCATTTGTGGTACTTTGTTCGGAAAGGTTTTTGCGGGAACAGGGACGGAAAGCAGAATGCCGTTTCCGGTTTGGTACAGCGATCGGGGATGATCCGATGATGAGCCCAAAATCAGCCGTCAGCGCTGCTAAGGCGATACTTGCAAAAACGGGGCATTCTTATCAGGAGATCGATGCTTTTGAGGTCAATGAAGCGTTTGCCGTTATTGATGTTCTATTTGAACGTGCATTTCCGGGGATTGAAGACCGTTATAATATCTGGGGCGGGGCACTTGCCTTTGGGCATCCATATGGTGTCTCCGGCGCAATGATTCTGCTGCATCTGATGAAAGCACTGGAATATAAAAATGGGCATTTGGGAATGTGCTGCGTGGCAGCCGCCGGAGGGATCGGAAGCAGTATTCTGGTGGAGAAAGTAATGAAGTAGATGAAGACAGTGTTTGAATGATATAAAAAGTAAATGTGGTAAATTTAAAAGCTCAGATTGGTAAAAAGTTCTATATAAAAATAAGTAAAAGACAGGAATTAATCATGAAAGAAATACAGACACAATGTATAAATACATATCTGGATGCGCTCCGGGCATACCCGCCAGAGTGGGAAGCCCTGATCACGGAGAAAGAGCGCTATACGTTCGGGGAGCTCATCGAGGCGGCAGAACGTGTAAGGAAACATCCGAAAGAGATAGAAGAAAAACAGGGAAAACGTCACATCCACTGGATCCAGGAACCGACGATCGCGCATCAGCTTATTCAGTTTCTGGCATATGGAGACGGAAATACGGTTCCGGTGATTGCACCGTCCGATGTAAAAATTTCCGATGAATTGCGTGACGTGACACCTCCGGAAGGGGCATATATGGGTGTGATGACGTCGGGAACCTCCGGTCGTCAGAAAGTATTGTTCCGCTCCTTTGAAAGCTGGCACGATTTTTTTAAGCTTCAGAATAAGATTTTCAAAATGGGAGAGGGAAGCATTACGTTTATGCAGGGGAGCCTGGCGTTTACGGGCAACCTGAACCTTTATATGGCGCAGCTTGCGTCCGGCGGAAGCGTCGTTGCGGCGGATTCCTTTGATCCGCGCCTCTGGAAGCGGATGATCGAGGCAGAACAGGCGACCAGCGTCTATCTGATTCCGGTCAAGCTGCGGGCGCTGCGGCGTATCTATGAGCGGGAACAGGCGGTCAATTACCGGATTATTTCTTTTGTCAGCGGCTCCCAGAGTATGGGCGGTGCGGAGGCAGTGCAGTTTAAAAAGGCATTTCCCGAAGCGGAGATTACATTGTATTATGGCGCCAGCGAGCTGAACTATATTACCTATATCCGTGGAAGTGAGATGAAAGAAGATACGACGCTGGTTGGCCGTGCATTTCCAGAGGTGGATGTCTGGATTGAAAACGACCATTTTCATGTAAAAACGCGGTATGGAATCCTTGGAATTGGAAATGACGCGGTGATTGGGGATTGCGGTCACACAGATGCAGAGGGACTCTTCTATTTTGATGGGCGGGATGATGATATCTGCAACATAAATGGGAGAAAAGTGTCATCCCTCCGGGTCGAAGAAGCGGTGCGGACATTTCCGGGAGTGGCAGAGACGGCAGTGAAGGCAGTCCATGAGCATGGGCGCGATTATCTGAAAGTGTGGATTGTGTGGGAGAAAGAAGCTGAAAGGGAAGAAATTGCCGGAAGTGACAGCGAAAAAAGTGGTTGTACCAATATGGCAATTCGGGAATTTTTGGCAGAAAGACTGGCAGATTATGAGATTCCACGCGAATTTGTCTTTCTAAAGGAGTTTCCAAAGACTGAAAGCGGAAAGATTCGCAAAAAAGAACTGTGAAAAATGCTTTTTCTTGTCAAAAAAGAAAATTGCTTATTGTGCAAAATGACAAAAGAAAGACATAGGGGCAGCTTATGGAGATGCACTGATGGCAGCGATTGGAGTCGGATTCTACCAAGGTTTTTCAGATTTGCGCCAAGTAATCCAAAAGAAATGTATTTATAAGCCGGATTTAGAGAGGCATGAGTTATACAAGCCGTTTAGAAAGCTATTTGATGAATTATATAGGTGTAATCAGGAAATATTACATAGTTTATCTAAGCATAACAAGTAAATAAAAGATAAGGAAAGGCTTTTTGACTGTAATCATTGATATTACAATTGAAAAGCTTTTTCATTTATAGGTTCCCGATAATGTGTAAAAATGAAATTCAATCAACCGGGCAGAATATATGTTCGAAATTCCGCACTTTCCTTGCAATGAAAACTGTGCTATGGTATACTGAAAAGAAGATTTGGAGGCATTTTGAAGCGTTCTTTTTTTTGTTTGAACCAGATCTTGAACCAGTGAGAAAAGAAAGGAATTTACCGTGATTTCGTATGTAAAAGGCATCCTGGCGGAGAAAGCAAAGGACCGTATCGTGGTCGAGTCCGGCATGATGGGGATCGGGATTTTTGTCCCGATGTCGGTGCTGGAAGTTTTACCGCCGCTCGGGGAAGAGGTAAAGATATATACGCACCTGCAGGTGCGGGAGGATGATATGAGCCTGTACGGCTTTTTAAGCCGTTCGGATCTGGAGATGTTCCGCCAGCTTCTGGGGGTCAACGGCATTGGTCCGAAGGGGGCACTTGGCATCTTGTCGGCGCTGCGTCCGGAGGATCTGCGTCTTGCGGTTATGACTGGGGATGCGAAGGCGATCTCCCGTGCACCGGGCGTTGGGGCAAAGACGGCACAGCGGATCATTCTCGATTTGAAGGATAAAGTACAGGCAGAGGATCTGCTGACACCGCTGTTAGATGGCAGTGCGGCGGTTTCGCCGGCTGCGGGGAACGGGCTTTCAGGCAATGCGGTGAAGGAAGCCGTGGAGGCGCTGGTGGCGCTGGGATATACGAATGCCGAGGCGGTGAAGGCGGTCAAGAGCGCCAATGTGACGGAAGAGATGGATTCCGAGGCGGTATTGAAGGCATCGCTGAAATATCTGGCGTTTTTGTAAAACAACCTATGTGTCGGACATTCGAAATTGCAGGATCATAAAAAATAGTGGTGCTTGTGCGTCAGATGAAAATTTGGAATGTGTGGCAGATATGAGAAAATGGAACTGTCATGGCTTAATTGAATGAGAGAGAAAAACAGGAAAGACAGGAAACAAGTATGAGCAGAAGGACGATTACAACCGAGGTGACGGAGGAGGATAAGCGGATTGAGGGAAGTCTCCGCCCGCAGACCTTAGACGAATATATCGGTCAGGAGCGGATCAAATCGACGTTAAAGGTATTTATCCATGCGGCGAAATCCCGCGGCGAGGCGCTTGACCATGTTCTTTTCTATGGACCGCCGGGATTGGGAAAGACGACACTCAGCGGCATTATCGCCAATGAGATGGGAACCCGTATGAAGGTTACTTCCGGTCCGGCAATCGAGAAACCAGGGGAGATTGCGGCGATTCTCAACGGGCTCCAGGAGGGAGACGTCCTCTTTGTGGATGAGATTCACCGCTTAAACCGCCAGGTGGAAGAGGTGCTTTATCCGGCGATGGAGGACTATGCGATCGATATCATGTTGGGAAAAGATTCGACGGCGCGCTCGATTCGTCTGGATCTGCCGAAATTTACGCTGGTAGGCGCGACGACACGCGCGGGGCTTCTGACGGCGCCGCTGCGCGATCGCTTCGGCATCGTGCAGAAGATGGATTTTTATACGCCTGAAGAGCTGCAGACGATTGTCCTGCGGACGGCGGGAGTTCTGAATGTGGAGATTGATAAGACGGGCGCCTATGAGATTGCGAGACGTTCGAGAGGAACGCCGCGTCTGGCAAACCGCCTGTTAAAACGTGTGAGGGACTTTGCACAGGTCAAGTACAACGGCGTGATTACGAAAGAAGTCGCGGATTTTGCACTGGATATCCTTGATGTGGACAAGCTGGGACTTGACAACAACGACCGTGCGATCTTACATATGATTATCGACAAGTTTTCCGGCGGTCCGGTCGGGCTGGAGACGCTGGCGGCAGCGCTGGGCGAGGATGCTGGGACACTGGAAGATGTGTATGAACCGTATCTTCTGATGAACGGTCTGCTCAACCGGACTCCGCGTGGGCGGATGGCGACCGAAGCAGCGTATCGGCATCTCGGGTATGCCTGGAATCAAGCAAAAAACGGTATTTCTGAGATTTGATATTTGATTGATTTGAAGGTGGTATTTCTGTGTGGGTGACGTGACAACGTCGAACCATATTTATTAATAGATAGAAAGAAGAGAATGCGATGGCAAAACAGTATATAGATGTATTAATTGATGGAAAAGTGTATAGCCTGGGCGGCAGTGAGACGGAAGGATATGTACAGCAGATTGCCACGTATCTGAATGGGAAGATTTTCCAGCTCAAGGCGCAGCCGGGATTTTTGAAAATGCCGGAAGACTACCAGAGTATTATGACTTATCTGAATCTGGCGGATGATTATTTTAAAGAAAAAGAGAGTGCGAAGGCACTTGCATCCGACAAAGAGAGCATGGAAAAAGAGACATATCGTCTGAAACATGAGATGGTCAGCACCCAGATGAAACTCGAGAGTCTCCGCAATGAGCGCACCGTCAGCGAGGAAGAACTGGAGACAGCAAAGAAGGCGGCAAAAGAGGCAGCTGAGCAGGCGGAAGCTGCTAAAAATGAGGTACAGGCGCAGATTGAGCGTGTGAAAAAAGAAGCGCAGGAGCAGATCGAGGCTGTGAAGAAAACAGCACAGGAACAGGTTGAGTCTGCAAGAAAAGAAGCGCAGGAGCAGATTGAACGTGCGAAGAGAGAGGTACAGGATCGCGTGGAATCCGCGGAAAAAGCAGCCCAGGATCGCGCTGCCAGGGCGGAGCAGACAGCCCGGGAGCAGGCAGAAGCTGCAAAGAAAGAGGCATTGGAACAGATTGCGGATGCAAAGAAGGAAGCAAACGATTTCCGTGGAGAAGCAGAGGTTTGGAAACAGGAGGCAGAAGATCAGCGTCTGGCGGTCGAGTCATCCCAGAGTGAAATCGCTTCTTTGCAGGACAAGCTGGAGATTTTCAAACAACAGCTTGAAGAAGCAAGACAGGCGGCGACAGCTGTGCAGACGGAAAAATCGCAGCTGGAAGCACGTCTGATGCAGACGGAACAGGAAAAACAAAGTGTAAAAGAGCAGCTGAGCCAGCTGGAGCAGGAAAAACAGACGATAAAGAAAGATCTGGAAGAGAGCCTCCAGGAGGCAGGGGCAGCACGTGAGGAACTGGCAGCTGTCCGTCAGGCACAGGTGGAGGCATATATGAAGCGGAAGCCATTTCCCAAGAGACAGGGAACGGTGGAACTGAAAGATGCAATTCTGCGGTTATAATGGGTGAAATGATATGAAAAAAAAGGTGGAAATTCTGGCACCGGCGGGTTCCTTCGATAGCATGAAAGCGGCGGTTGCTGCGGGGGCGGACGCAGTCTATATGGGCGGCAGCCGTTTCGGAGCCAGGGCATATGCGGAAAATCCGGATGAAACGGGGATGCTGGAAGCGCTCAACTACGTGCATATGCATGGGCGCCAGCTTTATATGACGGTCAATACGCTGGTAAAGGAAGACGAGATGGATGACTTATACGACTATCTGCTTCCGTATTACCAGGCGGGACTGGATGCCGTGATCGTGCAGGACATGGGCGTATTTTCTTATATCCGGGAGCATTTTCCGGATTTGCCGGTTCATGCGAGCACACAGATGACGATTACCGGACCGGAGGGCGCGGCGCTTATGACTAGAATGGGCGCGGTCCGCATCGTCACAGCGCGTGAACTTTCATTGGAAGAGATACGCCGCATTTATCAGGAGACGGGCGTGGAGATAGAGAGCTTTGTTCACGGGGCTCTCTGTTACTGTTATTCGGGACAATGCCTGTTCAGCAGCCTGATCGGCGGCAGAAGCGGCAACCGGGGACGATGCGCTCAGACCTGCCGGCTTCCGTTTGATGTCCTTCGGCGGCTGGATGAGAACAACCCGAATGAAAACAAAAAACAAAAGAAAGAAAATGGCGTGTTAAATCCGGGCGATTCCAAGTATGTGCTCAGTCTCAAGGATCTTTGTACGCTGGATATTTTGCCGGATATTCTGGAAGCAGGCGTTTATTCCTTGAAAATCGAAGGACGCATGAAGAGTCCGCGCTATACGGCAGGCGTGGTGCGCCTGTACCGGAAATATGTAGATTTATATTTAAAGAATGGCAGAAAAGGTTACCGGGTTGACCCGAAAGACCGGAAGGAGCTGCTGGATCTGTTTGACCGCGGCGGTCAGACGTTAGGCTATTATACCGAGCACAATGGACGCGATATGGTGGTCTGCCATGAGAAACCGGCATTCCGCCAGGAAAACCGGGAACTTTACCAGTATCTGGACAAAACGTATGTGGAAGCAGAGGTGAAAGAACCGGTTCAGGGGTTTGCGCGTGTCTGTGAAGGCGAACCGCTGCAGCTGACGCTTCAATACGAAGATCCGCTGACGGGAGAAAGCCGGATGGCAGGCGGAATCGGAGCAGTTGTCCAGACGGCAGTGAAACAGCCGATGAGCAAGGAACGGATTGAGAAACAGCTCGGAAAAACGGGAAATACGCCGTATTATTTTGAAAATCTGGAAGTGGAGACAGGCGGCAGCCCCTTTGTGCCGGTGCAGGAGTTAAATGAACTCCGCCGCTCTGCGTTTGAGCAGCTGACCGAGGAGATACTGCGTCCATACCGCCGGGAGATACCGGAAAATAGGGCGTGCGGGACAGGAAAAGGATGGCAAAATCCGGAAGAAAAGAATCTGGAAGAAAATAACCAGACAGGTTCGGAATCAGAAAAAACCAGCCCGGCTCAGGACGTTGAACTCACAGCAGATTTACCTGTACAGAGCCAGAAAACGCTGTTTGAGAATAAAAAAGGGAATAAAACAGCTCTGTACCACATCCACGTTTCGGTCGAACACCCGGCACAGTTAAAAGTGGCGTTATCCGTACCGGAAGTCGGCGCCATCTATCTGGATAGTGCTGAATTTGGCGTCGAACAGTGGAACGAATGGGTATCGCGCTGCCATGAGGCAGACAAGCAGTGTCTTTTGGTAATGCCGCATATTTTCCGCGATCGGGCAAAGGAATATTTTGAAACACATCGTTCCAGGCTGGAATCGGCGGGATTTGACGGTCTTGTCATCCGGGCATGGGAAGAGCTGGAACTGGTGCGCGAGTGGAAGATTTCCATCCCGCTTGTGATGGATTATGGTATTTATACGATGAATCACCGGGCGGAGGATTTTGTGCGGGAGATGGCGCCGGAGTTTTCGATGCGTTTTACCCTTCCGGTCGAGCTCAACAGCCGGGAGTTGGAGGCGCGCGACAGCCGGGAACGGGAACTTCTCGTATATGGTTCGATCCCGGTCATGGTAACCGCCCAGTGCATCCGGAAAACAGTGGAAGGATGCAGTAAATGTCCGGAATATCTGTATCTGCGGGATCGCAAAAAGAAGGTATTTCCGGTAAGGAACCAGTGCCGTTTCTGCTGCAATACGATCTACAATTCCAGCCCCCTGTCGCTTTTGAAGGATAAAAAGCAGATAGACCGCCTGCAGCCGGAGGTGTTGCGTCTGGCATTTACGTCGGAGAGTGCGGCACAGACCGGGGAAGTGCTGGATGCCTACGTGAAGACCTTCCTCCATCAGGAACCGGTGGAGCTGGAGGGCGAATTTACAAGAGGTCATTTTAAGAGGGGCGTAGAGTAGCGTGTGTACCGGGAATCTTCCGGGTACACATGAAAAGGAGGATCACCATGATAAATCTTGTGACAACGATGTCCAGGTATCTGATGATATTGCTGATACTGATTTATACATATTACAATTTCCGCTTTTTTTCACTGCCGGATGACGAGTCGAAACTCCGGCTCTGTCGTCTGCAGAATGTACCGCTGTTTTTGATATTTCTTCTGTCGGGTACGATCATTTATCTACAAACCGAGGATGAGGCAGTTGTGCTGTTTTTCGGCGCGCAGCTTGTCTTTTTTGTCCTGTACCAGCTCTTATACCGGCTGTTTTACCGGAATGCGTCGAGACTGTTGCTGAACAACACGTGTATGCTTCTGTGCACCAGTTTTATCATGCTGACGCGCATCTCGATGGACAAGGCGGTCCGCCAGTTTATCATCATGGCAGTTGCGGCGGTTATCACAATGATTATACCATATGTGATAGATAGAACCTGGCAGCTCGCTAAGATACCGTGGGTGTACGGTCTGATAGGTCTGGCGCTGCTGCTGGTTGTCTGTGTGATCGGCAATACCAGCTTCGGCGCGCAGCTTTCGATCAGTATCGGTGGATTCTCGTTCCAGCCGTCCGAGTTTGTCAAGATTAGCTTTGTATTCTTCGTGGCGACGATGTTTTACCGCTCAACGGAGTTTAAAAATGTGGCGATCACGACCGGCGTGGCGGCGGCGCACGTGTTGATTCTGGTGTTATCCAAGGATCTGGGAAGTGCGCTGATTTTTTTCCTCGCCTATGTCCTGATGCTGTTTATTGCAACCTCCAACTGGCTGTATCTGGCAGGCGGTCTTGGAAGCGGCTGTGCGGCTGCGATGCTGGCGTATAAGCTGTTTTCGCATGTGCGTGTCCGCGTGGAAGCATGGCAGGATCCGTGGAGTGACATCGCAGGAAAAGGGTATCAGGTTACGCAGGCGCTCTTTGCGATCGGCACAGGCGGCTGGTTTGGCATGGGACTTTACCAGGGGATGCCGAAGAAGATCCCGGTTGTCGAGAAGGACTTCATTTTCGCGGCGATCTCGGAGGAGCTGGGCGGCATCTATGCGCTCTGTATTCTCCTGATCTGTCTGGGCTGCTTCATGCAGTTCATGCTGATTGCGACCCGGATGCAGGCATTATTTTACAAGTTGATCGCGTTTGGTCTGGGAATTGAGTATGTGGTGCAGGTGTTCCTGACGATCGGCGGCGTGACCAAGTTTATTCCGTCCACCGGCGTGACGCTGCCGCTTGTCAGTTATGGAGGCAGTTCGATTCTCAGCACATTTATCCTGTTTGGCGTGATACAGGGACTATATGTCCTGAAACGGAATGAGGAAGAAGAGGAGGAGCAGCAGCTTGATGAGGCAGAAGGATGAAATGGAAAGAACTGAAAATGCGAGAGCGCGTTCAAACCGTCATATTCTGTGGCTGACCTATGGGATTGCGGCGCTCTTTATCGCGATGGCCGTTTATTTTGGCTGGTTTATCCAGTTTAAGAGTGAAAATGTGATCGGCAGCTCTTATAATGCGAGACTCGATCTCCTCTCAGACCGGGTGACCCGCGGTTCGATTATGAGCAATGATAAAACGGTGCTGGCGCAGACGAACGTTGCAAGTGACGGAAGCGAGAAACGCTATTATCCGTATGATTATCTGTTTGTCCATTCGGTCGGATATTCCGGCAAAAATGGAAAAACAGGTCTGGAGTCGCTGGCGAATTTCTACCTGCTTTCCTCCCATGTGAATCTGATTGAGAAAACGATCAATGAATTTCAGGGGCAGAAAAATCTGGGCGACAATGTGATTACGACGCTCGATGTGGATCTGCAGCAGACGGCATCCGACGCGATCGGAAAACACCGGGGCGCAGTGATCGTCATGGAACCGGATACGGGAAAGATTTTGACGATGGTTTCCCAGCCGAATTTCAATGCGAATCTCGTCGATGAGCGCTGGGCAGAGTTGACATCGCCGGACAACACGAAGGCGCAGTTAGTCAACCGCGCGACGCAGGGCTTATATCCGCCGGGATCGACGTTCAAGATGCTGACGGTGCTGGAATATATGAAAGAGAACCCGAATACCTGGCAGGACTATGTGTATAATTGTAATGGCTCTTACCAGAATGGCGATTATACGATTAAATGTTACCACGGGACGGCACATGGGGCGCAGAACCTGATTCAGGCATTTGCCAATTCCTGCAACGGTGCGTTTGCGGAGATTGGAATGCAGATTAATTCAGAAAAATTCCGGGCGCTGGCAAATCAGATGCTCTTTAATTCGGAGCTTCCGTACACACTTCCGTACAACCAGAGCACGTTTTCGCTCGACGGCAGTTCGGATGACTGGGAAAAGCTTCAGACCGCGATCGGACAGGGAAAAACCCAGATTACGCCGCTGCATAACCTGATGATCGTATCGGCGATCGCCAACGGCGGCACGCTGATGAAGCCATATATGATCGATCATGTTGAAAATGTGGGTGGTCAGACGGTCAAGAAGTTCCTTCCGTCCGCCTATGGAACCCTGATGTCTGCGAATGACGCACAGTTTCTGACACATCTCATGAGCCAGGTGGTCGAGATTGGTACAGGTTCCGCGATGCGGGGGGCATCCTATACGGTGGCCGGAAAAACCGGTTCCGCCGAGTTTGAGACAGGTAAGGAGACACATTCCTGGTTTGTCGGTTTCGCTCCGGCGGACAAGCCGAAGGTGGCGATCTGCGTGCTGGCAGAAGAGTCCGGTTCCGGCGGTGCGGTCGCTGCGCCGATCGCAAGACAGGTGCTGGATCGGTATTTTGCGAAATATGGGCAGTAGGACAAAAGAAAAGGGCAGGAAAGCGATTTGAAGCTTTTCCTGCCCTTTTTGTCTCAAATATGCATAGTCACATTTTATTTACACAGCCGTTCCAGATCCCCATAGAATCCCGGATAGGAGATGTTCACGCAGTCTGCATCCAGAATTTCGGTCTCGCCGGAAGCGCCGAGTGCGGCAACGGCGAAGGTCATGGCGATGCGGTGATCCTTCTTGCTGTCGATCACAGCACCGTGCAGCGGCTTGCCTCCGTGGATGATCATGCCATCTTCGGTCTCGGTCACATCCGCGCCCATAGCGGTTAAATTCTCTACCATGACAGCAATGCGGTTTGACTCTTTTACCTTCAGTTCCGCGGCATCGCGTATGACGGTGGTTCCCTCGGCATAGCACGCCATCGCAGCGATCACCGGAAGCTCGTCGATGAGAGTCGGGATGATCGCACCCTCGATCGCGGTTCCAGTCAGCTTACCGGAGCGGACGAGCAGGTCGGCGGTCGGTTCGCCGGAGGCGGTGTTTACATTGAGAAGTTCGACGTCCGCGTTCATCGCCTTGCAGACGCGCAGGATGCCGTCGCGGGTCGGGTTGATACCGACATTTTTAATTAAGATTTCTGAATCCGGTACGATGAGTCCGGCTGCGATAAAGAAGGCAGCGGAGGAGATATCGCCCGGAACCAGGATTTTCTGTCCATAGAGCTGTTTTGCCGGCTGTAAAATCGCGGTGGTTCCATCTGTGTGGATGTCTGCGCCGAATGCGGACAGCATCCGTTCACTGTGATCGCGGGAAATGTAAGGTTCGGTCACGCGGGTTTCTCCGTCGGCATACAGACCTGCCAGCAGAATCGAGGATTTGACCTGGGCGGAGGCAACCGGAGAATTATAATGGATGCTGTGCAGTGGTGAGCCGGTGATATGGAGCGGCGCGCAACCATTTCCATTGACACTCTCGATCTTTGCGCCCATCTGAGAGAGAGGATCGATGATGCGCTTCATCGGACGTTTCTGGATGGAAGCGTCGCCGGTCAGTGTTGTGTCAAATTTCTGGGCCGAGAGAATGCCGGAGATCAGGCGTGTTGTGGTGCCGCTGTTGCCGCAGTCTAAAACGGAGTCTGGGGCAGTCAGCCCGTGCAGTCCACGTCCGTGGACGAGAACGGTCTCGCCCTGATTTTCGATCGAGATTCCCATTTTGGAAAAACAGGAGATCGTGGAGAGACAGTCTGCGCCCTGCAGGAAGCCGTGGATTTCGGTCAGTCCGTCCGCAAGAGCGCCGAACATGACGCTGCGGTGGGAGATGGACTTGTCTCCCGGAACGGTCAGTTCGCCCCGGAGAGAAGATGTATGGGTAAATTTCATTGAGTTCATAGTTGTACCTGCCTAAACATTAATGTTGAAAGTTAAGTTTGAAACATACATTGCAGTCTACGCGAACAGCGTGTAATTGTATCTCTTCAAACGCGCCCACGCCGCTTCCATCGAAGCCTTGTCGTAGAAGCTGATCCGCAGCGCGCCTTCGCCATGCTCACGGTTGTGGCTGATGCCGATATTTTTGATACTGATTCCTTTACCAGAGAGGATCGAGGAAATGATGGAGATAGCACCTGGCTCGTCCACCACGTCGGCGGAGAAGGCGTATTCCGGCTGTATCGATCCTTTTGGAGTTTCTGCAAACGAATTCCGGTAGTCGCGGGAGGACTCAAACAGCTGGTAGATGGCTCTAGACTGGTGGTCGGACAGTTCTTCCCGCAATGTCGTCAGGGAATCAATGTAGCGATCCAGCACCTCAGTGATATTGCCTGTGTTCGTCATGCAGATCTGTTCCCACATGACCGGAGAAGAGGAGGCAATACGGGTGATATCCTTGAAACCTCCGGCAGCCAGCCGTTTCATCATCTGATCCTCGCTGTCGCAGTCGTGTACCAGGTTGACCAGGCTGGAGGCGATGAGGTGCGGCAGATGGCTGATCGCCGCGACAATGAAATCATGACGATGGTAATCCAGCACCAGGGGCAGCGCACCGATCGCCTTTGCCACCTCCACCATACGGTCGGTGTAGGAAGCCGGGGTGTGCGGCGTCGGGGTAATGATATAGTACGCATTTTCCAGCAAATGGTCAGTTGAACTCTCGTAGCCGGTCTTTTCCGAGCCAGCCATCGGGTGTCCGCCGACGAAGCAGCTTTCCATGCCAAGCGCGGCAACGGTCTCATGAATGCTGGTCTTGGTGCTTCCGACGTCAGTCACAACCGCGCCTTCCTTTAAGAACGGCCGGATCTGGCGCAGATAGGATTCATTAAATTCAACCGGTGTGCACAGGAAAATGATGTCGCACTCGCTTAAATGCTCGTCCACGCCGTCCAGAATCAGGTCAACAATGCCGTCTGCATGTGCCTGTTCCAATTTTTCGCGGGTCCGCATATAAGCCATGATCTGAATATCCGGGGCGCTGCGTTTCAAACCTCTGGCGATAGAGCCGCCGATCAGACCGAGTCCGATGAAACCGGCGGTAAGATGATTAATCGGTGTATTCATAGCAATTACGCTCTCTTTCATAAGTAGTATAGTAAAAAAATGAAACTAGAAATTATTGTAGAATAGAACAAGTCACTTGTCAACGATTTTACGCGTTGAAGTGAAAAAGAATTTTTTTTACATCTGTTTATTACTAAATTTGCGAAAATGCGATTGATTTCACCGCCTTTGAACAGGGAAATTGTCGCATTTTCAATGCTTTTCAAAATAAAACGAATAAATTTTGTATAAAGGTGTTGTTTTGCTTGAAATTTTCTCTATTTTCTTGTACAATATGAACAGAGGTTAAAATACAAGAAAAAAACATCAAAATAAATAGACGGGAGGACTTAACTATGAACGTGTATGGGACAAAACAAATCCGCAATGTAGTGTTACTGGGGCACGGCGGTGCCGGCAAGACAACGGTAGCAGAGGCGCTGGCACTGGTAACAGGTACTACCAAGAGAATGGGAAAAGTTCCGGAAGGAACCACCATCAGCGATTATGATAAAGAAGAAATCAAGAGACAGTTCTCTATCTCCACCACGCTGATTCCGTTGGAGTATCAGGGAGAAGATGGACCGATCAAGATTAACCTGTTAGATACCCCTGGCTATTTTGATTTTGTGGGAGAAGTAGAGGAAGCTATCAGTGTAGCAGATGCAGCAATCATCGTTGTAAACTGCAAGGCTGGCATCGAAGTCGGAACCGAGAAGGCATGGGAACTCTGTGAAGAGTACAACCTGCCGCGCCTGTTCTTCGTTACCAACATGGATGACGATCAGGCAAGCTTCCGTGAGCTGATCTTAAAACTGGAGAAACAGTTTGGCCGTAAGATCGCGCCGTTCCAGGTGCCGATCCGTGAAAATGAAAAATTTGTCGGCTTTGTCAATGCGGTAAAGATGGAAGGCCGCCGTTTCACCCATTTAAGCGAATATGAGAAATGCGAGATTCCGGAGTACACCAAGAAGAACCTCGGCATCATCCGTGATGCGCTGATCGAGGCAGTGGCAGAGACGAGTGAAGAATATATGGAGCGCTATTTCTCCGGTGAAGAATTTACACAGGAAGAGATCGCACAGGCGCTGCGCGAGCACGTAAGTGAGGGCAACATCGTTCCGGTTATGATGGGTTCCGGTGTCAATGCACAGGGCTTCGCATATTTGCTGCAGGCGATCGATAAATACTTCCCGTCACCGGACAAGTTCGAGTGTGTCGGTGTCGATGTATCGACCGCAGAGCGCTTTACCGCTAAATATAATGATGATGTATCCCTGTCGGCACGTGTTTTCAAGACTGTGGTTGACCCGTTCATCGGCAAATACTCCCTGATGAAGATTTGTACCGGTACCTTAAAACCAGATACCGTTATCTACAATGTAAACAAAGATGCTGAAGAGAAAGTTCAGAAAGTATATGTTCTCCGCGGCAAGGATGTCATCGAGGTTCCGGAATTAAAGGCGGGCGATATCGGCGCGGTTGCCAAATTAAACGTTACTCAGACCGGCGATACCATCGCAGTCCGCACGGCTCCGATCGTATACCACAAACCGAAGATTTCTACCCCGTATACCTACATGGCATACGCAGCTAAGACCAAAGGCGATGAGGACAAGATCTCCAGTGCACTGGCGAAGATGATGGACGAAGATCTGACACTCAGAAGCATCAGCGATACCGAGAACCGTCAGACCTTACTTTACGGCATCGGCGAGCAGCAGCTCGAAGTCGTTGTCAGCAAGCTGCAGGCAAGATATAAAGTAGACATTGTGCTCAGCAAACCGAAATTTGCATTCCGCGAGACACTTCGCAAGAAAGTAGAAGCACAGGGCAAATATAAGAAACAGTCCGGTGGACATGGACAGTACGGCGATGTTAAGATGTCCTTCGAGCCGTCCGGCGATCTGGAGACACCATATGTATTCGAAGAGAAGGTATTTGGCGGTGCCGTTCCAAAGAACTACTTCCCGGCAGTTGAGAAAGGTATTCAGGAATGCGTACAGAAGGGTCCATTGGCTGGATATCCGGTTGTCGGTGTGAAAGCAACCCTGTTAGATGGTTCCTATCATCCGGTTGACTCCTCCGAGATGGCATTCAAGATGGCAGCGACGCTGGCATTCAAGAAAGCGTTCATGGAAGCGAATCCAGTTCTCCTTGAGCCGATCGCATCTCTGAAAGTAACCGTTCCGGATAAATTCACCGGCGACGTTATGGGCGATCTGAACCGCAGAAGAGGTCGTGTTCTCGGTATGAACTCCAACCATCACGGCAAACAGATCATCGAGGCAGATATCCCGATGTCCGAGCTGTTTGGTTATAACACCGACCTTCGTTCCATGACCGGCGGTATCGGTGAATTCTCCTATGAGTTCAGCCGCTACGAGCAGGCTCCGGGCGATGTACAGAAGAGAGAAGTGGAGGCGAGAGCGGCAGAAGCTGAATAATGGCAGATGAAGTGCTTACCGTTTCGGTCAAAAATATGATATTCTTATATAAATAAGCAGAAAACCGCCGCAGGCGGCTGAGTGGATCGATACCGATTCATCAAGGCTGTCAGCGGCGGCTTTCTCTTTCTGGAAGACCTTTCGGATCGATATGGTTATAGGCTGTGCTTGAATTGAACAAAGCGCTGCGAATGTTATCGATGGGACAGGTGAGAGGCTAAGGCAGTGAATGCGGATGCCAAATTGCTACGAATTGCGTTCTTTTGAAATTTTCAAAAAGAAGGCTATAAATTGTAAGAAAATAGAAAAGACTACCCACCTGTAAAAAGGTATAATGTTGCAAAGAGAACAACTTATACAGACAGGTGGGTGGCCTTTTTATGATAGAGAAAAATGAGAAAAGCGGGGAACTCATGGAAGTAAAAGAACAGGCAAAAACAGTTCGGAAACACCCGGAGCGGATGATCGTGCGTATCTGGCTGGTGCTGGCGCTTATTTGTCTGCTGGCGGGTCTGATCGCCCAGTATACGTTCCGGCTGAAAGAACCGCTGTTTCTGCACTACAGCCAGTCGGCTTATCTGGGCTGTGGGCTGGACGGAGTAGAAACTTCGGAGGATGGAATCGTTTCATCTGTGTCAAGTGAGGCGCTTGAAGAAGAAAGTACCGATTCCGATGTGAAAGTTGGAGTTTTAGACGAAGGTGTGAAAGACCTGAATGCGGATATGGGATTGGAGAATACAGTGTCTTTGTATGCACTGGGGGAAGAAAGTGTGGATGAGACAGATGAAACTTCGGATGTATGGTATACACAGGTAAATTTTGCCTATCTGACGGATGTGACGGATGAGATCTGTGTGAGAGAAATTCGTTTTTCAGAGTTGCCTGAACTTCAAATGCAGGAAATGCGGGAGACAGTCCAGTCAGCGGGACAGTATGCGCTTCATCGCCTGGATGCTACGCTTTCGATTGAAGATCCGCAGCATAACGGGATCAGTCAGTGGAGAATCCTGACGCGGGCGCAGGTGCTCTATTCAGATGGAAACACAGCGGACGTAAAAATTGGTAATCTGGTACTGATTGCAAATCCGGAGGGCGGGAGCGCCCTGGAAAATCCAAGTTCCAGCGCCAATTCAGATGGAACGGCCACACAGGTTTACACCGTTCAGAAAGATGGAACCATCGAAGTAAAAGGCTGCATTGCGTCAGCCGGGGAGATGGAAAATTTTTCGATGACCTTAAATGGAGAGCCCATCCCAGCCCAAAAAGAAGGGGAAGAGCCGAAACGGATGACAGTAAAAACGGGTGATGTGCTGACGTTCCAGAGCCATTGGATTGGCAAAGAGGAAGACCAGTCGCCGCAGGTATTTCATTCAGGAGTTGCAGTGCTTTCATATATCGGCAAAGATGGCGGGGAGCAGGTTCTTTCATTTGAAAATGAATACAGGAAGAGAAGGGAGCTTCGCTTTATTGATGTATGGAAATATATGCTGAAAGAGGAGGCATTTAAGTGAAAACGGGAGATCATAAGATTTTAGCCGGTCTGATTCTTGCTTCGATTCATATTAATCTGTTCCATGTGATGCTGCTGCCGCCCTGCATCGGGTTCCTGATTTTATATATCGGGATTCTCCAGAAAGAGCGGCAGGCTGGATTTTTCCAGATGGATGTAAAAGAGATGAGAGTGTACCGGGCAGCAGGGGCGGCGCTTGTGCTGGTGACTGCTTTTTCTAGCTTCCTGTCCATGTTCTGGAGGCGGCCGGACGGAACCATCTGGTCGCTGATTCCGTGTATGCTGGAATATGTGGTGCTCTATGGACTGATGGAAAGCTACACCGCAGGTTCGCCCAGACATTCCTATCACTCCGAACTGTGCTGTGGATATGCTATGGTAATGGGAGCAGCACTGTGTGGGTACGCAGTCAGCCTGATTCTGCATATCGCGCTGTGGCAGCTCTTTGCGTCTATGATTATTCTGGTCTGCCGGTTTATGGTGGTTATGGTTGTTATAGGGGCGAAGAAAGAGGCATAAAAAATAAAAAGCCGTAATCAGATATACTCGCCCATGGGATTAAACTCATGAGCGAAAGTATAAGGTTACGGCTTTTCTATGTTGAAAATTCTGGTTTTCAAATAATCAAAGATAACATGGAATGTTGATGTTTCGGTTCCGATGTATCTTTCCAATTTTTATTTAAAATTCTCCTCCGCATACCGGCGCAGCTCATCACGGAAATCCGGGTGTGCGATGGCGATCATGGCATCCGCTCGTTCTTTTAAGGTAAGCCCAGTCAGTTTTGCGATACCGTATTCGGTCGCCACGTACTGAATCATGGTACGCGGTGCAGATACGGTGCTGCCGCCCGGAATGAACGGTACGATGTTGGATTTTAAGGAGCCATCTTTTTTCTTGTGGGTGGAAGCAAGGCAGATAAAGCCCTTGCCTCCCTCGGAGCGGAATGCGCCCTCCAGGAAATCCATCTGTCCGCCGATACCGGAGAGCTGTCGGGTGCCGGCAGACTCGGCATTTTCCTGTCCCATCAGATCCAGCTCGACCCCACCGTTGATACTGATGACATTTTTCATCTCACCGATGCGGTACGGGGAGTGGACGTAATCGACGTCAGCCGGATGGAAGAGCTGCGGCTCATTATCCAGCCAGTCATATAATTCCTGAGAGCCCATGGCAAGGTTCCAGGTAGAATAACCGTTGTCAATCTCCTTCTTCTTGTTGGTCAGCTTGCCAGCCTTATAGAGGGCTAAAAAAGCATCGCTGATGGTGCCGGTGTGGCAGCCGAGGTCGGTTTTGTCGGACTGTGCCAGCATATTGGCAACGGTAAACGGAACGCCGCCGACTCCCAGGGAGAGGACAGCGCCGTCCGGGATCTCCTCAACGACACGTTTGGCAATCTCAATATCAATGGCGCTCGGATCGCGGTAGGTGCGGATCGGAAGCGGCTCATGCTCGCCCTCGACGATGAAATCTGCCTCTGAGAGGTGGACACGGTGGGAACCATCGACGCCCTGTAAGCGCGGGAGGCGCTCATTGATCTCGAAGATGACGGTGCGCGCATTCTCAAAGATGGTGCGCCATGCATAGTTGGAAATACCCAGTCCGCAGCAGCCGTCCGCATCTGGTCTGGAAACCGGTACAAAGGCAACATCCACGCGAATGTGGTGGCGGTACATTTCCGGCAGGGAACGCAGCATCATCGGCATAAACTTGCAGAGCCCACGGGTCTGCAGCTTGCGCTCATAATCGCCGATGTGCCAGCTGTAGTAGCTGAATGCTTTCTGATCCGGGTCGCTTTCGACAACCTCGATGCGCGGGCGGATGACTAAACCGCCGCGGATCTTGACGTCGGTCAGCTCATCCCTGCGTGCTGCCAGCGCACGATCGAGAAGCTCCGGAAATCCAGCGCCAAAGCCATAATCCACCCAGTCGCCCGGCTGAACGGCCTTGACGGCGGTCTCAGCACTTACAAATTTGCCTGCGTAATTGTTAGACATAGTAAAAATCCTCCATCGGTATGAAATTCATAATTTTCTAGTTTCCATCATATCCCAGAAAGCGCTTTTTTGCAACTTCCAAAGACAATTCCAAAAGACAATTTTTAAGCTGGGTTTTAAGATGAGTTTAAGATAGGTTTAATACGGAAATAGTTGACAAAATAGGTGTTTATGATAAAATTAAGTGTTTATAAATAAGAGTTGGTCTTTTACACAGCAGGCAGAAGTGCCTGTATTTTTATGTAATAGGAAATTCCTTGGAATCCCCTATTACACAAAAAGGCACTAACGTGCCAATGATGTGCACTTGCGCGAAGCAGAAACATGTCGCAAGCGACCGCGCTCGGCGCGAGAATGTGACTGTAAAGAATACAACAAATATAGAAAGAGAGGAGTTACGACAAATGAAAACAAATACGGATTTATTTGAAAAAACACCCGTACCGAAGGCGGTCGCAACCATGGCGGTTCCGACCATGATTTCCATGCTGGTGGTTGTTATCTATAACATGGCGGATACATTTTTCATCGGTCAGACGAAGGATCCGCTGCAGGTAGCGGCAGTTTCGCTGGCAACGCCGGTATTTATGATTTTTATGGCATTAGGCCATCTGTTCGGTATCGGCGGCAGCTCAGCGATATCGAGAGCACTGGGAGAACGCCATAAAGATCGGGCATGGCATATCAGTTCATTCTGCTGCTATGGATCCCTGGGACTGGGCGTGATAGTGGCTATCCTGTCTGTACTTGGAATGGAAACCATTCTGCATCTCATCGGTGCCAGTGTAAATACGATCGGTTTTGCGAGACAGTACCTGACGATTATTGCAATTGGTGCGCCGTTTATTATGTTTTCAACTGCATTTGCGAATATTCTGCGGGGAGAAGGCGCATCGAGGGAATCGATGGTCGGAAACCTGTTAGGTACCGTAGTAAATATTATTTTGGACCCGATCATGATCCTGGCGCTTGGCTGGGGAGTGACCGGTGCAGCGCTTGCGACGATTATCGGCAATATTGCGGCTTGTCTTTACTATATTGCTTATTATCTGCGGGGAAAATCGACACTGTCGATTCATTTCCGTGATTTTAAGATGGGAGATGGAATCGCTTCCGGCGTGGCAGGAATCGGTATTCCGGCTTCCTTAAATAATATCCTGATGAGCTTTGCCAATATTATCCTGAATCAGGCGCTGGTCGGCTACGGTGACACACCGGTAGCGGCGATGGGTGTTGCGATGAAATCCAATATGCTTGTTGTCCTGCTGCAGATTGGTCTCTGCGTGGGAATCCAGCCGCTGGTCGGTTATAATTATGGAGCGCGCAACAAGAAACGCCTGATGTCGGTATTCAAATTTACAGGACTTGTATCAGTTATTATGGGAACGATTCTGACATTGTTTATGATTGTCGCAAGAAAGACAATGATTCAGATGTTTATTAATGATGCGGAAGTTGTCCAGTATGGTATTCAGATGGTGGTTGCCCTCCAGCTTTCTGCGCCACTCCTTGGTATCTTATTCCTCTGCATCAATACGATCCAGGGAATGGGAAAAGCGCTTCCGTCGCTGATTCTTACGATCTGCCGCCAGGGACTGATTTTTATTCCGTTGATTTTCGTGCTGAATGCGATGTTTGGCCTGGATGGAGTTGTCTATGCACAGCCGGCGGCTGATTATCTGTCGATTGTGGTGGCGATTTTGATTTGCACACATCTGTTCCGGACGATGGATCATAGAGAAGAGAAAGCAGAAGGCTGAGAAGATTCAATAGATTCAATAAGGAAAAATATGCTTAAAGAAAATAAAAGAGAAGAAATCACAAAGAACATAGAGAAGGGGGAAGCCCTTGTAGAACAGGTGGCAGATGGAATCTGGCGGATCGGTGTGGAATTGCCGCAGAATCCTTTGCGGGAACTCAACAGTTACCTGATCAAGGGAAAAGAAAACGAGCGTGATCTTCTGATTGACACCGGATTTCGGCGCGAGGAATGCCGGGAGGCGCTGTTTGCAGGGCTTCGGGCGCTTGGCAGCAGCCCGGATCGGCTGGATATTCTTCTGACACACCTGCACTCGGATCACACAGGACTTGCCAGGGAGGCGGCAGGGGTGGACAGCCGCATCTATATCAGCGGAACCGATCTGGCGATCTTAAAGGACGGTTTTACACCAGAGCGTCCGCTTCGGCTGGCGGAGCAATTCCGTGCCGGGGGATTTCCGGAGGATGAAATGAAGAAAACGCAGGCGCTCAATCCGGCAGTCCGCTATAAGCTGGATCAGGTTGATGATCGTTTTGTTCCGATTGAGGCAGGCTGGAAATACACGGTAGGAGATTACACGCTGGAAATGATCTCCGTGCCGGGGCATACGCCGGGCAATGCGATGTTCTGGGCAAAGAAACAGGGCATCATGTTCACGGGCGATCATATCCTGTTTGATATATCGCCGAATATTACTTCCTGGCTGGAATCGGAGGATTCATTAGGTGATTATCTCGATAGCCTGCGCCTCGCCAGAAAATATCCGGTCCGCCTTGCCTTGCCGGGACACCGGAAGACGGGCGATTATGCAGCGCGCATCGAGGCGCTGCTGGCACACCATGAGCGGCGTCTGGCGGAGACGGAGGCGCAGCTTGCCGAACATCCGGGTATGACGGCATATGAGACGGCTGGAAAGATGCGCTGGAAGATCCGTGCCGCCAGCTGGGAAGAATTTCCACCGTCCCAGAAGTGGTTTGCGGTGGGCGAGTGCATGGCGCATCTGGACTACCTCCGCCTGCGCGGCAGAATCCGCCGGGAGATGGACGGAGAAGTGTGGAGATGGTTCACGGTAACGGCTAAATACTGTTAGAATTAACTAACAATTATTACTATTGACTAACAATAGTCTGACTGCATATAATAATAGTAAAGAAAGCAGTAACTGTTCAGTAGGTCTGCGCATTTACTGCGCTGACCGTACGAAAACATGGACCAGCAGACAAAAATCCCATTGCCGTAGGCAATTTTTAATGGATTTTTGCGCGTGACTGTGAAGGTACTGAACAGTTACAGAAAGCGGAATATCAGTCAGGAGGTCGTTGTATGCAGTCGTTGGCAAAGGTGCAGGCGGGAGAGTCCTGTGAAATCAAGTGGATGTTTGGAAATGCGGATGTGATGAACTTTTTGGAGCGCTATGGAATCAAAGAAGGAAGCCGTATCCGGGTCCTTGGACGTGTGCTGGATGGTCTGATCATCGGAAATGGAAAGGTTCGGCTGGCACTGGGCGATGAAGTGGCAGAGCGGATTCAGGTGTAGGTTTGACGGTGATTGAAAGATTGTCGAAAATGTCATGTATTGAAAGAACGTCGAATCTGTCACGTGCAAGTTTGAGAAGGTCACGTTACTTGACATTTCTTCCCATTTATGCTATTCTACCAGATAGCACAAATGCAATGAACGGAAGTAGTAAGCCGCGAAATTTCTACAGAGAGCTGCCGGATGGTGTGAGGCAGCGGAAGGAAGCCGCCGAACTGGTCCGGGAGCAGCCTGTTGAAAGAAGTGTTTTTGAATACCCGAGTAGACAGAGCCGGTCATCCGCCGTTACAGGACGATGAGGAGCACACGGATTCCGTGTGAAATAGAGTGGTACCGCGCAGTTGGAATTTTCGCCCTGCGTCTCTATACAGGTAATGTAGAGACGCAGGGCGTTTTTGACGTTACCGGATTGAAAGAATGTCCGCAAGGGTTGGATGTTATGCAACTGCCAACGGACCAGTCGATTGCAATAATGAATCATCATTTTAGAGACTGGAGCCGGATTTTGACAGGAAATAGCAAAAAATCAGCGTGGGTTAAGCAGAAAACAGGAGGAACAAAGATGTCACAGTACAATCATACCGCCATTGAGAAAAAATGGCGCGAGAACTGGGAAAAACATCCCATCAATGTAAACGATGGAAAGAAAGAAAAATATTACTGCCTGGATATGTTCCCATATCCGTCCGGAAGTGGTTTGCACGTTGGTCACTGGAGAGGCTACGTTATTTCAGATGTATGGAGCCGTTATCAGCTGCTGCGCGGCAAATACGTGATCCATCCGATGGGCTGGGACGCATTTGGTCTGCCGGCAGAGAACTACGCGATCAAGATGGGCGTACACCCGGCTATCTCGACCGAGTCCAACATTAAAAATATTAAACGTCAGATCAACGAGATCGCAGCCATCTATGACTGGGATATGGAAGTAAATACCACAGATCCGGCATTCTACAAATGGACCCAGTGGATCTTCGTCCAGATGTTCAAAAAAGGCCTGGCATACGAGAAAGAATTCCCGATCAACTGGTGCCCGTCCTGTAAGACAGGTCTGGCAAACGAGGAAGTTGTCAACGGCTGCTGTGAGCGCTGCGGTACCCCGGTTACCAAGAAAAACCTGCGCCAGTGGATGCTCAAGATTACCGCGTACGCAGACCGCCTCTTAAATGATCTGGACAAACTGGACTGGCCGGAGAAGGTTAAAAAGATGCAGACTGACTGGATCGGTAAATCTTACGGTGCAGAGGTTGATTTCGGCGTAGAGGGACGCGATGAGAAGATCACCGTTTACACCACCCGCCCGGACACCCTGTACGGTGCAACTTTCATGGTACTGGCTCCGGAGCACGCGATGGCAAAGAGCCTGGCAACCGATGAGACCCGCGAGGCAGTAGAGAAATACATTTTCGATTCATCCATGCGTTCCAACGTAGACCGTCTGCAGGATAAGGAAAAGACCGGCGTATTTACCGGAACTTATGCAATCAACCCGATCAACGGTGCGAAGGTTCCGATCTGGCTGTCTGATTATGTATTAGCTGACTACGGTACCGGCGCTATCATGTGCGTACCGGCACACGATGACCGTGACTTCGAGTTTGCAAAGAAATTTAATATCCCGATCATCCAGGTTATCGCAAAAGATGGCAAAGAGATCGAGAACATGACTGAGGCGTATACCGAGGCGTCCGGCACGATGATCAACTCTGGCGAGTGGAATGGTATGGAATCTTCCGTACTGAAAAAAGAAGCGCCGGAAATGATTGAGAAGAGAGGTATCGGTCACAAGAGAGTCAATTATAAGCTGCGTGACTGGGTATTCTCCCGTCAGCGTTACTGGGGCGAGCCGATCCCGATCGTACACTGCCCGAAGTGCGGCAACGTACCGGTTCCGGAGGATCAGCTTCCGTTAAAACTTCCGGAGGTAGAAAGCTATCAGCCGACTGGTACCGGCGAATCCCCGCTGGCAGCCATCGACGAGTGGGTCAACACCACCTGCCCGTGCTGCGGCGCTCCGGCAAAACGTGAGACAAACACCATGCCGCAGTGGGCTGGATCTTCCTGGTACTTCCTGCGCTATGTAGATAACAAGAACGATAAAGAACTGGTATCCCGTGAGAAAGCAGACAAATATCTGCCGGTTGATATGTACATCGGCGGTGTTGAACATGCAGTACTGCATCTGCTGTATTCCCGTTTCTACACTAAGTTCCTGTGCGATATCGGTGTTATTGACTTCGACGAGCCGTTCAAGAAGCTGTTCAACCAGGGTATGATCACTGGTAAGAATGGTATCAAGATGAGTAAGTCGAAAGGCAATGTCGTATCCCCGGATGATCTGGTACGCGACTACGGCTGCGATTCCCTGCGTCTCTATGAGCTTTTCGTAGGACCGCCGGAACTGGATGCAGAGTGGGATGACCGCGGTATCGAGGGCGTATCCCGTTTCCTGAACCGTTTCTACAACCTGGTTATGACCAGCAAGGACAAAGACATCAAAGAGACCAAGGAAATGGTTAAACTGCGCCACAAACTGGTATTCGACATTGAGCAGCGTTTCGAGCAGTTCAGCCTGAATACCGTTATCTCCGGTTTCATGGAGTACAACAACAAGCTCATCGATCTGGCGAAGAAAGAGGGCGGCATCGACAAAGAAACCCTCAAGACCTTCACTATCCTGCTGGCACCGTTCGCACCGCATCTGGGTGAAGAGCTGTGGCAGGAGCTCGGCGGCACCGACAGTGTCTTCCATGCTTCCTGGCCGGAGTGCGACGCAGAGAAGATGAAGGATGACGAGAAAGAGGTAGCCGTTCAGATCAACGGCAGAGTCCGTGCGACCATCACCGTACCGGCAGACATCTCCAAAGAAGATGCCATCGCCGCTGGTAAAGAGGCTATCAAGGACAAGCTGACTGGAAATATCGTAAAAGAAATTTACGTTCCGGGACGGATTGTGAATATTGTTATGAAATAAATAAAAACGGCATGGGAAGAAGCAGAAGAATCTGTGACTTTTCTGTGCAGATAAGGTCAGCGGCCATACAGGGGAGAAAAACTGTGTGGTCGCTGTTTTTTGCCCGCTCCTTTTTCGCGTGCCTGCTATTTGATTTCCTAAATGATAAAATAAAATTATGTGATTTCAGAAGGGATAGGTGAATATGGGAATGTTTGTCAACCCGGACAATTCGGCATTTCAATCAGCCCTGAATGCAAAAAGCATTCTTGATGAGGAAAAACTCATTTGGAATGCTTTTTTGCTGTCTATACGAAACATTCCACATGAAGCTTCTGGGAGGAAGCGAAGGTGTGGAGTGCTATCGTTCAATAAAATTGTCTAAAAAGTCTACCAATTCAAAAGATAAATTTTATATCATAAATGCAACATAATAGCTTGTAGCTAGAAAAATCAGAATAAAAAATTTCGCAGAATATCTAGTTCTGCGAAAATCTTCAATCATTATACGATACTTTCAAGGTTAATTCAATAGAAGTTTCTCCCAAGAATCTCTTATGAAATTATTAAGTCATCATTTCTGAACAAAAATTTCTGAAATTCTCATATAATATTTCCCTTTGCTTTTGAAGTTTTTGTCAATACGGCATTTGGGTTCTGCATATAAAATCTTTTATTTTCGCAGAACTAGATATTCTGCGAAAATCGCAAACATGAAAGGGAGAACGCCTGTATGTGGTACGTGGTGCAGACACCTGTGGGACGCGAGGCAGAAGCGGCAGAAAAACTGAATCATTTTTATCGGGATAAGGCTGAAAAGCCTTGTTTTGTGTTGTCCAAAGAACGGACCTGGCGGATGGGCGGTGTCTACTATGTAGATACGGAAGTCATGTTTCCGGGCTATGTGTTTGTGGACACGGCGGATGAGCCGGTTTTGGAAGACGGAGTGAAATGTCTGGCGGGGCTGGTTCGATTTCTGAATGCTGGTTCGGAAGCGCATCCATATGGAACGGCAGTCCCCTTAAAAAAAGAGGAAGAGAAATTTCTGAAAGAACTTCTTCGGGAGGATTCTTCTCACACCGTCCGGCGGTTTCTGGTGCGGGCAAATGACGCGGGGGAGATCGAATGGGCGGAAGGAGTGCTTGGTGAGATGCTGCCAAAGATCATCCGGAAGCGGCTGCGGAAACGAATCGTGACGATTCAGGCAGAACTGCTGAACGAAGCACGACAGGTAGAGCTGGCAATCCGGATGGAAGATGATCCGGAGGCAGTTTTCCCAAAGAAAGGACCCCTGAACCCTAAAAATCTTTCAGGAGATTTCCAGGAAAACGATTTTAGCCGGGTATCGGTCTCTGGAAAGAACCCATCAAAAAAGATAACAAGATTACATGGAGCGGAGAACGATGGAACAAAGCTGGCAGCAGAATAATGAGTATGAGTGTATGAAATATTCGGTTCTGATGCCGGTATATCACAAAGAAAATCCAGCGTATTTCTATCAGGCGGCAGCCAGCATGATGAATCAGACGATTCCTCCAGATGAATTTGTCCTGGTATGCGATGGACCGTTGACACCAGTGTTGGATGAAACGATCCAGACGATTGACCGGGAATGGCCGGGAGTTCTGCAGGTGCTTCGCCTTCCTGTATGCGGCGGAATCGCACGGGCGCTGGCAGCAGGTGTAGAAGCGTGCCGAAATGAATGGATCGCCCGCATGGACAGTGATGATATTGCCTGTCCGGATCGCTGTGAAAAGCAGCTGAAACGATATGCAGAAGAAGCAGCGGGCAAATTGCTGGGAAAGAAAGCAGAACAGGGGAAACTCGGACTTCTGAGCGGAAAAATTGCAGAATTTGCCGCAGCAGAAGTGCCAGAACAGGAAAATGTAGATAACCTAAATGCGCCAGATAGAGGTGAAATTGGAAGTGGGATGAATGGAAAATTGTTTCCGCCGGGCAGAATCACTGGAATTCGGTCACTTCCCTGCCAATATAAAGAAATTTTAACGTTTGCCAGAAAGCGCAATCCGATGAACCATATGGCCGTCATGATGCGGCGTTCAGCTGTGCTGGCGGTGGGAAACTATCATCCGGTTCCGGGGGCGGAGGACTATGAATTGTGGGTCCGCCTTTTGCAGGCAGGATATAAAGCAGAAAATCTTCCGGATATTCTGGTGTATGCGAGGACGGATAATGGGATGATCAAACGCCGCGGCGGTCTGTCCTATGCCAGGGCCGCTCTGAATCTGCAGAAAACGTTTTTTAAAAGTGGATTTTTAAATAGAAGAGAGTATCTGCGAAACTGCGTGATCCGCGTTACTGCAAGTCTGATTCCGGCATCCGTGCGTGGAATACTCTATCAGAAAAAATTGAGAGGAACGCTTTCAGAGGATGCTTAGTGTTCCTATAAAAAGAAACAGGCAGATTACCTGGAATAGAATTACATGTTGGGTTCTGGGGAGTTCGGCCTGAATAAAAACAAAAAGAAGAGGAACTATTTTGAGACAATATGAACCATTCAAACGACTGTTCCGTCTGATAGGTGCGCTGCTCCTGATGGGGGCAGAAGTTGGCGCTTATGGATATGTCTGGAACGGATATTTCAACAAAATGATCGAATTTCCGTTCTGGAGAAGAGGAAACTGGCTGATGATCGCCCTGTATGCGGGACTATTACTATTTTTCCTGCTGACTTACGGGGGATTCCGGATCGGATACCTGAAAAAAGGAAATCTGCTCTGTTCTCAGATCCTTTCGATCGGACTTTTAAATCTGATTACGTATATTCAGATTTCTCTGTTAGATAAAAAATTTCATGATCCCCGGATACTGCTTGGGATGACGGTTGTCCAGCTTTTGATTGCACTGATCTGGACGTTCCTGTTTCAGCAGATATACAGGATTCTGTTTCCGCCAAGAAGGATGCTTTTGGTATGCGGAGACCGTCCGGCCTTTCACCTGATGGAAAAGATTCATTCCAGAGAGGACAAGTATTATCTGGAAACGGCGATTCATATCGGCGTCGGCATAAAAGCCATTCTCGAAGAGGCGAAAAAATATGATGCCCTGATTATCGGAGATATTCCGGCGAAGGATCGAAATGCGCTTTTAAAGAAATGTTTTGAGCAGGATATCCGGACCTACACGGTGCCGAAATTATCGGACATTCTGATCCGGACTTCCCAGGAATTAGATATCTTTGACAGTCCTCTGCTATTATCGAGAAATGATGGCATATCGGATCTTCAGCGATTTATTAAGCGGGCGATGGATTTCATCTGTTCGAGCATCGGAATCGTGGTATTATCTCCATTCTTTCTTCTGGTGGCGCTGTCGATCTACCTGACCGACCGCGGTCCGGTCTTTTACAAGCAGACCCGTCTCACAGAGGGCGGAAAAGAATTTCAGATCTGCAAATTTCGGACGATGATCCAGAACGCGGAGGCAAAAACCGGGGCGAGACTGGCAGCGGAACACGATGATCGGATCCTGCCGGTGGGACATTTTCTTCGGAGAACTCGCCTGGACGAGCTGCCGCAGCTTTTCAATATCTGGAAAGGTGAAATGTCGATCGTAGGACCGCGTCCGGAACGCCCGGAGCTGGCGGCGGAGATCGAGAAAGAAATCCCGGAATTCTGCTACCGCTTAAAGATGAAAGCCGGACTGACCGGATATGCGCAGGTCTATGGAAAATACAATACAACGTCCTATGACAAACTGAAACTGGATTTGACTTACATACGAAATTACTCTCTGCTTCTTGACCTGAAGCTCATCCTGATGACACCGAAGATCATGATGCTCAAAGAGAGTACGGAAGGAGTCGCAGACAATGGAAAAGCTTCTGACAGTCGTCATCCCGGCGTATAACGCAGAAAAATATATCACATATACCCTGGATTCACTGTGCGCAGGGTGCAGAGACCGGGATTTGAAAAAGAAAAATCAGAGCTGGACAGGAAATGAAACGGAATCAAACATTCAAACCGTATCAGCAAGAATGCCTGATTTTCAACCAGGTATGGATTGGTCCGAATACATGGAAATATTGATTATAGACGATGGATCAAGGGATCAAACCGGTGCGATTGCCGATCAATATGCGGAGCGCTATCCGACCGTTGTCCGTGTCATTCATAAAGAAAATGGCGGTCATGGATCTGGGATCAACTGCGGCATCCAGAATGCATTGGGGCGATATATGAAAGTAGTCGATGCCGATGACTGGGTGGATCCGGAGGCATTGGATCACTTGATTGCTGCGCTGAAAAACTGTCGGGATGATGTGCTGGTCAGCGGTTTCTACTGGCGATTTGACAACGGAAGCGGAGAGGAAAGCTCCTTTCCGAAAAAAGCAGAAATTCCAGAACCATTTTCAGGGGTGAAATATGGGATTTCCTATGAATTCGATGGAATCGCGGATCAGATTTATATGAAAATGCATGGAATTACCTGGAGGACGGAGATTCTGCGGCAGATGCCGCTTTCCATCGATGAACACTGCTATTACGTTGATGCCGAATACATCCTGTATCCGATTCCGTGGGTCAAGACCGTATCCTTTATCCCGGACTTTGTCTATCAGTACCGGATCGGCCGGGAAGGACAGAGTGTCAGCCCGGAGAAGATGATCAGGAATAAGGAAAATTATGACCGGGTGATGGAATCCCTGCTGTCATTTTATCGTCTGTATCAGGGTGGAACACTTACCGGAAAAGACGGAAAGAAGCTTCCATGCAGTCAGGAAAAGCTACAGTATCTTGAAAATGGAATCGCCAGGGTGGCAGCTGGGAGAGTGAAGATACTTCTGAGCCTTCCGGCAGACAAGGAAGTAAAGCATGCATTGATGCAGTTTGAAGATGAATTACTTCGGGACTATCCGGAGATTTACCATGCGAACCGAAATAAGGCGGTGAAGCTGCTGCGGGTAAGCCGGTATGGGCTGTACCGGGCGGCGGTGTGGGCGCTTGGGCGTAGCAGAAGGAAGTTCTAAAAATGAAGATAGATCCGTCAGAGATATAAAGACAGATTAGAAACTATATAATCCCAAAACATGGAATGAGGAACGGCAGTTCCTAAAAGGACTGAAAAGGAGACACAGCGGATGCGTCTACAAAATATACGATTTCCGGAAGCAGATATCTGCAGGGAAGAAGAACTGTATTTCCATCGAAATGGAGAATGGGTCGATTTCAATGGATATTTCAACCTTTTCTATATCGAAAAAAGGAAGAAGTACACAAACCAGGAAAGTTTGACGCTGCACCTGGAATTGAATGGCTGTCAGGCAATTCGTCTGATGCTGGATGAGAATATCATTCAGGAAAAGATGCTGACGGGGGGAAAAGAAACTCTGGATCTGGAGTTCCCATATCCGGAGACGGAAAAAGGAGTTTTCTGGTTTTCGGTGAAAAAGATAGGTGCCGGGAAAGAGACAGAATCGGAGAACGTGAAAAACGCGGAGACAGAATCAGCAGAAAATGCAGCTGCCAAAACGATAAAGGATACAAAGAAAAATATCGGTTTTGATATATCAAATCATATAAAAGGCTGGTATGAGGGAACTTGTCGGAATGAAAAACAGGTGCGGATCGCAGCGGTAGTCTGCACGTTTAAGAGAGAGCCGTATGTCCTCCGAAATCTGAAAAGTATCCTGCAATTTCTGGAACGACCAGAAATTGCTTCTTTAAAACTCTGCTATTGGCTGGTAGACAACGGAAGAACGCTTTCGGAACATGAAGAAATCAGCCGCCTGGCAGCCAGATATCCAGAAACCGTTCGAATCATACCAAACCGCAACGTCGGCGGCGCAGGCGGTTTCACCAGAGGCATGATTGAGGCGATCGAGGAAAAAGAACGTCTCGGATTAACGCATGTACAGCTGATGGATGATGATGCCGTCATGGATCCGGAACTGTTTGTGCGGGCGTATGGATTTTTGGGGATGCGGAAGGATGAGTGGGAGGATATCCGCTTGGGAGGTACGCTGCTTCGGGAAGATTATCCGTATATTTGTCAGGCGATGGGAGAGTGGTTTGAAGGATTCAATGTGACTAACCGCCTCGTCATGACAGATATGCGAAGTTTTCGTAACTGCCGGAAACCATTAATTGAAACACCGCAGGACGAATACCGGATGTATTCCGGTTGGTGGTGCTGTTGCTATTCCCTGAATACAGTTCGAAAAGATAATTTGCCGCTTCCGCTGTTTATTCACCGGGATGATATCGAATATGAGATTCGAAACAGAGAGACAGGCATTGTTTTCTTAAACGGATTCAATGTCTGGCATAAAGGGTTTGAAGTGAATTTTCTGGGAACAAACGCATATTACGATGTGCGGAATAACCTGATATTTGCGGCACTGCATGAACCGGATATGCCACGAATTCAGATGTGGAAATGGATCTCTAAATTTATCATAACAGCTGTTTTAAAGATGCGTTATGAAGAAGCCTATTTCTCCTGGCGGGGAGTGATAGATTTCATGAAAGGCCCAGAATGGCTGATGGGGACAGACGCAGAGCAGTTGAACAATCAGTTGAGAAAGCATCTTCCGGATACAGAGCCGATGGAAGTGGATGAGCAGCCAACATTAAAAGAATTACAGAGGTGCTATAACCCGGATCGGAATAAAAAACAGTTTTGGAAAAAGGTAACGTTCAACGGCTGGTTCCTGCCAGCAGATAAAGAAGTAGGTTTCTTACGTCCGTATGATGCACCGTTTTCGATTTTTCGAAAGAAGCGGATTGAATTGCGGGATACTGGGGCAAAAAAGAAGAGAGTGGCAGTCCGGGAAGAAAGACAGCTTTTCAAAGCAGCTATGTATTGCATAAATACTTGGCGGATTCTGATGGTTCAATATGGAAAAACTCAAAAAGAATATAAGACAAAATACGAAATATTAAAAAACGGAAAGCTCTGGATTGAAAAAATATTAACAAATAGAGGTTAGTATCCATTAGGAGAATTGAGAATGGGAAAGAAACAAATAGAATTATTTAAAAAATATAAACCGCTCATGAAGCAGTTGGTAATAAAAGATATTAAATTGAAATACCGGAGAAGTTTTCTGGGATATATATGGAGCATTCTGAATCCATTAATGATTATGATCATTATGGTAATTGTATTTCGTCAGATGTTTCGCTTTAATATTGAAAATTATCCGGTATATTTGATTATCGGTTCTACATTGTTTAGTTTTATGTCAGATGCAACCAGTCAGGCCATGTGGTCAATTATAGGAAATAGTGCATTGCTAAAAAAGACATATGTACCTAAATATATATTTGCAATATCCAAAATAACAAGCAGTTTCGTAAATACTCTATTTTCTCTTGGAGCTATGTTGATTGTATTTGTTGTGTGCGGTGTGAAATTTAATTTTTATATGTTTTGGATTCCGGTTGTGCTGATACAAATTTATATATTTAGTATTGGACTTGGATTGCTATTGGCGCAGGGATGTGTCTTCTTCCGAGATATTCAGCATATCTATGCAGCGGTCTTAACAGCGTGGAATTATCTTACACCAATTTTTTATCCAATTGAGCAGCTTCCAGAACAAGTACAGCATTTAATTAAAATATTTAATCCAATGTATTCATATGTAGTACAATTCCGGACCATTGTTTTAAAAGGAGTATTCCCTGATATTAAGTGGATTCTTTACGGATTTACGGTAGCACTTATATCGCTGGTTGTCGGAAGCATTGTTTTTTCTAAAACACAGGATAAATTTATTTTATATATTTAGACGAGGAAAAAATGAAACAGAATGAAAAAAATGAAATAGCAGTTGAAGTAAAGAATGTAACAGCCAGATTTAATATGGCTTCTGAAAAGATAGATAATCTGAAAGAATATTTTATTAAGCTTGTAAAACGAGAATTAATGTTTGAGGAGTTCCTTGCATTAAAAAACGTATCATTCAGTGTAAAAAAAGGTGAGTCCTGGGGGATCATAGGAATCAATGGCTCTGGAAAATCGACGTTGTTAAAGGTGATTTGCGGAATTTTAAAACCATATAAAGGAACAGTAACGGTAAACGGAACGATTGCTCCTTTAATTGAATTGGGCGCCGGTTTTGATGGTGATTTGACGGCCAGGGAAAATATTTACTTAAATGGAGCTGTTTTAGGGCATGACGAACAGTTTATGAAAGAGCATTTTGATGAAATAGTAGAATTTGCGGAGCTGGAAAATTTTTTAGATATGCCGATTAAGAATTATTCTTCCGGTATGGCAGCAAGACTTGGATTTGCGATCGCGACGGTGGTTAAGCCGGATATTCTGATTTGTGATGAGGTTCTTGCGGTTGGCGATTATGCGTTTCAGCGAAAATGTGAGAAAAGAATGAAAAAGATGCGAGAAGAAGGAACGACACTTCTGTACGTATCTCATTCGATGGAATCGGTTCGAAAAATCTGTGACAATGCTTTGTGGTTAGAAAAAGGAGTTGTCAGAGGTTGTGGAACCGTCCGTGAAGTATCAAGAGCGTATTTAAACAGCTTAAGTGGAAATAAAGGAGAGATGAAGGAAAAGGAGAAGGAAAATCCTTTTACTGATGAGACCTGCAGCTCACTGAGTATTTTCAGCGCTCCGGAGGCGAAAAGAGAAGGAACAGGACTGGTTCATTTTACTTCGATTGAACTGCTGGACAAAGAAGGAAAATCCAGTGCTTGTTTTGATACCGGAGATAAGATAACAATTCGTTTTCAATATGCAAGCAGAACCAAAAATATGCCGTTAAGTTTTGCATTTGGAATTGTTACAAAGGATCATACACCAGTTTATCGGACATCAACCGCATTGGAATATAAAAAAATGATTTTATCTGAGCATTGCGGAGTCATGGAATGTCATATTGATAAAAATTATCTTTTGGATGGTCAATATTATTTGGAAGCACGTATATGGGGAGAAAATTTAGTTCTTCATGACAGTCTGACAGATTTTATTGTGTTGGATATCAAGACAGCTGAGCGAAAAGAGCATGGATTTTTGGTAATGCCGCATGGATGGAACACATATCCAATAAAGTCATTTTTTGATCCGGAAACAAAATTCGGTTTTGAAATAACAGAACAGCAGAAAAAAGTATGGGCGATTGAATTGGAGATGGCAGATCGCCTGCTGACGGTGTGCAGGGAAAATAATTTAAAAATCTTCGCAGATGCAGGAACTATGTTGGGAGCAGTGCGCCACAAAGGATTCATTCCTTGGGATGATGATATGGATTTTGCAATGTTCCGGGAAGACTATGATAAGTTATGTGAGATTGCTCCCAGATATTTCACAGAACCGTATTTTTTTCAGAATGTGTACACGGATAAAAAGTATGTACATGGACATGCTCAGATTCGAAATAGCTATACAACTGGAATCCTAAGCGTAGAAGAAAGACAGAATAAAGAATTTAATCAGGGTATTTTTATCGATCTGTTTGTTTTAGAGAATGTTTCAAATGATGTACAGGTTGTAGAGAAGCAGAGAAGGAACTGTGATGTATTAAAGCAATTTATTGTTGAAACGACAGATGGAAGAGAATTTGAATGGCCGGAGGATTTTGAAATTCCAGAGGAGTTGAAAGAAAATCTGAGTACAGACAATTGCTGGAAATATATAGATGATATGTTCCGGTCAGTCAAAGAGAAAGATGCAGATAAGGTGGCACCTTTAAACTTTATTTTTGATACAGAAAAGAGAATCAGAGACCGCCATATGTATGATGAGACAATTTGGATGGACTTTGAATATTTGAAAATGCCGGTACCGGCTGGGTATGACGCATATCTGACAAATAGGTATGGAGATTATATGACGCCTCAGAATGTATCGAATACGCATGGAGGGGTAATTTTCGATACAGAGATGGATTACAAGGAGTATCTAAGTAAACTGAAATGCGATGAAAATTAGTATAAAGGGATTGTTTTATGCAGAAAAAGAAATTCAAAATCGGGTATACAACAGGCACCTTTGATTTGTTCCATGTAGGGCATTTAAATATACTGGAAAAAGCAAAGGAAAATTGTGAATACCTTGTTGTAGGTGTAAGCACAGATGAACTGGTAAAAGAGTATAAAGGAGAATTTCCCATTATTCCTTTTGAAGACAGACTTCGTATTGTAAAGTCATTGAAATGTGTAGATCAAGTAATTCCGCAGAAAACAATGAACAAGCTGGAGGTATTAACGGAAATTAATTACAACGTTTTATTTCATGGAGACGATTGGAAAAATACGAAGATGTACAATGAAATAGAAGAAAAATTGAAACAAAAGGGAGTTTCGTGTGTTTATTTTCCATATACAAAATCAGTTTCTACAAAAAGTATTAAAGAAAAAATAAGGGAAGAATATAAAGGCAGCGAAAGATGAAATGTTGGAAATACATATTAATGTTATGCGGATGCTGTGTATTATGTTCCTGCAGCAAACCAACTCAGGAAGCTAAATTTTATGACTATAATGTGATTGCTCATGCTGGAGGGGGAATAGATGGAAACATATATACAGATTCGTTAGAAGCACTCAATCAGTCCTATCAAAATGAGACAAGGCTATTTGATATTGATTTGAGGTTTACTTCGGATGATGAAATTGTACTGAGGCATGACTGGACACAAGTAGACTTAGGGCAGCCTGAATTTGAATATTTACAGCAGATTGAACGCCAGCCGAGTGAATATCTTCAAGAGCAGATACCAAGAGAATACCTGCCGACTTTAGAACAATTTAAACAAGCTCGCATCTTGTCAAAATATACACCGTTATCATTCAGAGATGTTGTAGATTGGATGAAATCCCATTCGGACGCGTATATGGTTTTGGATGTAAAAGAGGATGCAAAAGAAACATATACGTGGATTATTGAACATTTTAAAGAAAATGATGAAATGCTGAATCATTTGGTTGTTTCTTGCTATGATGTCCAGGACTTAGAGGATGTATTAAAAATATATCCATTTAAGAATATTATGTTAAGACAGCATGCAGTCTATCCAGACAAGTTTGATGAATTGCTTTCGAATTGTAATAAATACAAAGTTAAAGCAGTTAATATAAACTTACAATATGCTGATGATGAGAAAATAAAAGATATTAGGAGAGCTGGAATTAAGATTTTTTGGGCGGTGGAAAATGACTTTGAGGAATATAAAAGTAAATATTTAGGTGATGGAGTTGTGAGCGATTGGATTACGGAAGATGAAATAGGTAATGTGATAAATAAATGATATTGTGCTGATGTGATCAGTGCTTTATATGAAAGTGCAAAGATTTTGATAATGAGGTAAGTTATAAAGGAGAAAAAATGGCTTTAATATCAGTAATAATGCCGACTTATAAAGTCGAAGAATATTTTCAACAATGCATTGAGAGTGTATTAAATCAAACGCTAAAAGATATCGAAATTATTCCAGTTGATGATGGTTCGCCTGATAAGTGCGGAGAAATAATGGATTATTATGCTGAAAAAGATCATCGTGTAAAACCTATTCATCAGAAAAATGGGGGTTACGGAAAAGCTGTTAATAGTGGATTTGATAAGGCTTCAGGAAAATATGTTGCAATTGTTGAAACAGACGATTTTATTGAGCCCAATATGTTGGAAGTTTTATACAAAGCAGCTGAAAAACATCAGGCCAATGTTGTTAAGGCGGGGTTTAAAAAACTATATCAAGATGGTGGAAGTTGTGAAGTAAAACCCCCATTTCCTTTTTATGAGCCTGAGGTGATAGTAGAGCCATGTTATTCTAACGATTTGATGTTAATGGAATCATCTATATGGGCGGCACTTTATCGCAGAGATTTTTTAGAGAATAATCAAATTAGAATGATTGAATCGGCTGGAGCAGCGTATCAAGATGGAATTTTTAAATTTATGATATATTCATCCACCAAAACAGTTGTGTGTATACCTGATGCGGTATATGACTATCGAGTTATGACAACAAATTCTTCAAGTAAATCATCGAAGAACTGGGATGCAGAATTTAAGAATTATGCACAGATAAAAAAATGGCTGATGGAGCATAAAAAATTTGAGATTTTTAAAAATGCTTTTTATTTGCATGGGTATTTTGATTTTTTGTTCCATTATAATCGTTTGGATGATAAAACGCAAAAAAAATTTTTAGAGAAGGCAAAAGAATTTTATAAAGAGGGAAAAGAAGCTGGAGTTGGATTAGATAATGCACGATTCCAAAGATGGGAAATGCGAGATTATTATTATAAAACTGTATATCCATTTTTAAAACAATTTGAAACAGGGATAGTTGTAAATGAAGATGGTCGTAGAAAACATGATTTAACGAAAAATATTCTAAGGGTCATGTATCATACAAGAATGGGTGATTTTATATGGACAAAATTTAATCAATTCATGCATAGACCTTTTATATGGAATAAATTACATGAGGGAGAAGTTCAAATAGATGGTAATTCAAATCGATTATATTGCATGGATTTTGATACAGGAATATTTGAATTAGAACCTGTGGGAGAAGGGAAAAAAGCACTTGTAATTGTGCCATGGTATTCTGAAAATGCAGCAATTCATAACATTGAAAATATTGCCGAAATGTTAAAAAAGAGAAAATATCAAATGCATTTGTTTTTGTATTATAATGAGTTTAGACCTGATAATATAAATAGAAAAGTTTGGGATAGAGTTTTTTATCAACATGCATCAAATCCATATTTTTCGCATACTAATGTTTCACCTAATTGTGCGGATGGGGATTATATAGATGATTGGGTTGATGATGAATTTTTACAATCGATAGTCCGAATGAATGAACATTATCATTACGATCTTTGCATGGCAAATTATTTATTTTATTCAAAAGCATTTGAGGTTTTGCCAAATGCAAAGAAAGTATTATATACACATGACAAATTTACAAAACATAATGAATCATTAAAAAAAGCGGGTTTTCCAGAGTGGAGTTTTTGGTTTGGGGTAAATACGGAAAGAGAAGAAGCACGTGCACTTAAACGGGCAGATATTGTTTTGGCATCACAGGAAGAAGATGCAACGTTTTTTAGAAAAATAACAAATTATCAAACGAAGGTAATTACATATCCATTCGTTCCTGCATGCCATTATATTGATGAAAAAAGGAATGATAATAAATATGAAGAAGATTTAATAAAAGTAGGATATTTGGCTTCTTCAAATCCGCCTAATTATTTTGCTATTAAGAAATTAATATCGGATCTTGCAAATAACAAAAAAATACAATTAAATATTGCGGGTGGGGTTTGTAATATGCTTTCATCATTAAAGGTTCCAGATAATATAAGAATTTTAGGATATATTGATGACTTGAAAAAGTTCTATTCCTCATATGATATATACATCAATCCTGATACTTTTTATTCTGGATTGAAGTGTAAGACATTAGAAGCAATGTCATATGGAGTGGCTATTATTTGTACAAAAATTGCAGCAACTGGACTTGGATTAAAAGAAAAATATCATCAATTAGAAAGTGAAAAAGAGTGTGCTAAATATCTTATGGAACTTACAAATTATGAAGATGATGTTCGGAAAAAGACTATTGATGATATTAGAAAAGAGAGTATTCATCAATACAATTTATTTATTGAAAGATATCCATTGGATAAACTAATGGATGATATTCTAAAAAGCTAATTGTCTTCATAAAATATGAAGTTTGAATTTATATAGGAGAAAATTATATGATAATTACAAAAACACCATTTCGGATGTCTTTTTTTGGCGGTGGAACAGATATCCCAGAACATTTTTATGAAAATAGAGGGGCAGTTTTATCTACGACGTTTGATAAATATTGTTATGTAAATGTCCGTCATTTACCGCGTTTCTTTGAATATAAAACACATTTGACGTATTCGAAAATGGAATATGTAAATGAAAATAATGAGATAAAGCATCCGGCAATTCGAAATGCAATGAATATGCTTAATATGCATGAGATACGTTTAGTATATGAGGCAGATTTGCCAGCTAGATCGGGACTTGGAACAAGCAGTTCTTTTGCGGTGGGAATGTTAAATGCTTTTTATGCATTAAAGGGTAAATATGCGGATAAAAAGAAATTAGCAGATGAAGCTATTTATTTGGAGCGAGAACTTTGTAAAGAGGCAGGCGGATGGCAAGATCAAATAGCTGCGTCATTTGGAGGTTTGAATCGGATCGATTTTTCTGGAAATGAATATGATGTAAGGCCAATTGTGATTTCACCGGAAAGGAAGAAACAATTAGAAAATAATTTGTTGTTATTTTTTACTGGTTTCACGCGATTTTCTTCTGAAATACAAGCAGTTAATAATGTGGCTGCAAAAAGTAAATCAGAATATCTTTCAGAAATGTATGATTTGGTAGATGAAGCGGAACAGGTATTGGTAAATAAAAATAGAAATATTGATGATTTTGGAAAATTGTTAGATACTACATGGAAGTTAAAAAAGCAAACGGGCTCGAAGATATCTACTTCTTCTATTGATCGATTATATGAACTTGGAATAAAAGAAGGTGCTTTTGGAGGGAAACTTTTAGGTGCTGGAGGAGGCGGATTTCTTGTTTTTTATGTTCCGGAAGAACGACAAAGTAGAGTGAAAGAAGCAATGAAAGATTTGGTACATGTCCCATTCAAGTTTGAAGAGGGTGGTACAAAAATTATTCATTATACACCAGAAGAATACACAGAGACAAGATAAAATAGTGAAAGCTATTAATAAAAAGTATGAAGAAAAAGTTTTAATATTTTATTTATAGACAGAATTGTGTACATGCTTTGTGTGTGCAAAAGTAAAACGTATAGGAGAATGAATGAAAAATAAGTGTGAATATATTGAATTGTGTAGGTTTGTTGGCGCAATTATAATATTATGTCATCATTCATATACATTGATGGATCGTACGATTTTTTTGGGAGGATGGGCATTTGTAGAGTTCTATTTTATATTAACGGGATATTATACAACGAGTCATTTTGTCAAAAAAATGGAAAAACATAAAGTTGAGTACGATGAAATGTTTTTTTATGTAAAAAGTAAAATAAAAAAATTGTATCCTTATGCAGTAGGGGGGGGTGCTGTTCAGCTTTTTGAATGTTATTACAAAATGCTCTGAAAATGACAGAGGCGTAGCTTCCTTTTCATTAATATATAATTTATTATTGTTAAAAGGAAGTGATATAGCAAATTCTTCTTATACCTATGATCCACCTTTGTGGTATATTACGCATTTGATTTTGTTTTTGCCGTTGATTATAATTTTAATGGTCAAAAATGAAAAAATTTATAAGTATTTTTTATGCTGGTTTATTCCTATTATGTTATATGCATTGTGCATGGATTATATGAAAAAAATTGCAATTTGGGAAGGCGGAATATTTCAGTGCTTTAGAGGAATCGCTGGATTGACTGTTGGAAGCGCATTGTTTTATATGACAAGATATTATAAAGAAAAAGATGATTTCCCTAAAATGTTATTTCGTATAGCGAGTGTGATTGGATTTATAGGCTTTATTTTTATTACTGTTTTTTTTAGAAATGGTGGAATTGATATTTCAGCGGAGATAATTGCCTATTTAATTATAGTGATGTTTTTTACATTAATGAATGATGAAAATTATATAAAAAATAAGCATATTTATTCGATATGCATTCATTTGGGTGAATTGGCACTTCCAATTTATTGCATCCATTATCCTATTCAAGATTGGATTCAAAGATTATTTCCTTTAAATGGATATTGGTTAAAATTAGGAATGTCAATCGTTTGGTCGGTAATGATTTCAGAATTGATGCTGTTAGTCTGTAAAAAATGGGGAGAACAGAAGAGAATAGTTCAGAAAGAAACAACTCTGTAAATTTGCATCTTTATAGTTATGGAGGAAAACATGAACACAACCCTCATCATCATGGCTGCCGGTATAGGTTCCCGTTTTGGAACCGGTATCAAGCAGCTGGCTAAGATGGCTCCGAATGGAGAGATTATTATGGATTTTTCGATTTACGATGCGAAGGAAGCTGGTTTTACAAAAGTTGTATTTGTAATTCGGAAAGCCATTGAGAAAGAATTTAAAGAAGTGATTGGAAATCGCTTATCTAAGGTTATGCCTGTGGAATATGTCTATCAAGAGTTAGAAGACTTGCCTGAAGGCTATCATGTTCCAGAAGGACGAGTAAAACCATGGGGAACCGGGCAGGCAATTCTGGCTTGTAAAGATGTTGTGAAAGAACCATTTGTGATCATCAATGCAGATGATTATTATGGGAAAGAAGCTTTTTCGAAGCTTCATGAGTTCCTGCTTTCTGGAAATACAGATGCGGATAAGATAAATCTGGCAATGGCAGGCTTTTCTTTAAAGAATACGCTGAGTGAAAACGGAGCGGTTACCAGAGGTGTCTGCGTGGCAGATAAGGCGGGATTCTTGAAAGAGGTCGTTGAAACGACGGGAATTCAGTGTGTAGATGGAAAAATCCAGTGTGATAATGCGAAGGTAAGCAAATGGATCACACCGGATACGATGGTATCCATGAATATGTGGGCCGGATATCCGGATTTTTTGCGGTACATAGATGAAGGATTTGCCAGATTCCTTGATGCATTAGGGGAAAATCCGGAGAAGAAGGAGTATCTTCTCCCAAATATTGTGGCGGAATTGCTTGAAAAGAAGTTAGCTTCCGTAAAAGTTTTGAATACGCCGGACAGATGGATTGGAATTACTTATAAAGAAGATATAGAACCGGCGCAGGAGGGATTCCGACAGATGATAGAGAGTGGATTATATCCGGAAAATTTGTGGGATTAGGATAAAGTAAGAACAAATGAAATTAGAGAGAAACAGGATGGTTGAAGTTTTATTTTACACAGCCGTCCTCACCAAACAATTCTACCTTCTCCCCAGCGGCAGCATCGGCATCGCGGATCTGTTTTTCGCCTTGTCCGGTGCCCTGGCGCTTATCATGGCGTGGAGAAGTGGTAAGAAAATCTGGTATCAGGAAGATTTTCCCTGGGTGGTCTTCCTGATATTTGCAGCTGTCATTAATGGCATTTATTTTGTTCGGACAGGAAAAGGAAGTTTTCCGTTACATACGCTTTATTGGATTTATTCTGCATTCCTGATCTGGGCGTTCCGGACACTTTATTCGGATTCGTTTATGCGGGGACTTTGCTGGATATGTCGGATCAATCTGGTGTTTCAGACAATTGTTTTGATTTCCGGACGAGGACGCTATTTTCATGAGAGCTGGGGCGGTTCTCGGTTTATGGGAACGTTTAATGATCCGAACCAGTTTGCTTTTTTCATCTTTACGATGATTCTGGTGCTTTTTATGGAATACCGGCGGAAGGCAGAGTATACAGTCAAGACACGGATTGCGTGCTGGGGAATGTTTTTTTGGGGAGTTCTTCTGATTGGAAAAGCAAAATCAACCGGTATGTTTGTGGGACTGCTTGCCTTTTTTGTAATACTGGCATGGCAGTTTTTCTGGGAAAGATGCACGCACTCAAAGTATAAAAAACTCTGGTGGTTCGGCGGGGCAGCTGTTGTAGTGATGCTGGCGCTGGGCGTCTATCGGATCTGGCCAGGGGCAAATTTTGATGTTTCGCAGACGGATTATACGCTTCTTTCCAGAATCCAGCAGAAAATATGGAAGCTGGCAAATGGAAATCTCTATGATCTGCTGTATGACAGAAGTGCGGAGCGGCTGGTATTGACGCCTCAGTATTTGTTTTATGGAGCGGGAGAGGGTTTTTTTGAACGTTTTATTCCGTATGATGGATTTGAGAAGCTTCTGAGTCCGGGCGTGTTTGATGTTTTTCATGTTAATGAGATTCATTCCAGCTTTTTTGATGTCTGGTTTTCGTATGGACTGATTCCTACCACATTTCTGGTGTATTGGATTGTGAAAAATGTGATTCGGTGTGAGAAAGCGCAGAGGGCGGCGGTGCTGGCACTTCTGGCAGAGAGTTTTACGCTGATGAACTGCAGGCAGCCGTTTTTCTGGTTTGTTATTGTGATGGCGGGGATGTCTGGGAAGAAGGGAAGAAGGACATGAATTTGAAACATCAAAAGTTTGTTAAAAAAGGATGTTATTCTGCTTGCATCTCCTGTAAGGATATGCTACATTTAACATAACAAGCATATATTTTTCTTTACCACATTTCATATATTTATCTATATTCTAAAAATAATCTAAGAAAATCTTATGCTTATCCAAGTCAACAATAATTGAAGAGCA